>Ga0302325_10029647_pt1 | contig 11299 bp, 8 predicted proteins | sample Palsa_T0_2_FD_201948 | JGI IMG/M metagenome (GOLD analysis project Ga0302325, IMG submission 201948) | Peat permafrost microbial communities from Stordalen Mire near Abisko, Sweden - Palsa_T0_2 | ecosystem: Environmental > Terrestrial > Soil > Palsa > Peat permafrost | place: Sweden: Abisko...
GGAATCCACCGGGCACTCGCCGAGCTCGGCTACGTCGCCCCGCCGCCCGCTCCCGTGTTCACCCCCGGGCCCGCTGCCATCAGCGGCGCGCCGCAGGCGTGGGCTGAGCTGGTCGAACGGTGGTGCAGCACGTCGACGCTGACGCCGAAGGTCCGGTCGTCAACCCGGGCGGTCCTGGGCAAGGCCGGGCGGTGGGCGGCCGCCGAGCAGCCCGGCATCGCCGGCCCGGCGGACTGGACCCGGCAGACCTGCGCGTCCTGGGTCGCGGCGGTCGACCGGATGAGCGTCGGCGACTACGTCCAGCGGCCCGCCACCACGGGCAGCGCGGCCGGGGACCCGCTCAAGCCCAAGAGCAAGGCCAGCTACCTGCGGATGACCCGCACCTTCTTCCGCGACCTGCAGGAATGGGAGTGGATCCCCCGCCGGTTCGACCCCGCCACCGCGCTGCGCACTCCGCGGTCGGTCAAGGCCCTCACCGGCCCGGACCCCCGCGTGATCGCCGACGACATCTGGGCCAAGCTGCTCTGGGCCGGGCTCAACCTCACCGCCGAGGACCTGCCGTCCACCGGAGTGCAGTTCTACCCGCTGGAGCTGATCCGCGCGATCACGCTGACCTGGCTGTTCAGCGGCCAGCGCAGCGACGAGATCGCCCGCCTGCGCGTCGGGTGCATCCGCTGGCAACACGACGGCGCCGGCATCAGCGGCGACGACCGCCAGGTCCTGGCCCGCGACGCCGTCTGCCTGCTCGACGTCCCCGTCCACAAGACCGGCAGCTCGTTCACCAAGCCCGTCGACCCGCTGATGGGCGAGGCGATCGAGGCCTGGCAGAAAGCCCGTCCCCTCCAGCCGAAGATGCTGGATCGCAAGACCGCCGAGCAGGCCGACTTCCTGTTCGCCTACCGCGCCCGCCGCGTCGCCAGCCACTACATCAACGACGCGGTGATCCCGGTGCTCTGCGCCAAGGCCGGGGTCCCCGCCACCGACGTCCGCGGGAAGATCACCAGCCACCGCGCCCGGTCCACGATCGCGTCGCAGCTCTACAACGCCAAGGAGCCGATGACGCTGTTCGAGCTGCAGGCCTGGCTGGGGCATGCCTCTCCGGAAACCACACAGCACTACGCGAAGATCACCCCGAACACGCTGACCAGGGCATACAAGGACGCCGGCTACTTCGAGCGCAACGTCCGCACCATCGAGGTGCTCATCGACCGCAACGCCGTCACCTCCGGGCAGGCCGCGGCGGGCGAGCCCTGGCAGCACTACGACCTCGGCCACGGCTGGTGCTCTTATACCTTTTTCGAGCAGTGCCAGCACCGCATGGCCTGCGCCAAGTGCGACTTTTACATCCCGAAGAACTCATCACGGGCGCAACTGCTCGAAGCCAAGGCCAACCTCCAGCGGATGCTCATCGCCATCCCGCTCACCGACGACGAGAAGGCCGCCGTCGACGACGGCCAGGAAGCACTCGACAAGCTCCTCGAACGGCTCGCCGACACCCCGACGCCCGCCGGGTCCACGCCCCGCCAGCTCGCCTGCGGTTCTGCCGAGCCGCCACTGCTGCAGATTCTCCCCGGCCGGCCCTCCTGACCCCGCGGCGCCGAAGAAACCGGGGAATGTCCGGTGACACGCATCCCGGCCCGGTGGGATGGCTCGGAGCCTGGCGGGCCTTTTGAATGGCAGACGGCAGGTCTGTGGTCTGCCGTCGAAGCTGGCCCGGCGGGGTGTCCTGGGCGGGCGAGGCTGACAACAGCCGTCAAACCGGCACGTGGCCTCGTCCGGCGAGGTCCGAGTTCGCGGGAAGTGTCTGCGCTGGAGAGCTCGTGCTGAGAAAATCGGTGGACCCGGCGAGAAGTTCTCGGGCTGCGGCCGGAGCGGTGCCGCTTGCCGCGATCTGCCGGGCGGAGCCGGCCCCCCGGCCTCCGGAATGTGCGGCCCGTCTACGTCCCGGGAGGATGCATGATCGTCACGGCCGACGACCTTGACGCGGCAATATCCAGCGTTGTGTCCGCCCTGCGCCCTGCGACCAGCCGGGACTGGTCGGTGCGGGCCGGCACTCTGGACTGGGATTGCTGGCACACGGCCGAGCACATCGGCGATTGCCTGCTGTCCTATGCTGCCCAGCTCGCCGTCCGGCCTGCCGCTCGGTACGTGCGTTTCCTGGCCAGCGCCGATAAGGACGCGACGGCAGCGGAAATGCTGGAGTTCGCCGAGGCGGGCGGCCGGATACTGGTCGCGGCAGTGCGCACGGCCCCCGCGCACATCCGGGCCTACCATCCCACCGGACTGGCCGACCCGGAAGGATTCGCCGCGATGGGCTGCGTCGAGGTACTCCTGCACGGTCATGACATCGCCCGCGGACTCGGCGTCCCCCTCGACCCAGACCGCGGCACGTGCCGCGCCGTGCTCACCCGGCTGTTCCCGGACACGCCAGATGACCTGGCCGGGACGGACCCATGGGAAACCCTGCAATGGGCAACCGGCCGCTCCAGCCTGCCCGATCACCAGCAACTCCAGCACTGGCGCTGGCACGGCGCCCCGCTTGACGAATGAGGAGCCGCGACCCTGAGACGTGACGTCACCCTAGCCCCGGGCAGTCCGGGCCGGGCCCCGCCCGCGGGTGAACATCTCGTTGAGCGCCGGACCGCCGGGGAACAGGCCGTAACCGGGCGCTTGCTGGCCCTTAATGGCGTGCGGTGCCGTCGCTACCATCCGTTGCGCCTGCGTGGCGGTCCTGGTGCACGCCCTGGGACCCGGTCAGCGCCTTTGATCTGCAGCTTTCCTTACCCTGCATTGGGCTGGGGATGCTGGGCTCAACCCGACCCCCCCGTTCAGCTCAACGCACCCGACGAAAGTCGAGTACGCGGCTGCGAGGGAGGACGCCGACCGGCCACCGAGGCTTACAGGCATACCGTTCATACGCCTCACCGCGCCCTTTTTATCGCGGTCGTTAACTGAGTGCTCGTACGAGACCTTGAGCGCTAGCGAGCAGCGGACCAATAGAAACATCCAGGTCAGCTCGGGAGTCGAGTTCAACCCAACATCCAGCCTTCTGCACCGACGCAACTCTTCGATCTGTTCCTCGGTCGCGACTAGGGGTTGCAGCCCGGCCCCGGATTGCAGTCACGGCCGTGGCCATCTGCTGTGCCGCCTCCGCCGTGCCGCTGGTGATGTACCAGATAGCGTGCGCGAGTCGCGCAGTCGACGCCGGACGGGACCGGCTACTCAGCCGGGGTTGTGCGGCGCTGATGTACCGGATAACAGCCCATTATCCGGCGGCGTTGTCAGTGGGTCATGTTACCGGGCACTCGAACAATTTCGTATGGGTCAAAGAGGGGCTAGCTGATGGACGGCGATGTCAGCCCCGGCTGCGGTGACGATGAGGTTGCCGTGAACGGCGACACCTCCTATCGATTCGGGAAAGTCCAGGGGAGGCACGACCGGAGTGCCGTCAGCCAGCCGCCACACCCGCACCGTGCCGTCGTCGCTGCCGTTGACGACGATCGGGATGCCGTCCGGGAGCGCCCCCACCGCCACCGCCCGTACCGCCCCTTCCGCCAGGTCGCCGCCGTATTTCCACAGCGGTGCTCCCACCGGGTTGCCGTCGGCCAGCCGCCACACCCGCACCGTGCCGTAGTCGCTGCCGCTGACGATGACCGGGGTGCCATCCGGCAGCGCCCCCACCGCCACCGCCTTCACGTAGCCGTCCCATTCCCGCACCGATGCTCCCACCAGGCCGCCGTCGGCCAGCCGCGCCACCTGCACCGGATCCTCCGGGCTAGCTCTGACGAGGACCACGACCGGGGTGCCATCCGGCAGCGCTCCGATCGCCGCTGAGGTCGTGTGGATGCCGCTCAGCGGCTTCCCGTTCCCGACCGGGGTACCGTCGGTCAGCCGCCACACCCGCACCGTGTGCTTGCTGCTATTTACGATGACCGGGGTGCCGTCCGGCAGCGCCCCCACCGCCACCACGATGCCGTCATATTCCCGCAGTGGCTCTCCGACCGGGGTGCCGTCGGCCAGCCGCCACACCCGCACCGTACGGTCGCGGCCGCTGCTGACGATGACCGGGGTGCCGTCCGGCAGCGCCCCCACCGCCACTGTCTCCACCGCGTCGGTGTGGCCGGGCAGCGGTCCCCCGGTCGGAGTGCCGTCGGCTAGCCGCCACACCCGCACCGTGCAGTCGTCACTGCCGCTGACGATGATCAGGGTGCCGTCCCGCAGCGCCCCCACCGCCACCGAGTTCACCTCCTGAGTGTGGCCGCGCAGCGGTCCCGCGATGGAAATGCCGTCGGCTGGCCGCCACACGCGCATCGTGCCGTCGTGACTGCCTCCGCTGACGATGATCAGGGTGCCGTCCGGCAGCGCCCCCACCGCTACCGCTTCCACGCGGGGGTCGTGGCCGCGCTGGGGCTCCCCGATCGAGGTGCCGTCGGCCAGCTGCCACACCCGCACCGTACCGTAGTCGCTGACGATGACCGGGGTGCCGTCCGGCAGCGCCCCCGCCACCGCCTCCGTCCGGCGGTCGTGGCCGGGCAACGGCTCCCCGACGGGGGCACCGTCGGCCAGCCGCCACACCTGCACCGTGCCGTTGTAGCTGCCGCTGACGACGACGGGGGTGCCGTCCGACAACGCCTCGACTGCCACCGAGGTTACGGGGAGGCTACAGGTCAGCGGCTCCCCCGCTGGGGTGCCGTCGGCCAGCCGCCAGACCCGCACCGTACGGTCGGAGCTGCCGCTGACGACGACGGGGGTGCCGTCCGGCAGGGCTCCCACCGCTACTGCGGACACTACGTCGTCGTGGCCGGTGAGGATCTGGTGGCCAGTGGCCAGTGGCCCGCAGGCCATGGGACCAGCGGGTCTGCCACGGCCGGTCGGGAGCGGCGCTGGCGATGCGGGCGGCCAGGCCGCGGAGGCCGAGGTGGTGGGCGGTCAGTTCGAGCTGGCTGGCCCGTGCTGGCCGGTCAAGGTCGGCCAGGTAGCGGGCGCTTTCCCGGTACACGGCGGCGATGGCCCGCGCGGGGCCCGATCGTGCGGCATCGAGGTGAGGAACCAGCCGGGCCGGATCGACGGTAAGCAGGTAGTGCGGATCTTCAAGAAGCTGATCGAGCCGTTCGGCGGCAGCGGCGTGCTCGGCCACGTGCTCCCGCAGGTAGTGGGCCCGCCAACCATCGCGCTCGGCTTGGCCGAGCAGCATGTCGAGCAGCACGCTTTCATCACTGGGCACCTGGTCGCGCTCGGCGAGCAGCTCGTCGGTGAGCGCTTGGTGGAACAGGCGGGTCACCGGACGGCCAGCGTGCTGGGTCGTGGTCTGGAGCAGGTAATCCGCCGCACGAGAGCGGCGGAGGACATCGAGGTCTAGCACGGTAACGGAGTAACCCATGGCCTGGGCGAAGGCGAGCCACTTCGGGTCATCCAGCCCGGCACCGCGGGCGTAGGCAAGCGCTGTAAGCAGCGCACGCACTCGTTCCCGTCTATCTTCTGGCAGGTGCAGGAGGTACTTGCGCAGCGCCTCCCCAACCCCAGACGGAATGTCGGCAGGATCGAACCCCCCGATGGCTGGGTCGATGACGTTGAGCTCAGCGGAGAGCGGGTCGGCAGCCATCGCAGCTACCAGGAAATTCCGCCCGGCCCGCTCCGCGATCACGGCGGCCAGCCAGTCACGTAGCGCAGGCCGGGCGCGGTATTGTGTCCATGCCCCATCCGGGCCGGGGTGGTCCATCCCGTCCCGGGCGAGCAGCGCGGCGGCGAACTGGCGCAGACCGTCGGGATCAAAGTAGGTATCGCTGTCAAGGTCGACGAGATTGTGATCGTCACGCGTGGTCACGCCAAGGGCGGCCAGCAGCCCGCCCCGCGCATAGGGGTTACTGGCAGTCAACGGCCGGGCCGCCACCGCGACCCGCATCCCCGGCATCACCGCCAGCTCGGCCAGCGCCTCAGTAATCTGCTCCCGGTCAAGATCGCTGGCTGCCTCATCCAATGCATCCAGTACCACCAGCGTGGGCGGCTGACCGGACAGGTCGGCAAGACGCGTGACCAGCTCGCCGGGCGAGCCCGGCGTGTCTATCCCCGTCAGGTCGGCCAGTGCGGTGAGGAAGTCGCCCAAGGTGGCGGCGCGGGCGTGGAAAGCCAGCCCGGGCACGCCACGCTCAGCCTCCAGGCTCAGGGCGGCCCGGGCGAGAACCGCTGACTTGCCGGCCCCTGGCTGTCCGGTGATCACCAGCGGCCGACCGGGTGGCGCATCCGCGGTCAGCCAACCCCGGACGCGGTCGACGGCCACCCGGCGGCCGCGGAACAGGTCCCCGCCACGGGCCGCACTGCGCTGCCCGCGGGCCCGCCGGGTGAAATGGCTGCGCGCCTCACCCGGATTGTTTCCGGAGGTCAGCCATGGCCGGGGCAGCCGGGGCCAGACCTGCGCGATCAGCGTGACCGGCAGGAACCGGTCGAACTGTCCCCGTTCAGATCCCTCCACCAAGATCCCGGCCAACGTGTGGCCATCGGCGTCGATGACCGGGCCGCCGCTGTGACCGGGGAAGGTGCCGCCATCGCCGGTCCAGTCCACCTGCACCGTGCCCGGACTGGCCGGGCCCTGCACCTCAAACTGCCGCCACACCCCCTTGCGCGATCTCTCGGCTAGCGGGTAGCCGAACACCTTCACCGTGTGCGGTGGGCGCGCGGCCGACCATACCGGCACCGGCGCGGGCAGCCAGTCCGGCCGATCCTCGCCCAGGTCCAACACGGCCACGTCCACTCCTGCGCTGGAGGGGCCCAGGTCGAGACGCGAAGCGGTCACCATGCCAGGCTGCCCGCGCTGCCCAAGCCCCGGGAACTCAAGCTCGATCTGCTCTACCGGCACCTCGGGGCGAGTACCGAGGCCCGAGCGTTGCAGCACATGTGCCGCGGTGACCAGGTAGCGGGGATCGACGAGCACCGCCGACCCGGCCCGGCCTCCGTCGACGAACACCGCCGCGGTCGCCCGCGCCACCGTAGCCTCACCCCCGGTAATCACCCATTCTCCACGTCCGGTCCGGTCTCGTGCTGGGCGTCCCGCGCGGTCGCCGATGCATTCCCAGCCCACTTCACCGTGACCTTGATCGTGCCCTCACCCTGCGCCTTCGCGAAAAACCAGTTCACCCCGCCGGACACCTTCAGCCCGAATTCCAGGCTGACCTCATCTGGGGTCAGCCGCGAGCGCAACGAGTCGGCGATTTCCTCCGCAGCCTCCGCGACCCCGTGCAGTTGTTCGGTCAACCGTCCGCCCTCGCGCACGAACGGCTGCTCGGTACGCGGCGCCACCAGGTCACTCTCGGCCGACTCGAACATCACCGCCGAGCCGTCATCGAGGGTGAACCGCAAGAACTCCGCCATCACATCCCCTAGCTGCCGCCAACCGTCACCGACATCTTCCACGAACCTGGCCCATCCACGGCCCAAACGATGACCGGTGCAGCTACTGGCCGGGTTGTTCCACTGCGGGCCGCATGAGGTGCCCCGGCCGCGGGTGGTCGTGATAACGGCCCGTTATCACGTACATGAAGGCAGTGTAGGCCGCACGTGACCCGCCTTCCCCCTCGTCGTCCAGACCGTTGGACGACGAGGGGGGCCTCGCTCAGTCAGCCCAGCTCATCGGGGCGGGGACCACGGTGGTCCACCGGTGATCGCGGTGCCGTCTTCTAGGTCGTCGACCTCGTACTCGCAGGGCAGCTTCACGTTGATCCAGGGCGGTAGGCTCCGGCTCGGCCCAGAACTGAGCAGCGTGACGCCTGGTGATGACGTCTTACCAGCCTCGGGCGCGCCACTTCGAAAGGTGAGGGCGCTCTCCACCTATAGTGGAGTCGTTGCCGTGCCCGGGGTAGATCCACGTCGCATCGGGCAGCCGCCCGAAGACGCGCCCTTCGAGGCCGGTCATCAGGCTGTTGAAAATCCTTCCGGGTTGTTGGTCCGCCCAGGACCGCCGGGGAACAGGCCGTAACCGGGCGCTTGCTGGCCATCGATGGCGTGCTTTCACGTCGCCGTCATCCGCGATGTCCGCGCTGACCAGTGCAAACGGCCCGGGCAGCGCACGGGAAACAGTGTTACCGGGCAACTCGGGGTGACGCTCCACGTGAGACGCGCCGCTGCCGGTCGGCGAGATCGGCACGCACGCCATCCAAGATCTCGGCCAGCACCCCGCTTGGGCTGTGACGGTCCCCGGGTCCACAATTCCAGCATGTCGCTAGTGCCTGTTCTGGACACCTTGGAGACCGATCGCCTCATCCTTCGGCACCGCCGAGTGGCCGAGGCCGGCATCTATCGCCAGTTGTGGACTGAGCGGGATCCCCGGGTGCCGCCGCACCGGCGGATAAGTCCCGAGGGCCGACCTACCGAGGAGGACATCGCCGCGCAGATACGCGTAGAGCGTGAGGAGCCTAAGCCAGGGATTCTGGCGGTAGAGCGGAAGGGTACGGCCGACGTCATCGGATATTGCGGGCTGATCTTTCATCGGAACGGCTCGCCCGACCCTGTCTGAGTTGGCCTACGAGCTGCTGTGTGCGGCTCACGGCTGCGGTTACGCAACTGAGGCAGGTCGGGCAGTGGTCACATGGGTGAGCGAGGCGGGTTATGGGCAGCTGTGGGCGGAGGTCCGGGACTGGAATGTCGCGTCGCGGCGGGTCCTGGAGAAGCTCTGGTTTCGCGAAACGGGCCGGGTGGAGCGCGACGCTGTTCACGGCGACAGCCTGCTAACCGTACGAGAGTTCTGAACAGTGGTTAGCCCCGGCAAGTCCGGAGGCTCATGCGGTCTGGGCCGTGCCTTCAAGTCCCGCACGGAACCCGTTCAACGGCTCGCCACTACCCGCGCCCTGTCGTGTCCGCGCAACTCTCCCTCCCGAGCTCTCTCCATATCGATAACCGTCGAGCTCTCTACGGAGTCTTAGCAGTGCATCGGTTCCTAACCCTCTACCAAGGAGCGACACCATGCAACTGCACACTCTATCCCCGAAGCGCCTGACCGCCGTGGCCATCATCGCCTGCGGCGCAGCGCTGATACCGGCGGCCGCGCTAGCCGCCACAGCCTCCCCGGCCGCACCTGCCACCGCAGCCCGCGCGGCTGCCAGCGTCACGAGCACTCCTACGATCAGCATCAACTCGGCGACGCTCATGGCCAACGGCGCCGCGATACAAGTTGTCGTCACCATCACCTGTGGTGCGGGCGACGGGGGCAACGTTAACTCGACTACCACACAGGCGGCCGGCCTCCGTGTCGCCCAGGGCGCGTCTTCATTCGGGTCCACTTGCACGGGCAAACCACAGCGGGAATCAGGCCTGACCGCAGCCGATGTGAACGGCGCTCCGTTCCGCCTCGGCATTGCCGTGGTCCAGGCCAGTGTGACTGATTGCCCCGGGGCGAACTGCACGGAGGCCTCAACGGATAAGGTTCTGAGCATCGGGAAATAGCAATCTGCCGGACTGCGAGCCCGGTACTTGTCCCCTCGAAGATCGTGAAGTTGCGCAGGCAACACCGTCATCCACGCCGTTGGTGTCTCAGATGCCACGCTAGGGATCGTCGGTCATGGTTTGCTTACCAGCCCCGGGCACGCCATTCCGTCCAGGTGCGGGCGCTCCGCCCCGAGCGTGGTGTCCCCGCCGTGGCCCGGGTAGACCCAGGTCTCGTCGGGCAGCCGGTCGAAGACCTTGGCCACCACGCCGTCGTACAGGGAGGCGAAGCGCGCCGGGTCCTGCTGGGTGTTGCCCACGCCGCCAGGGAACAGGCCGCTACCGGTGCGTTTGCTGGTCGTCGATGGCGTGCTGCCGCGTTGCTGGCATCTGTGGTGTCCTTGCTGACCAGCGCAAACGACCTGGGCGGGGCCCGGGGGCAGTGTTCACCGGTAACTCGGGGCGGCGCTCCAGGGGTTCCGCCTACGGGGTCCATTTGTCTTGGCGGTCCGCCATAGGGAGCTGTGCGCTGTTGGGCGTGCTGCCCGTCGTCGGGCTTGCGGATCGCATCCATGTAGCGGCGACTGTTCCCGCCGGTCTCGATCGGGCTGGGACGATTCCTAGCTGCCGTTGATCTTCTTCGCCCAGGCGTGCATCCGTGACCGGAGGGCTGCCGCGTTTGCCGGGTCGAGTCCGTACTCGGCGAAGCCGGTGTCGGGTATGCGGTCGACTGCTCGGAGGGCCTCGGTGAACCAGGCTAGGTCGAACCCGGGATCGTGCTCCGCCGCGAGGCGGATCAGGTCATCGTCGGAGTAGCGGCCGCTTGCCAAGATCGCGGCCACGTCCACGTAGTCTCGGATCTCGGCCCTGCCGAAGAGGGCGCAGACCTTGTTCGCGACGGCGTCATCGGCGTGGAGTACCGGGCCGATGGCGAGCCGGATCGGCTCGTTCATGCGCCAGTCAACCCCCAGCTCGACCCGTGCCTGTTCCTCGTTGCCGCTTACGCTTAGCCGGGCGAAGGACGAACTGCGTGCCTCGGTGCGCGCGTCGAGCCCGTCGCGCTGGTAGGCGGCGATGACCGCGTCGACGGCCTCTGAGAAGTTGAAGTCGGCGCTGGCCTCGGCGAAGAGGTCCACGTCGGCGGACGGCCGGTCAAGGAACCCGTGGGCCTGGACAGCGTACCCTCCGGCTAGCGCGAAGCCGTACGCTGCCGTCACCTCCAGCGCGACGCGGGCGAGGCGCTCGTGGAACGGGTCCATTCCTCGGGTCTGCTCTCGCGCCTACGCGGCCAGGCGCAGGTCGGGGAACCGCTGTTCCCAGCTTTGCCGGACACCTCGCGGCAGGAAGAGCAGGGTCCATACCTGGCGGAGCACGGACTCGTTCAGGTACATGCGCAGGTCGTCGGCCCGCATGGCCTCCCTGATCACTCGCTCGTACATCAGGTTCCGCTCTGCCGGCTCCTCGAGGTGGAACACCATACGATCCGACCAGTCGAGCCGCAGCGGCAGCTGGACGACACCAGTCACCGGCCCGTCCAGCTCGCCCAGCGTGTCGGGCAGCAGGTACGGGCGGTTCTCCGCGTAGGTGCGACCGGCCATGGCACTAGCGTAGCGCGCCGGTGTTCTCAGCCTCCCGGTCCCGTCAGGCCAGGAACACTCATCTACCAGCCGCACTCGAGTCATTCCTCTAGGTGCGGTCGCTCGGCGCCGAGCGACAGTACCGGCTCCGTGCCCGGGGGCAGTGTTCATCGGTAACGTTGGGGTGGCGCCCGGGAACCTGCCTTCTGGTCCGTTGAGAAGTTCCGGGTGGTCTTCGGCCTGTGCGATGCCGGGGTGCGGATGTTCCGCCAGCGGATGCGCCGGGAGAACCCGCTTGCCTCGGATGAGGA
>Ga0302325_10029648_pt1 | contig 11299 bp, 7 predicted proteins | sample Palsa_T0_2_FD_201948 | JGI IMG/M metagenome (GOLD analysis project Ga0302325, IMG submission 201948) | Peat permafrost microbial communities from Stordalen Mire near Abisko, Sweden - Palsa_T0_2 | ecosystem: Environmental > Terrestrial > Soil > Palsa > Peat permafrost | place: Sweden: Abisko...
ATCGAAGGATATTCCGGCACGCCATTCGATAAACGGGACCAGAAAAACACCGCTTAGCCCGGATGTTTCGTGAAGCGGTTTCGGGTGGGTTATTTTTAGAGGCTGGATCGGTTTTCGCTGTTTGGGCCCGGGTTTCTGCTCAATGGCGGGCCATTTCTATATAGGATGCGACACTGCCCCCTTACCCCCGTCGCTCTGGCGATAGGATTTACGGCGGTGCCAGGCAGCGAACGGCGTGCGCGAACAGGGCCTGGAGTGGATGGGCGGAACTGAAGTGGAGCCTGACGAGCGTGAGCTTCCGCTCGATCACGGTGCCGATCTTGATCAGCTTGAGTCGGATCGTCTGGCAGGTGGCCTCGGCAAGGTCGGTACCGGCGAGGGCCAGGCGCCGGACCGCTTCCATCAGCGTGTAGGCCAGGGCGGAGAGTAGCAGGCGCCACTGGTTCGCCCACCAGCGGTGGGCGCTCACCCGGTCGGCAAAGAGCATCATCTGCTCCTTCACCCGGTTCTCCATTTCCCCTCGGGCGCAGTAGCGCCGGTCGTAGATCTTCTGCGCGTCGCCGACGACATTGGTGACGACGAAGCGAGGGTTCGCTCCCTTGTCGGTGTGCTCGGCCTTGGCGATCACCCAGCGCGGCCCCCGCCACGTCAGCGCGGCGTAGTCGAAGGCGGTAAAGAGCCGCTGCTTCTTGCCGCTGCGATTAAATTCCTCCTCAGCGGTCTTCATCAGTGCAGCGTTGTGCTCCAGCAGCCGGCTGTTGCGGGCAAGACCGATCACGTATTTCACATCGTTTCGGTCGCACCAGCTGAGCATTGGGTCGCGGCAGAAGCCGCTGTCGGCGCGGATCACGATCTTCGTCCTGGGCCAAGCGGCCTTCAGTCGCTTCACGAGGAGTTTCAGGATCGCCCATGCATGCTTGGCCCCGTCGATGTTGCTTTTTCTTAAATATGCCACGAGCAGCTGGTCCCCGCAGAAGACGTACAGCGGCAGGAAGCAGTGGCAGTTGTAGTAGCCGTGAAAGAACCGACCCTCCTGTTGCCCGTGCACCGGAGTGTCCGTCGCGTCAAAATCCAGGATCAGATACGCGGGGGGTTTCGGCTTCGAGCGAATGAACTGCTCCACCAATTCCTGGTTCACCGCCCACGCACTCGCCCGGTTCTGCGCGTTCTCGAATCGGGAGAGCGTCGGCGCACTGCCGAGCACCTCCGCTCCCGACGCCAGCTGATGCACCGGATCGGCCGCCAGCGCCTCGGCGTCGTTGAGGTCTTCCCATCCCGCACACAGCGCCATCACCCGCTGGCGCAAGAGCGTCACCGCCTCGTGCCGCACTTTCCCTCTCTGGCGTTTGTCGCTCAGCCGACCGGCTACAGATTTGATTAAACCCAGCCGCCGATCAGCCTCCCGCATCAATATAAGGCCGCCGTCACTGCTGACTTCGCCGCCATCAAAGCGGCCTTCCACAGAGCGCCGTTTTGAACTTGTGAACCGTATCTTTTTCCGTGAGTTTTTCCGCATCGCGTAGTCTTGTTTGATTGTTTGCACCTCCTTGATAACCAAGGAGTAACAAGATACGCGATACCTATTTCATGAAAGATTCAGGTTAGGTGGCCAGCACCGCTTGCAAGCCACCGTCTAAAATTTGTAGGTGAGCTCGCTCTGCCACGAGCGAGGGGTGCCCGCGACAAGTGAGGTTCCGCTGCCCGCCGCCATGATGTAACTTTTGTTAAAGGCATTGTCGATCGTGAGCCGAACGGTCCAGCGCTGGTTGTACTTATAGGTAAAACCCACGTCGGCGAGTGTGCGGCCGGCTACGAGGAACGTCGGCTGCACCGGCACGAAGGCTGGGCCGCTGGGCAGCGGGCGAGTCGTCGTGTAGCCGGACGCATTGGTGCCCGCGACGTCGCTCTTGTAATCCACCCCTATGTTCATCCCGAAGCCGCGCAAGACTCCGGTGGTGAACTGATAATCGGCAAAAAGGCCGCCCGCGTGGTCCGGCACGGCGCGCAACCGGACGTTCGTGACTGGCACGCGTTCCCGATAGTTTGTGTAATTGCCGAGGATCGTGAGATTCTTGTTGAAGGAATAGGTGGCTTCGAACTCCCAGCCTTTCGATTCCAGATCCACATAGAGCGGGAGCGTATGGAGCGCCGCCTCCGCGAACAGCCCCTCCGATTGCAGAGTATAGAACACGCTATCCGTGATGGGGTAGTTCTTCTGCTTGATATCGAAGTAGGAGAATGAAGAGGTGAGCCGTCCGTCGAGAAGCGATGTCTTGACGCCGTATTCGTTCTGGTCTCCCACCGCCAGTTTCGCGGTTGGGTCGGTGATGCCGGCGCTCAGAGTGCCGGGGAGCGTTCCGCCGGTCGTATTGCGGCTGAAGAAGAGCGAGACGGGCTTGACCGGCTTCAAGACCACGCCGACGGAGGTCGCGTCGCTCGTCAGGTTGTACGGGGGCGACGTGGGGAGCGAAGCAAGGATTGCGGTGCCGGTGTTATCCGTGCGGTACACCTCGCCGAAGAACCTGGACACACCGCCGGAAACCAGCAGGTGGTCGTTCAAGACACTGAGCGTCTCCTGGGCAAACATCTGCAGATCGTCCTGCCGGGCTGTTTTGTCCGTGCCTAAGGCCGCCGTGGTAAGACCGGGCAGAATTGGCGGAAACACATAGGCGGGAAAGGTGATCCCGGCGAGATTGTCGGCGGCGACAGGCGGGCGGGACGCGGCGGGGTAGGAACGATAGTGGACGGTCGAAGTGTTGGCGGCAAAGCCGGCCAAGGTCGTCGATTTGAACAGCGAGTTGCCAAATTCGATGACGTAGTCGTTCTTGATGTGCGCCTCCGTGTAGTGGAGTTGAACGTAGCCGTTGTTACGGGTGTAGATCCAGGTCGATGGATCGGTCACCGGGGCCGGCGTTCCCACCAGAGTGACACCGGGATTGGCGTTGTAGGCGGCGGTGTTCCAAGAGACTCCAGGCTCGTATTGGCCCGTGAACGGATTGACGCTGCCGCCGCCGGCATTCGTGAGTCCGGCGCCCGTGCCGCCGACGTCGAACCGCCGGATCTCGTCGCCCATCAGGTAGAGGCGTGAGGTCACATGGTCTCCAAACGTTGAGAGGAGCTCAGCGCTGCCACGCACGGTGGTGCGATGGCGGGCGTCTGTGTCGTTTCCGAACATAAAGTCCCTAGGCAGGCCGCGGGCGATCTGCGCATACCCGTTCGAGCCGATGCTCGGATCCACTGGAAGCCCGGAGAGGTTGGTTTCCCTGTCCTGCATGAGATCGGCCTTCAGCGTCAGCTTTTCGGTGGATGAAAATTGATACGAGAACGACGGAGACGCCTCGTAGCCGTTCCGAAACTGGCCATTGATGTAGTAATTGGTTTTCCAAACTGCTCCCACGAGCCGGACGGCCATCTTGCCGTCCGCGGCAAGCACCCGATTGACATCGAACCAGAAGTCGTTGCCCAGATATTCGGAAATCCCCAGGCTGAGAAAGGTCATGTCCACATTTAGCGGGGACTTGGTGATCGGATTCATCACCCCGCCGGGGCTGCCGCCAGGGACGAGGATGGCATTCGGACCCTTGATGATCTCGATACGCTCGATGTTGTACGGTGCCAGCGAGGCGCTGTAGCCATCGGCGCCGGAGATGTTCGTGCCGTCGATGAACTCCTCCGAAACCTGGAAGCCGCGGATCATATAGCGGTCGCCGCCGTATGGCAGAGTAGATTCCACGATCGGGGTCACATACTTCGCCGCGTCGAGCATGCGGGTAGCGCCCGTGTCTTCGATCAGTTCGTGCGTGACGACCGAGACGGTCTGGGGAATGTCTTGCACGTTCATCGCCACGCGCGATGCACTCAAGGCCTGGGACGACTGATAGGGGTTAGCCGTGTCTTCGGAGACTTCGAATTTCGGGAGCACGACCGTCGTGCTGCCCGCGGCGGAGGCTGAAGCTGCCGACGACGGCAGATCGCCGGCGGTTTGGCCGGACCCCAGAGTTCCTCCGGAGACAAATAGTGCCGTCAACAAGGGAAGGATATGGTTGCGATTCGTCATGCTTTTTTGAACCGATGAGGCTTGGGGATGAGGCGGCGGGGCCGGTGGTGGTTCCGGGCCCGCCCGGACCACGGCAAAGGCTTGGGTCGCGTTGTCTTGCACCACGCGGAGGGGCGTGCCGGCGAGCATCCGGTCCAGCGCTTCCCTAGCGGTGAATTCGCCGCGGACAGCATTGGTCTGGATTCCCCGGACAATTGCGGCGGCGTACAAAACCTCGCGGCCGGAAACCTCCGAAAAGCGGCGGATAGCCGTCGCCGCATCGGCGGCCGGCAGATCATAACTCCGCTTCGGAGGCTCCGCGCCGCGGGCGAGGATAACCGTGCAAGCGCCCAGTAGGAGGGCGCGAACAAACAGGATGGGGTAATGCAAGGCCGGGATTGGGAGGTCACGGGTCGCCGGATAACCGGCTGCTGCATCCTAAGACGAACAACCCGGCGAGCTCCGTACTATCTGATCGAAAATATCTTTCGCGCCGCAGCTTTTAGTGGGAGACCGGCGTCACCTGCTACGCGTCAGGACAATGGCGCCGGAAACCCGCGGCTGGGCCTTTAACTTCAGAGTGATCTCCAACAAACGCACAAAGCCGTCGACATCGTCCACGTGAAAGGTCCCGCCGATGGGGATCGATGCGAGGTCGGGCTCGCCCAAGGTCAGATGCCGGCGGTTGTGCCGGTTGAACTCCGCTACCGCCTCAGACAGGGGCGTCTCATAGAATTGCAGTCTCGGCTTCCGCCATTCCAAAGCCTCGCTGATTGCTGCCGGTGTCAGGTGGACGACCCGCGGAGGCACGACCGAGGCGAGCGAGACGTCAGCCATTTCCCCCGCGGTGACGAGCGCGCTCCGCACGAACGGCGCCTGGAGATTGGCGCTACCCGATTCCTCCATCTGCACCTTGCCCTCGGTCACGAGCACCTCAACTGAGGCCGCGTCGAGCCGCACGTCGAACGCGGTACCGACCGCGCGCACCGCCACAGCGCCCGCTTCCACCACAAAGGGCCGCGCCGGATTTTTGGCGACGGTGAATAGGGCTTCCACACCCATGAGACGCACGCGGCGCTCGGCGGCGGTAAACTGGAGCGAGACGCGGGTGCCGTCGCGGAGTTCGACGACCGAGCCGTCGGGCAGCGCCAATCGCTCGCCGACCACGAGATAATTCTTTGCCGGCGCGGACAAGACTTGCGCCCCTGCGCGCCAGCCAAGATAGGCACCCACGGCCAACGCGGCCGCCGCCGCGAGGCTGAGCGGCACCAGCCAGCGCGCCCGATGGCGCGGCGGCGCGAACAGATCCGGGTTGGGCTCGGTGCCCTGTTTCGGCTGCCACTCCCGCAACCGCGCCAGGCGCTGCAGGGTCGCCTCCTGCCGCGCGATCGCGGGAGCATGGCGGGAATCCATCTGCAGCCACTGCAGGTAATTGTCCTGTTCGACGGCCGTCAGCCCGCGGTCGCAGCGGGTCATCCATTCCGCCGCTTGACACTCGATTTGGCCCAGTTCCGACCGGAGGAAATCCTCGGGATGCATGAATGCGTAGGCTTAGGGCAACCCGAGGCGGGCAAAGTAAACGGCGCACCGCCGGATCCCCGTGCTCATCTGCTTTTCCACGGTATTTTCGCTGATTCCAAGCTTTTGTGCGATTTGTTTCTGGGATAGCCCATAGGCGGTCCGCAGCGTCATGACCTGTCGGCAGCGCTTAGGCAAAGATTGGATGGCTTGGGTTAAAATTTCGAACTCCTGCTTCTTGTTGACCGCTTCCACGATATCGGTCCCATCGGTAAAGACGTACGAATCGGAAGATTCCGTCATAGGCTCGAACGAAACCACCCGTTGCCGCCGCACAAGGTCCAACGCCAGATTTCGGGCGGTGGAAAAGAGCAGCCCTTTGCACGAGGCGACCGCTCCCGCCTCGTGCGCTCGAAGCACCCGCACGACGCTCTCCTCGACGATGTCATCCACATCGGGCACGGAGGGGAACCGGCCGCGCAGATAGGCTCGCAGCATCGGGACGTGCAACAGCAGTTCCTCCTTCAGCCATTGGGTTTTATTTGCGTCGTCCGGAGACACGGTCACGGTGATAGAGACGCAATGCGGCCGTCAAGTAAGCCTGTCAAGAAAACGGGCATGCAGAGCCGACAATCATGACGGCCCGTCGCGGGCTTTGACAGGATGTAGGACCCTTCGCTCGTCACGATCAATGACGAGCTATGAGGTCCCCGAGCGCTCAATAATGGTTGAATTTAGGTTCTCTTGGGCGGCCAATCGTCCTGGCTCATTGAGCCTTGCTCAGGTCGGTCACGGGCTCGGCCACTTCTGACTCTGTGAGATAATGGCTCAAGACTTTTGTCACCTCGTCAATTATCCGGCCGCTTTTCAAATCGTCCGGATTCGAAAGAAATGAAGTCGCGAGGACTCCTTTCCCGACAACGGGCAACATCTGAACCGCGCGGTCTATGTCGACTCGTATCATCGTCCGGTGGGCCACAAGGAAGTTGCGCAATTCGTGTTCCAGCTGCTGCTTCGCGAGATCGGCCTCCGCGCCAACTGGGAAAGTCGCCGGCAGCTCATTTTGTAGAATGCCAAATAACCGGCTGTCATTCATATGGTAATCTACTTTTGCCGCTACGATCGAGCGCAATGCCTCCGACCAGGGAAGGGCGCAGGCGTTCCGGCAGGCACGGCTGGCTGTCAGCCAAAGCCCGATCACATAAGACTCGTTCACCGCCTCCAGCAACGCTCGCTTGTCGGGGAAGTACTGATACAGTGAACCAATACTTACGCCAGCGCGCTCGGCAATGGCATTGGTCGAGGCCCTGTCAAAACCGGTTTGCGAAAAAACCTGAGCCGCAGCCTCTACCAACGAGTCCACCATGGCTTTCGATCGCAATTGAAGCGGTTTCTTCCTCTGAGACTTTGCTTTGGCCATTGCGGATTGAAGAGAAAACGAACGCGAGTGTTATTCAAGGTGCAATTGAGGTGAGATCGGAAACCGAAGAATAACATGGCGAGTAGTCCGACCGGATTGGCGGGGGCTCTCCGGGCCTTCCCGGGAAACGACGACGGCGGCCCGAACTTTGCCCACCATCCCGAGATCGACGAGCCGTTTTCGGCGGGCCGATCATTTTGCGGCGGCCGGCTGGCGGGACGCGAAGTCCGTGGGCGTCACGTCTTCGACGTCAACGAAGACGACAGCCGGACGGAGGTCGAGTTTGGCCGCGGTGGTCCGCACGTTTATGAAACTCACGCCCCGGACGTGCCGCAGATAAAGGCCGTAGGCGGGCATCACGCGGCCGAACATGTTGTATTCGGGATAGGCCGCCTCCTTCTCGGCGAGTTGGACCAGGTCCTGCTCTCGGGATCCGCCGCCCGCCACTTCGATCGCAATATCTTCCAACCGAAGATTTTCCACCGGATGGCCGGGGATGCCGTTGATGAGGAGGCCAATCTGCCGGGCGCCGTTGGCGCGCACGTTTTTGAGAGTGATGTCGTGGAGAGTGCCGGGCGACCTCGGCATGTCGCCGGAGCGGAAGGTTTTTAGCCGCGCGCCGAGCCGCACGGAGATCGGCACGGTCACGCCATCCATCGTGATGTCGGAGATGACCACGTCATGCAGTTGCGCGCCATCCACGCTGTAGAGGGCGATGCCGGACATGCCCGTGTTCCGAATCTGGCAGTTGGTAACGGAAATATCAGTGAAGTCGCCTAGCGATTCGGTGCCGAACTTGATGGCGTTGCATTTTGTGGAGAGCTTGCAGCCGGACGCGATGATGTCGTGGCATGGCTGCGGGCTGGTGGCCTTGAGGCAGAGTGAGTCGTCGCCGCTTTCGATGTCGCAGTCCCGGATGCGCACGCCTTCACAGGAGTCGAGGTCTATGCCGTCGTTGTTGGGAAGGCCTGTCTCGCGCGTGCGAATGGTGACCCGCTCAATCGTAGCTATCCGAGTTAGGAAGAAATTGAGGGTCCACGCGCCCGGGTTGGTCAGATGGACATCTTGAACCGTGACATCGGTGCAGCGCAGCCAGCGCATGAGAAACGGCCGGACCTTGTAGGGATTTTGCCCGGCCTTTAGCGCGCGGCCCTGTCCGTCGATCGTCCCGGTGCCTGTGATGCCAACGTGGTGCGCGCCGACGGCCACGATCAGCGCATCGCCCAACGGCGCACCGTCGCCACTCATGAACGGATCGAGGTTGCGATAGTCGGCGGCATTGGGACTGCCGAGCAGGACAGCCCGCGCGTCGAGGTCGAGGTTGACGTTGTCCTTGAGCTGGATCGTGCCGGTGAGATAGCGGCCGGCCGGAAAGGCCAGGGTGCCCCCGCCTTGCGCGCTGCATGAATCGATGGCCCTCTGAAGGGCGACGGTGTTAAGTGTGATTCCGTCGCCTACGACGCCGGATCTTGTTACGTCCACGAGGTGCCCGGGAGCGCCCTTGGCCATCCGGGTTGTCGCCGTCAAAAGCAGGAATGCAAGGAGCCGGCGGGGTTTCAATTCCGTAAGAGTTGTATCAGTTCGAAGTAGTCGAAGGACATGGTGTAATCACTCGACGACGGGTTCTTGTTCACGGCGACAAACTTCAGAGTCGAATTTCCGGCCGGAAGATTCACGTTGCCAAAATCGTCGTTGTAGAAAGTGGCCCCGCCTGTGTATTCATCCTTGGGGCCGCCGACCGCGGACCCGTTGAGATAGAGCTGGAGCATCGCATGAGAATTCGCCCCCTTTAGACCGCCGCGGAGATCGTACACTCCGGCGGCCGCCACGCTGATCGTGAAGGTGACTTCCTGGCCGACCGCGGTCGCGTTCAGGGAACAGGCCGTTCCATCGCGTGAGCCGCTTTCCGTGTACGTGGTGAAGACCACACCCGGGGTATACGTGACGGGAAGCTCGTGGGCCTCAAAGTATGTCGTCGGCGCGGTCGCAATGGCCGAATTGACTAGGATTCTATAGGCGTTCTGGGACGCCAGCGTGGGGAGCGCAACCGTGAGGGAGTTATCGGTGGTCGAATAGTCGCCCTCCAGGGCCACGGTGGGCTCGGTGAGGGAATTTGCCCCCGTCAGCGTCTCGACCCGCAGATGGGTGGTCCCATTGTTCATCAGCGAGGATGAGTCGTTTAGGTTTTTCAGAAACAACGTCACATTTGACGACGAGCCGCCAACCGGGTCTCCCAGCAAGATAAGCGATCTCCACATATTCACGTCGTAAGCGGCAAAGCAGTCGACCACGGAGGTGTCGGAAGAGGTCTCGGAGATCGCAACCCCCGTCGCATCCTTGTATGCGTTATAGGTCCACCACCCCCCTGCGGGGAAAGTGGCGGTCGCATAGTCGGCCTGGTCGGCTAGAGTCGCAATGAAATCCGAATCGCTGCTATTGTAGTCCCAGCACGATTTCACGCCGAAGGCGAGGTTGCTGGCAACGGCGGCCCGCTCAAGTTTCGCAATGAACGTCGTCACTGTTCCCGGGCTGTAGGTCGATGGATCGTTGGGATAGTAGGTGCCACCCGAGTATTCCGTGACGGCGAGCGGCATGGGGGTGATTGGACTGGGGGTGTAGGTGCTGCTGCTGTTGTCGTTGGGCTTGATGCCGTTGACCGCGGATACGGACCTGGGCGCCTTCATCCATGTGACGAGCGCCGCGGCGTCCGATTCAACGTCCTCGGGAGCGCTTCCGGTATGGGGCAGTTCGTGCCAGCTCAGAATGTCGGGCAGGCAGTTGTTTTGTTGGCAGAAAGCGAGAAAGGATTCGATGTACCCACCGCCGCTGAAAGTCGAAGCTTCCGGCCCCTGAACTCTCGCATTGGGATTAAGGCCCTTGATGACTTGATAAGCGTTCAGCCATGCCTGGTAGTAAGCAGCGGTATTGCGCACGCTGCCCCCGGGACTTAGGGAGCCGGACCATTGGCCGTTCGGCTCGTTCCAAGGGAGCCATGAATAGACGTTCAAGCCTTTGCTTTGCGAATAGTTGTAAAGATTTGCCACGACGGTCCTCCACGTCGTTTCGTTGCCACCATCTCCGGGCCAGTACGTGCATCCCGTTTGATCGACATAGTAATAAAGGCCGACCATCAGTTTCGCGCCCGTCGCCGTCACCCGGGTATAGGTCGCCGAATCGAATAAATTTGGCTGATATTGGCCTGGCTCGACTGAGGCCGACTCGGTCACGATTTGGGCTGACGCCCCATTTCCCTGAACCTCCGTCCCGATATAGGCCATTCCCCTGACTTGGCTGGCTTTTATTCCGTCTACAAGATATTGAGAAGGATCGTTGGCGCTGATCCCGTGAAGGAAGCCGCTCGCGATCTGGTTGGACGGACCGGTGTGGACGGAGTAGTCCACGGTGACCGTCACGGCGGTTTGGGCACGGAGATTCTTGGCGGCATAGGCCGCAAGCGCGAGAAATGTCGCGGCGACTATCGGGGATTTGATGGGGGGTTTCATATGGATTCCTTGAGAAGAGTCCTGGTCGTCCCGATTGCTGTCTGCGGCCTCAGCTCCGCAAGCCCGGGACTGAAGAGTATCGCGCAGGCGGCAGACCCGCTTAGAGATGGAGGATGAAGGTGACGCGCACCGTCAGCCCGGGATATTCGCTGACGGACTGGCGGGAAGCCGGCTCCCAGAGGAATTTGGAGTCGAGGGCGTTATCGAGGTTCAGGTTCACCCGGTAACGGTCCCAGCTATAGCCAGCCCCTGCATTGACCACGGTCCAGCCGGCGATGTAAAAGCCGGGGAGTTCAGGGACGCCCAGAGCGGTCGACCCCGTCACGGTCTCGCCGGCCACCTGTCCCACGTGAACCACGCCGACGAAGGCGTTGGCCCCTTTCAACTCCCCTTCGGTGAAGTGATAGTTGAGCAGGAGATTGGCGAGCGAGTCGGGCACGTTGCGGACCCTGCGGCCGAAAAGATCGCGGTACTTCATCTCGGTGAGACTGGCGATGATCGATAGGTTCTTGGTGACTCCGCCCACCACATTCAGCTCCTCGCCTTTGCTGGTGGCATTTCCCAGGATCGTGGCCGGCTGGCTGGCGTCGGTGTTGTGCGCCGGATTGGGCGTCGCCAGATTGAATTCCGTGATTTGGAAATGATCGGCACTGATCTGCAGCCGCTGATTGAAGAACTCGGTCTTGGCGCCGAACTCATACTGCTTGCCCGTCTGCCAGAGCGCGGTGTTGGACGGGCTGGTGGTGATGCCGGCATTGGTGGAGAATGTCCCGTAGAGGGAGACATTGTCCGTCGGCTTGGCGACAATGCCGCCGAGATAAC
>Ga0302325_10029649_pt1 | contig 11299 bp, 11 predicted proteins | sample Palsa_T0_2_FD_201948 | JGI IMG/M metagenome (GOLD analysis project Ga0302325, IMG submission 201948) | Peat permafrost microbial communities from Stordalen Mire near Abisko, Sweden - Palsa_T0_2 | ecosystem: Environmental > Terrestrial > Soil > Palsa > Peat permafrost | place: Sweden: Abisko...
GAGGAGACGGCCATTCCTGCCTGGCGGGCGGAGTAGCCCATGATCTCCTGAAGAAACTGCGGGATCAGGACGGTGGAGGAATACAGCGAGACGCCGACCGTGAACATGATGAACATGGTGGTGCCGACGTTGCGCTGGGCAAATAGGCGCAGGTCGAGGATGGGATGGTCGACGTGCAACTGGCGGTAGATGAAGACTGCCAGGCCGATGGCGGCGATGACGGTGCAGGTGACGATGAAGCGGGAGCTGAACCAGTCGTCTTCCTGGCCCTTGTCGAGCATGATTTGCAATGCGCCGATGGTGACTATAAGCAGGCCGAGGCCCCAGTAGTCGATGCCCTCGCGGCGCTTGCGGATTTCGGCGAGATAGGGCGGGTCTTCGACGACGCGGTTGGTGAGATAGAGCGACAAGATGCCGACGGGGATGTTGATGAAGAAGATCCAGCGCCAACTGTAGTTGTCGACGATCCATCCACCGACGGTGGGGCCAAGGACTGGCGCGAGCACAACGGCCATGCCATAAACGGCGAAGGCCATGCTTCGCTTTGCCGGGGAGAATGTGTCGGCAAGGATGGACTGCTCGCTGGGCTGAAGGCCTCCGCCAGCAGCGCCTTGCAGAACGCGGCAGATGACGAGAATGCCGAGCGTGGGCGCAAGGCCGCACATCAGCGAGGCCGTGGTGAAGAGCAGGACACAGGTCATGTAAAAGCGCTTGCGGCCGATGCGGTTGGCGATCCATCCGCTTATAGGCAAAACGACTGCGTTGGCGACCAGATAACTGGTGAGCACCCAGGTGGCTTCATCGCGACTTGCCGAAAGCGATCCGCCGATGTGCGGCATGGCGACATTGGCGATGGAGGTGTCGAGCGCCTCCATGAAGGTGGCCAGGGTGACGGTAATGGCAATGAGCCATGGGTTGGCGCGGGGACGCCATGTTTCGTGGAAAGAGAGTGTGGCTGCTGCTGCCAAAGGCGGGCTTTTCTCCTGGGCGATATGGGAGTCTCATGGTTCCGTAGCGCCTTAGACAGAGTAATGGATTCAACGTGAGGTGGAAATGGTGCGGACCACATCGACGGGGTGTTGTATAGAGTGATCTGTGAGAGAAAGGAGCGGGATGATGGAAGAGAGGCGAACGACGTCCGCGGTGAATGGACGGTTATGGGGGGCCGCGGCTGAGGACTGGGCTTCAATCCAGGAGAGCACGTGCCGCCCTGTCTATCAGGCTGTTTTTGAACGGGCGGGGCTGAAGGCGGGCGAGGGCTATCTCGATGTTGGGTGCGGGGCCGGATTGGCGGCGCAAATTGCGGCGACGCGCGGGGCAAAGGTTTTTGGGCTGGATGCGGCCGAGAATCTTTTGGCCATTGCGCGGTCGCGAGTGCCGGACGGGGAGTTTTGCGTGGGCGAGCTGGAGAGCCTGCCGTTTGCCGACGGGACCTTCGACCTGGTTACAGGTTTCAACTCGTTCCAATACGCGGCCAACCCCGGCTCGGCGCTGGCCGAGGCGAAGAGAGTTGTGAAGCCGGGTGGGCATGTGGCTGTGGTGACGTGGGGGGACCCTGCCGGCATGGAGGCAGCGACGCTTGTGGCGGCGCTTCGTCCATTGCTTCCCCCTCCGCCGCCGGGTGCTCCGGGGCCGTTTGCTTTGTCCGATGAGGCGGCGCTGCGCGCATTCGCATCGGCGGCTGCGCTAGAGCCGCTGGATGTGCTGGACGTCGATGCGCCCTGGCACTATGCGGACCTGGCAACGGCTTTGCGGGGGTTGGGGTCTTCAGGGGTGGCTGCGCGCGCTCGGGACAACTCAAGCGCGGAGTCGGTGGACGATGCGCATGCGAAGGCATTGGCGGCCTTTCGTCAAGCCGATGGGAGTTACAGGGTTATGGCTCAATTCCGATGCCTGGTTACGCGGGGGTGAGGACGGGCGGCGACGGCTGGCGGCGTGAGGGTGGCCGGCCCGGTTGCCGGTGTGTCATGCTGAGGGGATTATGCGATCGACTCAAAAATCCCTGGAAGATTCTGGACATATCGAGAGGCTCTTGCTGGGCGTTGACACTTGTGGAGACCGCGGGAGCGTGGCGCTGGGGCTTTTGAATGAGCAGGGCTTTGAGGTTGTGGAGCAGATTGAACTTGAAGGGCGCAGCTACTCGGCTACGCTGGTGGCGGCGGTTTCAGATTTGTTGAAGCGATCCGGTGTCGAACTGAAGAGGCTGAATGCCATTGTTGCGGTGAATGGTCCGGGGAGCTTTACGGGCGTGCGGGTTGGTTTGAGCGCGGTGAAGGGATTAGCGGAGTCTGCGCCGATTCCGGTGGTTGCGGTTTCACGGCTGGAGGTTCTGGCCTGGAAGGCTGGAGTTGATTCCGCCGCGCTGGATGCGCATCGACATGAGATTTACCTGCGGCTGGGCGGAAAAGATTTGGCTGCCCGGGAGCTGCTGGCCGGGAGCGAAGAACTTAGTGTGTTGGACCTGGCAGGCGTGCAGATTGCTGTATGCGACGATGCGGCTGCCGGTTTGCTGGTCGGGGCGCGGCCTGGAATAGAGCTGTTGAGGACGGTTGCGCCGGCGGCTGCGGATGCGCTGCAGCTTTGTTGGGCGCGCGTGGCGCAAGGAGATTTCGTGGACCTGGCGCTTCTGGACGGGCACTATCTGCGACGGTCGGATGCTGAAATCTTCGCTGCGGAATCTTTTGGGGTCAGAGTAAAGGCGGAGGGCGTGTGAATTCCCCGAGGCATAGGGTACGGATTCGGCGCATGAGCGAAGCGGATGTGGATCGCGTCATGGAGATTGGGGAAAGATTGGCGGAAGCGCCGAACTGGCTGGCTTCTGCTTACGCTGAGGCAGTTGATCCGAAGCACATTCCGCGAAGGATTGCGTTGGTCGCGGAGGACCCGGAGAGCGACGCACTTGCAGGGTTCCTGGTGGCGAGCTTGGGGGAACGGGAGGCGGAACTGGAGACGATTGCGGTGGGTGCAGAGGCGCAACGGCGAGGCGTGGGCGAGTTGCTCTTTAGGGCGCTGGTGGAGGAACTGCGAGCGGAGCAAGTGAGTGAGCTGACTCTGGAGGTGCGGGCGTCGAACCGCGCGGCGCTGGGCTTCTACCGGGCACAGGGCTTCGAGGAAACCGGGCGACGGCCGCGCTACTATGCTGATCCGGAAGAGGATGCGGTTCTGATGGGGTTGAATCTGGCTTGAGACGCTCCGCGGCTAAGGAGCGGAAATTTCGAGATGAGCGGGGTGATGACGGTCACGCACGACGGATTCCCATCCTGAAATCCACAGGTCGAGGTTACTTTTTTGCCGCATTTCTCTCTTGCAGATTGCACACGAGCGGCGGTATATGTAAGTGTTCAGTTAACTACGGAGGTGCTTGATGGAAGAAATTCAGGATCCGACGCTGAGTGACGAGATAGATCGCCTGCATGCGGAACATCATCGCTACGCTCAGCGGCTGGAAGAATTGCTTGGAAAGCCGTACCTCTCATCGGACGAACAACTGGAAGAAGTGCGGCTGAAGAAACTGAAGCTGCACGCCAAGGATCTGATTTTTGCCCTGGAGCGCCGTTTGCCGGCGATTGCCTAGGCAGGGAAATCAGGGCTAGATTCCGGGCCGGGTTGACGGGCCGGATTCGCGCTGGGGGGACACACGCGGCGCTCGCGTTTGTGGTGTCTGCCGAGTGAGGGAATCCCCCAGTCCGCAGAAAAGTGAAAAGCCCGTATAATCGTTGGGGACGATGGTTCGCGACGGTTACATCTACGGATTGAGCTTGCTGGTGGTGGCGGGGTTGCTGGTTTGGGCCACGGGCAATTTGGCTTGGGGTATTCCGGCTGTGCTGCTGGCGGCGTTTTTTTTGTGGTTTTTTCGCGATCCACAGCGGACGATTCCTGCTGGTGCTGGGTTGATTGTGTCGCCCGGCGACGGGCTGGTGACGGAGGCGGTTACGATTGCCACTCCTGAGGGGCCTCGGCAGCGAATCAGCATCTTCCTCAACGTTTTCAATGTACATGTGAACCGCTCGCCGATTGGCGGAGTGTTGAGCCGTGTGCACTACCAGAAGGGCCAATATCTGAACGCGATGAATCCGGCTTCTGCGGACCGCAACGAACAGAATGCGGTGACGGTAAGAGGCGAGGGGTTCGATATCACTTTCAAGCAGATTGCGGGGCTGCTGGCGCGGAGAATTGTCTTCAAGCTGAGCGAAGGCGACACGGTGGCGCGCGGGCAGCGGGTGGGGCTGATCAAGTTTGGCTCGCGGGTGGACGTGATTTTGCCTGCCGAGGCGGCGCTCAAGGTGAAGGTGGGTCAGAAGGTGAAGGGCGGCGAAAGCGTGCTGGCGGCCATGCCGGGCGGGGCAGGCGCATGAACGGCCGCGACCCGGCACTGGCCAACGCCAAGGCGCGGCTGCGGCGAGGAATGTACCTGCTGCCTTCTCTGTTTACCTGCGGCAACATTGCAGCCGGCTTTTTTTCGATCACCGAGACCATCAAGTCGATTACAGGCGACGCGCATACGCACCTGGACTGGGCGGCGATGGCCATCATGTTTGCCATCCCCTTTGACACGCTGGACGGGCGCATTGCGCGCATGACGAATACCACCAGCGACTTTGGCAAAGAGCTGGATTCGCTGGCAGACGCGATTACTTTCGGGGTTGCGCCAGCCCTGTTGTCGCTGGTGTGGGGATTCCATTTTCTGCCGGACTCGGTCAACCCGCAATTGCTGCTGCATCTGCACCAGGCCGGGGCGTTCATCTGCTTTCTGTTTCTGATCGGCGGAGTGTCGCGGCTGGCGCGGTTCAATATTTCGCACGATGCGCAGCCGCGCAATCCGGGCAGGCCGGGGCGCAAGTATTTTGTGGGGATGCCGATTCCCGCTGCAGCGGGGTTTCTGGCTTCGACTGTGCATCTGTGCTACGGGTATCCGGTGCTGGCGTGGTGGATCGCGATACCCTGGCTGGTGCTGGTTGGGCTGAGTGGATTCCTGATGGTGAGCACCTGGAGATTCTGGTCGGGCAAGGAGATCAACTTCTCGCGCAGCCATCCGTTCCAACTGATTTTTGTGCTGGCTATTGTTTTTTATGTCATGATCCGGTACTCCAATTTTGTGTTTTTTGCGATCGGATTGACGTATATGTTCTCTGGCATTTTTGCGCGCGCGGCATACGGGTGGACGCGGCGGCGGCGAAGACGGCCGGCGAAGAATGCCGGCCCGGATGGAGTCCCTGCTGAGCCCGAATCGCTTAGACCTTTGTAGTTTCCCAACTGAAAAAAGGAAGCCTGTGTACAAGATTGCGATTGCTGGAGCCTCTACCCTGTTGGGGCGCGAGTTGAAGGATGCTTTGTCAGAGTCGCCGCTGGCTGCGGCGGGCTTTGCGCTGCTGGACGAGGAGGAGGCGCAGGGACAGTTGGACCAGGTGGGGGACGAAGTGACCTTCGTCAAGGCGATTGACGCGGAATCGTTTGAGCGGGTGGATTTCACCTTTTTTGCGGGGACCGAAGCACTGACACGGAAGTACTGGCGGCAGGCTTTGCGGTCCGGCTCAACGGTGCTGGATTTGAGCGGCGCATTGGACCGCGAATTGGGGGTGCTGGTGCGGGCGCCCTGGCTCGGGTTTGGGGGTCCGGGTTCGGTCTCGGCTTCGGCAGACCTGTTTACGCCCGCTGTGGTACCGGCGCACCCGGCGGCGCTGGCGCTGGCGCTGGTTCTGGAGCGGCTGCAGTTGGCCGCGCCGGTGAAGTTTGCGGCCGCCACGGTGCTGGAGCCGGCCAGTGCGTTTGGGCGCGCGGCCATGGACGAGCTGCACCAGCAGACAGTGAGCCTGCTGAGCTTTCAGGGGCTACCGCGGGCGGTGTATGACGCTCAGGCTGCCTACAACCTGCTGAGCGGGCTGGGAGAGAGCGCCACCATCAACCTGGGTGCCGAGGAAGCGCGGATTCGCCGTCACTATGAGGGGCTTGGAGGCGGCCGGTGGCCGGCGCTGGCGTTACAGGTGATTCATGCGCCGGTGTTTCACGGTCATGCGTTCTCGATTGCCGTGGAACTGGAGCGGGCGGTGGAGATTTCCGCGCTCGAGGAGGCGCTGGGCGGCGAGCACGTGGACCTGGTGCTGGAGGATACGGACTCGCCTTCGAATCTTGCGGCGACCGGGCAGAACGATGTGCTGGTGCGGCTGCGGCCGGAGAAGGACGGGCGGAATCCGAACCTGGCTTCGCGGCTGTGGCTATGGGCGGCTTCGGACAATCTGCGGCTTCATGCGCAGAATGCGGTGGAGTGCGCGCTCGATCTGCGGAGGCTGCGGCCGGGTGGGACGGTGCAGTAAGACGGGCGAGTTCAAGTAAGATTTATAGTTTAGGCTTACTGTCATTGCAGCTTACTCTTACCTATATGTCTTACTTATGGTAGGATGTAAGCCATGGATCAGATCTACGCTACACTCAGCAGCAAAGGCCAGCTTGTAATCCCGGCGGCCTTTCGCGAGTCGCTCGGACTTGAAGCCGGCACACGAGTCGCCATCCGCAAGGAGGGTGAGCGTTTGATTCTTGAGCCGCAGACAATGGCCGCGAAACTGCGGCTGATTGATGAATTGCAGGGGCTTACGGCCGGAGGGCCATCCATGACTGACTCTTTGCTTGCCGAGCGCCGCCGAGAGCGCGAGATCGAGTTGGCCAAGGACGGATGGTAGGTTCGCAAGTGACAGTTTTCGTCCTTGATTCATCGTCGGTGCTTCGCTATATAGACAACGAGGCGGGAGCAGATCGCGTGAACGCGATCTTCAAGGCCTGCGTAAGGCACCAGGCCAAGATGTGCATTCCGGCGCTTCAATGGGGAGAAATTGCTGGGGAGCTTCGAAAGCGGCTCGGCGCGCTGGCCGGAAGGCGGGCTTTGGAGAGCCTTCTGCCGTTCGAGCTGGATGTTGTTTCGGCGAGCGCAGAGCGCGCCGTGCACGCGGCCGCGCTTCGAGTGGACCGCAAAATCCCTTATGCAGACGCGTTCGGGTTAAATCTCGCTATGGACTCCGCGGAACACATTCTGGTGACGGCCGATTACGACTTCAAAGAAGTCGCGGATCTGGCGCGAATTGAATTTCTTCCGGCGAAATAGGCGCTGACGGCAGCGATGCTCAGTGCGCGCCGCTGCGGAGCCAGGCTTGCTCGATGTAGCTGTCGGTCATGCCGGCGATGTAGTCGGCTACGGTGCGGGCCAGGCCTTGCGTGGGGATTTGCGCCTGGTGATCCTGTGGGAGCTGCGCTGGATCGGCGATGAGGGCGGTGAAGAGTTCCTGAACTACTTTCGTCGCGTGGATGTGGGCTTCTTCCATGGTTGGTGAGTTGTAGAAGTTCGTATAGAGAAAATGCTTGGCTTGGGCGCGGTCGGCTTCAACCTGCGGGCTAAGGGCGGCTAAGCGGCTTGGGGCCTGGCGGACGTCTTCCAGGCTGGTAATGCTGTGAGCGGCTACATGGGCCCGGACTTCGTTCATCAGATCGGTGACAAGCAGATTCAGGATGTGCTTGAGGGTTTCATTCACCGTTAGCTTGGGCGCGGCGACGGGATATTGCTGGAGCACCCCGTCGTGGAAGCGACGGAAGAGCGGGACGCCTTCGCGAACTTGTTCGAGGGTCAGGATGCCGGAGTCGAGGCCGTCGTCGAGGTCGGCGGTGAGGTACGCGATTTCGTCGGCCAGATCGATGAGCTGGGCTTCAAGCGGGGGGAATTGGGTGAGGAAGTAATCGGCCAGTTCAGGGTGGTCGGTGGGAGAGTAGTCGCGGGAGTGCTTGACGATGCCTTCGCGGACGGCGAGTGTGAGGTTGAGACCGCGAAATGCGGCATAGCGCTCCTCGAACCAGGTGACGATGCGCAGGGCATGGAGATTGTGGTCGAAGCTTAGGCCGTGCGCCTGAAGGGCTTGATCGAGGGCTTTTTCTCCGGCGTGACCGAAGGGCGGATGGCCGATGTCGTGGACCAGAGCAAGGGCTTCGGCGAGTTCGACGTTCAGGCCCAGGGTGGCGGAGAGGGTGCGGGCGATCTGTGTGACTTCCAAAGTATGAGTAAGGCGGCTGCGGAAATGGTCTGAAGGAGAATCCGCGGAAAGGCGCGTGAATACCTGGGTTTTGCCGGCCAGGCGGCGGAAGGCGCGGGAGTGGAGGATGCGGGCGGCGTCGCGGGCAAAGGGAGTGCGATAAGGGTGAGGAAGCTCGGTGTAGGTGCGCCTGGCGAGTGGATCGGCGAGTGGATTGTCATCGCCGCCGCGGACGGCAATCGCCGAGGGGAGTTTGGAGGAAGAGCTGGTTGCCGAGGCGGTCATGATGTTTTCTTCGATGCGCAACTGATCGGTAGAAACAGATTTCGGTTTGCAGGAAGCGATGTCAGAGATCGAGGCGTGGCGGGATCTTGGATTCAACGACGGCGAGTTAGCCCCCGCCACGGCGGGGATAGCAGGTTAGCGAGTTAGCGGGCCGGCTTAATGGTATAAAGTCTCTCATACGGCGGGGATTGGACAAGGGCAATCGCGCGGTAGTACCATCCAGCCAAATTTTACAAGGGCGCTGACGCGGGTCGAAGCGTGCGGCGGCCGCGGGAATACATCTCACATCCGGACCGGAGGCAAGCATGAGAACGATTGAGAGGGTTGCATTGAGCGTGTTGGCGGTGGGCGTCGTATTCACGGCGGGGTGCGGCGCGCGGCACTCGGACAAAGAGGTTTACTACCTGATCTCGTCTAACTTGGCATTGCCGTACTGGCAGACGGCAGCGGCGGGATTCAAACAGGCTGCGGCGCAATACCACGTGAGCGCAACGGTGGATGGGCCGGATGGCTACGATGCGCAGGCCGAGCTGGCCGCATTGCAGAAGGCGGCGGCGGCCAAGCCGGCGGGGATTCTGATTTCAGTGGCCGATGTTTCAGTGCTGCAGCCAGGAATCGATGCTGCGGTGAGTGCCGGGATTCCGGTGATTACGGTGGACTCGGATGCTGCGGGCAGCCGACGGCTCTACTTTATCGGGACCAACAACCTGCAAGCCGGACAGATGGGCGGCAAGCGGCTGATCCAGAAGCTGGGCGGGAAGGGCAACGTTGTGTTCTTCACAATATCGGGCCAGCCGAATACCGAAGATCGATTGAAGGGCTTCAAGGATGAGCTGAGCAGCCGTCCGGACATCAAGATTGTCGAAGTGGTGGATATCAAGGGCGATGCAAAAGCCGCCTTTGACAAGACGCAGGAGTTTGTTGCGCTGACGGGGCCAAAGAAGATCGACGGGTTTATTTGCCTCGATTCGGCATCGGGCAAGATGGTGTCAGATGCGCTGAAGCGGGCCGGCGGGGGGCGTGAACTGATTGCGTGGGACGTGAATCAGGACACGCTGGACGAGATCAAGGCTGGAACGATTGACGCCACCATTGCGCAGAAGCCTTTTACGATGGGGTACATCGGGCTGAAGGCACTGGACGAGGTGTTCCACGCGCCGCCCAAGGCATTGGACAAGGACTACAGCGCGGACTCATTTTCGATCTACCCTGGTTTTGTGGATACCGGCACGTCGCTGGTGGACAAGAGCAATGTGGACTTGTTCATTGCCGCAGCGGCGGAGCACGCGAAGTAGATTCGAGGAATTGAAAGTCCGGCAGAATTCCCAACCCGGAAGTTACCTGAGAATTGGTTTGTCAAGGAAGCCTGCGCCTGCGATTTGAGACGCGGGCTTTCCCGCTTTTGCTCGGCTCGGCTGGGGTGGGTTCGTGGTTTCCCACCCATTTCGCGAGGGGCGCGAAATGGATGGGGCACGGGGCTTTGTTGGCGGGCGCTGGGGTGGTGCGGATTATTCGGGCTTGGGGGTGCCGGTGGCGCTGTCTTGCTTGGCAAGTTTTACGCGGGCGCTTTCGAGTTTGCGCTGTACCTTGGCCACCTCGCCCGGCTCGATATCGGATGGGGAGGACTTGGCGTATTCGGCGATCGAGAGCTCCCATTGCGCGGCAGCCAGACGGATGCGGCCAGTCTTCTCGTAAAGCTCTCCCAGATGGTCGTGGACGGCGGGGTCGGCCTGGTCGCGGTCGACGGCCTGGCGGAGATTCTCTTCGGCCAATTCGTATTCACCGAGCTTGAAATAGGCCCAGCCCAGAGAATCGAGATAGGCTCCGTTCATGGGATCGATGTCGACGGCTTTGCGGATCAGCTTTAGAGCCTCAGGCAAACGTATGCCCTTGTCGGCGAGCATGTAGCCAAGGTAGTTAAGGGTCATGGCACTGTTGGGATCAAGATCCAGGGCCTGGCGGAAGAACTGCTCAGCCGGCTCGTAATGCTTTTGCCGCTCGGCAAGCGCTCCCTTGAGAAAAAGCAGGTAGGACTTGTCGTCGTTTTTGGTCGAGAGCGGAGTGGCCTTGGCGTAGGCGTCTTCGGCGTCTTTCCAGCGGCGCATTTCGGTGTAGAACTGGCCGAGCTTCAACCAGACGAGGCGTTCTTTATTCGGATCGTTGGGGTCAGAATTGTCGAGCAGCGCCTTGGCGATGGCGAGAGCCTCATCGTTCTTGCCCTGCTCCACCAGGGTTCCGGCAAGCATGAGCTTAAGATCCGTGTCCTTGGGCTTGGAGGCTACAGCCTTGCGGGCAAGTTCGACGGCGCGGTCGAACATCTTGGCCTCGCCGTAGACCTCAATCTGGGCTTCAAGGCCGCGCAGGGCCTGGTCGCCGCCCATGTCGATCATCTTCTGGTAGGTGGCAATGGCCTGATCGGTCTTGCTCTCTTCGTGATAGACCTGCCCGAGGCGCTCAAGGAAGAAGCCGCGGTTGCTCTTCTCTTCATTGGTGTAGGCGCCGTTGGCGTGGGAGGTCATGTCGACCATTTTTTCGTAGGTCTGAGCAGCTTCGTCGAAACGGCCCAGCACGTCGAGCACCAGCGCTTCGTTATAACCGGCTTCGAGGGATGTTGGATCCTGCTTGCGGGCTTTGCGGATGGTGGCCAATGCATCCTCGTACTTGCCCTGGCGGCGTTGGATCTCGCCGATGTGGACGAGAGCTTCAGTGTCTTCAGGATCGGATTCGGCCAGCAGCTTGAACTGCTTGAGAGCTTCGTCAAGCTGGTTGTCGGCGAGCAGGGCCTGACCAAGGGCATCGAGTGTATGCGCGTCTCCGGGATCCATGTCCGCGGCGCGCTGGTAGGCGGCGATGGCGTCCTTGGACTGCTTCATCTGGTCATAGGCCGCGCCCAGAGCGACTTCCATTTTAGGGCTGCGGTCGCTCACCGGGACGGCTTCAATCACCTTGGCGGCATGTTGGATATCGCCGCTCTCGGCATACAGGCGGGCGAGGTTGAGGATCAC
>Ga0302325_10029651_pt1 | contig 11298 bp, 8 predicted proteins | sample Palsa_T0_2_FD_201948 | JGI IMG/M metagenome (GOLD analysis project Ga0302325, IMG submission 201948) | Peat permafrost microbial communities from Stordalen Mire near Abisko, Sweden - Palsa_T0_2 | ecosystem: Environmental > Terrestrial > Soil > Palsa > Peat permafrost | place: Sweden: Abisko...
TGGTCGCGAATCGCAAGGCGCTGGCTGGCCAAGCCGGATAGATCGGCGGGGACTTTCTCCACCACCTTACACACGACTTTCGAATCGGCGGTGAGCCCGTTGGGGCCGATGATGGTGCCGACCGGTTTGGCGAAGGCATCCGGGAACATGCCCGCGGATCCCAGCCCTTCGATGGCGCCGGCGCGATCAACCGCGTCGGAAGTCTTCACTTCCAGCCCCATCGACTTCGCGGCGGCCGCCAGATCGCCGCCATCCGCGCGGGCCTTCTCGACCAATTGGGTGGCCTTTTGGTCGACCAGTTTCTTCACTTTGTCGTCGATGAAGGCGTCGCGGACCTTACTTTGCATTTCCTCGAATCCCGCGGGATGGGCGGGGATGTCGGCCGTGCAGACGGCCATGGCGATTTTGGTGTTGCCCGTCAACACGACCGGCTGCGACACTTCACCCTTCTTCAAGCTGTAGACCGCGCTTTCGAACTCTTTGTTCACGCCCACTTCGGGCAGAGGATCGCCGGAGCCGGCATTATCGGCCTTCACATACTGCACGCCCAAGTCGGCGGCCACCTTTTCGGGATGCAGCGGGTCCTTGGTCAGGGCGGCTTGCACTTGATCCGATAGCTGTTGCATGAGGTCGTTCACCCGTTGTTTCTTGTACTCGGCGGCTAGTTGGGCCTTGACGTCGTCGAAGGGCTTGAGTTGCGCCTGTTCATGCTTGAGCACCTGCAGGATGTGGTAGCCGTACAAAGTCTTCACCGGTTCGCCAATCTCGTTCACCTTTTGCGAGAACGCCGCTTTCTCGAATTCGGCAACCACCATGCCGCCGCGTACCACTCCATCGTATTCGCCGCCTTTGTCTTTTGTACCGGGGTCTTCAGAGTATTTCTTGGCCATGTCGGCAAAATTCGCTCCGGGCTTGCGGAGCTGCTTCACCAAGTCGTCGGCCTTGGCCTTGACGGCGGCGTCGGCCTTGGGGTCCTTTCCAGTGGTCTTGAGCAGGATGTGCCGTACGTTGACGCGCTCGGGAGTGCGATATGCGTCCTTGTTCTCGCTGTAGACGCGCAGCAGATCGGCGTCGGTGGGCTGAATGGTCTGTTCCAGCTTGGCTTGATCGACGATCACGATGCCGAGATTGCGTTTCTCGGGAACCTGATACAGGGGTTTATTGGCCTCGTAGTATTTGCGCAACTCGTCGGGAGTGGCCTGTACTTCAGAGCGCAGTTTGTCCCCGGTAATCTTCACGTATTGGATTTTGACTTTATCGTTGCGGCGTCTGAATTCCTGCTCGATTTCCTGGGGGGTCACGAGGGTGCCTTCCAGCGCGATGTTGCGCAATTTGGTAATGAGCAACTGGCGGGCCATGTCGTCTTCGAATTGCGGGATCGTCAGGTTCTGCTGGGCCAACAATTGCGCGTAGGCGTCCTTGCCGGCGAACTTGCCGTCCGGAAACATTTGGGGAGGCATCATCTGCCGGATGCCGACGGCCAGATCTTCGTCGGAGACCTTGAAACCCAGCCGCTTGGCCTCGAAGGCCAAAGCGCGGTCGCCGATCATGGATTCGAGATACTGCGGGATGTATTGCACAACCAGCTCGGGGGGAAGCTTGCTGCCGCGCATTTTCATCTGGACAACTTGCTGGACCTGGGGCACCGTGATGGTTTCTTTGCCGATTTCGGCGACCACCTGATCGGACGCGCCGCCGCCACCCATGTTGTAGCTGGGCACCAGATACGTCAACATAGACAATGCGACCACAAGAAGCAATCCGCCGAGCATGATGCGCACGACTTTGTCTCGGCTGCGGAACAGATCAAACATGTAGCGTAATCTCCTGAGAAGAGGGGAAATTCAATTATAGCAGGACCGGCTAAGCATACGAGAGGGTGTGCCACCTACCTAATCCTGCCGCAACGCTTGCATGGGATCCACCCGCGCCGCGCGCCGCGACGGCACCCACGCCGCCAGCATGGCGGTGGCCCACAATCCGGCTACTGCGGCCGCCAATATCCACGGATCCCGCGCCGAGACATGGAACAGCATGGCGTCGAGCAACCGCGCCGCGAACCACGATCCGGTTACGCCGAGGGCGGCGCCGGCCAAGGTCCAGCGCGCGGCGTGCCCCAGCACCAGCCGGGCGACCGCGCCGGGCGTTGCGCCCAACGCCATGCGCACGCCGATTTCTTGCGTGCGCTGCGCCACCAGGAACGAGATGATGCCATAGAGGCCGATGGCCGACAGCAGCAGTCCCATGGCGGCGAACAGGCCCAACAGCCAGGCGTTGAAGCGCGGCCGCTGGGCGAGATGGCCGACGCGTTGGTCGAGGGTTTCGATGTTTACGGGCAACGTAGGATCGAGCGCCGCAACCTCCGCGCGCACCCAGCGGGCTAGGGCGGCGGGGTCGATCGGGCCGTTGAGAATGGCTGTCGCAGTGCGGCCAAAGGGTTCTGGCGCGTGCTGGCGCACGACGTAGAATTCGGGATCGTCGGGTTGCGCGAGGGCGCTATTCTTCACATTGCCGGCCACGCCAACGACCGTCTTCCAAGGTCCGGAGCGGCCCAGCTTTATCTGCTTTCCGAGCGGATCCTCGCCGGGGAACATGCGGCGCGCCAGCGCATCGCTTAGGATGATGGCGGTCCGTTGCGGATCGCGATCTTGCTCCTGAAATCCACGCCCGCGCAGGATCGGAACGCCCAACACCGCGAAGTAGCCGGGCGTGACTGCGCGCCAGGCGACCATGCCGCCGGTGCCTTCCGCCGTGCGCGGACGTCCGGCGACGTCGATGACTGAATAGATCGTGGATCGCGCGGCCCCGCTCAATGGCGTTGAGTCGCTGAGACCGAGTTGGGTCACGCCGGGGATGCGGTGCAAGCGCCGCTCCAGTTCTTCGAAGAATGCCAATTGGCCGGCGGGTTCGGCATACGATTTCTGTCCCAGCGTGACAGTGGCTGTAAGCACGCTGCCGGTGCGCATGCCCAGCGGCTGATTCTGCAGATTCCAAAGACTGCGCAGTAAAAGGCTCGCGCCGGTGAGCAGGACCAGCGACGCGCAGATCTGCGCGGCCACCAGGCTGTGGCGGAACAGATAATGCCCTCCGCCGCCCAGGGAGCGCCATCCAGCCAAGGTTTCGGCGCGCGGATGGGCATGTTGCTGCATCGCGGGCGCCAGTCCACAGACGATGCCGGAGGCCAGCGATATCGCCAGGGAGAAGAGCAGCACGCGGAGGTCGACTGTGGCCTGCTGCAGTCGCGGGATGCCTTCCGGCGCGATGGCCACGAAAACGCGCAGCAGCGCCACGGCGAGCAGGCATCCGGCCAGCGTGCCGGCGGCCGCCAGAAGCAGGCTTTCGGTCAGGGTTTGGCGCACCAGCCGGCCACGGCTCGCGCCCAACGCCAGGCGCACGGCAAGCTCCCGCTGCCGGGAGGCCGCGCGCGCCAGCAACAGATTCGCCACGTTCGCGCACGCGATCAAGAGCACGGCCAGCACTGCGCCGAGCAAGATCCAGGAGGCCAGGCGCGCGTCGTGGATCTGGCGGTCGCGCAGCGAGCGCACGCGCAGATTGACCTCTTTGCGGAAAGGTCCCGGCACGAATTGCAACGACTCTTGAAAGAGCGGCCGCAGGGCGGCCGCGGCTTGCGCGGGCGTCACTCCGGGCTTAAAGCGCGCGATCGACCATAGTGGGCGTCCGGCGTTTGGGCGGTGCTGCTGCGCTTCATCCAAGGCCTGCGGCACCAGCACATCGGCATGCTCGAGGGTGGGCATCTCGAATTGCGGCGGCAGGACGCCCAAGATGGTGGCGGACTGGCCGTCCAGAGGGATCGTTTTTCCCACTACGCTCCGGTCTCCGCCGAAGCGGCTCTGCCACAAACCATACGAAAGGAGCGCGACGGGCGGCGCGCTGGGCCGGTCCTCATCGCGCGTGAAATTGCGGCCGGCCATGGGTGGGACGCCGAGCGTGGGCAGAAAACTGGCATCCACCTGTGCGCATGCGAGGCGCACGGGGTTGGCGCCGGTCAGGTCGCAATCGTCGATGCCGGTCCACGACGTAAGCGACTCGAAGGGCTGCTGCCGGGCGCGCCATTCTACGTAGTCTGTGCCCAGCATGAACTCCTGGGGGATGATGGGCGCCACAAAACCCACTGACACCAGGCGGTCCGCCTTCTGGTAGGGAAGGCTGCGAAACAGGATGCGGTCCACCACGCTGAAGACGGCCGTGCCGGCGCCCGTGCCCAGTGCGATGGCGAACACCGCGGCCACGGTGAAAGTAGGCGATCGCACAAACCCGCGGGCCGCATAGCGCAGATCTTGCGCGAGGATATCCATATTGGCACGGGTGGCGCGACGGATGGTCATTTTGGTTTAGAAACCGCGCTGGGGCGGAAGTTCCCGGATACGCTATCATCGGGCGTGGAGTTGGCGCGGTGGCTCGGCGTCGCGGGCTACGTCCCGAATTCGTCGGCCGGGGTGGTGGCGGAAGTGGAGGGTGCGCCCGCCGAACTCGACCGCTTCGTCGAAAGCCTGCGCAGCGAAGCGCCGCCGCTGGAGCGCATTGAAGAGATGCTCGTCGCGGAGATCGATCCGCTGGGCGAGCGGAATTTTGGTAGTGGGTCAGTTTGAACTCTTAATGAATTAGTTGTGCTTGACCGCTCTGGGTCCGCTATGCCTACACTGGGGTATGCCTGAGCGGTCATCGAAACAGCGGCCCCGCGACCCCAACCAACTCGCGTACCAGATCATGCTTGAGTCAACCGGCCAAGCCCCCAAGTTTGACCCGGCCCAGCCCCAACCCAAACCCATGGACCCGGCCAAGAACCCGCATGCTGTTGCGCTGGGCCGGTTGGGTGGCCTGAAAGGTGGCGAAGCCAGAGCAGCCGCGCTATCGCCTCGCAAACGGTCCCAGATTGCAGCGAAAGCGGCAAAGGCGCGGTGGGGAAAGAAATGACCATCGAAACGGACGGCAAAGGGCACGTCATCACCAAACCAGTCACCGGATATACGTTAGCTCCCGTAGCGGGAATTGCCGTCCTTCTTGCAATTCGGTACGTAGAGAGTCCAGAGGAACTAGAAAGTGGCACGAGCAAGCAAATCCAGTTTGTCCTGACCCCTCCGCAATGCCTAGAAATTGCGGGGGCAATGACCAGACAGGCAGAACGCCTACGTGGGGAGCGGTTGCCTCCTGGGAAATCTCCAAACTAAGCAACGCTTCGGCCCCCATACCAGCGAGTCCCATTTCTGCATGAAAACCATTCTCTGTTTTTATCATTTTCTACTTGCCCTTTTGTGCTTGACCGTGCTAGTATTGAAATATGAACAAGCTAGATAGCGCCAAGCGGACTCAAATCATAACCGCCCTGATTGAGGGCAATTCGGTCCGCGCCACAGCGCGGATGACGGGATGCTCCAAAAACACGATTCAGAAGCTCACGCTTGAGCTTGGAGCGGCTTGCTCGGACTACCTGAATCGCACGCTGGTAAACCTGAAGTCCGAGCGGGTACAGATCGACGAGCTTTGGAGCTTTGTCGCAGCTAAGAAAAAGAACGTCACGCCCGCGATTGAAGCCCGTGGATTCGCTGGTGACGCTTGGACCTTTGTGGCAATCGACGCCGATAGCAAGCTGGTCCTGAGTTGGACGGTCGGGGATCGCAACGCCAAGACCGCTCAGACGTTCCTTGATGACGTTGCGGGCCGGTTGTCGAATCGAATCCAGTTGACGACGGACGGCCATAAGATGTACTTCCTGCCAGTCGTTCAGGCGTTTGGTGGCAATGTGGACTATGCCCAGATCGTGAAGATTTACGGCCCGGACCCGGAAGGCGAAAAACGATATAGCCCTGCTGTTTGCGTGGCCTGCGAAAAGAATGCGCTCGTAGGTTCTCCCGACCCGAAGCATATCAGCACTAGTTACGTTGAGAGACAGAATCTCACGATCCGCATGGGCAACCGGCGGTTCACCCGGCTAACGAATGCGTTCTCCAAGAAGATCGAGTATCATGTGGCATCGTTGGCAATCCAGTACGTATACTATAACTTCGTCAGGATTCATCAGACCCTTCGGGTGACTCCGGCTATGGCAGCGCGGGTGACTGATCGGCTATGGTCGGTTGAAGATATCGTTACTCTCATGAAATGATCGTGCGCTTGGCCAGTTCACGTCTTATGATATCCACAAGCCCACGCGGAACGCGCGGCCTTCCCTCGTCTTCCCACGCCTTCCTGATTATTGCAACAGACTCATCGGCCAAGATCGCAGCGTCGTCTTTAGCTCCAGGAACGGGAATCTTTACCTGCGTATAATGCCCTACGCCAGAAGCGGATTCAGAAACAAATTTAGCCTCACAGACGTGATAGAGAACCCGCGCCAGCTCCATCTCTGAATTAAAGGAATGACTCAGCAGAGTGTTGGCCACGCCGTATTCTCCGATCCCGATAGCCGCCCATCCGGTAACGTCATAATTAAAGGCAACGCCTGGATTTCTCACTGTGAATATATGGCCGTCCATGTTCCAATCGAAACCACCGATGATAACCTCAAACCCAAGGTCAACCTTTTTAAGTTCCTCGGCCAAGTGCGGTTGCCACTCCGGCTTTTCGGTAAACGTTTTCCAGGTCAGCCCGACTGGGAATAAAACTACGGATTCAGCATGTCGTGCCCATTGGCTCCGATACGCTATCGTTACGCAATGCGAGACTGCCTCTAACGTATTTTCTTCGTCAGGCAGCCTGGACAGCAAGAGCGTGGCTGCTTCAATTATTGGCGCTACATGGCCAAGGCTGCTCGCGGCAATCATCGCCCACCATGACTGACCTATCGGGAACAGTTTACCAGCGGTCCTGTCTCCAGAAAACTGCTCAGTGGACAGCATACTGTCGCACACCAAGACTAAAGATTTCCCAACATCAGCAAGCGCTGCGATGCAGACCGTCATATACCTGCGATCATACATCAACTGTATTGCTTTGCGGGCTTCTGGGCGGTTTTGCCACCCAGGCGGGTCTGCATACACCACGCTGGAATGTGGGTCGTGCCAAGGGGCCGGTCCCCCCACGTAGGACCCGGCGGACCTGCCCATATAAGGCCCCCGAACGCCTGGTGTGGTTGCTGGGTGATATGATTGCGTTGCCATGGCTGAAACCGTAACGTGTCCGAAATGCGGTGCTGAAGGCGAATATCTCAGAACGTGTTGCAGGAAGTGCGGCGACTACATCCCCGCCCTAGTTGCGAAGGCAGAAACGGCGGCGGGGCAGCCTTATGGTTTACGGATTGACGGCCATTGAGTAATGCTTCCTTCGTTGATAAGTTCGATAACCCCACGGGGAACGCTAGGAGCGCCATAACCATCCCACGCCTTCCTCACATCGTCTATCAATCCAGGACGATGTTGGCTGAAAATAGAACCAAATTGCATCACGTACAGATAGGTGTCTCTCCCAATTCCACTACGTTCCGCCATAAACTTAGAAGCACATAGCGCAAACACTGTTTCCGATAGAGATTTGTCTGTCGCCTGCTGGAAATAGTATAGCATCGCATCAGCGGCGTACATTCCCGACCCGATACAGCAGAAACCGGGTTTGTCAAACGTGCGGTCTATTCCCGGATCGCTCACCGTAAAGATGTGCGCCCTTCCGGCCCCGTCGAATCCGAACACCAAGAACTCGCACCCAACTTTAACCGCATCCATGTTTTCGCAAAGCGAAGCAAATATCTTATCCGTAAACCTTCGCTTACCAGACTTCTGGAACGTATCCATATTAAGACCATATCCAGAAAGAACCGCATCTGTCTTCATCTCAACCAAATGCTGCTGGTAAGCCTTCTTAAAAGCCACCCTAGCGGTCGCTACAGTGTTAGCGCGATGGTGCATGTACTTTGATGCCCGTTGGATTATCGGCAACGCTTGCGTGATATCATCTCCTGAAATCATCGCTAACCAGTCCCTAGCGAACGGCTCCATTTTCAGAGTGCATCCATCAGCCGAAATAGTAGAACCGGAAACCATCGTATCGGATATCGTGACGATGTAGTCGCCGGTAATTGCAGCCGCACAGAGCGTCATGCGCTTCTCCTTGGATATTCTCCAAGGATACCGCGTATACTTGACCGTTTGTGGATCGGGACGCCTGACGGGGCGCGGAACGGGCCGCTGTATCGCTGGCCGGTGGAAGGCCTGTGGACGGATCTCCGGCTTGCCCCGGAATGACCGGCGGGTTGTGTACGGTGATAGCGGGGAAGACTCCATCACCGCAATCCTCCCGCCAAACTGGGGTGGGTTTTTCCGCTCATAAATTCAAACTGACCCACTACCGGAATTTTGCGATTCGCGAGAGCCAGGCGCAGGAGGGCGAGTTCGTGCTGGTATCGCCGGAGGTGGCCACTTGCCCCGAGCTTGCCAGGCGGAATATGACGATCCCTGGCAACCGGCGCTCGCTTACCTTGCCGATACATTTGGACCGGCTGCAGAACTTCCAGAGCTGATGCGTAGCATGACCGCGTAGTGCGTGAACACCATCGAGACGTCTTGCGGACGGCTGTTCGATGCGGCGGCGTCGATCGCCGGGTTGCGCCAACAGATTAATTTCGAGGGTCGGGCGGCCATCGAACTGGAGGCGACCGCGGCGGACGGCGTGGCGGACGGCTACCCGTTCGGGATCGATGGGGATGCGGTGGACTTTCGGCCAACGATCGAACGTATCGTCGCGGAGGTGCGCGGAGGCACGCCGGCGCAGCCGCCGCCGAACGGCGGCGGCATCGCGCTGGGACAGGCGGTAGTTGCGACTGAAGTTCTGCGGGGGATAAGGTGAGCCGGCCCCGACAGATCTGCGATACGCTACTTGCAGAGGGAGCGTGGCCAAGCGAAGAGTACAATAGCCTATCGTGTATCGCTCAGCCACTCCCACAAGGACCACTGGATTGCAAAGCAATGCGCAAGGTTGATCGAAGAAGGTGGTAGGGGAGTGTTCAGGTATTCTTGGACGAAAAGGATAGTTATTTAAGGGGGCCAGACTATTGCCCATCGACAAGATCGGACCGAACGAGGTGCCCGACATTAGTCATTCCCTTGAAAGCGATCGACCTCAACGACTTCGATCAATACGTGACGCAACTATCCAGGCGATCAAAGGCAGGGTTACCGTAATGAGTGAACTGAGACCTTCCAGACGTCAGCGGCCCCTCAGGGTGTTCGTTAGCCACTCGACTGTGGACATAATCTTTGCAAGAAAGTTGGGCAACCTGCTTGGACGACGCTTAAACGCGCAGGTGTTCACGACGGAAGACCTCAGCGCGGGCGAAAGGTGGGAGACCAAACTCAGAAATGAATTGGCTGCGACCGATGTGCTCGTCGCGCTTCTGACACTCAATTCCGTTCATTCAAGCTGGGTGCTGCATGAGATTGGAGCCGCGTGGGCTCTCAAGAAGCCGATTATCCCAGTGGTGACGCGGCGAGATGTCTTAAACAACATGCCGATTCCGCTAGAGGGCGCGAACGTGATTGAACTGGCCGATGTGGAGAGCGATGCAAACGCCGACAAGTTCGTAGATGCGTTCGAAGACAGCCTGGCGGCGGTTCACATCGCTTGATTAAAGAATTTGGCCGACGATGGCCCCGCAGCAGTCTGCCGGCTCGATTAGGGCATCTTTATCGTGTCGTCGAAGGGCAAGTCGATTTCAACGGTCTTGCCTGCGTCGATGTTGATCGGCGCGGGTGCCGGGGGCTGCTTGGTGTACAAACCAGCGGAGGAACCCGACGGAGGCGGGCCGGATGCGCCATCATAACCTCCGGTGGGATCGTAAATGGCGGCGGCATAAACCGGCGAACTTGGGATATCGGAAAACGTTACCGTGCCATTCTTGGATGCGGTCATTTGCATGCCGGTGGGCATGGCGTTGCCCTGCATAAAGTCCGGCGAATCGAACAGGAATACCTGGATTTTGTGTTTATCGTCGACGGTTCCGGACCCGGTGTACTTCACATTCACTTTCAGGGTACGGGTGGCGGCTTTATCCTGAGCGCTTCCGAATTGGAATCCGGAGGCGAGGATTAGCAGGGCTGCGGCTAGGTAAAAGCTTTTCTTCATTGCGCTGGTCTCCTTTGGATGTAAACGCTGAAATGGGCGATATTGTTCCCAGGATCTCACAGATTGGGAGGGGAGTTCTATCGACCGCGGCTTGATCGCTGCCGGGCTTCACGCTGGCGGCGCAGGCGCTTGTTGTTCTCAACCCAGGCGCGGTAGCGATCAACTGTGGCCTGCACCTCGGGTGTCGCATCCGAGTACTTTTGGGGATCTAGAAGAGCTTCTCCGACCATGCGGGCATCCTCTTCTTCCAGTTTGGCGAGCAGTTCTCGCTTCCTGTCCTCCGGCATGCCCGCGAACTGTACCAATTCCGAAATCACGTTCGCGTCATGCGGGGTCAGGAGGGCCATACTCCCAGTTGCCATGTACTTTCAGTCTACCGCTTTTTGCTGCCGGCCGTGGCGCAGATTGGATGCACACCTGAGAGTATCGGGAATGCGGCATTAATGTCATCGCCTCTACCGTCGGCCGTGAACTCCTCGTCGTAACGGGTCGACAGTGAGATGGCAATGGCATCACTCCCCAGGGGAAGCTCGATTTCGATGGCACTCTTGAAGCGGTCCTTCCAAAGGGCCACCACGCGCGAGCGGCTCGGCTTGCCCGCCTCAGGGCTGCTGAGTTGGGCCATGCCAAGACTGGTGAGCGAAAGCACCGAACAACCGGGGTCGTCGGCCAGAACGGTCGCGTAACGCGCTGCCCAGCGCTCTTTGGTTTGGGGACCGTCCATCAGCAGGGCGAGGAGAAGGTTCGGGCCGACCGCACGGACCATGTTCGCCACCGGGTCCGGCCGGGCCAGGTCTTCACAAACGAGGGCGCATATCACCAGGTCCTCACTCATCGCGATGAAGTCGAGCCGCCGGTCGGTGAGGTCGGCGTATTCCCACCATTCGCGTGAGGGCGAAAGCATACCGCCGAGGCCATATTGAATAACTTGGGATTCGTTCAGTTTCCACGGGTGGTGCTTCTTTTGAACGACTTCCTGGAGAGGCGGAAACGACAGCCTTACTTCGTTCCCTCCCCGCTGGCTATCGACCCCGGCACGGCCCACACCAGCGACCAGGAAGCACTCAGGAGGGAGGCTATCTCGAAGCGCGCGAAACTGTTCATCCGTGATGGACAACTCCGGCAGAACGACACCGTCAATCCTGCCTAGCTTACGCTTCGCTTCAGCATACAATGGTCCAGCAAGCGCAATGAGGTCGTCGCCCTTCAAGAAGTCGTAGGTGAAGA
>Ga0302325_10029652_pt1 | contig 11298 bp, 10 predicted proteins | sample Palsa_T0_2_FD_201948 | JGI IMG/M metagenome (GOLD analysis project Ga0302325, IMG submission 201948) | Peat permafrost microbial communities from Stordalen Mire near Abisko, Sweden - Palsa_T0_2 | ecosystem: Environmental > Terrestrial > Soil > Palsa > Peat permafrost | place: Sweden: Abisko...
TCATTGGATTTTGGTCATAAAACGGTGGATAGCCCGCCAACATTTCGTAGGTCAAAATCCCGATTGACCACCTGCCGTTAGTTCCATATGCACAGAATCCTACCAGTCCACCGATTTGTTGTATCCTTTTGATGCTACTACTTCTGGAGCCAAGTAGTCCGGTGTACCACAAAGTGTCCATGTGATATCGGGAACCTTTTTGGCAAAGCCAAAATCTGTTATTTTGATATGACCGTGTCTGTCAAGGAGGAGGTTTTCAGGTTTCAAGTCTCGATAGATAATATCGAGAGAATGTAGATAATTAATTGCGAGAGCAACCTCGGCGGCGTAGAATTTTGCGACAGGATTGGGGAAGCGTTGTGATTTTCGGAGTAGAGAAAACAGTTCGCCGCCTTCGATAAAGTCCATTACCATGTATAGATTCTTCGAGTCCTGGAATGTTCCCCAGAGATTGACAAGGAAAGGATGTTTGACGACCTGTAGCATTGCTCGTTCGTCATTGGTATGTTCGACTTGCTTCATTTTCACGACTTGCTGCTTTTTAAGGACCTAGCGTTAGAAGGGTTGGCGATTGGTATACTTTGATGGCATAGAAACGAGAGTTGTGACGGGATTGCACAAGATGGACTCTGCCGAAGGAGCCTGTTCCAAGAGTTCTTTGGATGGAAAAGTCGACGATGGCATATTTGCCCTTGGTTGCCCGCACTGTGTTTTGCTGGGCGGAAGGGAACTTGGAGGGAATGACGCGGTCGTTTGGGTTTGGGACGGGAGTCAGGAGGCCGGAGGGCGTGCCTATCATGGCTTCGGAGGGCTGCTCCAAGTACTGCTGATAGCCCGGCTGTGGCTGCGGGTGTTTTAGGTGGTCATGTTGTTTCTGTTGGTAGGGCTGTGATGCTGCGCCGATTGACGGGAGAGCGTCGAGGGTGTCGTCAATTGAGCCGGAGCGAGCTGTCGACGGCGGCGTGGGGGGCGCGTTGTACTGTCCTGTCACAACGTTTTGCACGTGGGGCTGAGTTGACGCTTGTTTCTGCTGCGGTGGTTGCGGTGGTTGCGGTGGTTGCAGCAGCGGTTGTGGTGGTTGTGGTGGTTGCGGTGGCTGGGGCGACGAGGAGAAAGGCGATGAAGAGTACATGCGATTGCCGTCGGACTCCGAGGGACTCGAATTGGGAAGCGTGGGGGACTTGGGGACGTTGATGGAGGGCGTGGCAGCGAACGGATTGGGTGTTTTCTGCGAGATTGTACGCACCGGCGTCAGCGAGGACTGGTCGGACTTGACCTTGTTGAGCTTCTTGTTGTCCTTGGCAGAAGTGACAGCGGCGGCGGCGTTTGGCTGTCCTCCTCCTGCGGCAGCCTTTTCTGTGTCTGTTTTGGCGGTGCTGGTGGAGGCAACGCTGGAGCTGTTCTCGGACTGCTGATCCTTTGTCTTCTTCTTTTTGTTCTTGATCAGTCCGAACAATGGCATATATCTGTATTTATGTGCGTGCCACTAAGTGATTGGGGACTCGGCGATCCTCTCTGCAGGAGCGTAGAAAGGGGGGCAGTGCACAAGCAAGACCAATTTAATACTTTTGGTGCTGGCGGGTATTTATTAGATACACGGCGAGTGTCCGATAACAGCGGCGGAGAAGACGCTGGGGTGGGTGGACTCGTGTGTGTGTGTGCGTGCGTGTGTGTGCGTGTGTGTGTGTGTGCGTGTGTGTGTGTGTGTGTGTGTGTCGCCAGGAGTGGATATGTCTACTGCAGAGATACGAGGCAGCGGCGACGATGGGGCGATTCGCGAGTTGATTGACCGACGGCCAGCAGAGTGCGCAGGATTCTGTTCTGTGCAGTGCCGTTCTGCAGGCGATCGGTTATATAACGGCGCCGAGATGGGATGGATCGAGACGCCAGCCAGCAAGCGAGCGACAACAGACAAGGCAGCCGGCAGATTCCATAAAAAGGATCGGCATCCATATCACATCACACACAAATATCAAGGCATTTTAATACGCCATGCGCTGGCAAAAGAGGCGTCCTATGGCACAAGGCGGTGTGTGCGTGCAGCCCCCAATCCCGTATGTCTCGCAACGCACTCATGCACCGATCGGCGCTAGGCGGACCTCGTCCAATCCATCGCAACATGTCCTCCGCCACAAACTCTATTTGGGAAATTACACCTCACGTTCCGCTCTGCCATTATTCCCGGAAAGCCCCCGGGATTATCCTCGCTTTCGGCAAACGCGTCTTTAGGCGATCACTACGAGCGGATCAACAAGCAATCTCCATCACCATGCACACATAATAACCATTTCACGAGGACAGTTCCCTCACACAATGAACAGTCTCGGACCATCACAGTACAAGGACGAGCTCGTCATCGACGGCTGTTCCGTCATCTGGACCGAAAACGATGGCCTCGTCCACAAACGAACCTATGACTTTGCCAGCGACGGCCAACCGATCACTCACGCCCTCTTCACGGTCTTCTCGTCCTCTTCGACCGTCTCGCACCCGGATCCGCCCCAAAACAGCTCAGACTTATCACCCTCGCGTGCGTCCAATACCGCAAGCAGGGCTCTCGTCGTGGTACTAAAAACATTAATGCACATCATCTACCTGGACGGCGGTTCCTACATTGTTCACCTTCCTTTTCCTGTCCTCAAGATCTGGTCTATCCCGCTCGGGATTCTCCTCGAAAGACAAGTGGATACATTTCAAAATCCTTCTTCACCTACCGACCTTTCGCTGTCAGAATCAGAACATCAATTGCCTCGTTTGTTTACCCTGTCCAGCCCTTTGGAGGATTTCGGTATGGTTACCTGCAGTCGCTCGTCTCTGGATCCAAACGAGGATTTCCTTTTCTTCTCCTCCCGGGATGATGCTTTATGTGTTACTCGAAACGCAATCGAGAAACGTATTACACTATGGCACGCAACACCAGACCAGCAAGCTCGGAAGAAGGTTCTCTTCATTTGAAAAATTAGTAATAGTAGTCGAATCGGATATTGCGACGGCGATCTTCGGTGGGTGCCAGCTCATTTAAGCTTGACGAAGATGAGGATCTACCTTTGTCTACGTTGAGGCGCTCCGAAGGTGGGTCTGCTTTGGAGAGGCATCACTCGCGACTTTCAGACATTAGCTTTACCATGGATAGGACATCTTTCGCCGATCCAGACCGTCTCACAGTCCTTATGGGAGAATCAGAGGGGTTCAAACAAGAGCTGAGTTTGAAAATCATCGAGAGTTTTCCTTTCGATACCAACAATGCGATCCCGAAAATCTTCTTGATCAATGTTTCACGCAAACTCGACATTCTGTGTCTTCACGAAAATGGCTCTCAAGTTTTACATTTATATCATATGGCACGGCGGTCCAATGGAACTCCAACGTTCAAGGAAATTTCTCGAATACCAGCATTAAGTGTCCTTCCAGTTACGGTCGGTCGGAGCCAACGCTTGCTTATTTTGTCGCCGGATCTCATTATACGCATCCACGCCCCGTGGGGTACCCGTCTTAATATCGTGCTACCTTTAAATCGATCATGGCGATCCATCTCTCAGGGTGGACTGAACCGGTTTACATTAGCCGATTCTTCATCCACAGAACGGTTTCATTTGGATCTGGTCCCACAACATCCGCTCATTATATGGTGCCTTGATGTATTAGAATGTGTTTTAGATACCGGCTTCTACTCTCTCTTCCTGTCCGTCTATGGGACCGCTAGATTACGGCCGGCGGCAACCGACACCTCTTCTTTTATTGTCACTCTTTTTGCATGTTTCCTCGCTGTCAATAACAAAAGTCCATCACCTTTACCCCGAGTTATCCCCGAAGCCGCATTCAAAGGCATCTCCGATCCATGGAAGGCCGTACAATCTCTACTAGATCAAGGAACTGCCTCGTTCGACAGGGTACAAGGCCAATATCCACCAAAACTGTCGTTACTTCTTCCGCAAGCGCGAGAATTAGTGCATCATTTTGAAGGTGCGCAGCGTTCAAGTCATCTCTCTGTTATTATACTAGCTTTACATGCTTTATCCGAAGAAATCCGTGTTCACCTTGGAATGTCGACACACAACGCAATCCTGATTCCTGTCCTTTGTCAACTGTCGCACTGGCTTGGTCGTACGAAATTTGTTGAATATTACCTGGCATACAATGAAGATATGGAAAGAATTGATTTCGATAAACGATCATTCACCGGCGTTCGGGACGTCGTGCTTGGGCAACAACAGCCATGGTCAATATATCAGTGGCTCATAACTTGCATTCAAGCCGCAGTCCCTCGTGTCCAGCAAGACGAGCTTTTGACTTTGGAAGTATTGATATTCAAGGCCTCACCAGAAAAGACCTCCCCGACAGAGAAACTAAGCTTGGCCAAGTCACTCCTTCCGTCAATCGATAAATTGCGGGATCTTTATCCATTGTTAAACCTTCGCGACCCTCGTAGCGCATTTGTCGATGCACTGGAGAAAAATTCAGTGACAACATCCTGGCTTGACAGTCTGCCCCTCGGAGTTGCCTATCCTCTCAAGTTTGCTTTGTCGGTCTGTAAACGCCAGCCGCTTCCGGCATGGTCGAACTCTGTTTGCGAGCTCATAGATCGCAAAGATCTCGTTGAGTTGTTGCGCATGCATGTTCGAGATTCAGATGCCTCGCCGTCCTACTCCCTGTCGCCCCGCGCTAATAGCGACGTCGCAACTGTCACCGAAATATGCCAAAATATTCAGTCCCCTGAATTTCTGTCTTCTGGACCCAGTCTGGCAGATGATCATGAAATGATCACCAACCTCATTTTCCGGAAAGATCGAAGATTGTCGGAAGTTGCGAAGCTATTAGAGTACTCCCAGCCGGGAGTCACGTTCTGGTTTCGAATGAGCCCTACAATAACGTACGGCCTCTTGTTCTGCAGCTAATGAAGTGAGCACGCAGCTGCAACAGCACAACAAATCAACGTTCAAGCGCTAGCTATCCGCGCCTTGGCAATGCCTGTCGGAAAAGGTCTCTTGTTATTTAGTTCGCGAACGCCTCTCCCGACGGAGAAATTTCACGTCCCTGGATTTAGTTTCGTTTTCCGCATGAAGCCGCAAAACACAATTGTTACGGTCGATAAGTCGTTCCTTCCCGATTCGGTCACTGTGTGGCCTTTGTTCCATCTTGGAGTTGCAGGTGCTTTGAGCATATCTCCCGAAGCAAAGGAAATCGATACCTCGTGGATAGTATTCAACAAACCTACCGAGCCAACCAGTCGCCATGCTGGATTTCTTCTTGGATTGGGGTTGAATGGTCATCTGAAGAAGATAGCACGATGGCATCTTCTCAATTACTTGACCACGAAGCATGTGCTTACTTCGGTGGCGCTATTGCTTGGTCTCGGGGTATCGTACCTCGGTACAAAGGATGCCAAGATCACAAAATTGCTTTCTGTGCATGTTGCTGCAATGCTGCCTCCTGGTGCCGCCGACCTCAAAATCAACGTGTGGATTCAAACAGCTGGAATAATGGCATTGGGATTGGTCTATTGCGAGAGTCGTCATCGGCGAACGAGCGAGGTACTATTATCAGAACTGACTGTATCGGGAAAATCGGGGTCCTTCTCCTATTCCTCGTCACTCCCTCAAGAATTACAGAGAGATGAAAGTTATCGTCTTGCCTGTGGGCTTGCACTTGGTTTGATTAATCTCGGAAAGGGTCTTGATCTCCGAGGAGCCGATGAGCGGTCGATGATTGACCGTCTCTGTAGGATCTCAGAGGGGCTGGTAATATCCGAGAATGCTGAGAGGAATATGATCGTTGCGGTTCCTGGCTGTCTTGCAGCCTTGGCTTTAATATATTTAAGAACGAACAATAAAGCAATCGCGGCGAAATTGGATGTTCCACAGACCCCTGAGTTGATGGAATATGTGCGCCCCGACCAAATATTTCTCCGGACGGTGGCAAAAAATTTGGTGATGTGGGATTCCATAGAGCCAACGAAGGACTGGATAACGAAGCAGTTTCCCCGAGACATCCTGAAAGGCCGAAAACCAATGGTTGCCTTGAATTCGGATTCGTTGGATATAGTCAGTATCTTGGCTGGAGCTCATTATGTCATGGCCCTTCGATTTGCTGGAACGCACAATAAGGAGGCCAAAGCTTGTCTTTTGGCTTATCTAGACAAGTTGATGACCATCTGTGCTCTTAAAGGTTCATTACTATTAATCAATACTGATGATAGCACGTAACTACGATGATATGATATCACGTATCAATCTTCGATCTTTCCAGGATGCCACTTGTGTTGCTGTGGCGGCGGTGATGGCTGGGTCGGGGGATCTTGATATCTTAAGGCGTCTGCGACGTCTTCATGGACGACGACACGATGAGGCAAACTATGGCGGGCATATGGCGGCACACATGGCAATCGGCCTTCTATTCATGAGTGGAGGCCAATACGCACTTGCAACGACTCCTCTTGCAACGGCCTGTTTGTTCGCAGCGACATATCCGAAATTTCCTATGACGCCTGGGGACAATAGTTTCCATCTACAGGCGCTTCGGCATTTATGGGTCCTTGCCGCAGACAATCGCTGCCTAGTTCCTCGATCAGTGGATACATTTCAGCCAACCTTGGTCCCAGTCAAACTCCGATTAAATTCCGGCTCCGGTGGTCCGGCTCCGGCTATTGTATTGACAGCCCCATGTCTATTGCCTGATTTCTCAACAATCCGTTCAATTGAAACAGAGGGTACCGAATTTCAAAAGGTGGTGATCGACTTTGTAGCGCGTGGGGATTTACGGGAACAGTTCAAACGAGCTCCGATGATCTTTGTTATGCGCAATTCAATTTCAACAGCTTATCAGACGCCATTTGAACAGGGCCTGGCCCGAGTTGTGAAGGCTGATCACTCGAGTCGTCACATCTCATCCATCACACGTGCAGTTCGAGAATGTTTACAGATGAACTATATGGAGGAAGAGATGGAGACTTCCGAAGGTCCCCATCATCTTAGAAATTGTGCTGACATCAGATGTTACTGTTGACTCGATGGCACAGGTAAACACTCGTGAAACACCTTTGGATGCCAAGTGTGGAATGATATATAACATATCCAAGAGACAATCTGTCGATTCTCTATACGATATTAGATTGGCACTGTCGGCTTTCAATACAAGGGAGAGGGCCAGCAATCTACAGATTGCAGATGAAATACTGACGAGAGACTTTGTTGAACGAGTGCAATTTCGTTTGTGGGCTGGCGCTAAGTCTGCTTGAGTCAGCATAGTTTGGAAGGCGTTTTAACTCGTATAATCCGTTGTTGCATAGTTGACCGTGTTTCTGTCTGGCATAATTAGATATAGCTCTTTAGACACCATAGCTTCAAGATCGAGATTCCAAGCTCTCTCCAGCAATTCAATTATCGCTACTGTGACATAAAATTCATACGCCGAACGCCGCTATCGAACAAGTTCCTTCTCTCGTTGCATCCGCTTATCTACCCTATCCCTATGGCCCCTATTTTTGAGATGTACTTCGAAATTATCGACTCCCCGTCCCGGACCTGGTTGGTAATATTTACCAGGGCAATCGTTGCAGCGAATTCTTGGCATAGGGGTGTCCCCGGGATCGGAGCCAGAACGGCGTAAACCATCGAAAGAGTCGAGTGGGTATCGGGACCGCAATTTGCTAAGAGCAGATTCCAACCAGTCCGGCTAGAAGTCAGTGGTAATCATGGAACAGGATACCGGAGGTAATTCGATAGGTTGCGCTTGTGGGTTCTGTGCGAGACCTGGAAGCTGATTTGAAGTATAGGAATGGGCAGGAGCCGCTGCATAATGGCGGGATTGTTCGATATCAGAAAGCCAATTATGCAGCTGTGGGACACGGAGTTTGATGATTAATCGGTTCGGACCAGAATGACGAGAAAGCTGAGGAGACATGGACAAGGCCGGTGTTGGCTCCATGATCTTTCGAGGGGTCGCCCGGGTAGGGTATTGTGGAGAGTAAGTCGCCTCAAATATATCATCTGTTGGACTTGTACCTCTGATGTGTCGTTTGAATGTGGCACCCGCAATATTTGTTCCTCCTGCTAACACGGAAGAGACATATGGGGTTCGGTGAGTTTTCAGAGGTTCTCGGAAGTCTGGTAACACTATTCCTCTGCGTGCACGGCCCTGACGTCGCTTACGTCTGGCCTCTCGATCTTGATCTTTATCTTGTCTTTCGATTTCTGCCTCTGACAATTCATATAACAGAGGGGCATGTTTCACAACCTGATCATCAGGATGTAGGGCGCTCGTAAGGGTTGGTAGTAAGCTCGACCGAATGTCTTCATCTTCGACGACACGGCCATCGAAAGGGTGCCCCACTAGGAACAGGGACTTGGTGTACATTTGAGATTGTTCCCGTATTGAATGTGCGATAGCTGTCGCAAATTCGGCGCTAAGGGCCAAGTCTGAACATAGTTGTTCTGCGAAGCGTTCTGGGTTATTGTCTGGATTGTTGATGTCCCAGTCGAACTGATCACTCAGATTGTGTGTTCCAACCGTGATATCCAGTCGGATTGGTATCCGCATATCATCATCCTTGTAAGCCGTATACGGTAATGCTGGGTCAACTTCGCCATTCGTCTCCTCGCCGCCTTCCATTTCGTCATCGTCCGTGTTCAATGCGTGCGGGTGATAATCTGATAATTGCTCCTGGATTGATTTTTGTACGAGTTGAATAAATGATCGATCGGGAGGAATCGCAAAGTCCTCGCAAAGAATTTCCGCAAACCAGTCAAGAGGTACTGTCGTTTCATGTGCATTCCACGTGAACGTATCTCTTAGCTTGTGCTTTTCCGATTCTACATCAAGACGAATCGGAACAAGTGCTTCCGGTTCTGACGCCTGCTCCATCGCTCTTTGTTTTGGAACTCGTAGTTCACGCTGCCGTGGCCGTGGCCGGCGTCGATGCTGGGGCAGGACATAGCGGAATCGGACCCCTGTTGTACTGTTTCCGTATCCTCCATAGCCCAGTCCAAAGGATGCTATACTCCCGCCCCTTCTCAGCCGGCTGTAGAATTCTGCCTCCATTTGTTTGTCCCGCACCAGAGCAAGTTCTCGCGCAACTTGCAATTCATTTGCCCTTTCATGAGCCGACTCTCGAGACGTGTATTGTTGGTAATGGATCGAATCCAGGAGAGGGTTGCGCAGATGCTCCCGCGGCGAGGGAGGCCGTGGAGGCGCCGGAGGAGTCCCTGTTGAGCTCATCGCCGTGTCCAGAAAGACAGTCGCTCAAGTTCTCTGTGTTCAAGCCTGATCCGTGATGCTTATGTAACGTCGTCCAGGCGACCGCCAATCACAGCTGCACAAAGCTTCATCTGCACCTAGGACTTCCGACTATACTAGTACCATCATCCGTGAGATCGAGCAGGATCGTATCCGGTTCCCTAACGTTAAGGCAAAATATGCACCACTGGTACTTTTGCCAGAATGACGAACCGCCAGTGGTTCTCCCCACTTAGTCCACCTGGATATCCATATGTTAATAGCAAGCACTAGTAGTACATGAGCAGCGATTCTTGCTTGGTCTCTACATCCTGAGATTCCACTGGCAGTACTCTGTACTAGTACTAGTATTCCATTCTGTGTACCTCATGCTTCAAGAAGTTTGGATGGCCTGGGACAAGCCGAAGTTAGTGCTACTGGCCCTCTCCTTTCTCTGTTGTGCAGTGAGATTTATTTTGCTACAGGGAACTGTTGATTTTGCTGACTGCTGGTGTGTTTAATATAACTTTACAGCCATTCGCTGAACAACAACCGTATAGACTGTGTTTCACGTTGAATAACTTATTGGGCCTCAGACAGGAGACACAGTAGTACTAGTAATACTAGTAGTAAAGCTGTCAACCCATGTGCCAAAACATCCAGAAGCATCTTATGAGCATATACTAGTACTATGTCGCGTAATTCGATTGAAATGGGACTCAATGCGCTGCTCTCAGACTCTCCAGCAAGACACAGCTTTACATTACTATACTACTAGTAGGCAAGAGTTCAACTTCAAGTTGAAGTTGAATTTAGAATCTGAGTCAGTACAACAATCTCCACTGGCAGTTCACTTTTCAAGATGATCAAAACATACTACTACAGTAGTACTGGTGGTAGTATCTGCCATGGCATTCATGTTTGAATTTACTGCTCACATAGAGCCAAAGGTCACTGAGAACGATGTAGGAAGGTCTACATTCAATTTGAAGTTAAAACTGGACATTATTTTACTGGGAGGCTGTGTGGGGTCCAAGTTCACACCACAGTGGCTGTTTCATGCCAGTGCAGAGCTGCAACTTGCATGCACTTACTTCAAGTCTTACCTTACTGGTATTGTCATGGCTTTTGCTTACTAGTAGTACTACTAGTAATGCCATATCACCAACTTGAACTGGAGCAAGATGCTTGCAATTTGAAGGTTAAAGAATCTGATACCAACTTATTTCCTACTACTAGTACTAGTACTACTATTTGCAGCTTGAAGGTTCAAGTTGGCTTAAAGTTTTGATGGTCAAATTCAAGATAAGTTCACTACTACTACTTGTTGTAGTACAGGAAGATATTCAAGTTATCTAAGTTCATTCAAGTTGAACTACTACTACCAGTAGTAGTATACTATAGACGAAAGAAACTGAAGCAATGCTTAGACATCATGTCAATGATGTTGACATTATTGATTCATGATGTCAATGTGGCATTCACCACCATAAATACTAGTATGGTCTGACAGGTTGTGTCACAGGATGTAGACATCTGGTCATGATGTCCAAGTGGAAAAGACTGTCAAGGCCAACTGGTTGAATGTATTGGAGTGTCAGTGATTGACATAATCTCAGCATCCTCCAGACATCTGGTAAACTTGAACTACTAGTATTGTGGTGCTACTGCATTAAGTTGAAAAATTCCGGCCATAAAGGCAGTTTCAAGCCTGGATTATCTCCTATCTTGAACTTACAGTCACAAGGTGCAACTAGAACCTTGGTCCGTGGAGGCTGTGTAGTCATTCAAGATAAGGAAAACCAAGGAATGTGGAGGCTGTGCTGGCCTAGACCTTGGCGTGTGGAGGCTGTGTAGTGTCACGAGATAAGAAAGCCAAGGATTGTGGAGGCAGTGCAGGCCTAGACCTTGGATTGTGGAGGCTGTGTAAGTGACACAAGCAAGCCACAGAATCTTGGCAAAGATAAGGAATGTCTATATAATCCCTAGAAAATCCCATGTAGAAAGACAACCAAGTCACAAACAAGCACACAAGCAATAAGTAGACTACAAGTGTCTCAGTCAGTCTTACTGTCCCTGCTTTTGGTT
>Ga0302325_10029653_pt1 | contig 11298 bp, 9 predicted proteins | sample Palsa_T0_2_FD_201948 | JGI IMG/M metagenome (GOLD analysis project Ga0302325, IMG submission 201948) | Peat permafrost microbial communities from Stordalen Mire near Abisko, Sweden - Palsa_T0_2 | ecosystem: Environmental > Terrestrial > Soil > Palsa > Peat permafrost | place: Sweden: Abisko...
GCGCCACTCAACGCGACCGACAACGGCCTGTACCTCACCACCGGTTATTCCAATGGGGCTACCCAGGCATTCACCCGGCGGGCGAAGCTCGAGCAAAGCGGCGGCCTTTTGGGCCTGGGCGCGCACTATGCCGTCTCACAGATCGAAAATCCCGGGCCGCTCAAATGGGCCACCGTCAGCAACCAATTTTTCGCGAGCATCCTCACTCCCAGCGACACCGCCGATGACCTCGTGACCCGCCGGGTCAAGCTGCTCTCCCGGCTCCCTGACACCGATCTGCACGCCTACGGCATCACGGCCGACGCCCAGTTCGACGTCGCCGGGATCGCGCCGCACGGAAAATCGACCTTGTCCGCCGAATTTTACGTCGGCCCGAAGGAATACCACCGCCTGTCCAACCAGGACGTGTTCAAGGCGGACCAGCAGAAGGTCATGCAATACGGCGGCTGGTTCATGAGCTTTTTCAGCGGGATTTTGATCACGCTCATGACGTGGACGCATTCCTTCGTGCACAATTGGGGCCTCGCGATCATCTGCACGACCCTGATCCTGAAATTCATCTTCCTTCCGTTCACGCTCATGCAGGCGCGGTCCGCCCGGCGCATGCAAAAGCTCCAGCCCGAGCTGAAGGTGCTCCGCGAAAAGTACAAGGACAACCCCCAGAAACAGCAGACCGCCACGATGGAGCTGTTTAAGCAGCACAAGGTGAACCCGATGGGCGGCTGCCTGCCGATGCTGATCACGATGCCGTTTTTCTTCGGGTTTTACACGATGCTGCGGAGCACGGCGGAGTTGCGCTTCGCCCCGTTCTTGTGGGCCCACGATCTGTCCGCGCCCGACACCATCGGCCACATCCTGGGTTACCCGATCAATATCCTGCCGATCCTGTTCACGGCGACGTCCTTCACCCAAATGCAGGTCATGCCGCAGCCGACCGTGGACAACTCGCAGGCGAAAATGATGAAGTTCATGCCCCTGGTTTTCATGTTCATTTACTACGGTTATTCCTGCTCCCTCTCGCTCTATTCCTCCGTCAACGGGCTTTTCACCATCGCCCAGCAGCTCGTCATCAACCGAAAGAAAGACGACGGCGATCCCGCCTCCGCGGGGGCGGCCCTCCCGGCCGGGGGATTTTCGCCGAACCGGCCGGCTTATGGCAAAGGGAGCAAGCCGATGACGAACGTCACTCCCAGGAAAAAGAAGTGAGCCATGGCGGGCCACAGCAAATGGGCTAAGGTCAAACGCATCAAGGCGGTCAAGGACCCCCGCCGCAGCAAGGTTTTTGGACGGCTCTCACGGGATATCACGATCGCGGCGAAGTCCGGCGGCGGCGATCCAGCAATGAATCCGCGGCTGCGCACCGTCCTGCTCGCGGCGCGCGAGGCCAATCTCCCCGCCGACAATATCGACCGGGCAATCAAGAAAGGCACGGGGGAACTGCCCGGGGTGGTTTTCGAGGAAATCACCTACGAGGGCTATGGCCCGGGCGGCGTGGCGTTCATCGTGAAGGTCACGACCGACAACAAGAATCGCGCCGCCTCGGATCTGCGGGCCGTCTTCACCCGCTTCGGCGGCCATCTCGCGGGCGCGGGCGCCGTGGCGTTCCAATTCCTCCACGCGGGCCAGTTTCTGATCGCCCGGGACCAGAGCACCGAGGACGCCCTCCTGGAGATCGCCCTGGAAGCGGGCGGGGACGATGTCATCACGAGCGAGGACGGCTACGAGCTGCGCTGCAACATCCACGCCTTCGACCGGGTCACGCACGCGCTGGAGCAAAAAGGCATCAAGCCCGAGAGCGCGGAGATCGCCTATATTCCCACGAGCTCCGTCCCGGTCGCCGACGCGGGCGCGGCCCAGACGCTGGCGAAGCTGCATGAGGCGCTCGACGAGCTCGACGACGTCCAGCAGGTCTTCTCGAACGAGGAAGTCGTAGAATAGAGGATGGAGCGGGTTGCCCTCAACACGCTCGTTGGACTCGAGCCGAACCAGCGTGTTGGGGGCAACCCGCTCCACCCTCGGAGAATCTTGCCTCCGGGTCCGTCGGGAGATTTGCTGATGATCCCATGACAGACGACGTAGAGGCATTGCCCGCCGATTCCGCGCCGCGCCATCTCGCGCCCGGCGACGTCGGTCTGGTGCAGTCGCGCGACTTTGTCTGCGACCGGTCGTTCACCTTCAAGAACGGCCAGGCCATTCCCGGTTTTACGCTCAGGTACGAGACTTACGGGGAACTCAACGCCACGCGGGACAATGCGGTGGTCATCTGCCATGCGCTCAGCGGAGACCACCATTGCGCCGGCTGGCATTCGCCGGCCGATCGCAAACCGGGCTGGTGGAATAATCTCATCGGGCCCGGCAAGGCGGTCGATACCCGCCGCTTTTTCGTGATCTGCGCCAATGTCCTCGGCGGCTGCCAGGGATCCACCGGGCCGTTGTCCACCGATCCGGCGACCGGCCAGCCCTATGGCATCACTTTTCCCCCCGTCACCATCCGCGACATGGTGAATTCGCAGAAACTCCTGCTCGACCATCTCGGGGTGGCCGGCGTGCACGCGGTGATCGGCGGCTCGATGGGTGGGATGATCGCGACGCTGTTCGCCATCGAATTCCCGGACCTCGTGCGCCGCGTGCTGGCCATGGCCACGACGGCCCGGGAGAGCGCACAGGCCATCGCCTTCAACGAGGTTGGCCGCCAGGCGATCATGCAGGACACGGCATGGAACAAAGGCTCGTACGCGCGGGACGGCGGCCCGCGCGTCGGACTCGCCATTGCGCGGATGATGGCGCATATCACCTATCTCAGCGACGCCTCCCTCGACCGCAAGTTCGGGCGGCGCATCCAAAAGCAGGCCTCCGTTGGCGTGTCCGACGCGCAGTTCGAGGTGGAAAGCTACCTGCTCCACCAGGGGCAGAGCTTCATCAATCGGTTCGACGCCAACTCCTACCTCTATATCACGCGGGCGCTCGATCAATACGACCTCGCTCATGCCTATGGGTCGCTGGAGCTGGCCTTCGCGCCCGTCCAGGCGGAGTTCCTCGTGGTCGGCTTCACCAGCGACTGGCTGTTTCCGCCCGGACAAAACCGCGACATCGCCCTGGCGCTCCTGCGCGCCGGCAGGCGCGCAAGCTACGCCGAGCTTTCAACCGACCGCGGCCACGATTCGTTCCTGCTGGAAAGCGACGAGCTCTACGGGCTCGTGCGCGGCTTCCTCGAGCGCGACGTCGTCGTCTTTGATTTCAGCATCTGAGCCGCCATGAACAAAATCGTCGTCAAGCGCACGTTCGACATGCGGATCATCGGGGATTGGGTGGCGCCCAATTCCCGGGTGCTCGACCTCGGCTGCGGCCAGGGCGAACTCCTCGACTATCTCGTCCAGGCCAAGCAGGTGTCGGCCGTCGGCGTTGACCTGGAATTCGCGAACATCGCCGCCTGCGTCCGCCGGGGCGTGGCCGCGTATCAGGGCGACATCGCGGGTTTCATGGGCGCGTTCCCCGAAAAGCATTTTGACCGCGTGATCTGCTCCCGCACAGTGCAGGAACTCAGCGACCCGGCCGGCGTGATCATCGAGGGCCTGCGGGTCGGGCAGGCGGTCACGGTGGGCTTCGTCAACCACGGCTTCTGGAAAAACCGCGTTGCCGCCCTCGTAAGCGGGCGCAAGGTGCGCAATGCCGTCTATCCGACCGCCTGGTTCGAAAGCCGGCCGGCCAACCCGGTGACGATCGCGGACTTCGAGGATTTTTGCCGGACGAAGGGCATCCGCGTCGCCCGCCGGGTGCACCTGAGCGGCGACTGGAAGACGCGTTGCGCCGTATGGCCAAATTTGTTCGCCGGGTACGCGCTGTATGACCTGACACGATAGCCGATTTTGAACAGGAAGGGCGGGAAGTTCAGGAAGAGACCAAGACATCCGGGTCTTCTTCCCGATCTTCCCGCCCTTCCTGTTCAAACGTGACCCCGGAGGCTGGAGCCGCGGATCAGACAAACGCAATCCGCGCCGTCTTCGGTGGGGAACCATTCCGGTTTAAGGGCGGCGAATTCCCGGTCGATCGCCGCGCGCAAGCCGCCGACCTCCATGAGCAGGGCGCCGTACGGCGCCAGCCGGCGGCCGGCCTGGCGCAGGAGCTTGCGGACGATGTCGAGCCCGTCGGCGCCGCCGTCGAGCGCGAGCCGCGGCTCGCGCTGAAACTCGGGCGGGAGCACGTCGCAGTCGGCGCTGGGCTCGTAGGGCGGGTTGCTGACGACCAGATCGTACTGCGCCGCCGGCACCGCGTCGAAGACGTCGCTGCGGTGCAGTTTCACCCGGCGCGCGAGGCGGTGGGCGCGCACGTTGATCTTCGCGACATCCAGGGCCGGCGCGGAGAGATCGATGGCGTCAACCGTGGCTTGCGGAAAATGGTGGGCGAGGAGGATCGCAAGGCAGCCGGAGCCGGTGCAGACATCGGCGATCGTTCCCGTCTTCATCCCGCTGAACGCGGGATTACGCCGCGGCGATTTTCGTGGCGCTGGCGCGCCCGACAAAAATCGGGGGATAATTTCGACGAAGTAGCTCCGGGGAATGATGACCCGCTCGTCGACGTAGAAGCGGTGGCCGCCGAGCCACGCCTCCTTCGTCAGGTAGGCCGCCGGCACCCGCTCGAAGACCCGGCGCGCCAGGATGGAGCGCACGGAAATCTCCTCCGCCGCGGTCAGCTTGCGCCGGAGCACGGCCGCCGCGCTGTCCATGGGCAGGCCGAGCGTGTGGAGCAAAAGATAAAGGGCCTCGTCGTGGGCCGTGGCGCTCACCTGGCCGAGCGCGAGTCCGGCGCTGCCGTAGAGCCCTTCGGCAAAGCGCAGCCACGCGCCCAGCGAGGCCCGGCGGGGAGCGCCGGCGAGCCGGTCGGGTTCAGCCGCGCGGCGTGGTCCCATCGGGGCTCCGGACATGCTCGTGATTGAAAATATGCTCCGGGCAATAGCACGCGTCGTCGGCGCATTTCGAGCAGTAGCGGAAATCGAGCTGGGGGTGCGACAGGTCGGTCTTGCCGCAGACGCGGCAGCGGTGGCGCGGTTCCGCAACCGGCGCCCCACGCGCGGTTCTGGCGGTGGCGGCATCGGCGGTGATCCGGCGCGTATGCCTCCCGGCGGTGCGCCAGACCTCCCGGCCAAAAAAGAGGACGATATTGGCGACCGCGGAGCCGATTTGCAGCCGGACGGACCACCCGTCGGTGATGAATTGGTACAGGTAGAGAGCCCAGGTCAGCAGGCCCAACCACTTGATTTTCACCGGCAGGATAAAGAAAATGACCAGCTCGAAATCGGGATTGAGGTGGGCAAAGACCAGAAACACCGAGCCGGCCAAAAAGGTGTAGCTCACCGGCCAATTCGGGACCAGAAACGAAAGGCCAACCGTGAGGACGCAGCCGACGATGAGAAACAGGTTGTAGCGAAATGCCCCCCAATAGCCCTCCAATGCGCTGCCCATGAAGTAAAATATCCACCAGCCGAAAACCAGGGACACGATGCCCAGCAGGCCCTGGCCCATCCCGACCGGCTGGAAAAGGAAGGTGATGACCCGCCACCATTGGCCCATCAGGGCCAGCCGCGGATAGAGCACGAGGTTCTCGGGGCTCAGCAGGCCGGCCATCGTCGACAGGACGACAAAGACCTGCCCGACGATGAGATAGAGCGAGATATTGGGAATCGCGAAACGCCCGAAGGAGCGTTCGAGTTTGTCGAGAAAGGACATGCCTACTTTTTCGCGTTTTCCGGGAGCTGCGCAACCAGCTTTTGCTTCTGGGCGGCGAAGGCCGGCTCGGTCACGGTTCCGAGCAGGAACCGCGCGGAGTCCCACCTGCCTTCCTTGATCAGGGCGTTGGCGGCCTGCAGCCGGATGAGTTCGCGTCCGCGGGAAGACGGCTCTTTTTCCTCCAGCGTGCCCCAGAGCTGGAGCGCCTTGTCCCAGTCCGGCTTGGCGGAATCGGCGAACGATTCCGCGTACCGATAGGTGAACTCGATCCGGTCGGGCGCGAGCTCCGCCGCCCGCTGAAACGCCTTGTGGGACGCATCGTCGATCTGTTCCGGCGTCCAATTGCCGCTTTGGATGAAATCGTCCCGGGCTTCATGGAGCAGCGTACCCAGTTGGTAATGGTAAAGCGGCTCGTCCGGATCGAGTTTTATGGCGGCCCTGAAGTAGTTTTCCGCCTCCAGGGGCTTGCCCGACTCGGCCAGGAAATTGCCGATCTGGTTTTTCACCATGGGGATGGTGGGATCGAGCTGATTGGCCTTGAGCAGCATCGCGACGGACTCCTTGGGCATGTCCATCTTGGAAAGCAGATAGCCGTAGTCGGCCCAGGCGGGGGCGAAATTCGGGCTGTCGTGCAGGAGGATCTCGTAATCGTGGCAGAGATCCTGCACCTGGACGCGGAAGGCCTCCGCGTCGAGCTTGGCCCCCTGTTTCGCCGCCTCGCCGAGAATCGACTTCTGGCGTTCGATGATTTCCCTGAGGGTGCGTTCCGGCATGGTTTCCTGCCCGGCCAGCGGCCGGGCCAGGATGGCGCCAAAAACGATGGCCGCACAAAGCGCGAGACGGGCGGGAGTGTTCATGAATCGGAGTCCGACATGTTCACCCCGCCAAAGTGCCGAGGCAAGTCCGCCCACGGCACCCGGACGCGTTTTTGTTGTCAGCCATTACTCCCTCCCCCTTATTCTTTTCCGAATTCCGCTTTCCGCTTTCCGCTTTTCCAATTGAATCTTCTCGACCGCTACATCTTCAGAAGCGCGTTTTTTGTCTGCGCGGCCACGATCGGGCTTTTCGCCTTTCTGCTCATGGTCGGCAACATCGTCCGGGACCTGGTCGGCCCCCTCCTCGCCGGCCAGATTTCCTACGCGGAAGCCTGGCGGCTCGTGCTGCTCCTTCCGCCTTTTGTCGTTTCGTATGCCCTGCCGATGGGCGTACTGACCGGCGTGCTGCTCACGCTCGGGCGTCTCTCGGCCGACAGCGAAGTCATCGCCATGCGGGCGGCCGGCATCAGCGTGGTGCGGCTGGCGCGCCCCATCTTCATCCTCGGCGCGCTCGGCGCCTTGATCGCGCTGCGCGTCAATTTCGAGTCCATGCCCTGGGCCAAGCTGCAATACGAAAAGGAATTCACGACCGACCTGCGCACCAACCCGATCAATTTCATCGTGCCGCGGACGTTCATCAACTACTTCCCCGGATTTGTCGTCTATGTGGGCGAAAAAAACGGCCTGGACCTGAAGGACTTCTGGCTCTGGGAGCTGGACGGCGGCCACCGGGTCGTGCGCCTGGTGCGCGCGGCGGAAGGTCGCTTCGATTACGACAAAGGGACCAACGAGATGATCCTGACTCTCTCCCAGGCGCAGGTGGAGACGCGCAATGAAGCAAACCCGGAGGATTTCACCGCCGCGGAGCCGGTCGGAACTTTCGAGAAATGGGACGAGGTGCGGCTGCCGCTCAGCAAGATTTTAAACCCGGGCGGCGTGCGGCAAAAGTTGCGCTGGATGACCTACGGCGAGCTGCGCGCCAAACAGGCGAGCCTGGCCCGGGAAACGCCGGCGCCCGCGGACCGGAAGGCGCATGCCCGCGACGAGATGGACGTGGCGTACACGATCCAGGAGAAATTCACCATGGCCCTGGCGGTGTTTTCGTTCGCCTTCGTCGGCGTGCCCCTCGGGGTCAAGATGTCGCGCCGCGAGACGAGCGCCAACCTCGGCATCGCCGTGCTGCTCGCGCTCGGTTATTATTTTATCACCGGCGCGGTCGGATGGCTCGACCAGCATCCCGAATATCGTCCCGACCTGCTGCTCTGGCTGCCGAATATCATTTTCATCGCGGTCGCCTTTGCGCTGTTTCGCAGGATCGACCGGCGCCGGCGCTAGGTGGAGCAACTCGCTCCACCCTCAGGCAACGACCTCATCCTGGCAGGCGACCAGCCCGCTCCGGCCGTCGACCGGGGCCATCACCTGGTCGCAGACCGGAATGGCCGCCGGCGCGGCCAGCAGCTCGCGCGCGAGGGCGTCCAGCCGGATGAATTCCACCCCCGCGCCGCGGCATGCGGCCAGCAGGTCCCGGAGGAGCGCCCTTTTGCCCATGCCCTCGATCTCGGCATGCAGCGTGAACACATTCGGCCGGTCGGCGCGCAACTGCGAGAGAAAGTGCGGCACGATCCGGCTCTCGGGAAACTCGGGGCGGCCCAGCAATTCGTCGAAGGTCGGCAGTGTGCTGGGGATTTCCAGCGTCCGAAAGACCCGCCCGCCGATCCGGGGGAAAAAAGGCGACGCGCCCCGCGTGTCGCTCGCATAAAGCAGCCCGGATTCGTCGTACACCTGGCGGCTGCGGTCGTTGCTCTGCCATCCGGCCGCCCCCGCCGTGGCCGCGTCCGAGCCGAAGATGCGCCGGAATTCCGCGCGGGCGGCGCCAAACTCGGCGCGCACGGCCTCGAGATCCATTTTCTGCAGATGGTCCTGCCAGCGGTAGTGATTATAGCTGTGAATGCCGGTCTCGAAGCCCGCGTCGCGCACCGCGCGCATCGCCCCCGCGTTGCGCCGGCCGATGTGCGGCGCCGGCAGCAGCGTCCCGTTGAGCAGCGTGCGGACGCCGTACAGCCCCACCACGCCCGTCCGGCTGACTTTGCTGAAAAAGCCGGGGCGGAAAACCCGGGTGATGGCCCGCCCGGTCTGGTCCGGGCCCAGCGAAAACAAAAAACAGGCGGGCGCCCCGAATTCGCGGCAGTCGGCCGCGAGATTGGGCACGCCGAGCCGGGTGCCGCGGTCGGTGTCGACGTCGACTTTCAGGGCGAGGCGCGCATTCACTCCAGCTGGTAATCCTTGTGCGCGAGGTGATAGTCGAGCGTGAGCTTGATCGCGGTCTTCAGGTTGACCTTCGGCTTCCAGTCGAGCTGCTTGCGAATGTGGGCAATCGCCGGGACGCGGTTCTGGATGTCCTGGTAGTATTTGCCGAAGTACTTGGTCGAGGGCACGACGACGACTTTCGCCTTCGCGGCGTGCTCGCGATACTCCGGATATTCCTTGAAGGCCGTGATGATGAACCGGGCGAGCTCCGCGACGCTGACGTTGTTCCTGGGATTGCCGATGTTGAAAATCTGGCGCGAGGCGCGGCCGTCCCTGTTCTCGATGATGCGCAGGAGCGCGTCCACGCCGTCGTCGATGAAGGTGAACGAGCGGCTCTGCCGGCCGCCGTCCACGAGCTGGATGGGCTTCATGAAGATCACGTTGCTGATGAACTGGGTGAAGAGGCGCGAGCTGCCCTCCTTGGCCTCGAAGACGTTGTCGAGCTTGGGGCCGATCCAGTTGAAAGGGCGGAACAGCGTGTAGTCGACGCCATCGCGCACGCCGTAAGCGTAGATCACCCGGTCCAGGAGCTGCTTGGATGCGGCGTAAATCCAGCGCTGCTTTTCGATCGGGCCGTAAACCATGGGGCTGGTGGCCTCGTCGAGCCTGGGGTCGGGGCACATGCCGTAGACTTCGGAGGTGGAGGGGAAAATGATGCGCTTTTTGTACTTCGCGCACTGCCGGACCACGGCCAGGTTGGCCTCGAAATCGAGCTCGAACACGCGCAGGGGGTCCTTGACGTACTGGGCGGGGTTGGCGATGGCGACCAGGGGGATGATCGCGTCGCATTTCTTGACGTGATACTCGATCCACTCGCGCGAGATGGTGACGTCGCCCTCGACGAATTTGAACCGGGGGTTGCCGAGGCAGTTGCCCAGCTTGTGATCGCCAACGTCCATCCCATAGACCTCCCAGTCCTTTTGCTTGAGGATCGCGTGGGTGAGCGAGCTGCCGATGAATCCGTTGGCGCCGAGGATGAGGACTTTGAGAGGCATGGGGATTAAGGGACCGATTAGACCACGAAAGGGTCCAAAAGACACGAAAGAATGGAAAACAGGGCCATTGGGGTTTGCGCCGCCCAGCTCTATCAGGGGTGCTTCGAGATTGCTTCGGAGCTGGAGCGCGCCTTCGTCGAGATTGGAGGTGGGGCGAGTTGTCCCCAACGCGCCTTTTGGACTCAAGCTAAACAGGCGGGTTGGGGACAACTCGCGCCACCCTGCTGACGAAAAAATGAAACTATTCACTCCCAGTAAAAAAGAGGCGGGGGAGTTGCTCTTGGGGCCGGGGGAGTTTCGCGGGCTCGTGGTTTGTGCGGAGGCGTTGCCGCCGGCATTTTTTTGGGAACGGGCGATGGCTGCTGAAGGGGCAGACTGGATTATGCCACGACTATTTGTGGATGAAGTTGCCGGCAGGGTTGTAGGTGCCGGCGGGTTCAAGTATGCGCCAAAGGAAGGAAGGGTGGAGATTGGCTACGGGGTTTCTTCTGCCTGCCGCGGGAACGGCTACGCGACCCAAGGGGTTTTGTGGCTCTGCGAGGAGGCCTTTTCGTCGGGGTTGGTGGCTGAAGTCCTGGCAGAGACATCGCCGTTTAATCTGGCTTCCCAACGGGTGCTGGAAAAAGCCGGGTTCACCTGGTACGGCTCCGGGACGGATGACCAAGGACCGGTGCATTTGTGGATCAGGAAGTCGCCAAAGGGTCGCGTCTACCTTCAAGGCAAAAGCTGACCGAGCTCCAACTTGGGCACCGATGTTCCTCGCCATTCTATTCGCGTGAGTTCCAGGGCGCCGTCGGCGGTGGCCACGACCAGGGGCGACAGGGAAATGATTTCTCCGGGACTGCCGCAGCGACCCCGGGTCGCGGGGGAATCGGGCTCGGCCCACCAGACCATGAGGCGGGCGGCGCCGACATCGGTGAAGGCGCCGGGATAGGGGTCGGTGACAGCGCGGATCAGGTTGAAGATCTGGCGCGAGGTTTGGGTCCAGGCGATGCGGCCGTCCTCGGGCTTGCGGCCGCCGAAATAGGTCGCCTGGGCGTCGTCCTGGGGCGTCTCCTTCGCCGTGCCCGCCAGCAGGGCGTCGATTTGGCGGGAAAGCACCCGGGAGGCGCAGGGCAGCACCTTGCGGAAAGCCTGCTCGGCCGTGTCGCGCGGCCCGATGTCCACGCCCTCCTGGTCCACCACGGCTCCGGCGTCGGGCGCCTTGACCATGCGGTGCAGGGTCATGCCGATCCGCGGTTCGCCATGAAGGACCGCCCAGTTGATCGGCGCGCGGCCGCGGTATCTCGGGAGCAGGGACCCGTGCAGGTTGAAGGCCCCCAGCGGCGCGAGACCGAGGATCTTCGTGCTGATCATATTCCGGTAGTACGCCGAGAGGATCAGGTCCGGCTTGAGCGCCGCGATGCGCTCGATCCATTCCGGCGTGCCGATCTTTTCCGGGGTGAAGATCGGAAGTAG
>Ga0302325_10029654_pt1 | contig 11297 bp, 10 predicted proteins | sample Palsa_T0_2_FD_201948 | JGI IMG/M metagenome (GOLD analysis project Ga0302325, IMG submission 201948) | Peat permafrost microbial communities from Stordalen Mire near Abisko, Sweden - Palsa_T0_2 | ecosystem: Environmental > Terrestrial > Soil > Palsa > Peat permafrost | place: Sweden: Abisko...
CTGCGCCCGCATGTGCTCGACGACGCCACGGTCGGGTCCCTCATTGCGGCCGCCGCCGCGAACCGTGCCCGGATCGATCCGGCCCAAATCGCCGCCACCGTTCGCTGGGCCGGGCCCGCCCCAGCCGCCGCAGGCGCCCCAGCCCCCTAGCGCACTCGACCGTCGCGGGCGGGACCGCCGGGAGCCTTGGGGCCTTCCCCCCAAGTAGAAGAGCAACTCCGGGCCTTAGCAGAGTGTCTCAAAGAGTGCTAAAATAATGAGCGACGAGTTTTTCGCCGAGTTTGACAAGATGTTCGCGGGGCTGGCGCGGCGGTCGAGGCCGGGTGGCTTCGAGCCGAATGCCGACGTGTTTCTGACGGCCGACGGAAGCACGATCGTCGTGAACGTCGAGGTCGCAGGCGCGGAGACGACCGATTTGCGCGTCATGGTCGAAGAGCGGCGGCTCTACATCCTCGGCCGGCGGTTCGACCGCGAACGCGCGGCGCGCGGCTCGGTGCTCATGAAGGAGATCGAGTACGGCGACTTTGCCAAGAAGCTGCACCTCCCGGTGGCGATTGCCTATGACGATGCAACGGCATCGTTCCGGGACGGTATCTTGACCATCCGGCTCCCCGTTTCCGAAGACGCGCTGTTGCCGACCGCTCGCACCGAACTCCGCATGATCGTACGAAGGACCCCTGCCTAATGGCCGCCCCTGCCGAAAAACGCTCCGACCTTGGGATTCTGCCGCTGCAAGACGCGGTGCTCTTCCCGAACACCGTCATTCCGCTCGCCGTCGTCAAGAAGCCGGGCATCGCACTCGTCGAAGAAGCGCTCCGCGACGGCCGTCAGATTGGCCTCGTCGCCCTCAAGGACAAAGATACCGACGATCCGGGCCCCGACGACGTGCGCCTGGTCGGCACGATCGGCACGATCCAGCGGATGATCAAGGTGCCGGACGGCACGATCCGCTGCATCGTCGGCGGCAACAGCGTCTTCCGTATCGATGCGATCACGCAGACGACGCCGTATCTCGCGGCGACGTATACCGAACTTCCCGACATCACCCGCGAATCGGGCGAACTCGTCGCGATGCACCGCAACCTCGCGAGCCTCTTCTCGAAGCTGATCGGCTATTTGCCGCAAGCGCCGCGCGAGATGGAGATGGAAGTCAACAACATCAGCGACTCCAATCTCCTGACGTACTTCGTCGCGAGCTCGATGCGGCTGGATACGGCCGATCGTCAAGCCCTGCTCGAAGAGCGCAACACCGAGAAGCGGATGCGCAAGCTCACGATGCTTCTCACCAAGGAGCTGGAGGTCGTCGAGCTCGGGCACAAGATTCAGTCCGACATCCAGCGCGAGATGGAGAAAAACCAGCGCGAATTTTACCTGCGTCAGCAGCTTCGTGCGATTCAGGAAGAGCTCGGCGAAACCGATCCGCAGCAAGCCGAAACCAACGAGCTGCGCAAGAAAATCGACGAAATCGTCCTCCCGGAAGATGCGAAGAAGGCAGCCGACCGCGAACTCGATCGGCTCTCGAAAGTCCCGCAGGCGTCGCCGGAATATTCGGTGATTCGCACGTACCTTGATTGGATCGTGCAGCTGCCTTGGGACAAGGCGACGACCGACGCGATCGACATCGCGCGAGCGCGCGAGATCCTCGACGAGGATCACTACGATCTTGAAAAAGTCAAGGACCGCATCATCGAATACCTTGCGGTCGGCAAACTCAAGAAGAAGCTCTCGGGGAGTCCGATCCTGTGCTTCGTCGGACCACCGGGCGTCGGCAAGACGTCGCTCGGGCAGTCGATCGCACGCGCGATGGGCCGGAAATTCGTGCGCCTTTCGGTCGGCGGCGTGCGCGACGAGGCCGAGATCCGCGGCCACCGCCGCACGTATATCGGTGCGATGCCGGGCACGATCGTGCGCGCGTTGCGCGATGCGGGAACGCGCAATCCGGTGATGATGATCGACGAGATCGACAAGGTCGGTTCGGATTTCCGCGGCGACCCGCAGTCGGCACTGCTCGAGGTGCTCGACCCCGCCCAGAACAACTCGTTCCGCGACCACTACTTGGATCTGCCGTTCGACCTGTCGTCGGTGCTCTTCGTCTGCACGGCGAACGACCTGTCGACGGTAAGCCCGCCGCTGCGCGACCGCATGGAGATCATCCAGCTCGCGGGCTATACCGAGTTCGAGAAGCTGCAGATCGCCAAGCGGTACCTGATCAAGAAGCAGCGCGAGGCCAACGGCCTGCGCGATTCTCAAGTTCAAATCGGCGACGGGGCGATCAAGGCGATCATCAACGACTACACGCGCGAAGCGGGCGTCCGGAGTCTCGAGCGCGAGATCGGCTCGGTGTTCCGCAAAGTCGCGCGCAAGATCGCGGAGGAGCCGCGCTACAAGGCGCGGGTCAAGCCGGAGAATCTCGCCGAATACCTTTCTCGGCCGCGGTTCTACAACGAGGTGAAGAAGCGCACGGCCTCGGTCGGCGTGACGACGGGGCTCGTCTGGACGCCCGTCGGCGGCGACATCATCTTCGTCGAGACGACGGCGATGCCGGGCTCGGGTAAGCTCGATCTCACGGGTCAGCTCGGCGACGTGATGAAGGAGTCGGCGCAAGCCGCCGTTTCGTTCTTGCGCTCGCGCTCGGCCGAACTCGGGTTGCCGGACGACTACTTCGCCAAGCACGACATTCACATTCACGTGCCGGCGGGCGCCGTCCCGAAAGACGGCCCCTCGGCCGGTGTCGCGCTCGCAACCTCGATCGCTTCGCTCTTGACCAACACCAAGGTCGACTCGAACCTCGCGATGACGGGCGAGATCACGTTGACCGGCCAAGTGCTCCCGATCGGCGGGCTCAAGGAGAAGGTGCTCGGCGCGAAGCGCGCCGGCATCAACAAGATCGTGTTGCCCAAGCGCAACGAGATCGATCTCGACGACGTACCCAAAGAGGTCCGGGACACGATGACGTTCGTTCCGGTCGAAGAGATCTCCGAAGTCTTCGAGCAGGCGTTCGGGAAGCGGATCATTACCCCGGTGCTGCTCGGCTCGAACGGCGCGCGCCGTGAAGACGGCGTCGTCGTTCCGATGCGCCGCTCGACGAAGCGTCCCGCGCCGAACGGGCGTAAGCGCTCGCCGGTTCGCCGTCCGCCGCTGGCATCGCGCAAGCGCTGAGCGCTCGGCCGGCGCCGCCTAAAGCGGCGCCGGCCACACTCTCGGTCGCGCTCGCGCTTGCGGCCGTGTACGTCCTCTGGGGCTCGACGGCGCCGGCGATGAAGCTCGCCGTCGCATCGATCCCCCCGTGGTGGATGGCGGGGCTGCGGTTCGCCGTTGCGGGGCTTCTCTTGTGGGGCTGGTGCCGCGTGCGCGGCCGCCCACTGCCGAGCCGCGCGCACGCGATCGGCGCAGCGCTGAGCGGCGTCGTGCTGCTCGTCCTTGGGAACGCGGTGTTCGCGTGGACCCTGCAGTATTTGCCCAGCGGCATCGATGCACTCGTCTTTGCGCTCTCGCCGCTGTGGATGGCGATCTTCGGATTCGTCCTGTACCGCGAACGGCTCTCCGGCCTCGCGGCGTTCGGCTTGCTCGTGGGCTTGGGCGGAATGGTGTATTTGTATTCGCCCAGCGGCGCGCAGCATTTGCCCGCGGTTCCGACGGCGATCGCGCTTGGAACATCGCTCGTCTGGGGCTTTGGCTCGATGTTCCAACGCCGGCTCGACAAGACCGACCTCGTGCAGACGAGCGCGCTGCAGATGCTCGCCGCCGCCGCCGTACTGCTGGTCATGGCCGTGCTCGCCGGGGAACGGTTAACCCCTACGGAGTTCACGCCGAGCGCCGCCGGGGCGCTTGCGTATCTGGTCGTCTTCGGCAGCATCGTCGGATTCAGCGCGTACCTGTGGCTGATGAGTCACGTCTCGACGACGCTCGGCTCAACGTATTCCTACGTCAACCCGGTCGTCTCGCTTGGCATCGGGATCGGGCTGCTGCACGAGCCTTTCTCGTGGCGTCTCGTGTTCGGGGCCGGTGTGATTCTGAGCGGCGTCGCCCTCATGGTGCTCGCGCCGAGGCGCTGACGCGTCACTTTTCGGTGCGCTTCTTCGTTGAAGCAGCACTGAGGTGTCGCATGTGGGCGATTCGAGGGCCGGTCCCATAAGGGCCCGGGACGTTCTTAGAACGGTCGCGCTGGTTGCGTTGCTGTTGCCGGCGACGGTCGTTCCGCTCGGCGCCGACCCGGGCGAACGGGTTTCGAACCTGACCGATCAGCAGCGCGTTAACGTCACGATCTACAACGGGTCGGTCGCGCTCGTACACGACCGGCGCCGGATCCCTCTCGAGGCCGGCGATAACCGTATCGCATGGCGTGACGTCAGCGCGAACATGGACGCGACCTCTGCGATCCTCTCGGACCTCACGACGCCCGGTGCCGCGAACGTTGTGGAGCAGAACTTCAATTTCGATTTGCTCAAGCCGTCGACGGTGCTCGACAAGTACGTCGGGCGCCCGGTCGTCGTCGTTCATCCGCACGCCGCCAAGGGCCAGCCCGCACGCGAAACGGCAACCTTGCTGTCGGACAACGAGGGGGTCGTGCTGCAATATCCGGACCGGGTCGAGACCGAGTTGTCGTCCGACAGCTACATCGTGTACCCGTCGATCCCCGCAGATCTTCGCGACCGGCCGACGCTCGTACTCGACCTGCAAAGCGACCGCGCCGGGCCGCAAACGCTCGATCTCGCGTACCTGACGGCCGGTCTCTCGTGGCAAGCCAACTACGTCGGCGTCGTCGCACCGGACGAGAAGCAGATGGATCTGCACGGCCTCGTGACGCTCTCGAACACGAGCGGCACGACCTATCGCGACGCACACATGCAACTGGTGGCAGGCAACGTCAATGCGACCATTATTCGCCCCGGCGAGACGGTCGACCAGTTCAGCGAAAACGCCGCGCCGTCGTCGCAGCAGTTCCAACAAGAGAACTATTTCGAATATCACCTCTATACGTTGCAACGCACGACGACGATCGGGAACAATCAAACCAAACAGGTGGCGCTGCTCGCCGCGCGCCGCGTTCCGATCCGCAAGACCCTCGAGCTGCGCGGATCCTCGAGCTACTATTCCGGGCCAAACGCCGATCTCGGCGCGAATCTGAAGGTCGGTGTCTACGTGACCTTCACGAACAAAGGCGGGGATCTCGGCATCCCGCTGCCCGGCGGCATCGTGCGGCTCTACAAGAACGATTCGCGCGGCACCTCGCAGTTTCTTGGCCTGGACTCAATCGATCACACGCCCCGCAACGAAGACGTGCGCCTCCATCTCGGCGACTCGTTCGACGTGACCGCCAACAAGAGGCAGACCGATTTTCACGGCAACGGGAACTGTTCGTTCGATAGCAGCTACGCAATCGTCGTCAAGAACGCGAAAACCGATCCCGTCGACGTGCTCGTCGTCGAGCCCCTCCCCGGCGACTGGTCGATACCGCAGGAGAACCTTCCACATCAGAAGACGTCGAGTTCGACCGCGACCTGGAGCGTGCACGTTCCCGCGGATTCGAACGCGAAGCTCAACTACACGGCCCACGTAAAGGTGTGCTTGTGACCGGTCGCACGCGCTTCGTCCTGCTTGGGTTCGCGGTCGCCGCGAGCCTCGCCACACCCGTTTCGAGCGGCGCGGACCCGGCCGAGCGCACGAGCGGGATCGCGGACCAACGCGGCGTGAGCCTCACGATCTACAACGCTTCGATCGCTCTCGTCCACGATCGGCGCCACGTGAGCTTGCAGAAAGACGAGAACCGGATCGCGTGGCGCGACGTCAGCGCGAACATGGACGCAACCAGCGCAATCCTCGAGGACGTCACCACGCCGGGCGCCGTGCGCGTGCTCGAACAGAACTTCAACTTCGATCTGCTCAAACCGCAGGCGCTTCTCGACAAGTACGTCGGGCGCGAGGTCACCGTCGTCCACGATCGCGCCGTACCGGGGCGACCGCTGCGCGAAACCGCGAAGCTCCTCGCCGACAATGAGGGCGTCGTGCTCCAGTACCCCAACCGCGTCGAGACCTCCGTCGACGGCCATCTCGAATTCCCCGATATTCCCCCGGACCTGCGCGATCGGCCGACACTCGTGCTCGACCTCCAGAGCGATGCGGCCGCCGACGCCGACCTCGATCTGAGTTATCTTACCGGCGGACTCGGATGGCACGCGGAGTACGTCGGGGTCGTCGCGCCGGACGAGTCACACATGGACCTCAGCGGGCTCGTAACGCTCTCGAACACGAGCGGTACGACGTATAGCGACGCTCATCTGCAACTTGTCGCCGGCAATGTCAACGTCGCCCAACCTTTGCCGCAGACCATGCGGGTGTTCGGTGCCGTCGCCGCCCGCGCACCTCAGCCGCAGTTCACGCAGGAGAACTTCTTCGAATATCACCTCTACACGCTCGGGCGAACGACGACGATCGCGAACAATCAGACCAAGCAAGTCGCCTTACTGAACGCGCGCAACGTGCCGGTTCATAAGACGCTCGAACTGCGCGGATCCGAATCGTACTACTACACCCAAAACGACGATCTCGGCACCAAGCTGAAGGTCGGCGTCTACGAAACGTTTACGAACAAAGGCGGCGATCTCGGCATCCCGCTGCCCGGCGGGATCGTGCGGCTCTACAAGAACGACAAGGCGGGCACGTCGCAATTCTTGGGTTCCGACCGCATCGACCACACGCCGCGCAACGAAGACATTCGCTTGCACCTCGGCGATTCGTTCGACGTGACCGCGAACAAGAAGCAGACCGACTTCAAACTCCCGGAGAACTGCACGTACCAGAGCAGCTACGAGATCGTCGTAAAGAATGCGAAGACCGATCCCGCGCAGGTCCTGGTCGTCGAACCGATCCCAGGCGACTGGACGATCGCCCGCGAGAACCTTCCGCACCAAAAGACCTCAAGTTCGACCGCCAGCTGGACGCTCACCGTCCCCCCCGGCGGCCGCACCACCCTCGACTACACAGCCCTCGTAAAAATCTGCATCTAATCCCCCTTTGTCACCCTGAGCGGAGCGCCGCAGGCGCGCAGTCGAAGGGCCAACGGAGTAGGCGATATCCCGTCTGCGCTTCGACAGGCTCAGCGTGACAACGCGTTGCGCATCGACGGCGATGCCGCGTGTTGCGCATCGACGGCGATGCCGCGTTACCCCGCATCGACAACGATGCCGCGTTACCCCGCACCGACGGCAAAGCTGCGTTGTTACGCGTCGACGGCGATGCCGGTGCCGAGTTCGACTCGGCCGATGACGGCGGCCAGCGCATCGGGTTGGTGGAGGCCGCCGAGCAGAGCGGAAAGACGCGCAGGAGGGACCGCAATCAGCAGGCCGCCGCTGGTTTGTGCGTCGCTGAGCAGAAGCCGCAGATCGGGCGGGATGCCGGCCTCGAACGTCGTGAAGACCTCGTGCTCGCGGGCGTTGCTGCGGCTGCCGCCGGGTGCGATGCCCACCGCAATGAGCTCGCGCGCGAGTTCGTAGACCGGCACCTTCGATGCCACGATGCGCAAGCGCACGCCGCTTGCGCGGGCAAGTTCGAAGGCGTGGCCGAGCAGGCCGAAGCCCGTGATGTCGGTCGCCGCGTGGACGCGGGCCGCGATCATCGCAAGCGATGCCGCGCGATTGAGCGTCGTCATCCAGCGCACGGCCGGCGCGATCTGCTCCTCGTCGATCGAACCTTTCTTGAGGGCGTTGGCGAGGATTCCGGTTCCGAGCGGCTTGGTCAGCACGAGTACGTCGCCCGCGCGCGCGCCGGCGTTGGTAATCGCGTGCTTGGGATGCACGGTTCCGGTGACGGCCATCCCGTACTTCGGCTCGTCGTCCTTGACCGTGTGCCCGCCGAGGATTGCAACCCCCGCCTCGCGCGCAACCGCGGCTCCGCCGGCGAGGATGCGCCCGAGGGTCGCATGGCCGAGTTCCTCGATCGGAAAGGTCGTGATGTTGAGCGCGGTGCGCGGCGTCCCGCCCATCGCGTAGACGTCGGAGATCGCGTTGGCGGCGGCGATACGCCCAAAATCGTACGGGTCGTCGACGATCGGGGTGAAGAAGTCGACCGTCTGCACGAGTGCCAGCTCGTCGTTGAGACGATAGACACCGGCGTCGTCGCTCGTCGCGAAGCCGACGATCACGTCCGGATCGTCTTGCGCTGGAAAATCGCGCAACACCGTTGCGAGGTCGGCCGAGCTGACTTTACTCGAGCAACCGCCCCCCGAGGTCGTGGCCGTGAGCCGAACGCGTGCCGTATCCATCCCGCTACTTCTTCTCGCGCTTTGAGACGTGCCAGTTCACCGTCATCTCGGCGACGACAGTTCCGCTTTGATCGACCAGCGATACGTCGACCGCGAACTCGGCCTTGCCGGCATCGTCGATGCTGTTCGCGATCCCCTTGGCGTCGCCGCTCACGACGGCGTTCGCAAGAATCGCGCCGCGCGCGACTTTCAGAAAGCGGATCTGTGCGTCTTTGACGACCGTCCGCAGCAAAAGGATCCGCTGACCGAGCACGCCGGCGACGGCGGCGCCCGACGCGGTCTCGCCGGCGGTGAAGAGCGCGCCCGCATGCTGCGCGCCGATGTGATTGTTGTTGAACTTTTCGTCCGGCAGCTTGGCTTGCGCGGTCCCGGCGCCGACCTCGGTTAGCTCGAGCCCGAGGTGCTTGGCGAATGGAACGGTCGACCCCATCTGCGACTTGATCGCTTGAAACACGAGGTTATCGAACATCCGATTTCCTGCGCGAAGTCGATGTTCGGGCCCTCCAGGCGTGATACGATAGGCTCCGATATGATAAAGCAGTTGCTCTTCATTCCCGGGCCCGTCACCTGCGCCCCCGAAGTCCTCGCTGCGCTTGCGCGGCCGCTCGTCGATCACCGCGGTCCCGAGTTCGCGGCCGCCCTCGAGCGCATCACAACCGGAATGCAGCCGCTGTTCGGAACCTCCGCCGAGGTCCTGGTGCTCGGCGCCTCCGGGACCGGCGGCCTCGAGGCGGCCGTGGCGAGCAGTTTTTCGCCCGGGCAGAAGATCCTCGCGTGCCCGGTTGGGATATTCGGGAAGCGCCTGGTCGCAATTGCCAAGACCTACGGTCTCGCGGTGGAGACGCTCGAGACGCCGCTCGGCCACGCGCTCGATGCGAACGCTCTGGGGGAACGCTTGCGCTCCGACGGCGCGCATGAGTTCGCGGGCATCCTGCTCACCCACAACGAGACCTCGACCGGCGTCCAGAACGAGATGGCCTCGCTTGCCGCCGCGATCGGCGACCATCCCGCGACCGTCGTCGTCGACTCGGTCAGCGGCCTCGGCGCGACGGCGTTCGCGATGGACGCGTGGCGCTTCGACGTCGTCGTGACCGCGTCGCAAAAGGTGCTTGCCGCTCCGCCCGGGCTCGCCGTCGCGGCGGTGAGTTCGCGCGCGTGGGACCGGATGGCGAGCGCCCGGATTCCGCGCTTCTACTTCGATCTGCAGAAAGCGCGCGAGTTCGCAAAACAAGGGCAAACGCCGTGGACGCCGCCCGTCTCGATCGCATTCGCACTCGAAGCGGCGCTCGAACGCTACGAAACGGAAACGCCCGCGCGCGTTTACGCGCGCCACGACCGCTACGCCCGGGCGATCCGCGCGTTCGCGGCGGCCGCGGGCATCGACGTTTTCTCGCATCCCGGCGCCCACTCGGTAACGGTTGTTGCGATGCACGCGCCCAAGGGCTGCGACGTCGCGGCGATCCGCAAAGAACTGCGCGAAGAGCATGGGATCGTGCTCGGCGGAGGTCAGGCCGAACTCAAAGGCAAGATTCTGCGCATGGGAACGATGGGCGACTTGGGGCCTGCCGACGTGTTGCGCGGTCTCGAAGCGCTCGAAGCCGTGCTGCGCCGGCAAGGCTTCGACGTCACGCCCGAAACCGGAACGAACGCCGCCCGCGCGGTGCTCGAAGAACATCTGACGACCGCGCTGCGCTAGCGATCCAGGCGCAGACTCAGGCGATTTTTCGCCGCGCGCGCTCGCGCTCCGCATCGTCCGCCCAGAGGTGCAAGGCGGCGTAGGCGCGCCATGGGCGCCACGGCTCGGCGGTTGCGGCGAGCTCGCGGGCCGAGGGACGGAGCCCGCCGTCGTCTGCAATTGCGCGCATCAGCCCGATGTCGGAAGCCGGAAATGCATCGGGCTCGCGTAGCGCGCGCATCGCGATGTACTGTGCGGTCCATTCGCCGACGCCGCGCAAACGGCGAAGGCGCGCGCACGAGCCGGCCAAGTCAAAAGACGGCATGAAAATCGACGGATCCTCGGCGGCCGCGCGCGCAATCGTGCGCACCGCTTCGGCTCGCGCGCGCGGCATCCCGAGCGAAACGACGTCCGCCTCGGCCAAGTGCTCGGGGTCGGGAAATACGAGCTCGACGCCTTCGGCGCGCAGTTCCGCCGGCAGCGGACTCCCGAAGCGGCGCACGAGGCGCCCCGCAAGCGACGACGCCGCATTCACCGAGATCTGCTGTCCGAGGATCGCACGCACCGCGAGTTCGTATCCGTCCCATGCGCCGGGCACCCGTAGCCCGGGGCGCCGCGCCAGGAGCGGCGCGAGCCGCGCGTCGGCGCTCAAATGTTCGGCGATCGTTTCGATATCGGCATCCAAATCGAAGATCCGTCTGATTCGCTCGACGATCGCCGGCAAGGCGCCGGCATTCCCAAACACGATCGTCACGCGCAACGCGGACGTGCCGGCCGATGGGGTAACTTCGATCGTGCCGATCTCGCCGCCAAGAGAGATCGAGCGGACGTAGCGCCCGTCTCGGTGCACGCTTTCTATGCCGTCGATCGCGCGCGCCCCGAGCCACTCGCTCATTGCCTGCCAGTCGTACGGCCCCGCGTAAGCGAGCTCGAGCGTGTGCTCCGCCGTCGTCATCTGCCCTTGCGTGCTCGCGCCTTTTGAACTCCCGCTTTCCGTCTGGGCTTCTTGGCGGAGGTTTTCTTCCCAGACGCCTTCTTCGAGGCGCCTTTCTTTTTCGTAGTCTTCTTGCCCGCGGCTTTCTTGCGCCCGCTTTTCTTGCGTCCGCTCTTCTTACTCCCGTCGTTGGAGTCGCCGTTGACGAACCGCAGGATCGGCCAGGGTTTGATCTTTTCCGGTTTCTTCTCCGCGGGCTTCTTGGTCTCGCCGGCCTCGTTCTTGCCGTCTGACATAACAGCTTTGCTCTACTCCGTTTCTTTGTCGCAAGAGATTCTTGTCTGATGTTGTTGCACGAGACACGTCAGCTTCGATTTTGCAGGTTTGTCGTGCGCTTTGGGACTGACGAGGTTGAGCGTCAACGAGGC
>Ga0302325_10029656_pt1 | contig 11297 bp, 6 predicted proteins | sample Palsa_T0_2_FD_201948 | JGI IMG/M metagenome (GOLD analysis project Ga0302325, IMG submission 201948) | Peat permafrost microbial communities from Stordalen Mire near Abisko, Sweden - Palsa_T0_2 | ecosystem: Environmental > Terrestrial > Soil > Palsa > Peat permafrost | place: Sweden: Abisko...
CGCTCGGCTGGGTTACCGCGAAATAGGGCTCGGCTGTGACAATCAGGCCAAACGTCTGCAGGTCGGTGGTCGAAAGGAGCTTGGCGTGATCGCCCTCCAGCACTACCTCGCCCATATTCATGGCGCGTCCTTCCGGCGTGATCGCCCACAACACATAGGTCATGTATTCCGGCCCGAATTGGTTCGCGGGCGACATGTGGTTGAGTTCGGTTTCCACTTTGGTTGAGCCCATTTGGCTCGACACACTGGCATTCCCGCGCGCCGGCGGCATTAATTCGGTCCCGCGGAATTCGATGTGCGTGGTGCCGGTGCGATGGTGGTAATTAACGGCCTTGGCGGTTCGTGATACCACCGTGACTTTAAAGATCGGCATCGGCTGCCCGGTGTTTGCGGGCGCCGGCTGAGAGTTCGTGGGATTAGGAACCTGCGCGGCGAGAGTTCCGATGGTGATTAATAGAACGGCGGTTTTCATTTCTCGTCCTCCAACGGTTCACCTGAGGCAATCCACAGGCCGCTGTTAGCTGCGTTACAGTGTCGAAAATTGCTTGGCTCCAGGCCCGGGAAAAACCTGGGACACCCTGAGGTTCTCCTTCGTCACGGCCTTCCCTCCGGCGCGAGTTTCCGCCCACCTCGTTCGACGGCTTCGCCGGTAGATGCGGGGTGCTGCGCGGCTACTGCCAATACCGTCCGATACCTGGGAATCCGCCGATACCGTCTCGATTTCGGCGACAGGTGAAGCGCCAACCACTGGTACCCGTTCCATGACTATACGGACGCTGCTCGTTTCGACGCCAGGCGCCGTATGGAATCGCTTCCAAAGTAAGAACCGTATGCGGCAGATCCTGCATGTACAGGGTCTGTGCGGGGGGTGGCTGGCAATGGCCCTCGCCGATCCTGCACCGCGGAGCCCGCATTTACCCCTTAAAATAAAAGAAGTGCCGAAACTGCCCGCAACGCTGCGAGCCCTGCAATACCCTAATTTTCAGCTGTTTTTCTCGGGGCAGCTTATTTCACTCATCGGGACCTGGATGCAGAACCTTGCCCAGCCCTGGCTGGTTTACCGGCTCACCGGGTCCATGGTCTTACTGGGCGGAATCAGTTTTTGCAGCCAGTTCCCCATTTTCCTGCTGTCGACGTTGGGCGGCATCGTGGCCGACCGCTACAGCAGGCACCGCGTCGTGATCGCTACGCAGACGCTCTCCATGTTGCTGGCGCTTATCCTCGCCGGGCTCACGCTGTCGCACCGCGTGCACATCTGGCACATCTTCGTACTATCCGCGCTGCTGGGCGCGGTAAATGCGTTCGACATCCCCGCTCGCCAGGCTTTCATCGTGGAAATGGTGGCGCGGCCAGACCTTATGAACGCTATCGCGCTGAATTCCTCCATGTTCAACGCCTCGCGCGTAGTGGGTCCGGCGATCGCCGGCATTCTGGTAGCGGCCATCGGCGAGGGCTGGTGCTTCTTCGCCAATGGCATCAGCTATATCGCGGTCATCATCGGTTTGCTATTGATGCACGTGGCGCCCACCGAGCGCCAGGCGAACCTCGCATCGCCGCTCGCCAACATCATCGAGGGCTTTCGCTTCGTAATTCGAAATCGTCCGATTCACGCGCTGTTGATCCTGCTCGGAATTGCCAGCATTACCGGCATGCCGTTCCAGGTGCTGATGCCGGTGTTTGCCGACCGCATCATCCACGGCGGTCCGAAAGCGCTCGGGTGGCTGACGGGCTGCGCGGGAATGGGCGCGCTGGGCGCCGCGCTGCTGCTGGCCAGCCGCCAAACCCTGAAAGGCCTGAGCGTCTGGGTAGCGGCTTCGTCGACGGCCTTCGGCGTCGGACTGATCGTCTTCTCCGCATCGCGGAGTTTCCTCTTTTCGGCGATCGTCCTCGTGCCGGTAGGCTTCGCGATGATGCTCGCGATGGGGTCCACGAACACGCTGATTCAGAGCATGGTCCCGGATGAATTGCGCGGGCGCGTAATGGGCGTTTATTCCATGGTAATGATGGGGATGGCGCCGTTCGGCGGCCTGTTGGCCGGCTTGGTTGCCGACCGATTAGGCGCCCCCCTTACGGTCACTATCGGCGGTGTGGTATGCCTCATCGCGGCGATCGTATTCTCGACGCAGCTTCCCGGAATTCGCGTCCACATGCGCCTCATGATAGCGAAGCAGCGCCAAACGGTTGCAGATAAATAGCGGCTCTTTTGAGCCAGTCTGCGTTAGTAACCGTCTAGTGTGCGCCCGCATCCAACTGACTAGAGGGTTATTCCTATGAAGATGAATCGGTACTTAGTTACGGCGGTATCAGGCTTGGCCCTCACGGCTGCAATGCCGGGATACTCCGCGTCGCTTCCGGACATTACAGGCGCGCCGCAAATGGTTGTTACCATGCTGCCCGGAGCTGGCGGCAACAGGCCCGATAACCTGGCGCCAGGCGATATTAACGTCCAACTCAACCGGGCGCAGGCGCCGATCGTTCAAATGCAGCGCTTGACTGGCGACCTGGCGGAGATGCAGCTATTCGTCCTTTTGGACGATTCCTCGCGTACCGGCAGTTTAAGTATTCACCTGAAGGAACTCAAGGACTTCTTCAATTCCTTGCCTCCGACCACGCAACTCGCGGTCGGCTATATGCGAAATGGGACGTTCTCTCTCTCCCAGGATTTCACTGCCGACCACCAAAAGGCAGCTGGCGCCTTGCGCGTTCCGATGGGCGTAGTCGGCGGCAATGGCAGCCCTTATTTTTCACTCGGGGACCTGATGAAGCGCTGGCCTTCGCAGCAGCAGACCTATCGTCGTGCAGTGCTCATGCTGACCGACGGCGTGGACCGTTATAACGCTGGCGGCGACTTGGACGATCCTTACATGGATGCGGCGATTCATGGCGCTCTTCGCCACGGAATCATGGTCTACTCGATTTACTTGAGCGGCGCTGGGAGGTTCGGACAGCGCGGGCGTCCGTTGATGTTCGGGCAGTCGCATCTTATCGAGGTTAGTGAGGAGACTGGGGGCTATGCCTACTTCGAGGATTTCCGCGATCCCGTGGACATCGCGCCTTTCTTAAACGATCTTCGCGATCGTCTCGATCATCAGTACCAGCTTACGTTCGGCACGGTAAGTGAGAAGGGCTACGTCCCGGCGAAGTTACATACCGAAGTGAAAGGGCTGAAGGTGGTCGGACCCACGCGCGTTTTCGTGCCGTGACGCCTTTCAGTTGCGTACCGTAATCAATCCGCGATTTGGGGTGGCTCAGGAGAATGTCCTGAGCCCATTTCGCGCTCGCCACCACTCCCTGACGGTCGCGGCTCGGTGTCGGCACACTGCGTTTCCGAGCCGCGCGCGTGAGCAAGCGGTTTTAGGGCTCATGGCAAAAATACACGAACCTCAGGGGTTCCGAACTTCGACGACAAATGATAGAGTCCGGCGCTGACAAACAGGCGAACCCCAAGTTTGCCGCGATGGGGCCCATCTGGGCGACTGGCGGAACGGGCAGGCCGCCGGACTGCGATGAGGAAGTTGCAAGTTCCCGATCCACTGGGAGCCGATTTGGTCCGAGGAACGCCACGCCGGAGCTGGACTGGCCGCACTTCAGTTCGAAGCGAAGTCCGCAGGTGGGGGTACCGACCTGAGCCGACTCCCATCCCGACAACACAGCCAACCCAGAGCTCACTTGCGTGACATGTCGGAAGTGTATGGGATAGGACTTGCCTAATGGACGTTACTTCACGTGGCTTACGTCTGTAACGGGCCGTTATCTCGTTGAAAATACGCAATTCCTACCGCCCATGCCAACGCCAGTACTGCGGCCCCTGCCACTATCCAGCCTTGCACCGCGAGCCCCCGGTTGCCGCTGTGGAACAACTCCGCAGCCGCTGGATAAAGCGATCCCAGCGTGAACACCAGCACATAGGCCAGATAGTTCCGGCGCGCAAACCAGAGGCAGAACACCAGCGTTAATGCTAGCCCGCCCAGCGCTATTCCGTATGAGAGCGCGAACTCGCCCGGAGTTCGCACATCGGCCGAAACCGCCACGAAGGCGAGTAAGAGAACCAGCGGCGCCACCATCCAACGCTTCGGCAAACTGCGAAAGGCCAGAACGCCTAGGGCCAGAATCGCGGCGCGCGTGAAAATCGTGCGCACGGCATCGATCACTGCTGTCAGGGCCGGCGCGGGCAGGCCGATGAGCGACGGTTCGGCCACTTCCACGAATGACAGCGCATGGAAATGTTCCGTCAGCAGTCCAGCTAACTGATGCCAGAATTGCCACAATCCGATGGCCACTACCAAGAGCACTACGGCGTCCAAGGCGAGCACTCGGCGCACCGGCCGGAACGCGTCCAAGCTCTCCGGGAAAAACGAAAGCACAACCGCCGCAGCGGCTCCGTAGAGCACGAACGCAAATGCCACCTCGATGGCCAGCACCACTGCGGCGGTGACCGTGAATGTCTCGAAGGGGATCGAGGTCGGATAGTTTCGATAGAGAAAGAGATGGAACGAGAGCGCCAGCGCGCCGACGGTCAGCACTGTGGGAACTGCGGCGAGCAGCAAAGTGCGGCGCCATGGCACCAGCCCTTGCCGGATTTGGCGGATCAGAACCCAGATACCGAAAACGATTGCCCCGGCGATCGCCAGGATCCGTACGATCCATATGGCGATGGAAATGAAATTCTGCCGGTCGCGGCTTCGCTCAAAGGCCTCCGGGATTTTCCAATAGGCGCGTAGGGCGGAGACGCGATCGCCGTCTACCGCGACTTCTACGCGGTAGTGCGCTTCATCCACGTTGCGCGCGTCGCCGGGGCGCGCTTCCCACACCAGCGTGTAATCGCGGCGCGCCTTGCGTTTTTCCGTCTGGCTCTCCTTCAGGTCCATATCGCCGACGTTTAGGCCTTGCGCGATGGCGAAGGCCGCGGCGATTTCGCGCGCGGCATCGGTGGTGAGGTCGGCGCCCGCGCGGTCATCTGGGATCTGATGGTTGAAGCCCATCGCTTTTCCGCTTTCGGGATTGACCGTGACGATAAACTCGTCTTTGTCGAGCGACTTGAAATATCGCGTGACCCAATATCGCACCGGCCGATACTGCTCGAATAGCCTGGAGGTGGCGCTCAGCGAACGCCGTTCCAGGAAGTACTTCGCCGCCAGGCTATCGTCCCCGCCCGTGTGCGTCTCCGCGTAGGTCACCTGTCGATAGCCGGCCGGATCGACGCCCACGGTGCGCAGGAAGCTATCGGCAGGTGCGCGCGCCTGGTCGGCAGTCAGTTTGTATTGCGGCGATTCGCCGAAGTCAGCGATGGGAATCAAAGCGGTAGCGATGCCGGCGACGAAGATCGCCAGCGCCACCAGGCGCACGCGCCGGCTCAAAAGCGTAAAAGTAAGAACGTCGACGTCCGCGGGCGCGGCTTCCGGCGGAAGTTCCGGAGCCAGCGGCTCATCGCCATTCAGCAAGCCCGTTAGGGGCTCGAATCCGCCGTGCCGCCAGTACGCCACCAAGGCGATCATGATTGGCACGACGAAAATCCCCGCGCTGGCCGCGCCCGAGAGCCGGAAGTAGAGACTGTGCGAGCGCAGCAGCAGGAGCGCGCTGTACATGGCATCCACCGAGTAGTGCCAGATGAGCGTCGGCAGGATGCCCCACCGCAGCATGATCAGCCCCAACGCCACTCCGCCGATGCCGACCTCCAGCCCGCGAATATAGAACGGCTGGTTGGGATACCCGGCATGGCCGAAGCCCCATACGAATCCCGCCACCACGATTGCCGCCGGAAGCCAGCGCAGCGCCTTCCTCAGAAATGGAATGGCGAACATGCGGAACATAAATTCCTCGGAGACCGCCGGCAGGTATCCGCCCACCAGCACGTAAGCCCAGGGAAATTTCGTGTTCAGCAGATCGCTGTAGGGCACGTCGGCGGGCGACCACGCTCCCAGCCGGTTCGCCACGATATAAAAGAGCGTCTGGTAAGCGAGAAAGATGGCGCACAGTGCAACGCCGAGAATGGCGCCGAGGAAGAAGCGTTTAGTGCGCACGCCGCGGCGGCTGAAGAGATTTCCCAGCGACACTTTATCGGGGAAGGCTTCGCGGTATAGCACCTCCGCACCGGCCGTAATGACGAAAAGCGCCCCGCCCCACGCGAGCGCGCCCAGCAGTGCCTGGAAGAGCTTCTGCATCAGAAAGCTGGAATAGGCGTCGGTGGTGGGATAGCCGTATTCGGCCAGGGGAAACTCGTTGAGACTGGAAAGGAACGAGAGGGCTATGGCGATCAGACCGACGATTGCCGCCCGGCGCCAGCGAATGTCTTGGCGGCGCAAGCGAATGACGATCACCGCAATCAACGCGATCAGCAGTCCAACCATCGCCAGGGTGTCGATGGTCTGCGCCTCGTTGTTCTTCGAGCGGAGGCGTTCGTAGTCGCGCGACCACTGGTCGGGAACCTTGAGGTACTCGCCGTACCCGCCGACCTCGTTGCCGAGTATGGTGACGGTAATGCGATAAGAGCCGTCGTGGATGTCGAAATCGCGCTCTTTCCAGGTGAAGACACGATCGGTGCGATGCGGCCTGGTGACAGTGGACGATTCCACGAAATCGAGCGTATCGAGCTTGCGGTGAGCGCGCGCAAGAAGAAAATATTCGGCCAGAGTGCGGGCCTGTTCGGCGGTAAGCTCGGGCCTCGCGGCGTCTTCGGCGAGCTCATGGTCGAAAGCCACGAAGTCGCCGGAGGGCGTGATGTCGGCGCGGAATTCCTCGCGTTGCTGAGGCCGAAACCAGCGGAACGCCCAGCGCCACAGGCGCACGCGCGTTCCCATGAGCTGGTTGGCTTTTTCCAGGCCGGCTTCGCGCTCGAGAAAAGTTTTCGCGTCGTCGTCATAGCTGAAGCTGGACGCCACGCGATACGCGCCGAGGGCGAAGCCTTGGCTGTCGAGAAATCGTTGCGCGCGTGTCTGTGCGTCGGCGCGGCTGACGCGAAAGTCGATGGACGCTTCCGGGAAAGCGCGATAAAAATTGTCGGCTGTGAACCAAACGCATGCCCCCAGAAGCGCGAGCGAGATCGCGATGAAGCGATAGTCGGCGGGAACAAAGCGCTCTTTCATGGCTCAGGATTCCTTGGCTGCCCAATGGAGGCCGATGCCACCTAAGATATACCGGTTCACGGTGACGTGTGGAAACCCACTGTGACGCAGTAGTGACGAAAGTTGATCGATCGACAGGAAGCTTCTTAACGAATCGGGAATGTAGGTGTACGTTCTCGGGCGGCCGTGCAAAAGAAGTCCCCAAAAAGTTCCTTGGGCGTAGAGGTAACCCAAATAGAGTGTGCGGAACAGCGGGTTCACCGGCAAAAAAAAGTCTAGGCTCACCAGTAATCCACCGGGGCGGATCACCCGTTCGATTTCGTGCAAGGCCAGCTTTAAGTCGGGGAAGTTCCGTAGTCCGTAGCCGACGAACGCGCAATCGAAGCATCCGTCGGGAAAAGGCAGAGCCCCGGCGTCGGCGCAAGTGGCAAGTGTTACGCCGGACTCTTTCGCCAGGCTTAACATCCGCTCGGTGAGATCCACCGCGACGGCGCGCGCGCCGGGGTATTGACAGCTGACGAGTTTTGAGAAATCGCCAGTGCCGGCGGCCAAGTCGAGAATCATCGGCGCCACGGGCAGTTCGGCCCGGGCCACGCCCAGTCGCTTCCACCGATAGTCCATACCATACGAAAAAACGCGCGTGATGAAGTCATACCGCGGCGCGATGGTGGAAAACATACGCCGCATGAGTTGGGAACTCCGCTGTTCAGGGGGCTGGGGCACTGGCAGGGAATTGTAGCAGAGAAGGGCAGCGATGGGGAATTACCGGGTCCGCCCATGATCGGCGGACCCGGCTACAGATTGGTGCGCTATCGTCTGGTCGATCGGGCGTTGGCTACCCGGGGCAGCTCGGTGATGGCGCTGGCCGAGGCGATCATGGGCGGCGGAACGATGGAATCGTCCACCATCTGCAGCATGGCGTGTGTCGACAGGTCTTCGGCGTCCTTGTAGAAGATCAGTTTGTGAGCGTCGCCGTCGAAATCCACACGTACCAGATCTCCTCCGCGTACTTGATTGCTTGCCATGAGATTCGAAAGCGGATGCACCAGGTGTCGGTCGATGGCCCGCTTCAGGTGGCGCGCCCCGTATTTCAGGTCCGTGCCTTCACCTAGGAGGAACTCTCTTGCCTGTTCCGCTACAGAGATCACGAAGGGCAAAACATGCGCGGAGCTGAATACGCGCTGTTGGACCACGTTGAGCTCGAGCGCCAAAATCCTCCGCAGCGCTTCCCTGCCGAGCGGCTGGAACACCACCACCTGGTCGATGCGGTTGATGAACTCCGGCGTAAATTTGCGGCGTGCCGCTTCCATGCCGGCGCCCGCGGCCTTTTCGGTGAGCTCCGTATCCACCTCTCCGCAGGCGCGGCGGCGTTCCAACTCGCCCGCTGCGAACCCGAGGTTCGGCCGAAGGATCGAAGCCATTTCGGTGGCTCCGAGATTGCTGGTCATGAAGATCATGGCGCGCGAGAAATCGACTCGCCGATTGTCACCTAGAGTTAGCGTGGCCTTGTCCAGGATGCCGAGCAGCAGATTCCATAAAGCGTCGCTGGCTTTTTCGATTTCGTCGAAGAGCACAAAGCTGAGCTTCACTTTTTCAGTGTGGAACTGGTTGAGCACTTCCTGGCTGAGCAGCGGATGCGTTTCCCGATGCCCAAGATATCCGGGAGGCGAACCGATCAGCTTGGCGATTTCGTGCGAGTGCTGAAACTCGGCGCAATCGATTTTGATGACCGCGTGCGCGTCGCCCACCAGGCTCTCCGCCAACGCTTCCACCGTACGGGTTTTTCCCGAGCCGGTGGGTCCGAGAAATAGGAGGTTACTTACCGGACGTCCTGGGCTCGACATGCCCGACAGGTAGGTCTGATAGACATCAATGATTTGCTGAATTGCCTGGTCCTGCCCGACAATCTTTCTGCGCAGGTCTGATTCCAGCGTTTCCGCGTCGCTTCCCGTTTGCGTCGGATCTAATATGCGATTGAGCAGCGCCATGTTCGGCCTCCGATACCTTCCACTCACTTGGATGAGCACGCGGAGTGCCAAGGTACAGAAGCGCGAGTAAATTCACGTAAACCTTACTTCTTGGGCTTTGCTGGCCGCATCTCCACCTGACTGACCATAGTACGCGCTGGCATTCGCAAAACCATTGAAACCACCTCGGCCACATCCTGGGGTGCAACCTTCCAACCGGTATCGGCCGCACGCTTGGAAGCGTCGCCGGAGAACTCGGTGGCCACACTGCCAGGCATGACGGAACAAACCCGCACATTGTCATAGCGATGGTCCAGCATGAGCGCTTCGGTGAAACCGTTCAGTCCGAACTTCGAGGCGTTGTAGCCCGCCCCGCCGCTGAACGCATTCTTGGCCGCGAGGCTGGAAATGTTGATAACAAAGCCGCCATCCCGCTTGGCGAATCTCGATAAGGCGGCGTGGGTGCAATAAAAAGCGCCGTTGAGGTTCAAGTCGATATTGCGGCGCCAGTCGTCGACGGTCATCTCGCCGACTTTGCGAAAGACTCCCTCTCCGGCATTGTTCACAAGTATGTCGAGCCCGCCGAATTGGCGGTCGACTTCGGCGAAAAAGTGCTCCACCTGCGAGGGTTGAGTTACGTCCGCAGCGATCCCGACGATGGCACCCAATCTATGCATTTCCGCCACGGCGCTGTCCACAGTGGGTTGCTTGCGGCCACAAATCGCTACGCTACAACCCTCCTGAAGCAGGCGTTCCGCGATGGCGCGCCCGATTCCCCTCGTTCCGCCCGTGACTATTGCGATCTTGCCGGAAAGACTCTCCATATCTTCAGTTTAGTATCGTGAGCCCAGATGCGAAAGCGCTTGGTTTATCTGTGTTCCATCGGTGGCCAAAAATGTTTTAACTGTTCCAGAGTGGACTCTTACGTTGTGCCGTTTCGGTCCGTGTTTCGATCCGGAACGCTGGCGGAACGCGTGCGAATCGTGCACGGCAGGTCGATAGGGTGAGGAGGTTCAAACGGCGGGGAAGTGCTGGGACAGACCTGCCGAAAGTGCACTTGCAAGCGCACCAGAGACGGCAGCCTCAGTTTTATTCTGCTCCAACCATCAAGTGCATCTCGCGAACCAGGTCGCGGAGCGTGGAAGCGTGCCCGTCCAATTCCGCTCCCGCGGAGGCGGTTTGCTCCGCACCAGCGGCTGTCTTTTGTGTCACCTGCTCCATTTGCACAATCGCGCGCGAGATCTGTTCCATGCCCCGAGCCTGCTCCTGGCTGCCCAGATTCACCTGGTCCACCAGTGCCTTGACGCGAATGGAACTCTCCGTTACGGACCTGACCGCGCCCGCCATCTGATCCAGCTTAGCGTTACCGTCACCGGCGGTGGCAATGGATTCTTCAATGAGCCCGGCAGTGTCCCGTGCGGCTTGGGCGCAGCGTTGGGCGAGATTGCGGACTTCGTCCGCCACCACGGCGAACCCCAGACCAGCTTCGCCGGCGCGCGCCGCTTCCACCGCGGCGTTGAGCGCCAGGATATTGGTCTGGAAGGCGATCTCGTCGATCACCTTGATGATGCGGGCAATCTTGTGGCTGGAGCCGTCGATTTCCTTCATCTGCTCCACCATGCGATCGAGCGCGCGGTTGGATTCGCACGAATCCTCGCCGGTTTTCTCCATAAGCGCCGCCACTTCCGACGCATGATCGGCATTTCTCCGAGTGATGGAGACGATTTCTTCCGTAGATGCCGATGTCTCCTCGAGCGAAGCTGCCTGCTCCGATGCGCCTTGCGCCAGCGATTGGCTGGAGGCGGACACCTGCTTGGAGGCGTTAGCCACGTGAGCCGCGCTGTCGGCGATTTTCGCTGACAGAGTTTTCAGAGAGCCCTTCGCTTGTCGGACGATTAGGAAGACGGCGACCCCCACCCCCAGCGCCAGAAGAGTCAACGTGACTGTGGCCGCGGTTGTCCGCGAGGATTGGGAAGCCGAAGCTGCTGACGCCGCAGCTAATTCGCGATTTTCCCCGTCAACCAATGACACTGCTGCCTTGCCGATTTCGTCGATTCGGGGCAGCACCTTCTGGCTGAATGTCTCGAGCGCCGCGTCCATCTTATCTGACGCCACGGATCGCGATAACTCTTCGTGCCCTTGCAGCAGCATTGACGCCTGCTGCTTGAGGTTTTTGACGATCGACTCCGTCTCGCCGCCTTGCGCGAGTTGGCTCAATTCATCCAGCGCCTTCTGTAAGGCCGCCGCACGGGCGCGGAACGTCTCCTGA
>Ga0302325_10029658_pt1 | contig 11297 bp, 11 predicted proteins | sample Palsa_T0_2_FD_201948 | JGI IMG/M metagenome (GOLD analysis project Ga0302325, IMG submission 201948) | Peat permafrost microbial communities from Stordalen Mire near Abisko, Sweden - Palsa_T0_2 | ecosystem: Environmental > Terrestrial > Soil > Palsa > Peat permafrost | place: Sweden: Abisko...
TGACCGAATACGGCGACCACAACCACCCCACCGTGCTGCTGGTCCACGGCTTCCCCGATACCAGCGCGGTATGGATTCCCGTCGCTCAGCTTCTGGCCACTGCCTTCCATGTCGTCACGTATGACGTCCGCGGTGCCGGAGCATCCGATGCCCCCTTGCGCCGGGCGGACTACGTCCTCGGGTTGCTGGTGGCGGACATGGCCGCCGTGATCGACGTCGTGAGCCCCGATCGGCCGGTGCATCTGGTGGCGCACGACTGGGGTTCCATTCAGGCCTGGGAGGCCGTGACCAGCGGCCGGCTGGCCGGTCGGATCGCCAGCTACACCTCCATTTCCGGACCGCCGCTGGACCACGCCGCCTTATGGGGCCGACGCCACCGCAACTTGCATCCGGCTGACCTTCGTTTGGCCCTCGGCCAGGCCGTGCACTCGTGGTACATCGCGTTCTTCCACCTGCCGTTCCTGCCCCGGCTGGCCGCCTGGGGAACGAGGAGTCAGCGCCTGTGGGCCCGGGCCCTGCACCGCATCGAAGGGACCGACGCCGACGGTGCATGGCCGGCGGCCACGTTCGGGGCCGACTTCGCCCACGGCGTCCAGCTCTACCGGGCCAACGTCATCCCCCGCTTCCGGTACCCCACCGCTCGCCATACCGATACCCCGGTGCAGATCGTTGTGCCCCTGAAGGACCGCTATGTGACCCCCGCCCTCATCAATGGTCTCGAGGATTGGTCGTCGACCGTGTGGCGCCGCCCGGTGGACGCCGGTCACTGGGTCATCCGCACCCATGCCGTGGAAGTAGCCGGGTGGGTGAGCCAGCTCATCGACTACGTCGACGACGGCACTGAGTCGCCCGATCTGGCCCGTTGGCGCGTCCTGCCGTCACCAACCGGTCCGGCGACGCAGCCAACGTAACGCCACCTCTCCCTGCGCCCCCTGAAAGGCGCGGAGCGTCGGGAGGCCCGGTGGGGGAGGAAGGAGTGATCGCTGCACGAGGAAGCCGGCCAAGGCCGCCACCAAGACGGTGACCACCTCGGGATCGGCGCTCCGCGCCGCTGGATGTCGGGCCAACAACTCGTCGGGATCGGGTCCTCCTTCGAGGTTGACCGAGGGAGCCCAAGCCAGCACATCGAGCACGGGAGGGCCCACGGCGGCGTGCGGCCAGTCCACGAAGACCACACTGTCGTGCGTGAGCAACATGTTGTCCGAACGGAGGTCGACATGCAGCAACGTGTCGCCCGCGCAGGCCTCCGGCCAGGCCGACTCCAGTGCAGCCAGCCGACCCAAGTGCCTCCGTGACCACTCGTTGAGCCCCGTCCCGTCCGTATCCCCGTCGGCCAGAATCCGCCATCCTCCGAAGACACTGCGCAACCCCTCAGCTGCCGGCGCCGCCACGTCCGACGGATTCGGCGTGAGACGCTCGTGCATCCCGGCCAGCGCGGTCACCACCCTGTCCAACTCGCCGGGCTCCCAGGGATGCCGCGGCAACCGGCCGTCGACAGCCTCGAGAGCCAGGGCCACCCAGTCACCGTCGTCATAGGTGTCGATCAGTCGGGGCCACAAGGTCGACGGGGGCAGCGAGCGGGCGATGGCCGCTTCTCGGCGATGGAGGTCCGGAGTGTCCGGGTTGAGCCCCACACCGACCGCCTTGACGAAGACGTCCGGGCCATCGTCGTACACCAAAAGCGCGGTGGCCCCGGGCGAGAATCCTCCGGCGAGGTCGGTGACACGGTCTGGCGGTCCGCCGCCCACGCCGGCTGCCCAGGCAGTGACCTTGGCGGGCACATCGGCCCAGGGGAGGTGCTTTCCGGCGGCAAAGGGTGCCGGCGCGTCGGTCATGGCTCCATTCTGACCAGCGGATGGACGATGGAGTTTCATTACTTTGACGTGAACGTTAAGATACCGGTAGTGGAAGAGAACGACCGCTACAAGTGGATCGCCCTGTCGAACACCACGCTCGGCACGCTGATGGCCACCATCAACCAGTCGATCGTGCTGATCGCCCTGCCCGACATCTTCCGGGGCATTGGGCTGAATCCGTTGACCCCGGGCAACACCGGCTACCTGCTCTGGATGCTGCTCGGCTTCATGGTCGCCATGGCCGTCCTGGTGGTCGCCCTCGGTCGCATCGGCGACATGTTCGGACGGGTCCGGATCTACAACCTGGGCTTCGCCGTCTTCACCCTCTTCTCCATCCTCCTCTCGGTGACCTGGCTGGACGGGGGGGCCGGCGCGCTGTGGCTCATCGCCATGCGCATCGGCCAGGGCGTCGGTGGCGCCATGCTGTTCTCCAACTCGGCCGCCATTGTCACGGACGCCTTCCCGCCGCATCAGCGGGGCATCGGTCTCGGCATCAACAATGTGGCCTTCATCGCCGGGTCCTTCATCGGCCTGGTCCTCGGCGGCGTGCTGGCCCCGGTGGACTGGCGGCTGGTCTTCCTGGTCTCGGTGCCCTTCGGGATTTTCGGCACCATCTGGGCCTACGCCAAGCTGCGGGACATCGGCGTGCGCACCAAGGCCCGTATCGACTGGTGGGGCAACCTCACGTTCGCCGGCGGTCTGATCCTGATCCTCATCGGCATCACCTACGGGCTCCTCCCCTACGGCGGCCATTCCATGGGCTGGACCAACCCGGCGGTACTCGGCGAACTGGGGCTGGGGGTGGCCCTGCTCGTCGTCTTCGGCGTGGTCGAGACGCGCGTGACCGATCCGATGTTCCACCTGAAGCTCTTTCGGATCCGGGCTTTCGCGGCAGGGAACTCGGCCAGCTTCCTGGCTGCCCTGGCTCGCGGCGGTCTGATGTTCATGCTGGTGATCTGGCTGCAGGGGATCTGGCTCCCGCTGCACGGCTACAGCTTCGAGCGCACGCCGTTGTGGGCCGGCATCTACATGGTGCCGCTCACCGTTGGCTTCCTGCTGGCTGGGCCGTTCGCCGGGCACCTGGCTGACCGCTACGGAGCGCGGCCTTTCGCCACCGGCGGGCTGGTGCTGTCGGGCTTCAGCTTCCTGCTGCTTGAGGCACTGCCGATCAATTTCCCCTACTGGGCCTTCGCCCTGCTGATCCTGCTCAACGGGATCGGGATGGGACTCTTCGCCGCGCCCAACCAGACCGGCGTGATGAACAGCCTGCCGCCGGCGCAGCGTGGCGCGGGTGCGGGCATGGCGGCCACTTCAAGCGCGTCGGCCCAGGTGCTCTCTATCGGCGTGTTCTTCACCCTGATGATCCTCGGTCTGGCCGCCTCCCTCCCCATCGCGCTGGCCCACGGGCTGAGCGGCCAGGGGCTCTCGGCGTCCACAGTGCAGCGGGTGGCGCACCTGCCCCCGGTGAGCAGTCTGTTCGCCTCATTCCTCGGCTACAACCCGCTCAGCATTCTGCTGGGACCGTCCGTCCTGCATCACCTGTCGCATGCACAGTTCACCCGCATGACCGGACGCTCCTTCTTCCCCGGGTTGATCTCGGGCCCCTTCGGTTCCGGGCTGCACAAGGCCTTCGACTTTGCCGCCGGCGCCTGCTTCCTCGGCGCGGTGACCTCACTCCTGCGGGGTGGCAAGTACATCCATGCCGAGGAGCCCGAGGTCTCGGCCGAAGAAGCGCTGGCGGAGACCGACCACATGGCGCTGGTGGACTGAGTGGCACAGGCACACGTCGCCATGGAGGGGCGGGAAGTCCCGCCGGAGGGACTGCGGATATCGCGGGCGGCCCTGCTCCTCGGCGTGTCGGCTCGCACCCTGCGCTATTACGAGGAGTTGGGGCTTCTCGTCCCCAGTGGGCACACCGCCGGTGGGGAGCGGCGCTACCTCGATGCCGACCTGGAGCAGCTGCGGCGGATCCTCTCCCTCAAGGACGTGCTGGGGATGAACCTCGATGAGATCAAGTCCACCCTCACGGTCGAAGACCGCCTGAACGAGCTGCGCACCTCGTATCACTTACGCAAGGACGACCCGTCTCCCACCGCCCGGGAGGCCTTGCGGGCCATTGTCACCGAGGCGCTCGAATTGCGGGAACAGCTGGCTCGTCACATTGACGAGAAGATGGCCCGCATGGACGAGTTCCGGGCCCGCCTGAACGAGGAGGGGCAGCGCTGCCGCGACCTGCTGGCGACCATGGACTCTTCGAGTGGGGCGGCCGCTCCGGGCTAGACGGCGGCGGCACCGGCGGCGGCGAGGGCCGCCTCAATGCTGCGCACCAGGTGGCGGGCCGACTCGGCGCTCAACTCCACCGCCACCCGGGCGCCCGGTCCCCGGGAGGGGTCGACGAAGTCGATGTTGAGGGTGTGCTCGAACGGCGCATGGTACGGGTGGTCGAAGTAGACCGAGGCCGAAGTCACGGGGAACCAGCCGTCCGGACCCTTGGCGCTGCCGGCGATGTCTGTCGGCACGGTGAGGTAGGAACACATGATCACGCCTCCGATGCGGTCAGGTACGTCTCGAACCAGGAGAAGATCTTCTCCCAGCCGTCCAGAGCGGCTTCGGGCCGGAAGCTGGTCCGGTTGGTAGAGAAGAAGGCATGCCCCGCTCCCTCGTAGGAGTGGAACTCGTAGGTCTTCCCGTGGGCGATGAGCGCCTGTTCGAGCTCGACCACCTGCTCGGGATTGGGGAAGTGGTCCTCGGTTCCGAAGAGGCCGAGGAGGGGGCATCGCAGTGCCTCGGTCTTGTCGACCAACGGCACCACCTTGAGGGGGAACCCGTCGGGCACCGTCCCGGTGACAAAGGCCCCGTAACAGTCGACGGCGGCGTCGACCGGCAGGCTCACCGCGGTGAGAAAGGAGTGCCGTCCACCCGAGCAGTAGCCGATGACCCCGACCTTTCCGTTGGACGAAGGCAGAGCCCGCAAGGCGTCGATGGCCGCCGCCGCGTCACCGATGAACTGGGTGTCGGGCACCCCGCCGTTGGCCCGCACCGCCGCCGCCGCGTCGTCGGGATCCGTCGTGAGCCCTTCCCGGGCATAGAGGTTGGGACAGATGGCGTTGTACCCGTGGGCGGCGAACGTCCGGGTGATCTCCTTGGTGGACGAATCCCAGCCCGGGAGGTGATGAATCACCAGCACCCCGGGGAACGGCCCCTCGCCGTCAGGAAGTGCCTGGTAGGCGTTGATGGTGTCCCCTCCGTGGCCGGTCAGTTCCACATTGCGGGCGGACAGTGCTTCTTCGGGGGGTGCCACGGGCTGTCTCCTTCACGTCGTGCGTCGGTGCGGCGCCCACTATGGCGCGTCACCGACCCCGAACACGAACGCCCGGTCCTGTGGTGCGGCACACCACTAGGAGGTGCAGACGGTCCCTTTCGGCGGAGAGACACCACTGACCAGGTAGGTCTGGACGTAGGCCCGCACGCAGGCGCTGTAGAAGTAGGCCACGTGATCGCTGCCGTCGCGGGTGAGCAGCACCCCTCGGCTCAACTCACCGGCCAGGCTGACCGCCCAGGCGTAAGGCGTGGCGGGATCGTTGGTGGTGCCGACCACCAGAATGGGTGGGGACCCGATGGCCGCCACCGGGCCGGGCACACGGGTGGCGGGGGTGGGCCACTCCGCACAGGCCGCCTCGCCCCAGGCCAGCAGCGGACCGAAGACGGGGGCCGAAGCCTGGTACAGCGTCGCCAGGTAGGGGAAGGCCGCCAGATCGTGAGACACAGGATGGTCCAGGCAGTCGATGGCCTCGGCGGCGTCGGAGCCGTTGGTGGATCCGTCCTCGTTGTAACTGTCCGACATCGCCACCACTTCAGCCCCGTTGCCCGCGGCGTCAGCTGCCAGAGCGGCACCGAGCCTCGGATACTCGGACTCGGCGTAGAGGCCGTCCAGCAACGCGTTGTAGAGCTCGCCGGGTCCGGCCGTCCGGCCGTTCCCGGCCGGCACCGGACTGGTACGGCTCTGGGCCAGTTGCGCCAGCAGGGCGCTGGTCGGATTGCCCTGGGGCCGCCACTGGCATGAGGCGTTGGATGCGCACCAGGCGAAGAACGTCTGGAGCACACCTTCGAATCCTTTGGCCTGGCCCAGGGTGATCTGGTTGAGGGTGAGCGCCGGGTCGATGGCGCTGTCCAGCACCATGGCCCGGACGTGGGTGGGAAACAGTCCGGCGTAGGTGGCCCCGAGCAGCGTGCCATACGACTGGCCCATGTAGGTGAGCCCGGCGTCGCCGAGGGCAGCCCGCAGACGGTCCATATCGCGTGCCACGTCGACCGTGCCCACAAACGGCAGCACGGTCCCGCTGGCCTTCTCGCAGTCGGCAATGAACTGGCGGATGCTGGCGAAGGTCGCCTGCTGGGCGGCGGCCGTCTGGGGCACCGGATCGGGCAACGCCGACGGAGGGGCTCCCGGCGTCTCGCCACAGGTCACCGGATCGCTGCGCTGTACTCCCCGGGGATCAAAAGTCACCACGTCGAAGTCATCCAACAACTGGGGGGTCAACACACTGAGCTCGTTGGCGAAGTCGTCAATGCCCGACACTCCGGGACCCCCGGGATTAATCACCAGCGAGCCGATCCGCGCCCCCGGGTCCTCGGCCAGGTGCCGCTCCACCGCAATGTTGATGGTCGCCCCGTCGGGGTGGGCGTAGTCGAGGGGCACAATCAGGTTGCCGCACTGCAGGTTGCCGTTGCAGGCCGACCACGTGATCGGTGTGATGGGAAGTGGTGGCTCGGTGGTGGTCGTGGTCGTGGTCGGTGCGGTTGTCGTCGGGGCGTGGGTCGTGTGAGTGACGGCATCGGGGTGCCCGGTGCCGCCACCGCACGATGCCAACAGGAGGGCGAGAGCAGCTCCGATGGCCACCGGGCATTTCCGGGAACGGTGGACCGGGCGAGGGGCGGGAGAGCCGGGCACCGGACCACAGTGGCACGAAGTCCCTCAGGAGTGGGTTCGCCTTGCACGTACCTCTCCGTCCCGGTACATAAATTTCGGAATACTTCGATGATTGTCGCGGTATTGCGCCAAAGAAGTACCGGGAGAGGCACGTTCCACCCTGGAAACAACCCACCATTTGTGACATCGGCCCGACCGTTGAGAGAGGTGGAACCACCAGACCAAACACCATCAGTGCCGGAAGACAACGCCGAGAAGGCGATCGAACTGGGGAGGCCAGGTGCCTCAGCCCGGGCTGAATTCGAACGGCGCCGGACCCGCGATGCGCAGCGTCGCCGGAAGACCTTCGGGCGGTACCTGGCCCCGGTCATCCGGGTGCTCACCGCAGAACGCCCGACCACCGCCGTCTGGGACCGGGGCGGTCGCCAAGAAGAGCGCGTGGGCGAGTATCTGACCGACGCCATCGGACCGGCCGGGATTGTGCTGCACGACCGGAAAATCCGGGGCACCCGTTCCAACATCGACCACATCGCGGTAGTCCCGTCCGGCGTGTGGGTCATCGACACCAAGCAGTACAAGGGCCGGGTGTCGCAGCGCACCACCGGTGGGTGGCTCGTGGCGCGCCCGGCACTCTTTGTCAACGGCCACAACCGCACCAGCCTGATCCCCGCTGTGCGCCGTCAGGCAGTGCTGGTGCAAGAAGTGGTCGGCAAACGCATCCCCGTCCACGCCGTCCTGTGCTTCGCCGATGCCAATTGGGGTCCGCTGGGGGCGCCCTTCAGCCTTGGTGGCGTGACCGTCACCTGGGCCAGGCGTCTGGCCGACTCGCTGGGGGTGGCCGGCGCAATGGATCACCGCGCCATGGCCGAGCTGGCGTCCCGGATCGGCGCCGCCTTTCCGCCCTATGCGCCCTATGCGCCCTCGGGGACCTCCCACAAGCCGACGGGCGCGCCACCCAAGGGGTAGTGGCCCGGCAGCCGTTCCCCCGACATGGCCCGCTCAATGCGTTGCTGCATGCCGGGCAGCAGCGTGCCGTCGCCGATCATCTGCAGAAAGACGGTGCCGGCATTGCCCACGTCGAAGAAGTCACGTTGCCAGCTCCACATGAAATTCCCCGCGTAGCGGAACCAGCTCCCGCCGAGCCCGGCCACCTCATAGTGCGAACCGTCAGCCCGGGTGGCATCGGCCACCTGCCTCCACAGACCGAGCACCTCTCCCTGCTGTTCATCAATGAGCACTTTTTGGTACGGGTAGGTCCATCCCTCCAGACCGTGCATCTCCAGACCGAGGGCGATCTCGCGGATCTCCTCCCGCCCGACCGCCATGAACTCGTCGTTGGCGCCGACGTTCCATCCGTAGGTGGCGTCTTCGGTGTAGAGGTCGGCCATGTGCCGCCAGTCCTGGGCGGCCTCACCCTTGCGGTTCACCTCCAACCACCGCTCCACCATCTCTTCGAGTTCAGCTCGCGGAAATGCGGGCATGGCAGTCAGTCCTCCTCAAGGCGTAGGGCGTGGGTGGGGCAGTACTTCACGGCCAGTTCGACGGCGGCTCGCTGGTCCTCGGTCGGGCTCGGGTTGAGCACGGTGAGCTCACCCTTCTTCGACACGGAGAACACATCGGGTGCTTCACCCTCGCATGCCGCATGGCCTTGGCACAGGTCGCGGTCGACCACAATCCTCATGGGGTGACCCGCGGCTGGCGACGCCGGTAGCGCACCCGGCACGGCTGCTGGAGTTGGACCACCATTTTCGAGTGGTCGTTGCGGTACGTGTCGAGCGGTTGGGCCGCCTCGAACTCCCAGCCCTGGAGGAGGACCGAGAAGATGGCCTTGAGTTGCATCATGGCGAAGTTGGCTCCGACGCACCGGTGACGTCCGGCTCCAAAGGGGATCCACGTCCACGGGTTGGCCCGATCCTCTTCACGCCCTTCGAGATAACGCGCCGGCACGAAGCTGTCGGGCTCGGGAAAGTCTTCCGGTATGCGGTTGCAGATGGATGGGCTGGCTCCCACCAACTTCCCCGCCGCTATATGGAACTCCCCATAGCAGAGGTCCTCCATGGCCACCCGCAACAACAGAATCAGCGGCGGATGCAGGCGTAGGGCCTCCTTGAGGGCGGCTTCGAGGTGGGGGATCTCGCGGAGGGCCTGGAAGCTGACTTCCGAGCCGTCGGCGTACAGGTCGTCGAGCTCGCCGTTCACCGTGGCCATGACATCGGGATGTCGGAGCAGCTCAATGAGCGTCCAGGCCGCCGTGCCCGACGTGGTGTGGTGGCCGGCGAACATCATGGAAATGAACATGCCGGTCACCGTGTCGGCACTGAAGCGATAGCTGCCGTCCTCATCCTTTATGGACATGAGCACGTCGAGCAGGTCCGCCTCACCCTCGGGTGGCGGCGGTCCAACGCCCCGCCCGTTCATGATGGCCTGCACCAGATCCACCAGTGCCACCCGGGCGGCGTCGCGGACACGGAAGCTCTCAATGGGTGCGTAGGGGTCGACGTAGGCGATGGGATCGGTGCCCTGTTCGAGGTCGTGGTAGAGCTCGGCGAACCGGCCGTCGAGCTGGTTGCGGAAGCGGGTGCCGATGAGGCAGGCCGACGACGTGTAGATGGTCAGCTCGGCGAACCAGTGCAACAGGTCGATCTCACCCTCGTCATCCCAGTCCGCCACCATGCCCTCCACCTCGGCGGCGATGGTGGCGGCGTGGCCGCGCATGAACTTGTCCCGCAGGGCCTGGTTGTGCAGCATTTCCCGCCGCCGCTCCGGTGGAGCGTCGAAGACCACGCCCTGGCCGAAGATCGGTGTCATGAAGGGATAGGCCTCGGCCTGATCAAGCTCCTCCTCGGGCGCCCGGAAATAGAACTCGTTGGCGTCCGCCCCGGTGAGCAGGACGATGTCCTTGTGCCCAATGGTGAACTCGCCGACATCGCCGCACTCGGCCCGGACCCGGGCCATCAGACCGATTGGGTCACGGCTGAATTCGGCCAGGTGGGCGTTCTCTCCTTCTCCCCCCGATACCCGGGGCGGTTGACGGAGCTCGGTGCCGGTCGTCACTGTGATCCCTCCGTGTCCAGTGGTGCTTCCGGCTGCACTTCTATGACGCTGAGATGGGTCTGCCGGGGAGCGCCCACCGCATGGGCGATGGCCAGGGCCACCCCTTCGGGTCGCAGGAAGGAGGAGTGTCGGGCCAGCCCCCATCGCTCCCATTCGGCCAGCAGGGTGCCGGTCACCGCCGGATCCCAGTCCATGCCCATCCCCGTCAGGGTCGGTCCGGGGCGCACCACCGTGGCTCGCACGCCGGTCCCTTCGAACTCCATCTGCAGTGCCGTCACGTAACCCTCCAATCCCCACTTCGAAGCCATGTAGGCCGCCATCAGCGGCCGCGGGTGGGCCACCACGTCAGACGTCACAAAGACCATGTCGCCCCGCCGGCGCTCGACCATGCCGGGACCGAAGGCCAACACCAGTCGGTGGGCGCCACTCAGGTTGATCCGCACCACCTCGTCGAATTCCTCCGGGGCCATGGCCAGCACCCGGCCGGGTTGGATCCTCGCCGCATTGGAGATCAGCACCTCGACCGGCCCGAAAGCGCCGGCCGCCTTCTCGGCGAAGACGGCGATGGAGTCGGGATCAGCCAGGTCCAACGGGAGCGCCTCCGCCTCGCCGCCCTCGGACCTGATGGCGTCGGCGATCTCCCCACAGACATCGACCCGGCGGGCCGCCAGCACGACGGGATGGCCGGCCCGCGCCATGGCCCGGGCCGTGGCGGCGCCGATACCAGAGGATGCCCCGGTGACCACGGTGGGCCGGCGGTCGGGGTGCGGCGCGAAGCGTGGCATCAGCGCAAGGTCACGGTCGTCGGGAGCGCGGCCAGCCCGCGCACGTTGATGGAGTGGACCCGTCGCAGGCCCCCCGGGTCAATGTCATACGACTCGACCCGCGACACCAGTTCGCCCAGAGCGATGCGCGCTTCCATGCGGGCCAGGGCGGCGCCCATGCAGAAGTGGCGCCCCCCGCCGAAACTGATCAGGTCCTTCGTGTCACGCTCGAGGTCGTAGCGCTCGGGATCCTCGAAAACCTCCTCGTCGCGATTGGCCGAGCCGACGAGCAGCAGCACCCGCTGACCCTCGGCGATGTCCACCCCGCGCACCTGGACGGGGCGGCGGACGACCCGCAGGAGCATTTGGCTACTGGTGTCATAGCGCAGCGTCTCCTCCACCCAGTCGGCCACCCGCGCCGGGTCGGTGAAGGGCTTAGCCACCTGGTCAGGGTGACGCCAACCCCAGTACCAGGCATTGCCCAACAGTTTGGTGGTCGTCTCGTTGCCGGCCACCACCAGCAGGAAGAGAAACGAGATCATCTCCTCATCGGTCATGTGCTGCCCGTCGATCTCCTGCTGGAGCAACGACCACGTCAGGTCATCACGCTCATGCACCCGGCGATCGGCCACCATGTCGGCGTAGTAGCCCGCGAGCTCGAAGGCGGCATGCACGCCTTCGGGGGGGACGTCG
>Ga0302325_10029660_pt1 | contig 11296 bp, 11 predicted proteins | sample Palsa_T0_2_FD_201948 | JGI IMG/M metagenome (GOLD analysis project Ga0302325, IMG submission 201948) | Peat permafrost microbial communities from Stordalen Mire near Abisko, Sweden - Palsa_T0_2 | ecosystem: Environmental > Terrestrial > Soil > Palsa > Peat permafrost | place: Sweden: Abisko...
CGGCAGCTGGCCTCCTCGCCCTTGGCGTGATACGCGCGCAATGGATGTTGAAGGCGAGTGTGTACCATCCCGCGTTGGAACCCGAGTTGCCATTCATCGCTAGCGTGCTGATCGCAGTGAGAGCGATTGAAAAGCATACTAACGGACAAGCAGTATTTCGGGATTCTGCAGTGGTCGAATTTCGAGACGGCACAAAAACTGTCGCGTCCAGCGCGTTCATCATCGCCCCCGGACAACGATGGCTTGCACTAGAACCCGCTATTCGCCGCTTGCGGCGGCGCTGGAGCGCGCAGAATCCCGCCCCAGCAAGTGTCTTCATCTGCGGGGCTTTGGGCGCTAGACCTGGAACAGCGGTGCTACCGGAGCAGTTGGTTTCCACGGAAGTGGATAATCGAGATAATATCGTCTCCCCAGCTGATACTGATCTGTACGATGTAGAAGCAGTACGAGCCAATCCGGCGTTGGCTCAGCCAAGAGTGGAGCCACAATGAATGGAGAGATCCTTAGCGAAACACAATTGTTGGCCGCAGCCGGAGAGTTATTGAAGCAGGGCGGCTACCGAGAGGTCAGTAGCGAGCGGCTTGAATCGCTCAAGTCGGACAAAGCACGTGTCTATGAGGACCAGTATGCGGTTGTTTGCCTCGTTGTGTTTCCTTCCTGGACAGAGCTCAGATCTAGATGGACAAACGTTCAGGCTGACTTTGTCGAACTGCTTTCGAAATATCTCCTTCGTGCGGACGCAAAGACATGGGATGGATACTTGGTCCTCCTTACCCCTGCCGCTGCCTTGGAACAATGGCAGGAGGCCCAGGAAATCAGGCGGGACACGACGCGAGTCAGGAAGCTCGTTGGGACCGGCGAGGATCTGCGCTCGCTAGGAGATGTTGCGACACTTGTGTCTTCACTGTTACCAATTGGCACCGCAGAGGCGGTCACCGACAAGACCGAAACCATTTGGTCGCTCGTTTACCAGAGTCTGGAAAAGAAAGGCGTTCACCGAGATACGATTCAAAGCCTGGTGAAGTCCTATGAAGAGCAGCGAAATATTATGGAAGCTTTGAAGGATTCCTTGAACACATGAGATTGGTTGAATTGCAAGTCGCCGGATTCCGAGCGTTTGGCCAGAAGCAGTCGTTTGATCTGGACGCGGACGTTGTCATCATTAATGGCGTAAATGGACAGGGAAAGACATCCTTTTTTGATGCGCTCTTGTGGGGTCTTTCAGGATTGGTGCCTCGTATTTCGATCGATACTGACGCAGTGCTATCCAAATTTTCGGACACTGGGCAAAGTGAGGTGACAATTAGGTTTCAGGACAGCCGGGGCGCCAAGTTCTTAGTTAGACGCTCGTTCGATGGACAACAGCAGAGGGTTCGATTCGAGAGCGGACAGGATGCATCCCGAGATTCTGACGCCGAAGCCAAGCTGCAAAATCTACTGTGGCCCGGCGCTAAAACGAATACAGACCCGAAGCGTGCGGTTGCGGAGGCACTCACCAGAACGGTCTACCTCCAACAAGATGTGCTACGCGAATTTCTTACCAGGGATGACGACAAATCTAGGTTCAGCTGCATTGCCGATCTGATTGGGGTTGCGCAAGTATCTGATCTGCGTGAGCAATTAGATCGTGCTCGAACTGCGTGGAGCACAATCACGAACCAGCGAGCTGCAGAGCTGGAACAACGGGAGAACAAGCTCGCCTCACTTCGGAACGATCTTCAACGTACGGAGGGAAGCCAACTGCAAGTAGTTGATGTGGCGAACTGGAATGCATGGTGGTCCAATGCGTCCAAGTGGATATCGGACATGCTCCCTCCTTCTCCGGGACAGGCCAATGACACTGCTCTCCTTGACCGGGCAATTAGAACTCTCCAATCACAGGCCAGTAATCTTCTCCGTCAAAGAGACCTAATTTACAGTTTGAAGGTCGAGATGGACCGGCATGCGGCTAAGCTTACTCGCGCTGATGTTGGCGAGCTCCGTACAAACCTCGCTAGACTCCAACAGCAAATGCAGAAGCTGCGAGAGCGAGTGACTATGGAAAGGGCGAACGAGGCAGCATTGCAGCGTAGGAGGGCGGAGTCTGCCCAACTTCGGGAGAAAATCGCACTCTTCGCCTCCCTAGCATTGCAGCTGTTAGCTGATCGGTGCCCGGTTTGCTCTCAGACTTACGATATTGAAGCTACCAAGGCACGACTGGAGACCCTTTCTAAAACTCCGTCTGAAGCGAATACTCCGGACGCCGAATTGTCTACAATGGATTTGGATATCCAGCTTCAAAATGCAGTGGAAGCGGCCGGAACGGCTGAGGCGAGACTAAGGGAGTTGGAGTTAGGCAACCAGCAGGACGAACGCTGGCTGGCGACACTCCGTTCTCAGCTTGCTCAGCTCGGGATAGAAGTCGGCGAAGATTTAACCCAGACGCTTGCTGAGTCCAGTTCTAGGCTCCAACGTGATATTTCTGTCATTGAACAACTCATCAAGGACGGGGAGCGCCTATCGCTGCTCTTACTTCGGCTGGCAGACCAATCCAAAGTGAAAGAGTTGCGAGCTCAGATCGCAAGCATTGAACAGGAAAACGCCGCAACAAAGAGCGATCTGGAGGTGCGTCGTGGCACTTGGGAACTCGCCACGAATGTCCTGGAAGCACTTCGTAAATCTGAAGACGACGTTGTGCAGTTACAGTTGGAGGAAATCAATCCTCTTCTTCAGAGAATTTACAGCAGAATTGACCCTAATCCGGTCTTTCGAACCGTGTCTCTCGTGAGCACTTTCTTGAAGGGTAGAGGCCATCTAAATCCTCAGGTGATGGACTCTGCGACAAATGCACGCTCGAACTCGCCAGAGCAGGTCCTCTCCAGCTCTCAAGTGAATGCACTGGCTCTTTCGCTGTTTGTCGCCCTCAACTTTGGATTGCCGAAACTCCCTCTCAATGCCCTTTTGATGGACGACCCTCTGCAGAGTCTTGATGAAATCAGTTTGCTGGGTGTGGCAGACTTGCTGAGAAGAGCAAAGCCCGCGCGTCAGTTACTCATCTCCACGCATGACGAGCGGTTTGTAGGGCTCTTGCAGCGAAAGCTGCGCCCCACCCAGAGTGATGAGCGAGTGCTTACGATTACTCTGTCCGGCTGGAGTCGTCGCGGCCCCGACGTTGAGATCAGCGTTGCTAAGCCAGACCTGCAGCCGATGAGAATCGCGGTATAAAGAATTCCATCGGAGGGTGCTGTTCGAGTCCCAATTCGTAGGGCTAGGCCAGCAGAATTTGGAATGTCAATAACCGCGTCTCATCCTTTACACATCCGCCTCCGCCACTGCGACACCAGTCGCCTCGGCCGAAGGAGGGATGGCGTCATCATCTGCAGACAGAGCGCGATGTGAGTCGAGAATTTCGACTCCGCGCAACCTGCGATTAATCGTGCGCGTTTTGCTATTAACCAGTTTCAAAGTGCTCTGGACGGTTCCGACCTGTTTCTCGACCCTGGCCATCAGACCACCAAACTTCTCAAACTCAACCTTGGTTGCAGCGAGCAGCTTCCAGACCTCGCTGCCCTTCTTCTGTATGGCCAAAGTACGGAAACCCATCTGCAGGCTCGTTAGCAATGCGGCAAATGTAGTGGGACCAGCCAAGCAAACGTGGTAACTCGCCTGGAGGTCATCGACTAGCCCCGGGCGCCGAACCACTTCGGCGAACAGGCCCTCTGTTGGCAGAAACATCACTGCGAAGCTCGTGGTTGTTGGGGGCACGACGTACTTCTCTTTTATTGTCTTGGCGGACGCTCGAATCACCGCCTCGAGCTTATTCCCAGCGTCTTTCATTGCTGCCTGGTCACCGCGGCTTTGCGCATCTTCCAGCCGCTCCCAAGCCTCTCGCGGAAACTTCGCGTCAACCGGAAGGAGCACTGGCTCTCCATCCTGTGTACCGGGCATTCGAATTGCATACTCGACCGACTCCTGCGAATCTTCCCGAATACGGGCGTTCGTAACGTATTGCTCTGGAGAGAGCATCTGATCCAATAAGAGGCCCAACTGCACTTCGCCGAATCCTCCGCGTGTCTTTACATTCGTTAGCACTCGTTTGAGGTCGCCGACTCCGTTCGCCAAATCCTTCATTTCTCCGAGCCCCAGCTGGACTCTGCCGAGCTGCTCGGTGACAAGTCCGAAGCTGTCGGTTAGCCGCTTTTCGAGGGTCGTATGCAGTTTTTCATCGACGGTCTGCCGCATCTGCTCAAGTTTCTCGTTGTTGCTCTCGGTTAGCTTGTCTAGCCGCAATTCAACGACTTGCCGCAATGCATCCTGCTTCTGCTCGTTCGTTGCGGAGAGTCCCTGAATTCTCCCGGTTAGATCGACCAAGCTGCCCTGCACTTTTCCGCTGAGCTCTTTGTTCGTCTCGCGGAGTTCGGATCCCAGGCGGCTGAAGTTGGTCTGGACGGAATCCTTCAGTTGCTCGCTTGTTTGCACCTGATGATCGCTGAAGTCTGTGAGCTGACCAGTCACCTGCTGTTGCAGGCCCGCGAACTTTTCCTGCATGACGTCGCGCAGCTGCTGGTCAGATTCGGTTGTGGTGTTTACAAGTCGATCGATCTGAGCCGTCACACCATCTCGGAGCTGGTTGGCCGCTGACACCTGATCGCGGCGAAACTCGGAAAGGTTGTCATTCAGTTGCCCGCCTAACCGACCCAGGTGGGTGCTCATCTCCTCACGCAACGATCGCGCCTCCGCCGCGGCTTCCTGCCGGGCCTGTTTCGAATAGGTGAGGCTGTCTTCCCGCAAAGTGCGTATATCGCCAGAAATCTTGCCCTCAAATCGTTCCGCGGAGGCGTGCAGATTCGCCAGACTGGTCAGTAACTCTGGAACGGAACTCCGCAGGTCACCCCGCCCCTTCGTCAGAAAGAGGATCACGAAGATTGCTAAGAGAACAATTTGAACGACGGCCAGAATGACGAGCAGCATGTAAGACCTCCCCGATTGATCTGAATCTACGGATTACGCACCAACAACTCAGTGATGCGGCGCACAACGGCACAATTCATGATACTCTCGATGGCGAATATAAAGCGAAACACATTTACGCCCGTAAACGGGTACGCTTGCCTTCTCGTGCCGGATTGACGGCCTTAGGAGGTTTCTTGGGACCTGTTTTCGGGAAACGCTTCTGGCCGGCCATCCGGTGCGGTAGCAGACCCGGCCCTGCAAGAATCCACTTTTATCGCGGCCTCCTCCTGCATGTGCGGCAATAGGTGCGAGTAGACATCCAGAGTGAATGCAGCACTCGCATGACCGAGCTGCTCAGCAACGACCTTGGGCGGCACGCCAGCAGATAGAGCAAGCGTCGCGGCCGTGTGGCGTAAGTCGTAAAGTCGGATGATGGGCAATCCGTTCTGGCCGAGAATTGCCTTGAACCTTTTTGCCAACTTGTCAGAGTAGATGGGGCCACCAGCCGGAGAGGTGAAGACCAGCTCCGGATTGTCAGGCCGGCTACATCCGCTCCGGCGGATCGTTCTTGCCTGCAGATTCTTAAGTGTTTCGAGCACCCAATCCTGAAACTTAATAATGCGGCGGCTGCGGGCTCGTTTAGTCTCAGCAAAACGCCACCCTCCACTGACTTTCTCGAGCGTGCGCACAACGCTAACCGTTCCGCGAACCCAATCAATATCCTGCCATTTCAGCGCCAAGTATTCGCTTGGCCGCATGCCGGTGGTGAGAGCGACTGCAAAAACCGGCCCGTAGTGAGTCTTGAGTGCCGCCGACAGGAATGCCCTGGACTGCTCTGCACCGAGAACCCGCATCTCCCGTCGTCGAAGCCGGGGTAGCTGGGCGCCGTCGGTGGGATCCTGCGCCAGGAGTCGCCACCGGATGGCTTGGCGGATGGCAGAGCGAAGAACAGAATGGGTGTAGCGAACAGTGCGAGCCGACAGACCGCGGGCGATCATTTTCTGATATGCGCTCTGCACGTCGAGCGGGGTGATTGCGGACAGAATTCGTTCGCCGAGCACAGGTCGGATGTAGCGCCGTAACAAGCTCTTGTAACTCTCATAGCTCTTGTCGCGAAGTTTTGGTTTAGCGGCGGTCTCGAGCCATCGATCAAGGAACTCTCCGAGCGTGACCTTGACTCCCTCCACGTTTCGGCCCAGATCACGTTCTCGCAGCACCTTATTAAGGTAGGACTGGGCCTGCCGGACGGGACCGTGCACGGTGCGGCTGAGGTAGCGTCGCAGGCGGGTTTCGCGGTCACGGCCGAGGAATACGCGGACGAGCCAGCGGTGTCGCCCCCGCCCCACGATTTGTCCCGTCTTACGAGCCAACGAAAATACCTCCCGAAAATCTGGCACACCGCTGGCACACTGGCGGCGCCGACGATGCTGCAACTGCAATCACTTAGGGGAGGGGTTGGGTGAGGGGCAATCAGTCATCCCTTTGGGAAAAATAGAGGGACGACGACTGCTTGATTGGGCTACTCTTCGTCTTCGACCATGCCGGCTAGGCGGTTCCCGGTGCCAATTCTGTGACGGTCGGTGTCGTATGTGGCCCCAGTCACCGAATCATAGTCAGCGATTGCTTTTCCGGTCGGTGTGTACAGCCGCTCGCGCTCGCCCGCGAGCTCGCGGATCACTCCTGTCAGCTTCCCGTGCTTATTCCGAATAAGTTCCATTTCGTTCCTCCTTAGGCTAATTCTGACTCGTTGATGTCAGTCTCTCGTCTGCTTGGGGCTTTCGTTCTCGTCTTTCGGATTCCGTCTGCGCGACCTGGCACAAGAGCAAGGACGTTCCAGGAGATGGATGGCACATTCACTCTGGGGCTCGACCAAGGCCCCGGCGGTAATCGTGCTGTTTTCAAAGCCGGCCCGGACTAGGGTGGTTCGCGCCTGGGCGACATCTGGTACTAGGAACACCGTTCCGGAAACCTGGTGAGGTATGGCAGCTTCATAGAGGAGAAATTGAACACGTTTCACGCATCGATCGTGACCCGTAATTTTGGCCACTCTCGGTGAATTGCGGTGTGGAATATCGACGTCGTCGAATCGGTCAAAAAGCCGGCGCTCGGCCATCTCCGAGGCCTTCGGTATATCTTCCGTCTGCAAGAATTCGCTGCTCTCAGTAAGAGCCTTTGTCAACTGCTCCAGTGTGACGGTAAGCCAGGATGAACCCTCCTCTCGCATTTCGAGCTCGAACGCTCTGGTCAGCGAGAACCTTCCGAGTTGAGGATCCGTCATGAGAATCTGAAAATCGTCCGAGGCAGGAACGCTCCGGATCTGCACAGATTGCACAGAAATGCCGTTCACTTTAAGGTCCCACGGCAACTCGTCAATCTTTATGGGCTCTGGGATCACGTTTGACTCCTCCTGATACGCACCCAAAAATACAGGTCACAGACGCAAATGAGTTGGGGGACGGGGCTCAGGGGGCCGTCTAATATACCCAAAAATGGGACCCAAATCGCTAGTTATTGGGGAGAAAAATCCGGCCGAGTAACCGCTGGGCAGGTTACTAAGGCGCCCCTAACAGACCCTGGCTGGCGTCTGCCGTTCTCGTCATTCAACATAGGGCAGACGTCCCGGTCGAGGGGACCTCAGCGAACCGGTACTGCCTACGGAACGGCACCGGTGCCGAAGGTTGAATCACTCAGCATCGACCTGCCCTTGTTGGGCGCCTTGCGGTGGGAATCCGGTTTAGCGCCCGCACATGGGGGGGATTATGGCAGATTGGATAGCAGGGCTAAGAATGTCCTCCTGTTGCAGGATACTTCTCTTCGACGTAGCCCTCAACCGCATTCAGTAGCATTCGAAATTGCTGTAGGCGGAACCCAAGATAGCCTTTGATGGCTTCAGGTTTATGGTTCTGCATGTGAGGCAGGTCCAGCTTCGCGGTCTCGGTGTCGAGGTCCGCAAACGCGGCGTCCAAGGAGTCGAGCACCCTCGTGAGATAGCGCCTGTCCTCCGGTATGGCCGCGATCCGCCTCTCGGCTTCCTTCGTGCTCCTCCCCGAGCAAGCGGCGGCAAAGTATTCCCGATAGGAGTTGTCCAACGACGCCGTGAGCGCTTCCGCCAGCCCGGGCGTCAATTGGAAATCGCTCAAATCCTTCACGCGCACGCTCGCAACTTCGAGTTGCGGCGTTCTTTCGGGATTCATCTTCCTCAGGTTGAGGAGGACGGGCCGCAGCAATCGGTAGTGCTTCAGGTCTGAGAGAAATGCCGCTTCAACAATCGCGTGAAGGAAGTTGGTGCTGTGTTCGCGTGCCCAGATCAGCCAGTCGTGGAGTTCGTTATCAGTAGTAGCGGAATGCGGTTCCACGTTTGCTCCCTGAGCGATCACGGCGAGAGTCGCCACAACAACGGGGTTGTCAACTGTGGTGCCCGCTGTCCAGCCGAGAAAGCCGAGGCTTCCGTCTTCTTTCGGGTCGAGGTGAGCCTTCTTCGCTACTGCACTGATGTCGGAATCGTCCCAAGTTGTGGCGACCGCAATGCCATCGCCGAGGAGCACACAAACATAATCACCTTTGGCGAGTAGCTCGGCGACTTTGGCTACGAGGGCGGGATAGTTGTTGAAATCCTTCACGACTTGACCGTAGAAGCTCATTGCCAATCCTCGCCTTCTCATTCCCCTGCGAAGGGGTCAGCCATGTCCGCCCAATTTGGAGCCGCCCCCTCTTCGCAGGCTGCATCTTTTCTTGGTGCTCTTGCAGGTCTTCCAGCATGGCGAAACCGTCGCTGGTTTTCAACGTCTTGCCCCTTGTCTTTGCTGCTGGCGCGGGTATAGATGGCGACCTTCATTCAACCAATTGTATACGTACATGCGTATCTACGTAATTGCACGGTCGTGCCATAAATGGTCGATTTTGGGTGAGGAAAGACGACCCCCTAAGTTATTGATTTTGCGTGGCTGAGGGATCGGAAAACTGGAGACCGTTTTGGAACGGGGGCGCCAGGCCTCTGTCAGCGGCCGGACAGCCGAATCACTTACGTACTTACGCACGGTGCGGGTATACTGCGGAGTCAACGAGGAAAGAGAGCTAATGGCGACCAAGAAGAGAGGTCGTAGTTTAAGTAAGCACGCGGCTGGCACGCATCGCGCAGGAGGCGGCGCGGGAGAGAAGCCCATCGCACTGACCCTTAAGGTTGACAGCGTCACATACGTTCGCCTGAGCACGCTCCGGGCGACCCAGAGGCGGACGAACCAAGACATTCTCCGGCAGGCCTTAGAAGAATACCTTGACCGGGCGGGAGCTTAGAAGCACAACCAGCGGAGGTTTTAGATGGCGACTCGCCGCCAGGGTTCTACCATCTGCGACGACCTGCTCCGTCCCGGACGGCTTTGGTCGAGGCAGGATGTTTTCACGAAGATCTCCGGTCCCGAAAGCGCCTGGCGTCAACGTCTGTCAGAGTGGATGGAGGAGAACGCTAGAGTGGTCTGGAAAGTTTGCGAAGAAACGCACTTGCCCCAATTTTCATCACAGCCCTCCGGATTCACCGAATGTTCGGTAGGAAGCCTCATATGGAAATTAGAAACTTCAGACTTGGCCATCATCTCGTCGCATTCCTCGATGTGATGGGGCAGAGTGAAAGATTTAAGAAACTGCGTTTGGCGAAAACGCCAGAGGAAGATGCGGAAGTCGGCGAGGTAGTTCGACAAACGGCTGGTTTCGTTCTTGATCTCAGACGAGTGTTTGACGAGCAATTCACGGCCTTTGAAGCTGGTTCACCGAACATAAAGCGGCACACTAAAGAACCGCTTCGTCCGCACTTTATCGGGATTTCCGATTCGCTAATCACGTCCGTTCCCCTTAGGAATGATGGTGGTGATCTGGTCGGAATTGTGACCGTTTATTCCGCACTGTCCGCCGCTGCGGTCGTCATGCTCACATCTCTGGCCAGCAAACACCCGCTTCGAGGTGGTATTGATGTGGGATTCGCGGTGGAAATGGGGCCACAGGAGGTCTATGGTACCGCGCTGGCGCGCGCCTACGAGCTGGAATCCAAAGAGGCGCAATATCCCCGCATTCTGATTGGCGATGAGCTGTGGCGCTATTTTAATGCAGCAATTGCGCATTTTGAAAAGCAGGATACGCCAGTCGCGCGTTCGATCACCGTCATTACCAAGAAAATGCTGGAGCTTGTGGCGACGGATGGGGACGGAAAGCGAATCCTGGACTACCTCGGCCAGACGATACTAGATAATGCGGGCCCCGGAGGGAGGCACCGCGACTATATGGTGAAGCCAGCCTACGATTTTGTTCTGGCCGAGCAAAAGCGCATCAAAACGACCGGGGATGCGAAACTGATTGCGCGATATGACTTGTTTCGAGCTTATTTCGAATCTCGCCTGCGACTGTGGGGCATCGAAGTTCAAAAGGATTAGCCGATCCGTTTTCTTCGGAAGCTCTGCTGTTTTTGCTTGGGAAATATGGACTCTACGTGTTGGGCATTGGATAGTTTCGTTCGGAAGTTTGCGAAGAGCGGCCGGCTCTAAATCGGGATGGGAGCGTGTAGAACAACCGGAAAAGCGCGATTATTTAGTCTTTTTTCGGCCTTTGAGCGCCAATACTTTAATAATCCTCTACTGGACAACCTCGTTTCCGTTTTCGTCCAGCCCCATCTTCAACCACGCCTCACGCTGTACTTCGTCTAAGCGGTCTTCAGCTTCCTTAATCCAGTGACGGTACGTCTTGCGGATTTCCTTGGACGACGTGCCCACCATGTCCGCCACATCGTCAACATGCACACCAGCCGAAAGCCACTCAGTGATTCTGAAATGCCTAAAGCCATGCGGAGTGGTCTTGACTGCCGCATCTTTTATGACTTTGTTGACCCGCTCACGCCATTGCGGATATGTGCCGGCGAATGCAGGTTCGCCCAGAGCCTCAAGCTGCTTCGCTAATGACTCGCTGATGCGCACCCGGTAGCGTTCGTTGGTCTTGGTGCGATTGCCACGAATGACCCTGCCCTGAATCACCGGACCACGCTCCGGCTTCGACAGCCTGTATTTCTCCTCGTCCTCCTGTGACATCCCGAACTTTATAGCATCGACCAGCGCCATCGCTGTCTCACGCATCAACTGGCACAGGAGCCGGACTTGTCCCGTGGCGGTCGCCAGAATCTTCTCGACCTGCTTCTTGGTTGGCGGCTTAACCTCCGCCTTATCGTAGCGGATGCGAAACTGTGGATTCGTCTTGGGGTTCGGGATTGGAGACTTCTCGATGTAGCCCATCCCCGCCGCCCACGAAAAGAAACCACTAATCACAGACCAGTGGACACTCAAGCTGCTGCTGTCCCCGCTACGGAACGGCAGCGTCAAACGCCATT
>Ga0302325_10029664_pt1 | contig 11296 bp, 6 predicted proteins | sample Palsa_T0_2_FD_201948 | JGI IMG/M metagenome (GOLD analysis project Ga0302325, IMG submission 201948) | Peat permafrost microbial communities from Stordalen Mire near Abisko, Sweden - Palsa_T0_2 | ecosystem: Environmental > Terrestrial > Soil > Palsa > Peat permafrost | place: Sweden: Abisko...
AATGCTACCCATCGACAGCCTTCCCGCTGGGCCACGCGCACCCCCAGGTTCAAGGCAACAGCGATTCCCAGGTTTTCACCATTTTCGACAAGCCTGAAGTCAGTTTCCTGACTGGCTACCCGGATTTCCGCCAGTTCGTTTTCAGTGGAACCGTTGTCGACCACGATCAGATGGTCGACCTGGCCCCGAACCCTTACCAGGTTTCTAATGTAGTCGGTTCGCGGGTGAAACGTGACGACAATTGCTGCAGTGTTCATGTTGCGACCTATACCCATGCTTTTCAGAAATCGGGTTTGCGCATGCACCGCCGTTTCGTGGGCTCGTGGACGCTCGCCAGGATTCACTTCGATCTTTTCAGGATGTAGATTTTCTGATGGTGAGGGGCCAGCCATGTAGTGTACTCCACCGGAGGAAACTCCGATTCCGGAAAGCACGACTGACTGTAAGACAACTGGTACCGACCATGGATAGCAGGCGTATATCTGTCCCACCAAGACACGCAGTCCGGAGGTGAATGCCAAGGTCTCTTCGGTAGGAGATACCCCGTCAGCTCTATTTGGGTCCAGGCGTCATATGGAAAGCCCGCCCGAATCTGATTTCGCGGGACGCCTGCCTCGCGAAGATGGTCAGCAGCTTCAAGTCCCGCGCGGTCTGCGGCCAACACGTCGTGAAGTGCGGCAACCCCATAGGCTCCAAATAGAATTACGAACATGATGGTTAATACAGGGAGCCTAGTTGCTATTCTGGCTTGATAAAAACGCAGCAGGAAGATCAGAAATACGAACAGCAAGGGAAGGAAATAACGTTCAAAAACAGCTGCCCGGGTTACCTGGAGTAGGAGATAGCCCGCCGTGAAGGGTCCAAGCACTCTAAGAAGTGTTTGGTTTGAGATTTGTCCTGCGTTGTCTGCTCCCGCGAGGTTTTTAAGGCGGGATGCATTGACGAGAGAAAGCACAAATGCAAGGAACGCCGCGAAGGTGAGCAGACTTAGGACAATTCTGACCCCCATCGAAAGCACATCCGGCCGAATGCCAGGAAACCCGCCCAACTCGAAACCTTTAGGCGATACCTCGTCGTCGGAGAAAGGAGCGAGTAGAAGCTGAGAAGCGCTGTGAAATTCCCTTGGCCATATCGCGAAGCAGAAAGCTCCAATCGAAACCACGGCTACGACGATGGTACCAGCCTGGACGCGTGCCCATCGCTGTCTGATTGGATAGTGAGCCAAAAAAGCTATCAGAATCGGTAGCGAAAAGAGCAAAAGTGCTTGATACGTATGCGACCGATAATGGATGCCGACAAAGAGCGGTTCGCTGACTGAGTACGGTTGTTGTTTGAACCAGTGCATGCAGCCAAGGATGAATAACGCTGAGATGACCCACAGCGCTGCAGCCACCACCAGGACCCCCCGCCGCCTTCGCATAACCCATGCGGTAGAAGGCACTAGCAGCAGGACGCCAAGCCACGCGATTTGCCGAGCTGTCCCTCCAATGGCATTGGAAAGAGCCGCAAAGATCAACCATAAAATCGCGGCGCGATCTGAGCTCGCTTGTATGGCGCGGATGCAGGCGTATAGGCACACGAGAATAGCAAAGAACCCAGGAACATCCGTCATGAAGCTAAACGTGAGCGGAAGAAATAACGGGGAGACGGTGAGGGTCAAGGTCGCCAATGTTGAGTTCCATTCATTCACGCCTATCCGGACGAAAACACGTTGCAGCAGTGCTGCCGTTGCCATCCCGACGAGCAGGATTGAGGCGCGCACGGCCGTGAAAGAGAAGCCAAAGAGCTTAATGAACAGAGCGCCCAGGTAAATCTGCCAGCCAAGCATCGCGGTGGCCCAGCCGTTATAGACGAGATGGCCCGTATCCGCCATTGTCCTCGCCGTCCAAATGTAGGAGAAATCGTCTCCGAAACCCATTTCGAGTCGAGGCCGCGAAGCAAGAAGGCACAAAGCAACGGCAATAGCGCACCACAGGGCCGGATGAATCGCGATTTTCCGAATTTTAGAGAGCACGAAAGGCACGCTACACGCCTGGGGCCGAAATGGTTAAGAAGGGTAAGTTATGCGACGAGTTCCGCGGCACTCGATGGGCTCCGAGCGAGACCCGCCGCTACTCCCCCAAGGGAATTTGCCATTGCTGAGCCAAGGCGCACGCTTTCTGCGATGCCGCGGTCCTCCGGATAGTAGAAGCATGTGTCAGCTATTTGAAGGCCCGTAATCGGCGTCTGCACTGGCGGGATCTTTGCAGCGAATCCCGGCTCACAGACTGGCTGCCCATAACGAAGCCGCGCCACCTTTGTGGCCCGGATGTCGCTCTCTGCGATGGCTGGGTTGATGCGTTGCAGACAGGCAAACGCCTCCTTCAGCAAGAGTTCGTCCGGCCAGGAAAATTTCTCGTTGGTCACCGGCATGTAGTACGGGACATAAACAACCGCATCCTGGCCGAGGGGTCGCAGATTGGTGAACTCAATCACGCCTGGAATTTCGATGTCCTGCTCGGAGACGTTCACCCAGAAATGCGGACTGACGGAGCGGCGCAATTTGAAGATGACGCAGATTACACCAATGTTGGGGATCGCCTCATAGCGCCGCTTCCATTCTACCGGCAGGTCAGGCACCAGAGAAGAGACCAGCGGGGTGGGAACGGTCGAGATGACCGCGTCCGCGGTCACGGTTCCGTCGCCGGTCGCGATGCCCGTGACACGTCCGGATTCTACCAGCACGCGCACGGCTCGTTCGCCGAGATGAATCGTACCGCCGTGAGCCTTGATGCCCTCAATCAATGCATCGACCAGGGTAAGCGAACCGCCTTCAATATAACCTAGCTCCTCGTGGAACATATCGCGCCTCGAGCGGGCGATGCGGCGGATTCGAGTCCAGATCCACGACGCCGATATGTTGTCTGCATACTCGTAAAACTTGTATTGAAAAAGCGGCTTCCACAAGCGGTTATAGATTTCGGCGCCGCACCATCGAACGATCCATTCCCGCGCCGATTCCTGTTCAATGGCCGACCAACGATTGCGGCGGGCGCACACTAAAGCGAATACTCCGTAGCGGAGCTTTTGCAGCGGCGTCAGGTGAGGAAAGCGGAGCAATGCGAGCGGGTCTCCCCATTTGAAGAGCTTTCCCTGTGTGAGAACGCCCATGGATGTTTCGCGCCAGCGCATCTTGTGTCCGATTCCGAGTTCCGCTAGCAGGCTGAAGGTGGGTAGGTCTGTTTTGCACACAAAGTGATAGAACCTTTCGAGCGAAATACCATCGAAATCGAAATGGCCCGCCATGCCGCCTGGTTCCGGTGCAGATTCGAATACCTCCACGCTGTGGCCATTCACAGCTGCGCGATATGCTGCCGCCAGGCCCATGGGTCCGGCCCCGATCACGACGACTCGACTCATAATGAATCTCCTAGCTAGGCTTTAGTTTTGCGAAAGGGATATCTGATTTTTTGGGTTAAGGATTAAGCCGAAGGTATATGCGGTTGAGATGATCCCGGGCCGGCGACTCACCCTAGTACCCTTTCATAGCTTCTCTGAGCGAATAGTGAGAGGCTTGCAGCTTGTCCTCTCAAGTCTGACAATCGGGGCCGCAGATCGATCCCGCGGCCATGGAGCGCTACCCCCATCATAACCGTTATGAGCATCTGTGTAATCAACCCTGAAGCGGCCGCTCCCGGCGCCTTGAACCAAAAACACATGGGAACCAGGATGATGTTATTGAGGATCGCCGAGATCAAAATGATACGGCTGAACTGCTTCTTCATTCCAAAGTTGAGCATCGCTTGGGTGCCATAGATATTGTTAATCGCAAAGACGAATGGAATCACAGCAAGGAGTTCCAAAACCAGGACCGAGGTCATGTACTTTGGCCCCATGGCTATGCGTACGATGACTCTGGACAGCAGAATGACCAGGAGGCCGCCTGAGAACGTGATGCCTCCGATCACAATCATAGCCTTCCGCAAATAGGCCACTGCCAGCTGGGGTGAGCGATGAGCGAGCGAGCACACGTGCGGATACATGGCCTGGCCCATCGGAGCGACGAGCATTTGGCAAGCGGCGAATATCTTGTAGGCTGCGCTGAAATAACCTACCTGAGTCATCCCGCTCACCGCGCCCAATACAACTGCATTCGAACTGCTGTAGAGCGTAGAAGCGGCAGACGAGATGAACAAGTGCCACCCATCCGCCAATCGGTGACGAATTTGGCCAAATGTAGGTCTTGACAGCTTTACGTGTTCTGTAGAGAAGAGAATAATAAGGCCGATGATGCCAGCCGCGAGCGCACCTCCCGCCTGAACGATAGCTGCGATCAGGTAGTCAGAAGGGCGGCGAACTAAGAGAAAGATGCCGGCTGTAAAGACCGCGTTGGTCGCCAAATTCTCCACCGAGATCAAATACATCTTTTCAACGCCCTGAAAGAACCATCGAGGGAAAAGCATCGTCCCAACAACGGCGCCGAAGCTAGCAAAGAACACGGGGGCATCATGGCGAAACGCCAGCACGAAATGAACGAGCATGCACAGAATCAAGAAGCTCAACAAGCACAGGCCCAATTTGATCGTCATTACCGTGGAATAAAGGTCTGAGCGCAAAACCGGGTCGTCGCGGCGAACCGCAAGCTCACGGGTGGCGCTCAGGTTAAACCCATAATCGTTGAGCGCGACAAAGTATGCCATCACGGCCTGTGAGAAGGCGATGAGACCGAAGTGCTCGGGACCGATTACCCGGAGTAAATAGGGAATATTGATGAGCGGCAGAAGGTAGCTTCCAGCCTGCACCGCCATGACCGAAGCGGCATTGCCAACGACTCTGCGGCTCATGCAGTAGTCCTCGTTCTCGTGGATGTGATATCCATGATCTCGTGCTCCATTGTCATTTTGATAAATATTGGGTGCGAACTCAACCAAGCGCCGGGACAACCAGGGCGTTGCTTAAGCTATGGCGCCACTTTAAGGAGAAAAGCGAATGCCACCTGGCAAAATCATCGTCACCGGAGCCGCAGGCCTGGTCGGTCAAAATCTGATTCCGCGTTTGAAGGCCCGGAATCTTGGCCAACTGATAGGTATCGACAAACACATGGAGAACACTGAAACACTTCGTGGATTGCACCCGGATGTTCGCGTGATCCATGCAGACCTGGCAGTTTCCGGGGCCTGGCAGAGTGAATTGGAAGGATGCACCCACCTGGTCATAGGTCACGCGCAGATCGGGGGTACCCATCGGTCTGAATACGTGCGAAATAACATCGCCGCGACGGAGCGTCTCCTTGAAGCTGCGCTGCGGTACAAGATTCCCTATCTGGTCAGCATTTCATCTTCGGTCGTAAACTCCATGGCGGTCGATGATTATACAGAGACCAAGAAGGCGCAGGAGGCGTTGGTTGCTGGGTCGGGAATTGCCCAGGTTGTTCTTCGTCCCACGCTGATGTTTGGCTGGTTCGATCGAAAGCACGTAGGCTGGTTGGCTCGATTCATGCAGCGAGTCCCGATATTTCCTATCCCTGGCAACGGACGATTCCTTCGCCAACCCCTCTATGCGGGGGATTTCTGTGACGTGATTGTGAGCGCGCTCCAGTCAAAGAAGACTGGTCAATACAATATAACGGGGCAAGAGCGTATCGATTATATCGACATGATCCGCGCCGTGAAGAAGGCCACCGGTGCGCGGGCCCGGATAGTAACAATACCCTATCGACTGTTCTGGCTTTTACTGAAGGCAAATACGCTCTGGGATAAAAACCCCGCGTTTACTCCAAAGCAGCTTGAGGCACTTGTGACGCCGGACGTTTTTGAAGTCATCGATTGGCCTGGAATTTTCGGAGTTCGCGCAACCCCACTTGCGGAGGCGTTGGAACAGACGTTTAACGATCCCACATTTTCAAGCATCGCTCTCCAGTTCTAGACAACCTAAAAGTCAGAATTCAGCGTTTTCGAGTTGTGTCATGGTCCGGCCGTAAGTTGCGAAAGCCGCGGCTCATGCGGGAGTCCTCGTTCCGTTAGAGTTTGATACAAAAACTGTCTGGATCCTGACCATGATTCTGCCAGCGCGTGAGTTGGACCGCAACGGTCAATGCCATTACGCCATACATTGGAACCATGTGTCGCGAGTAAAGAAATCCGGCAATATACGAAAACAGGAAGAAAACGAGCATGGTCAGCGCCAAGACTTCGGCTTCACTCACTTGGCGGCGTATGACGCCAGTTAAAGCACAAATGACCACACACGCTAATGTTAAATGATTGACCAGATTACTTATGACGACGAGGCGTCGGGTATGACCTGGAATCATTTCAGGCGCCTCCTTTAAATCACAACAGGCGACGAACAGTTTTGTCACGCCCATTTTCAAATACAATTTTGGGTTGTCGTGAATCCATTTCTGGCCAAGAGCTAACTGGGCGTGGCTCAGCTCCCACTCGTTATGGACCGGCACGAATGGCAATAGCTTGTGCGCGTAGTCTTCAGAGTCAAGGCTATCCAGATTAGTGCGGGGATATAGGCGGTAGGAAAAGGAATTGTTGCCTTTGTAATAGTTCCAGCCATTCCAAGACGACTCATCCACTCCGAACGCAAAAGCCCCGGAGACGATCTTCGTATAACTTCCCCAACTTAACATTGCGATCGCTAAACAAACAAGGGGTAATAGGGTCAGCGAAGGGTTTCTCTTCCAGAACCTAATCACAATCCAAACGGCCACGAATACGCACAGCGGAAACATAGAGCTTTTAGACAAGTAAATCGAGCCAAGTAAGACTCCTACCGCCAGCCCGCTACCCCATCCCTCCATCGTCAACAGGAAGGAAAACAGCAGGGCTATCAGTCCGAATAAGTATCCCTCCTCTATATCCATGCGACCGGCGATGCTGAGGTCGTATGGTGCAAGAAGCAATAGAAGTATTGGCACCATAGCCCATTTTGTCGGAATTGCATAATGCTTTTTCAGCCGGAAGAAAGCGTAGATGAAAAGCGGCCAAAACAACAGGTTTTTCAAGAAGAAGAATACTGACGCCTTCGGAGAAAGCCGGTAGCTCGCTGCACCTAGCAGCGGAATCAATGGCATCCGATGCGTATAAGTCCACCAACCGTAATTACGATTGATCGATCCCAACCGGTGCTGCTGAACTACCCCCTGTATCACGGGGCCAAAGCCGTAGTCGATGTTAAACATAGAGTCATTGGGCGTAGGTCGTAGGGCCGCGATGTAAATGCTGGTAAATACGAGTATCGCCAGCAAGATGGGCAAGTAAATGGGGCGGGCAGTCGAGGGCTTTATCGCTTGGACATGGACCGCAGACTGAGTAAAATTCATCGTTTAACCTCAAGCGCCGTTCTTCCTGCCTGGCAAATTTCGAAAGCAGCATCTGTTAATATTTGAACGAAACCGCATCGGACATTGGACTCGTTCGATTACTCTTGATGCCAGTGGATCTAAATAAAAAGGTTAACAGCTATTTCACTAGCTTTCCTTTGTGCCTCTACTCGTGAGATTTGGGAGTCGTTTCCGTTCTGTTTGCGCACGTCGCAGCTCAACGTCATCCATATTCCCATCTCAAGGCAGGACTTGCTCACTTCCATTACAGGATTAGTTCACACGCTTGAGCGTTCGGTTTTGGAAGATGTATCCTGACGACGCGAATTGGAGGGAATATATTGCGCTTCCAAGCCACTGGAGTTGACGCCTAAGCGTTTGGCGTTGCAATGCGCCCATTGCTATTTCATAAACTCTTGGGATGCTTAGGCGACCATCCGAACTTGGAGATGCCAGGGTTCTTTGGCCCGAATCGATTGTCCGATAAAACCACTATCCAGACTGGAGTATTCTCAGCCATGATGACCAGCTTACATCTTCGTTTCGCATTCCTTGCTTCAACGCTCGCGGCATCTTCGGTGGACGCGGCCCAGCCGCAGCAGGATGCAAGTATCGTCATCAATGCAAGGCAGATACTAGCTCCTGTTAATCGCCTGGTCTTTGGACAAAATGTCGAGTCCGCAGATGGAGCCTACATTTTTTCCAGCAACACGACGGATACAAACGCTATCAATACGGCTAGTGGATTTTGGGATCCTGCAACGAGAGCGCCGGACTCCGAAGTCCTTAACGAAAGCAAGGCGGTGGGTACAAGTGTGCTGCGCTACCCCGGCGGATGCCTGGTGCACAATTTTGACTGGCGAAAGACGGTTGGGCCGGACGCCAAGACCAGGGGATGGCAATTCGGAGTGGATGAATACCTCTCGCTGTGCCACGCAATGAATGCCATACCGCTGATCACGATAAGCGATTATGTTCTGCCAGCCGACCAAATGCCGGAGAATGCAGCGGAATTGGTTGAGTACCTCAACTCTCCCGCGGATGCTGCCCACCCCTGGGCGATCAAGCGTAAGGTTTGGGGGCATCCGGCACCGTATCACGTAGTCTGGTTCGAGCTGGGGAACGAAAGCATGCACGGAAATCATCGTGTGCTTCCGCATCGTCAATATACGGCGGAGCAATACGCCGAATTTGCCAAGGCTACCGCTGCCGCCATGCGCAAAGTCGACCCTGACATCAAGCTTGGCATCGTCATGGTGCCGGGTCCGGGGAACGATGTGGATTCGGACTGGAATCGGACGGTCATCCGCCAGGCGGGAGCAATCGCTAACTTCGTGGTTATCCACTTGTATGCCCCCGAACCATCGAAGACCGGCATTTCAGAGAATGTGGCACTTCAGGCCATGATGGTGGCGCCCCAGCATGTCGAGCAGCGGCTCGCAAATTACCATGAGATGATTCGGCAGCAACTGGGCCACGATCTACCTTTGGCGATCACCGAATTCAACGGCGGTCTCGATGCCTTTGGCAGTCCGCGCCGCTTCAGCTATGCCAACGCGTTGGAATGCGCAGATCTTCTACGCGTGTTTCTCAAGCCGGAGTCGAACGTCGCGCTGGCCAACTACTGGGAGTTCGTCAATGGGTACTTCGGCATGTTGCGAACGGGTATGTCTTCTTCGAACGGGGAGCTGGTTTCTGAAGAACCCACGCTTTTGGTTTATAGAATTTGGGCTGAGCATTTTGGGTCAAGACTGGTAAGGGTGGAAATACAGTCGCCGCGGGCAGAATTTTCCGGAGCCGGAAGCGAAGAGGCCGACCTGGGTAGCATCGCCGAACCGAGACGGCAGATCCAGAAGTTCGACCTCGATCGATACAGCTCCTTTTTTGGAACAACTTTGCCAAAATTGGTCAACGTTCAGATTCAACTACAAAAATCTGATCTGACCATCCGTCTTCAGGGTTTAAACCGCAGCATCTATCCCACGCTTGCGCGCATTCCCCGTCCGGAAGTTGCTCCTGGCACCCAAGTGGAATTCTCGTTAAGCTTCGATGCCAGATTCGCGCCGGACCCGGGCAGCAACATAGCGACCATCGGACTCGGTCTCATGGACTCGCGTGGATGGAACCAAACCCACTCGGGAATCGGCGTGGATGCGATCACCACCGACTGGAAGCACTTTGATGCTACGTACCGGTTGAATCCGCAAACGACGAATGTGGATGTTTCTGCCCGGCTAATGGCAGACGGGAAGAATGTGAGCGGAACGCTGCAGGTGCATAACCTGGCCGTCACCGGCTTTGTTTCACCGCACGATGCCGCGTATCCGTTGCTCACCAGCTCGGCGAGTGCCTCTTCCGACGGCGATACAGTCTATCTGGTCGTAATCAACAAGAGCGCCAGCGACTCCATTCCAACGACGATTCATCTCAGGGGCTTTTCGGCGGTGCGAGCACGGTATTGGGAGCTAAACGGTCCCGGCTTGGAGTCCACCAACGGCGTCGCCGAAACAGCGCACGGCGCGGCATTTCCACTGACTGCGACAGACACTTCAACGCGTGTATTTCCCGCCCATTCCATGACGGCAATCGAATTTAGCGGTGCCCGGTAGCCTGTGTCGCTTGTGCGCTAGTCCATCCGAGATGAAGCCCCGGCCTGCCGGGGTGATCTCACTGCATGAGTCTGGTCAACAGATCAATGGCTGGGAGCGAGGTTGCCGATGGAATTTAGCCATCGAACGCGTTCGAAGCCGAAATCCATGGTTACGCACGTTTTTTGTTATGACTGGACTACTTCTTGTGTGCCCTGGGGCAGAAATCTTCGGAAAGAATCGATCGTCGCGAGACTTGGGACAGCTCTCTCATCATACATATTCCTAAGTCCGGCAAATGCAATCGCGCCGACGATCTCGGGGACCGGAATCCCAAATGTGATTAGCCCCTCCGTGAAGCTTCCTAAGAACATCGCGATGCCGACACCGACATACCAGAAGGCAATGAGCGGCATGGGAGATCTGCGGATTAACCTCGCAAAATCCCGAAAGAACACCAGCAGGAGGACCATCAACCATCCCATGCCGACAAGACCGAATTGCAGCATGGTGTCTATATAGCCGCTGTCGGCACCCTTCATGGCCCCGCCGACGCTCCGAATGACGCTGAGGGAGTCGCCGCTTCCGGTCCAAAAGGCCTGATAGCCATAGCCCAGCCATAGGTGATCGGCCATATATGGCAGCAGAATGGCCCAGTGATCGGTCCGGCCCGACAACGATGGATCCTTCCCGAGAAGCGGCAAAATGATACCCTCTCCGGCAGTGATCGCGAGTGCCAGGACCGGTAATCCGACGGCGATGGAATACACGACGAATGGAATCTGCTCTCTTCGCCTGCTCGCAACGAATGGTCCTAGAACTCTTACCGCGATCAATACAAAGACCAGAATCAACGACGTCATGGATCGGGACAGGAGAATGAGCCCTATGGGGAAGAGCGATTGAAGCATCAGCACGAGCAACCGCCGCCTATTTGGGATCTCGCAAAACGGAAGACCGGAAAAGAAGAAGAGGATGCCAAGACCCATGTGGTTCTTGTGCCCGAAGATACCTTTCCACTCACCATCAATGGATATACCGTACTGGGGAAGTAGGATTGCCCAGGCGATGCAAGCGATACCCACGATCACGCCGGCGGCGAGCATTAGGCGCCTCAGGTCCTGCGGAGAATAACACGTGGCGAGGAAACAGCCAAAGGCAAGTCCAAGCGCCAGCAGCGCAGCCCTCCGAAATGTCATTCCCGCCGCCTGAGACCAGAACGTGGAGAGAAATGCGAGAACCGCGAACGCGGCTACCGTCTTCTGCTTCACCATGGTTCGGAGTGTCGGACCGATGTATCCAATCATGAGGCAAAGGCCCAACGCGCATGAGAAAGCTGTAAGCCACAGAAGGTTGGTCTTTGAGTCGAACTTCTGGGAAAGGTCTTTGACGCTCC
>Ga0302325_10029665_pt1 | contig 11296 bp, 13 predicted proteins | sample Palsa_T0_2_FD_201948 | JGI IMG/M metagenome (GOLD analysis project Ga0302325, IMG submission 201948) | Peat permafrost microbial communities from Stordalen Mire near Abisko, Sweden - Palsa_T0_2 | ecosystem: Environmental > Terrestrial > Soil > Palsa > Peat permafrost | place: Sweden: Abisko...
TCGTCTTGATGTCCGCCAACCCATCCAAAAAGCCAAACTTCTGATCCAATTCCCTATGTTTCTCCATCCCTTCTATCCCGCCGACCGCGTCAACCGAACCTCTCGTCTTATTCAACTCCGACAACCGTGAATTCTCATTCCATTCATCTTCATGTTCGTAGATATACCGCACCCGCCACCGATTGAGTCCATTCATGACCAGTTGTCCCCCAATCCCCGCAACCGTAAACATTATCCCCCCCGGAACAGCCATCCTCGGCCCCCCTACCCATCAGCCCACTACCCAACCCAACACGGGAGACAAACGCGAATTAATCAAATTGAACGTCCCGCCAACAAATCCCGCTGCTATCCCCGACGCAAACACATAATCCGAGTCCCGCAACTCACGCTGTTTCAAGTATATCGGCAGCCGCAGTAGACACGCTCGTATCCCTAACGAACGTCAATTCAGATCCCGCGACCCGGAAAAAGAAGGGAGGAAACGGAGGGAGGGACCTGTGAAAAGGCCGCCGGCGACGCCCACGTTGACGGAGGTCCAGAAGGTGTAGCGCACGGGGTTCAGGTGGCCTTTGTAGAGGATGTGGGTGCCTGCGCCGATGAATGAGACGGTCGAGAAGAAGATTGTCCCGCCGATGAAGGAGGTTTGGATATCTGGGGGGGCACTCATGGCCTCGGTCGTAGAATGCAGGATTGCGAAATGGTGATCGGCGGGAGAAAATTGGGGAATTCAAACAGCGTGCATATCGCACATGCTTAAGCTTCTTGATTCTAAGCGGTGATTGATATACATACTTCCGAAATAAGAGTCTATATACACGCTATGTATCCTTCCGCAGGGCTGTATTGGTATTCTTGGGTTGTCGGGTATTCCACGCCGGCAAAACAACGAATGCAGGGGAAGTCCATTGCAAGTGTCGCAGCGCATTCAAGTGATTGATATGCTCTAGGAAGGCGCCTTGTAGTGCTATGGTACTGGTTAGCATACATGGGAGATGGAAGTACCGAGGACACCGATGGTAAGGGTTGGCATTACCGTGCTTTGCGGGAGTGATTTGTCTTTCGGAATTGCAATTTTTAGGATCAGATCGAAGTGACTCATCACTGATCTGCGGCTAGATGTCGAGCCCCTCGACTCTGCAGCTGCCTTGATAGCTGTTACAATCATTACGATAATGTATTCATGAAATTATGGATTTCGGCCTAATATATCTTTGGTCTTGTTGAGGATACCGTATACTAGTTGTGTCCTCACTAGGTCGCCTGTTCTTCTCATAGGCGTCCAGAAACTTGAAAGATAAGCCGACGTGGATCTCATTCGATCACTGACCGACAACAGTATCGTTTCGAGTCTCAGCAAAAGCAAATCGGGCAAAACCCAAAAACGGGGAAAAAGGGAGAATAACGGAAGAATATGTCCAAAAAGAGCCAAAAAAACTACAGCACCCACCGATTCAGCTGCAGTTACTGGTGCCTCAACCTGATTGGCCATCTCAAGCATAAAAATGCAAAAGAGAAGTTTAGAAACTCTCCACCAGCTGTGCCATTGGCGATATAACACATCACCCACTAGAGTACTAAGGGGGCTCTTGCCAGCTTAACTTTGGAGATCGAACAGGATCCAGTGTGTTCTAGCAGATATGGCCGTAGCTGAAAGTGAAATAAGGAAAATGGTTTATGAACCATTCTCAACGAAGTATACTAACCAAACTCGAGAACAACCCGGACATACTCTAAGTCCATTCTCAAATATCTAAAAGAATACGAAAGCTCGGTTCCCAATCTCGAGCTCACTCCCAAGGGGATTATATTCCGGGACCTTGTTATCTATCGGGTCCTTCCCTGGTGATCCAAGCTTAATATTTGCGATATGAGCAATAAAACTACCCAGACGTCTCAGCCATGGATTCAGCTATAGCTAATTGCTCAGAAGTTTGATGGATTTCCAAACTTTGTTGAACCAGTTCCGCCGCGGATCTTTGAAATTTCAGATTCACTTGCAGACCGAACTCGTGATTTGATTGATTGTTCGTAAGGTTTATAGAATCGACCGAAGTTAGGACAATATTTAAGCGATGATCAAGAAGTTTCGGGCCAAAGGCTTGTGGCCATGGTCGGGATGTTTGCAAGAAGGTTGCAATTGCAGTTGATTGATCGGCACCCATCTGAGCAACCATCCCAAGTGCCTGCTGTCAACTGCTGGTCTGGTGCAGAAGCGAGAGAATGGCGCTAATTGTGCAGAGACAAGACAATAGGCACTGTAAATCGAGAGACATCAACAACTAACTTTGACACCTCAATCATCCGCCACTTATTCATACATGCAAGAGAGCAATTAACCCGTCGGTGAGGATCCCAACGCACAGTCCCGGTGCTTTCAACACTCCAACGCCTCGCCATGACGCGCTACTAGCCTCTGCCAAGAAGCCGCTTCCACGCCCTCGCGAATCCGCTGACGTGTGGTCATGGTCATGGACTCCCCCGAGGAAGCCGACCACCAGCCAGCCATCAACGCGCTGCGAATCCAAACCGACAACCTCGCTCTCTCCACATCAACGCCCACGCGCGTCTCAAGTTACCGCTCCTACTCAGCCTCAATCAATGGCTCCGTCACTTCCTCTCCAATCCTCACTCCAAGCGGAACAACGCTGCACCTTCCGTCCGCGAAACTCACGCCGCTGCCCTCCCCTTTAGTCGGCGCGGGACAATTCGCTTCTAACCCGGTGCAATATCCGTCTGCGTTGTCTTTGGACAGTCTGGCGCTGGGATCGAGTCCCCGACGCAAGGGATATGGTGCCCTGGGGATGGGGCTGCCTCGCGGTGCCGACTATAATGACAAGAGAAATGTCACGGAGTTTCCGGTGCCGAGGGACGCGGAGGGTGGACATGAAAGAAGTGTCAGTATGAGTAGGACGGCGACAGATGATGGTCTACGGAGGGAGGAAGTAATTTTACGCCGACAGAGAACATATAGTATGGATCTGGAAGTATATGTATCGTTCCCACACTCCCCTGCGCGAATCACATTCATTGACCATGTAGAACTTGGAATACTGGAGAACGAAAGACGATGAATGGGAATACTGTCAAAGGAACTTTCTCAAAAGTCGTCCTGGCCTCTCCTCTCGACGACGAAGACACGTCATTAGAACTCCTTGCAATCAAAGTGGTCAATCTCGATGCCACGGACGATGCCCCCGCCGAACGAATCACCTCCTCCGCAAAAAGAGAACTCGAGATCCTAAAAAGGATATCCCACCCTTGTATAACACGATTAATAGCATACAAAGAATTATCCGACAAATGTCTTTTCGGACTCCATTATTCCCCAGGAGGAGATTTATTCGATTTTGCATCCCGACAACGACCGCTCTTGACACCCGTACTAGTAAAAGCTATATTCCGGGAACTAGTATTGGCAGTACAATACCTACACGAAACGATGCACGTCGTCCATCGTGATTTAAAACTCGAGAGTCCTCTTGTCCATTTAATACCATTACTAATCGTAGATATACTACTTAATTATCCGGCATCGGAATTGGTTTTCCCATTCAAATGCACACCACCTATCATTGCACTGACCGATCTCGGTCTCTCTCGTCCCTACGACCCTTCCTCCCCGCTCCTGACCACCCGGTGCGGCTCAACAGACTACGCCGCCCCAGAAATAATGCTCGGACAACCCTACGACGGGCGCGCCACCGACTCATGGGCCCTAGGCGTCATCCTCTACTGTCTCCTTGAATCCCGCCTACCATTCGATCCGCCCCCCGAGGCCCGCCGGCCGGGCAGAATCGCCCACCGAATCGCCATGGGCCAATGGAAATGGTACCGCCTCGCCCGCGAACGCCGCACCAAGAGCGTCACGGAGCAAGAAATCGCGCGGGACCTTAACGTCGGATCGAAAGGATTTGTAGGCAAAGGCGACGAGGGCGATGGACAGTTTATTCGCGGAGGAGGGGTCTGGGAGGGGGGCATGGAGATCGTGGAGGGACTCCTGAGACGGAAGGCCGATTCACGCTGGGGGGTGCGGGATATTCTTAATTCGAGTTGGCTGCAGGCTTAGGCATTTATCTAACTGGGTTGGATTTACGGATGGTGTGTAGGGGCATCTGCAAAATGGGTGTTTATTTGGGGATTGGGGGTGGGTATATTTGGCATGATAGGTGTGTAATTAGGAATTACGCGGTAGGTGGCATAGAAAAAAGCTAGATGTAGAAAAATTGAGTGCATATACGTATCACAGCAACTGAACCATTGGTGTTTGAGATGCAATGGTGAAGAATTCATGATCAGATCAAAGGTTGGGATGTCGATCTCGTCGCAAGCAAATTGACATTTGGCCGTTGATCGCGGTTCTTTTAGGCTGCACTCTTCACCAACTCCGATTCAACAAAACATGGATCTCGACCGACCCCTGGACGACATCGTCAAAGAAAGTATCTCTCCTAACCATTCAAATCGACTTACATCTAGACAAAGAGCGCGGGTCAACAGGCAGGGGAAGAAGAGGCGGTCACGGACGAGCAAATTCATTTCGTTCCGCGCCATATCAAGTCCAGGTTCGGTCTCCTTGAACAACAGCGCTGATTTAAAGAGAAGAGTTTCAGCGAACGCAGTACCCACGGGGTCTAAAGCAGATACAGAGAACGCCTGGAAACACGATCTATACAAGACAGTGAATAAGCCTTCTAATGCTGGTGGAGGAAAAGGCAAGGCAGAGGAAGTAATACAGTTTCCGCGGAGGAAATATACTGAACAGGAGAAAGCGCAGGTTCGCTTCCTTTAATATGGTGATTAATGCTGTTAGATACTTCAGACGAATCCTCTGTTTCGGAGACTAGATGGCCCTTCCGCGACAACAACAACCCCCACACCAGCCTCCTCAAAGAAAGATATCCTCCAATTTCCTCCCGCACGAACCCAGTCACCACGAAACACACCCCAACACCCAAAATCCGCCACCTCAATCGCACTCACAAAATCCTTATCCTCGCCCCAATTATCATCTCCCGCTATTTCGATAGCAGGGACCGCAAGTTCAAGTGTTGTGCTGTCGAATCTGGCGCCCACGGTTTCGGTCGAAGATATCAAGGCTACATTGGGAGGAATTGGCGGCGGAGTCAGGGAGGTACATCTCATGAGCAGGAGTGGCAAGGCGAGTGAGGGATTACAAGTTAAAGTTACGTTTAATAAACCTGCCGAAGGAGGAAAGGAATGTATCGCCAGGTTCGACGGCGTCGTCGCTGATGGTACCTACCCCTCCACCACAACTGCGTCTTCCTTTGGGATTTTTGAATTTTGGAAAAACATCCGGTTTTTGTGCACAAGCTAATGATAGGTCGCAAGATCTCTGTGGCATTCGAAACGCCAGATACATCAACAAGTTTTCTAAATCGAAGAGCTGAACCCGCTGCCCCTCCAAGACAGCCAAAACGGAATCAACGACAACAGCAATGGAATAATGGAACCACTACTGCTGCCGCGCCAGTTGCTTCTGCATCTGCTGCTCCGCACCCAATGGTCATTGATGGGACCCAGGGATTTGTACCAAAGCTCTATAGCGACGTCATGCTTATTCGCTCAGGTCAAAAGAAAAGGTAGAGGATTCGACATGACGGGATACATTCCTGCGAGCCAGTAATACGAAATACCAAACGAACAGGAAGTCGCAGCCGGCTGTGGAAAGGAGTGGGGGAAGGGGAGGGTTATGTGAAGGGGCGTTATGTCGTGTCATTGCGTGTAGTGTAGTAGTATCATAAGCTAACGTTATTATGTCAAAACGTCTTTGGGTGTGACTTGTTATATTTATTAGAGATATCTGTATATGACATCGTCATATCCATTTATGAGAAGTGAAATCAAAACCCATGCAAACCAATGTCTATATCCCAAGTTGTATCCCATCCATCTATTACACATTGGGCGAAAGCCCATCATATTTAACCAAATGTTCAACCTACAAATCAGCACCATTCCGAGAAAATAAAACACAGTGGGAGAGAGGTTCAAGCACAAGGGTAGTTACCTCATGTACACTCGCAGAGATCAAATTCCTCGTCTCAAGTCCAACCCAAACCTTCAACCAGGCTCCACTAGTCTTCAAATCCCCCGCCTCCCCCTTAGCGATCGCTTCCCGTGCTCTCAACGCCCCAACCTCCCTCAAAATCGGTAGAGCACTCTTAAACAGATCCATGTCCGGATCCAATTGTCGTCCAATCCCCTCCAACAATAGAATACTAATCACAACATTCACGAAATCGCCCTCGAGACGGACATGGTGATTGCGAACCATGGAAAGCACTTCGTGGAGGACGTCCCCGAATTTGATTTGGCCGAGGGCAAAGGTCTTTGATTTTACGCCGAGGACCAGATGCTGCATTTTGAGGGCGAAGACCTCGGGGTCTAGAACTGCGTCAGGTTGACGACATCGTTCGATCATAAGGTGTCCTGCACGGTACCCATCAAATTCAGCCACAGCACGGAACAAGTCGAGAAAATTTCGTCGATTCAGTTCGTTTAGTTGTGTCACCAGCCCAGTGTCGATGAATATCAATTGCGGACGGAAACCTTCTTTATCCAACTTTTCCAGTTCATTGGTCCATGCTTCGGCATTGTTCTTGAGAGGACGGAGTCGTTGAATAGCCTCCTCAGTGACTTTATCATCCACGGGAGCCCGTCTCTCGGTCCCATTCCCATTACTCCCACCACGCGACCACAGGATCTTGATAAGTTCCTTCAAATCGATCGTCTTCGACTTGTAAAACCGCACCATAATGTTCCCAGGATGTAAATCCGCATGAACAAAATTATCAATCAGCAACATATGCAAAAAAGCATCTAAGCCCATATCGGCAAGTTCCTTATTATACGGCCCGGCCCCCCTGTCCAGGAACCACGGCAACGGCAGGCCATGCGCGAACTCCTCGATCAGGACTTTACGTGTCGTGTACTCTTGATAGGGAGTAGGGAAAGTAACTGTGCTTCGTTCGTTGAAGTTCTTTTGGAAGATCTCGAGGTTGGCGCCTTCGATACGCAGGTCTAGTTGCAACTTCATCATCTCGGCGAATTTGTCCACTTCATCGGGGAGAGATAACCATTCCATCGTGGGGATACTATTCAGTATTGTGGCGAAGAATCGCATGATTCGGATATCCCTGTAGATCGTCGGGGCGACTTTCGGATGCAGGACTTTGATTGCTACGTGCGTTGTCGGGATATGTTGAGGGGATTGTTTTATCAGGGGGGAGATTTGTTCTCGTATGCGGGAAACTTTGGTTCGTTCGGAGGCGACGGAAGTGTTTCCCGAGAGTAAAGATGGGGGAACTAAATCCGGACTGACTTTTGCTCGGTAGACCTGACCTGTTAACAATAGGCATGGAAGGGGGGAACCTGGGCGATTGCGCCGATGCCAAGGGGACTGGGATCGAATTCTTCCCATATGGAGTCGAAGTTACGGCCGTCAAAGGCATGTTGGATTATTCTTTTCGTAGCAGAAAGACGGTGTGCTTTGACGTCGGAATGTAGTTTCGACATATAACTACACATCTCGGCCGGAAAAATGTCTGTCCTCGAAGCAGCCCATTGTCCAAGCTAACAATCAATACCCGCAGCAACACGCAGAGAAAGACAACCAAACAACAGGAGAACGAGAATACTGACCTTTATGAAAGTAGCTCCAGCCCGCTCCATCTGTTTGACGAGAAACTGGTACCACCATAACGTCCCCACGCGTTCATTATCACTCTCTGGCACCCTTGGTCCAATAAATATCACCGGGATAGTAACCAACACCGGCACAAAGATCACAACCAACTGAACGAATCGCAGACCCGTCGCAATAGGTTCATACACGTACCGTAAGAAAGAGATTTTAATAGTCCTGAAGACTCGGTAGAATATCGACCGCTCCTGGTTGATTCCGTACGTTTGTGTTTTTCGTTCTTCCTCCGAAGTGTCCAACAGAGATTGTTCCAGCGTGAGTCCATCGTCTTCCTCGTCCTCGGCATCATCGCCAGTCGAACGACTTACTACAGGCACCGTAGCCGCGGCAGCGAGTCCCACGAGGATCGGTGTCCGTGGTAGTCGTCCAAACCGAATTGGCAAAGTTCGAGACCGAGGCGGAAATTGACATGTGAAAGTACGCTGAGCGAGGAACCGGCGTGCTATCGAGGCACCAGCCCCGGGAGAAGAATGGTAGGAGAGGGACGGAGGGAAAGTTGCTCGCAGACGACTTGAGGGAGCGCCTCGGCAGTATATTCTGACGAGGCGATGCATGGAGTTGGCGATGACGTCCGAATTCGAGGACGGGATAGGCTGGTTCGCAATGACGGGGAAATTCCCATATCGAGCGAAGCGGATCACGGCCGACGATCTCATCGTGACGACGTACGTCAGACGTTGGCACTTTAAGTGTATGTTTACTAGAAACCCTCTAACCTGATGCAAACAGCGGGAATTAGAGAGAGAAGGAATTGTATTTCCCTCATACTCTCTGAGATGGAATATCAAATGCTCATGAAAATGATGAGATCGACTTTGACATGGCTGATGTCAATTCAACTCTCGCGAACTCATCTGATACAAAACACATAATAATTGAACTTAAACACAAAGCTAACCCACCTAAATCTCTTCTCCGAACCCCATGTCTAAACCCCATTGTCATGTTTCAGCGGCAATTCCATCTTCTCCTTAGCAACCCGTTCCGCCCACTCCCTCTCCCGTCCATTCCGTCCCTCAACATTCTCCCTAACCCGCCCCGTATCCCCCTTAACAAGACAATACTCCCCCATCACCGGCTCCCCCAGGGTCTCATAAACCGGCACCACCCCGACCCAAACCCGTTCCCTCATATCGGTATTCCCCAAATCCTCCTTATCCACATCCATCGCCGGGCCGGTGCGGATCTTGGCGCTCGCGGACGTGATGTCCACGCGCATGATGCCGGTGCTGGTTAGTTCTGTTTGGGTGGGCGGGGTGCGACTTTCGGACCAGCGGTGCGGGAAGACGTGGTTTGTTATGAGTTCCATGGCGAAGAGTTTTTCGGCGAGGTCGGCCGTGGGGTCCAGATACGAGGCTGTGCCGTGGACCATGGAGGAGCGGTAGTTGTAGTTGTGGGAGTAGGGTGTCAAGGTTAGGACTAGACCGTCCACTGGTATTAGTATACATACTACGTTTGAACGTGGAAGGGGATAGATGGGTCATTGACCGGAGGTACGATTGGGAGGAAGCGCAAAGGAAGGAAATTGACGGAGGACAGAGTGGAAGGAAGGGGATGAAGGGGGGTGAACCTCTCGAGCCAGTAACACACACCTTCGGATGATCCGCCTCATCCTTAGACTTCATCAACCTCATCAACCGTCCCGAAACATACCCTACAATCAACCTCCCTTCTCAAACCCACCGCCCCCAAACCGCACACAAAACACTATCCCCAACAAAAACACATAAACGTCAATTTAAGAGGCCACTTACCATGGATATACATCGCCATCGGATTATCTTCAAATTGTCCCATCTTACCGATCATGGGCAATACCACCGGAGCCCCATCATCGATAAATCCAACATGCACCACTGACAATTAATTCCCTGTTCGTTCGTCGCGGAAAGGATGGTCTAGGGAAGGGATTGGCAGGCGGTTACCCATGCTGGCGTCCATGATGCTTTTGATTGTGTCGAGGGAGTAGTCCTCTGGAATTAGTCCCCGCGCAAACAGTAGGAACGAGAAGCAGACAAGAGGAAACTGGTAAGGGGCTGCGAAGGGAAAGAATACGGCCAAGCGGGGTTCGGTGGGAGGGGCGGAGGGGGACCATTTTCTTTGTACCGATTGACACGGTTTTGTTTTTTCTTGGGATAGACTTGTCCTGGTGCCATTTTCTCTCTCCCTGCGTGTTCACTCCCCGTGCAAACTACAAACCAACCTCCGAGACCGAAACCGCAAGTCCTCGCGCGACAAAAGTCCAGATATTCCCTGTATAAACCACAGGGACTGCCAAAAAAGCTCTCGTGGAAAGCTGTTCTAGTGCAAGACAATCAGCAACGTGAGTCAGTATCTACCCGCGCAGTGATATATAATACAATTGACTTTTCCGGGGGATGAAATGCGCCAGTACGATAAGACCCCGTTTGGAAGGGGGAGTTTTCCCGTGTCCTGTCCGGGCCAATCAGATTGTTCTTGGGTCTCCATTTTGGGAATGCCGACGCGGTGATAAGCGTCGTCGGCACCACGCACCACCGGGGGGTTTAAGTTAATCCACCCCTTAGGATGGAGTCAGAGTCGGTTGGTATCTTTTCGGGGTCAGGGGAATTGATTTGTTGATGTTGATGACGAGGATGGATGGAGAGTCAGCTGAGAGAGGTTGACTTACTCTTTGTTGCGCGGTGGAGGGGATGGAGGGGGAGGGAATAAGATAGGGAGGTGTATCGATGATTGTATCTTCTATGAAAGATAAAATCATCTTTCTATTCTCGTCATCTTGTTGCTCGGCCTCTTCTTTTCCATCATTTATCCCGTCGTTCTCTTTCTTGTGTTGTTGCATATACGGCACCCCCAACTCATACATCTCCCTCCTCTGCTCATGAATTAATTCCCCCCATCGTTCAACAACACTCAAATCAAACTCCCTCAACTCCGTATTCTCCATCTCCCCAAGAACCTGTACACATCAATAAACACCCCCAAAAACCAAAAAACCCAAAAACAACACCTCAAACACTAGGGACCAACAGGGAGACCATACCTCATCACCCTTCCCAGTTGACCCAACAACAACCCTCCTTAAAACCTCCTGCATAATCCTCTTCGTCTCCCCCCTCCGAACAATCCTCTCCCTCTCCTCAAATAAATCCCTCTCCAGATCCATTTGTCGCGTCCTCATCGCCTGCAAACGAGTTAAAAACACTGCATCCTGCATCTTCAAGAAAACGTGTTTGACGGCGTGGGAATACGATTTGGGTGCCGCGGGGGGTGTATTCGCGGGACTTGTATTCGCGACGGCCGTTGCGGGTGGCGATGACGACCGCTTTCGTTTGAGGGGCGGAGAAATACTCCTGATATTATTATGAGGAGTATGTAGATTTCCCGTCGTTGCGACGGTATCCCCCCGTAATGGAGGAGCAGGGTCTTGTAATTGTCCACCTTCATGCGCTGGAGGGGAACGTTGTCCTCGTTGCCGTCGTTGTTGCTGTTCTTGCGGAAGAGACCACGGCAGAGGTGAATGCCACGACGTCCTCGCCGCCCCAATCCACGGACTCGTATCCAGAATATCGTCCTCCGCAAAAACAGGCT
>Ga0302325_10029666_pt1 | contig 11295 bp, 11 predicted proteins | sample Palsa_T0_2_FD_201948 | JGI IMG/M metagenome (GOLD analysis project Ga0302325, IMG submission 201948) | Peat permafrost microbial communities from Stordalen Mire near Abisko, Sweden - Palsa_T0_2 | ecosystem: Environmental > Terrestrial > Soil > Palsa > Peat permafrost | place: Sweden: Abisko...
CAATCGTAGAGCGCGTCCTTGACGCGGCCGAGGTTCTCGCGTACTTCGCAGCGGTATTCCCACGACCACGATTTGGGAACCAGCTTGATGGCCTGGGTGTAGTCGGGATCGGCATGGCGGTAATCGCCGCGCCAGGCATAGGCCAGCCCGCGCATTTGATAGGCGTTGCCCCAGCGCGGCAGCAGATGGATGACCGAGGTGAAATCCGCGATTGCGCGCTGCGCGTTGCCGGCGTAGTACAACGCATAACCGCGGTTGTAGAGATCGTTAGCGTCCTTGGGATAGTAAGGAATGCCGCGATCGTAGTCTGTCACGGCGTTCTTGTAGTCGCCCAGCTGGGCGCGCGCGTAGCCGAGGCTGTCCCAGTCGAGCCAGTCCTTGGGGTACAGCTTGACGGCGATCAGGAGATCGGTCTTTGCCGCGGCCCACTTCCCGAGCGACACGAGCGCCACGCCGCGATAGTAATGGGCGGCGTTCACGAAGGTTTGCGGCAGCGCCTTGTCGCCGCCGGCCACCCGTTGGAGCGCCTCCGAAAAGTCCGCGTCGGCCGCGGCCCAGTTTCGCAGGTCGTAGTTCGTGAGCCCTCGATCGTAGTAGTTGCGCGCGTCGACGGTGCCGCCGCCCGCGATCGAGGCGTTGAAATCGGCCAGGGCCGCCTTGTAGTTGCGCTGCTGCAGCGCCGTGCGCCCAGCCTCGAGCGAGTCATTCGTTTGCTGCTGCGCGGCAGCGTGGCAACCCGAGACCGCGAGGGTCAGCAGCGCTACGGCGAGCGCGTGCGAAACGAACCGGCGACTCGTAGCGCCGGGGCCTCCCGAAGCGAGCGCGCTGCACATACGAGCGCAAGACTAGAACGAAGGCGGACAAGGTCCTGCCCCGGAAGGAGTCTCCTGGGCTGCGGCCGTATCAGCCCGAACCCCGGACAATTGAATCTTTACTGTGGAGTGCTACTCATGCCGAATAATGCTTTCGGCCACTCGCAGCCGACTTCGCGCACCTGTGCGCCCGAGGCTGACGTGGCTACCCGCGGATTCGCAACCCGAGCGATCCGGACCGGACAGGACCCGTGCAGCGCGACCGGCTCGACGATCGTCCCCGTCTTTCAAACCGCGACCTTCACTCAAGATGCGGTCGGGGTCACGAAAGGCTACGACTACTCGCGCTCCGGCAACCCGACGCGCGCCGCGCTCGAACGGCAACTCGCCGATCTGGAGGGCGCGCGCTTCGCGGCCGCGTTTGGGTCGGGTATGGCGGCCGTCAACGGCGCCTGCTCGATCCTGGGGGCGGGCGATCACATCGTCGCGACCAAGGACGTCTACGGCGGAACCTACCGTCTCTTTTCCGACGTCTTTCCGCGCTACGGTATCACGACGACGTACGTCGACATGTGCGACCTCGACGCGAGTCGGGCCGCGATTCGTCACAACACGAAGCTGCTCTGGATCGAGACGCCGACGAACCCGTTGCTGCGCATCATCGACATCGCTGCGATCGCGGCGCTGCGGCGGCCGGGGCAAGTGGTCGCCGTCGACAACACCTTCGCCACGCCATATTGGCAGCATCCGCTCGAACTCGGCGCCGACATCGTGATGCACTCCACGACGAAATATCTGGGCGGTCACAGCGACGTGGTCGGCGGCATCGTTATCACGGACGATCCGGACCTGCACGCGCAGGTCGCGTTTCACCAAAACGCGGTCGGCGCCGTGCCGGGTCCGTGGGATGCCTACCTTACGATGCGCGGTGCCAAGACGCTGGCGCTCCGCATGCGGGAGCACGAAAAGAACGCCCACGCGGTCGCACGCTTCCTCGACGCGCGCGACGACGTGGCGGCGGTCTTCTATCCCGGTTTGCCGGGGCATCCCCACCACGACTTAGCCAAGCGGCAAATGCGCGGCTTCGGCGGCGTCGTTTCGTTCCGTCCGCACGGTGGTGCCGAACGTGCGCTCGAGATCGCAAGATCGACGCGCATCTTCAACCTGGCAACGTCGCTCGGCGGCGTGGAATCGCTGATCTGCAGCCCGACGGCGATGACGCACGGTTCCGTTCCGGTCGCGCGCAAGGCCGAACTCGGCATCACGCCCGACCTGCTGCGGCTTTCGGTCGGCATCGAAGACGAAGCCGACATCGTCGGCGACCTCGCGCACGCGCTCGACGCCACCCTGTTCGGGGCGCGGGTTTACGCGATCGCCTGAGCGCGCTCAGCCTCGCGCAAGCAACGTCGTTCCCGGCAAGCTCAGCACGTACCGGCTGCCCATCAACCGGGCGGGCGTCGTGCTGCCGGGCGGGGCCGGGTTCTCGAGCAGCCGTTCGACCACGCCGAGCGCGCCCGAAACCGTCAACGCATAGGCCTCCGCCGTCCTGATCCGGATCCACGCGCTCGTGCCGCCGTCATGCGCCTCGCCCCAGACGAAGACCGACCCCGCGGCGCGCGCCGCATCGTCGGGGCCGCTGACTTTCGCTTCGATGCGCCGTTCCAAGTAGCGGCGCACCGTGCGCGAGCGAAACACCCAGCGCAGCGCGTTTAAGAGGCCGGCCAGTTGCAACTGCGTCCGGCTCGCGCGGGCATAGACCGTGATGTTGGGGATCCCCGTCGTGTAGAACGCGGTCACGATGTCGCCCCACGGAACCGCCATCGCCCGCGTCTCGCCGCGCCCGAAATCGATCCGGCGGCGGCCATAACCGTACGGAACGCTGACGATGCGGCCCTGACGCCGCACCTTGCCGCCGGCCGCCAGGTTCTCGACCATCGTCTTGGCCGTTCCGGGCGACATCGTTTGCGCGCCGTCGAACCCGAGCGCGAGTTGTTGTGCGCCGGGCAGTGCTTCTTTCAGCATCGCGGCCACACAGTCGGTCGGAATGACATCGAACCCGACCCCCGGACAGATCACGATGCCGGCAGCTTTCGCCTGGGCGTCGAGGGCCTGCGCGCGCTCGAGCACGTCGATCTCGCCCGTGATATCGAGGTAATGCACGCGCGCCAAGAGGCAGGCCGCGAACCACGCTTCGGCCGTTCGCGAAAAAGGTCCGGCGCAGTTGAGTACGAGCGTGACGTCGCCCAAGCTTTGCGCGATCTTGGCGGGCTCGTCGAGCAGCACGACACGCGCCGGCAGTCCCAACTCCTTGGCCAGGGCCTCGACCGGCGCGGCGCTGCGCCCAGCGAGGACCGGCCGGTGTCCTCGCCGCGCGGCCTCGCGCGCGATCAAGCGGCCCGTGTAGCCGGTCGCGCCGTAGATGAGCCAGCCGCTCATGCGATCCGGCGCACGAGCGTCTGCAGCGGCTCGGGTACGGACCCGGCAAGCGCCGCGCCCAGCGCCTCCGGGATGTCGCCCGCGACGACACCGGTCGGCCGTTCCCGCGCGGCCCGTTGCCCCCCGAGGCCGTGCCAGTATGCCGCGGCGCGCGCCGCGTCGCACGGCCCGAGCCCCTGGGCGAGCAACGTCGCGATCATGCCGGACAGAACGTCGCCCGTGCCCGCCGTCGCGAGCGCGCTCGTGCCGGTGACGTTCAGATGCATGGTCGTCCCGTCGTCGATCAGCGTCGTGTTTCCCTTGAGTAGCGTCGTCACGCCGGTGCGGCGCACGAACGCACGCAGGCGTTGCATCCGCGTTCCGGGCGCGACCGTCCCTTCGCCCGAGAGCCGCGCGAACTCACCTTCGTGCGGGGTCAGCACGCACGCTTTCCCGCGCAGCAACTCCAAATGTTTGCCGAGGTGGAAGAGCGCGCTTGCATCCGCCACGAACGGCCGCTCGAGCCGAGTAAGAAATCCGCGCACGATCTCGCCCATCGCATCCGAGAGCCCGAGGCCCGGACCGATCGCGACCGACGTCGAGCGCCGGGTGAGGTCGAGCAGGCCGTCGATGCTGGCCGCAACGTCGGCCTCGTCGTAGGTGACGACGACCTGCTCGACGAGGTGTCCGCGCAGTGCCGCGGCCGCGCTTTCGGGGCAGGCGACGGTGACGTAGCCGGCGCCCGCGCGCGCAGCGCCGCGCGCGCAGAGCACGCCCGCGCCCGGGAACTGCGCCGAGCCCGCAACGATCAGCGGCGCGCCGGCGCTGCGCTTGTCCGCGGCTTCGTCGCGAACGGGCAAGAGCGCCCCAAATTCATACGCATCCAGCGCGGCGTAGCGGTCGCCCGTAAGCGCGTCGATCTCTTGCGCGATCCCGATGTCCCCGACGTAGAGTGCGCCGCAATGCGATCGCGCGGGTTCGAGCAAGAGCCCGAGCTTCGCGGCCCCGAGGCAAACGGTGCTGCGCGCGTGCACGGCATCGGGGCCCGCGGCGCCGGTCGTCGCATCGACTCCGGTCGGCAAATCGATTGCGACCACGTGGGCCGCGGTCTGCGCGAGTGCGGCAAGCGCCGGCTCGAACTCGCCCGGAAGTGCGCTGCGGCCGCCCGTGCCGAGCAACGCATCGATCGCGACGTCGGCGCCCTCGAGCGCGGCGATCGCCTCCCCATTCGAGAGCGGAAACGGGCGCGTGACGACGCCTGCCGCTGCCGCCCGGCGCTGTGCATCGCGGCGTCCGGCGCTGACGTTCGGCGCGGGCAGCGCGTAGACGACGCGTTGGCTCGGGCCGCCGAGCGATGCGAACGCGGCAAAGGCGTCGCCGCCGTTATTACCAGGGCCTGCGAAGGCGACGAATCTCTGTGCGCCCGGGACGATCCGCCGCAGCGCCTCGGCCAGCGCGTCGCCGGCGGCCCGCATCAACGCGACGTCGCCGAGCCGGGCTGCGGCTGCGCTGTCCGCGGCGCGCATTTGCTCGGCGCTCAGGACGCGCATCAGTCGGCCTCGAGGATGACGACCGCCGCTGCAGTCGTGGCCGTGTGGGTGATCGTGAGGTGGATGCGCGCGACGCCGCGGCTGGCGGGCAGGCCGCTGTAGGGTTCCAGAAACACGAGCTGCGGTTTCCCGCTGCGCTCGTGCGTGACGCCAACCTTGCGCCACGGGATCGCGTGCCCGAACGCTTTGCGCGCCGCTTCCTTCGCCGCAAAGAATCCCGCCAGGCGTTCGGCCCAATTGCGTTTGCGCATGGCGTACTGCATCTCTTCGTCCGTGTACACCTTACGTGCGAAGCGCATGCGCTCCGGCTCGTCGAAGCGGTAGCGTTCCACCTCAGCGAGATCGGTCCCGATGCCGACGATCATGCGGCCCCTTTCGAGGCGGAGACGGGATTTGCTGCACAGGTTCCGGGACGCACTTGGGCAAACTAGTGGTTCCGTGGGTCACATCGGGATTGTACCGATCAACGCGATGGATGCGACGTTCTTAGAACGTCTGGCGCTTTGCCTGGAAGAGCGGTTCCTGTTCAGCTGTGAAGTCGAGCGGACCCTGCGCATCCCGCGTACGACCCAGAACAGCGTGCGCAAGCAGATGTTCTTGAACACGCTGGTGACGCGGGTGGCCGGCAACGGCGGCCCGATCGACGGCCTGCGTTTGGCGGTCACCGATTTCGACCTGTACAAGACGTCGCACCAGTTCATCTTCGGCGACGCCAGCGAGGAGCATCGAGTCGCGATCGTCTCGCTGCACCGCCTGCGCAGCGATTTCTACGGCGAACGCGCCGACGCCAACCTGCTGTTCCAGCGCACGTTGAAGGAAGCCGTTCACGACCTCGGGCATGCGCTGGGCTTGAAACATTGTTTCAACGCGCGCTGTGCGATGTATTTCTCGAACTCGATCTACGACACCGACAACAAGCTCTCGCACTTTTGCGATACCTGCGAAAAGCGCGTCCGCGCGAGTAAGTAATCAGCGCAGGACGCGCGCGTCGGCCAGCGCGATGCTGCGCTCGGCGCCGTCGCGTTCGACGACGAGCGAACCGTCGGCGGCCAAGCGCAGCGCGGTCGCTTCGAACGAATCGCGTTCGCCGTCCAGCAGCAAGCGGTAGCGCGTGCCGGCCAGGCCCGAGCGGCGCTCCCAGGCGCGGGCGATTGCATCGGGCCGGTCTAGTTCGGGGAGCAGGCGTTCGTAGGAGAGCAGGATCGCTTCGAGCACGGCGCGTCGCTCGACGCCCGGCACCTGGTCCGATAAGAATGCGGGCGGCGGCTCCACGGCGGCAAGTTCCGCGCTGCCGGCCGGCCGCACGACGTTGACGCCCGTCCCGCAGCCGATCCAGGCGCGCTCGCCGACCACCCGGGAAACGCACAGGATTCCGCAACACTTACGGCCGCCCAGGAGCAGGTCGTTGGGCCACTGCAGGTCGACGCGCAACCGCGTCGCCGCTTCGATGCCGTCGGCAACGCCGAGCGCCGTCCAGAACGGCACCGCCCAGAGCGCGTGCGCGGCCACGGTCCGGGGCAGCATCGCGGTGACCAGCAACGACGAGCCCGGCGGCGCGACCCAGCTGCGCGCGCGGCGGCCGTGGCCCTGGCGCTGAAAGTCCGCCCAGAGCGCGACCCCGGCGCTTTCGGGCAGGCCGAGCAGCGGCACCGCGTCGTCGTTGGTGCTATCGGTTTGGTCGTAGTATCGGATTTGGAACACGCACAGGCCCCATTCGGTGAAGCCGCGTACCTAGGCGGCGCTATGGCAATCGAACAAACGCTCATTCTCGCGAAGGCCGACGCGGTCGCGCGCGGTTTGGCCGGCGAAATCATCGCGCGCCTCGAACGGCGCGGTTACACGATCGCGGCCCTGAAGCTGCTGATGGTCGACGAGAAGCGCGCGAAGACCCACTACGCCGAACACGAGGGGAAACCGTTCTTCGCAGGCCTGGTCGAATACCTCACGAGCGCTCCCCTCGTCGCAATGGTGATCGAAGGCAACGATGCGATCGAAGGCTGCCGGGCCACGATCGGCGCGACCAATCCGATCAAAGCCGCGCCGGGGTCGATCCGTGCCGACTACGGCCAGACGATCGGCCGCAACCTCGTGCACGGCAGCGACTCAGCCGAAAGCGCGAAGCGGGAGATCGCGATCTGGTTCGAGCCCGCCGAGATCCTTTCGCGCCCGCACGATCAAGAGAAGTGGCTGGTCTCGACGTGATCGAGTCGTTGCGCGGCAGCGGACGGCCGCTCATCGAACACGTCTACGCGCGCGAAGTCTTGGATTCGCGCGGAAACCCGACGGTGGCCGTGTCGGTGGCCACGAGCTTCGGCGCGGTCGAAGAAGCGATGGTGCCTTCGGGTGCTTCGACGGGCGCGCACGAGGCGGTCGAATTGCGCGACGCGGACCCGGCTCGTTATGGCGGCAAGGGCGTCCAGAAAGCCGTCCACCACGTCAACGAGATGCTCGGCCCCGCACTCGAAGGGCTCGATGCGACGGCGCAGCGCGCGATCGACGAGGAGTTGATCGAACTCGACGGCACGCCGAACAAGAGCAACTTCGGCGCCAACGCGATCCTCGGCGTTTCGCTCGCCACCGCCCGCGCGGCCGCGGCGAGTTTGGGATTGCCGTTATTCCGCTATCTGGGCGGTCCGAGCGCCGCCACGCTGCCCGTTCCGCAGATGAACGTCATCAACGGCGGCAAGCACGCGGAAGGCGCGCTGCAGTTTCAAGAGTGCATGCTCGTGCCGCTCGGCGCGCCGACCCTGGCCGAAGCGATTCGCTACGGCTCCGAAACGTTTCACGCGCTGGGTCGCATCCTGCACGACCGCAAGCTGCCGACCCTGGTCGGCGACGAGGGTGGCTACGCGCCGCCGCTCGAGACGCTGGATCAGGCCCTCGAGCTGTTGTTGGAAGCGATCCGCGGAGCCGGCTACGAGCCGGGCAAGGACATCGCACTGGCGATCGATTCCGCCGCGACCGAATTCTACGAGGACGGCAGCTACTATCCGCTCGGGAAAGGGCGCCCGTTCACGAGCGCGCAGCTGGTCGATTTCTACGCCGACGTCTGCGCGCGCTATCCCGTCATCTCGGTCGAGGATGGCTTCGCGGAGGACGACTGGGACGGCTGGCGCAAGCTGACCGAGCGGATCGGCGGCTCCGTGCAACTCGTTGGCGACGATATCTTCGTCACCAACACCGAACGGCTGGCGCGCGGCATTCGCGAGGGCATCGCCAACGCGATCCTGGTGAAGGTCAACCAGATCGGAACGCTGACCGAAACGCTCGACGCGATCGAACTCGCGCACAAGGCCGGCTATCGCTGCGTGATCTCCCATCGCTCGGGCGAAACCGGCGACACCACGATCGCCGACATTGCCGTTGCCACCGGCGCGGGCCAAATCAAGACGGGCTCGCTGTCGCGCAGCGACCGGGTTGAAAAGTACAACCGCTTGATGGCGATCGAACTCGAACTCGGCAGCAGCGCGCGCTATGCGGGCGCGGACGCGTTCGCAATCGGGCCGCGCTAGGCGCTCAGTCGGTCTGCACCGTACCCAACGATTCGCGAACCAATGCTTCAGAGGAATGAAAGGTCGCCCGCCATGGGCGTGCAGTCGTTTTCGGCGAGCCAGGCCGGATTCCAGAGACGCGAGCGGTACCGCTCGCCGCCGTCGCAAAGAATCGTGACGACGGTGCTGCCTTCGGGCAGGGTCCGCGCGACGCGCGCGGCGCCGGCGACGTTCAGGGCAGCCGACCCGCCGACGAACAGGCCCTCCTCGCGCAGCAGCCAGTAGGCCATCTCGACCATCGTGCGGTCGTCGACTTGGAACGCGTCGTCGACGGGCGCGTCCTTGAAGTTCTCGGTGATGCGCTTGATGCCGATGCCCTCAGCGTTGGAGTCACCGTTCGGTTCGAGCACGCCCCGCTTCACGTAGCTGAACAGCGCCGAGCCGAGCGGATCGCAGAGGACGACGCGGATCGCGGGGTTCCGTTCCTTGAGGAAGGCGCTCGTCCCCGCGAGCGTACCGCCGGTGCCGCAAGCTGCAACGAAGGCCGTCACCTGCGAGCCGAGCGCGCTCCAGATCTCGGGACCCGTCGTCTCGTAGTGCGCGCGCCGGTTGGCAATATTGTTGAACTGGTCGGCCCAGAGGGCGCCGGGGATGTCGGCCGCCGTGCGCCGCGCGACGTGGTAGTAGTTGTTGTCGTTCGTGAACGGAACCGCTTCGACGATGCGCAGGTCCGCGCCATAGGTGCGCAGCAGGTCGTACTTCTCGCTCGACTGGTCGTCGGGAATGCAGATGATGACGCGATAGCCGCGCTCGTTGCCGATCAGCGCGAGCGCAATGCCCGTGTTGCCGGCCGTGCCTTCGACGATCGTGCCGCCGGGCGCGAGCGCGCCGCGCTGCTCGGCGTCGTCGACGATGCCTTTGGCGGCCCGGTCCTTGACGGAGCCGCCAGGGTTCAAAAACTCAGCCTTGCCGACGATCGTGCGGCCGAGGGCCGCGCTGAGCTTCGGCAAGGCGATGTGCGGCGTGTTGCCGATCGCGCCGCTGAGACCGGGACTTACCATCATGACGCCGCCGTACGACATCCGTGCGGCATCTACTTCATTCGGCCCAGGAATCGACGAGCTTACGCGTTTCGTTGCGGACTTTCGAATCGTCGATCTGGTTCGGGTGGAAGTTCGGGTCGTAGTATTTGAGGTACGCGGGAATGATGCGGCGCAGCGGGCCGGGGTTGCCGAAGATGCTCCAGAGCAGTTTGGCATAAGCCAGCGGCGATTTGTGATGGCCTTGCGCCTTCATCAGCGCGTACATGAATTGCGCGTTGCGGCGGATGAAGTTCATCGTCACGAGCGGCATGATCCGGACCCGCAACCAGTTCTTCTTGCCCGCCGTGACGGTTTGGAAGACGTCGAAGGCGACCGCCTTGTGCTCGCACTCCTCGAGCGCGTGCCATGTCCAAAGGCGCGCGTATTCCGGAACCGCGCCTTCGAGTTGCCGCGGGTTGCCGAGCGTGTCCTTGGCCATGATCGCGGTGAAGTGTTCGAGCGCGCAGGTTACCGCGAGCCGGCCGAGCGGCGGCAGGCGCCGCTTGATGACGTTCTCGATGTGATCGTCGAGGATCTTTTCCATTCCGGCAACGTCGGCAATCGTGGAGATCGCTTCGTTGTACTCGACGTGCTCGCGTTTGTGCATCGCCTCTTGGTTGATGAAGGCGGCAACCTCGGCGCGTTGCTTCGGATCGGTGATCCGGTCGCGAAAGTGCGCGACCGAAGCGATGAAGAAGCGCTCGCCGACCGGAAACGTGATCGACAGCGCGTTGAAGTAGAGCGTCCGCCACGGGTCGCCGCCGCACCAATCGGTGATGCGGCCGGCGTCGAACCCAAAGTCCAGGTCGCGGGCATGAAAGCCGGCGAGACTCGGATCGATCTTCTTGAACCGGTGCTTGGCGGAAGGTTCGCCGAGTACTGACATATCTCGCAGTATAAGGTATTTGACACGTTTGTCAACACCTTGGGGCGACCAATCTGCCGATGCTTCAGAAAGGGCTCCCCGCGCGCGAAATGCAACATGCGGGGGCCCTCGGGCCTGTAGCTCAGCGGTAGAGCGGCCGGCTCATAACTGGTTGCGCGCTGGTTCGAATCCAGCCGGGCCCACGACAGCGGCGCCATAGTCTATCGGTTAGGACGCGGCCCTTTCAAGGCTGAGAGACGGGTTCGACTCCCGTTGGCGCTACGAGTCTCGGCCTGTAGCCACGGGCTTTTTTTGCTCACAGGGCAGGCGCGGTTGCCATTCGGTTGCCGTGCCTGATTGAGAAGCCGTCACCAATGACACGGTCGAGGCGTTGGCCGAGGCGGACCAGCCGTCGTGCTCGGCCTCAGGCACTAGTGGCTGTAAAGAGCGAGCGTCTTTTTCGGCGATGATTGTCCAAGGACGCCGGCTGTCGTGCGAACGTCCGCGCTCCTTGCTGTCTCTGGTGACGATTGCGGCGGACCAAAAAGCGGACCAAAAAGAGGAGGGCTCCGTACGGAATGGGCGTCTGCTTGCATCCCTAGGTGGGCGTGCGGCGCTCGCGTGGGCAAGCTTGGTCCGTTCCCGATAGGGACCATCAAGCGCGGCGACTTGTTTCGCTCGAGGATTTTGCCAAACGAACCCAACTCGCTGCTCTTTTCTCGCGCGCGTCGGGTGTCGCGAAACCTCTGAACTCATTCTGGCGGCATCAGGCCACCGGTTGCGCCCAAGTAGTCGGGAAATAGCGATTGCGCAGCAATAGGCTAAGAGCGAGATATGCACACGGGCCGAGGCGGTCATGCAGTATGAATCGACGCGGCTCGTCTACGAGATGTTCGCCGTGCGCGTAGACAGGGAGGCCCTCGAGGCCCACTTGAAACTGCACATTGACTGAATGAACGACGTCATTGTTAGCGCCGGTCCAAAATTGACCCACCCGGCCGGTTGAAAATTGACCCACCTGAACCGCGAACGTCTGTTCGCGATGCTTACGAAGGAATATCAGGTGGAGATTGAGGTCCT
>Ga0302325_10029667_pt1 | contig 11295 bp, 7 predicted proteins | sample Palsa_T0_2_FD_201948 | JGI IMG/M metagenome (GOLD analysis project Ga0302325, IMG submission 201948) | Peat permafrost microbial communities from Stordalen Mire near Abisko, Sweden - Palsa_T0_2 | ecosystem: Environmental > Terrestrial > Soil > Palsa > Peat permafrost | place: Sweden: Abisko...
TGGGCCCCTTTACTGGTACAACAGTGCCCTCACCAGCACCGACGTGCCGAGTTCCGGTTTGACCGGATCACTTCGGGGAGTCAGCTGCAGCCGCTGGTGGAGCCGCAGCCTTCGCAGACGTAGCAGCTGCCTGCCGGGCGCATCTTCGTTCCGCAGGTGAGGCAGAGCGGGGCGTCCGCGGTGCGGCCCTGCTGGAACTCGATGAGCTCGGCGGTGGAGTGCGGGCCGCCGGTCTTGGCCACCGCGCCGTTGGCCGTGCCGTTGGCCTGGGTGGACGCCGGCGACGGGGCCTGGGTGGACGGGGCGGGGACGGGCGAAGCAGCGGTCCGTTCCTGATGGGCTGCGTTGTTCTCCGTGCCGAAGGACTGGGCGAGCGTCACCGGGTCAACCTCAACCCCCAGCGTCGCCGGGTCCTGGCCCGACAGCTCGGCCGCGCGCTCGGCGGCGGACAGGATGCCGAGCTCGGCGCGCTGCTCGTAGGGCAGGTGGTCGAGCGCGAGGCGGCGGAAGAGGTAGTCCATCATCGAGGTCGCGATGCGGATGTCCGGGTCGTCGGTCATGCCGGCCGGCTCGAACCGCAGGTTGGTGAACTTCGCGACGTAGGACTCGAGCGGGATGCCGTACTGGAGCCCGACCGAGATCGCCATCGAGAACGCGTCCATCACGCCGGCCAGGGTGGAGCCCTGCTTGCCGAGCTTGAGGAAGACCTCGCCGACGCCGCCGTCCGGGTAGGAGGAGGCGGTCATGTAGCCCTCCGCGCCCGCCACGTCGAAGCGGGTCACGGTCGCCGCCCTGGTCTTGGGCAGCCGCCTGCGGACCGGGCGGTGCTCGTGGGACTCGGGGGCCGGCTGCGCAGCCGCCACCGGGGCCGACTCTTCTTTCTCCTTGGGCTTGGCGGCATCCTTATTGTTGGCGACACTGAGCGGCTGGCCGACCTTGCAGTTGTCGCGGTAGATGGCCAGGGCCTTCAGGCCGAGCTTCCAGCCCTCGTAGTAGATCTCCTCGACGTCCTCGACCGTGGCCGACTCGGGCATGTTGACGGTCTTGGAGATCGACCCGCTCAGCATCGGCTGGACCGCGGCCATCATCCTGACGTGGCCCATCGGGCTGATCGAGCGCTCGCCCATCGCGCAGTCGAAGACCTCGCTGTGCTCCGGCCTGAGGACGGGGGCGTCCACTACGTGGCCGTGCTCGGCGATGTACTCGGTGATCGCCTCGATCTGCTCGGGCTGGTAGCCGAGGTTCTTCAGGGCGCGGGGGACGGTCTGGTTGACGATCTGCATGGAGCCGCCGCCGACCAGCTTCTTGAACTTGACCAGGGCCAGGTCAGGCTCGATGCCGGTGGTGTCGCAGTCCATCATGAAACCGATGGTGTTGTGGCTCACCATGCCGTTCGCGACATAGGTGACGTTGTCGGGGACGGATAGGTCGAAGGTGGGCTGGATGCCGCCGTCCTCGTTGGCCTCCACCTTCTCGAAGAGGTAGTCCAGCGCACCGCCGAGCCTACGATCCAGGGTTTCCTCGAAGATGCGCGTCGCGAGCATCCGCGAAACACCGCCGGCGTTCTTGTAGAGCGCCTGCGTGACGGCGCTGTGCGAGGGATGGCTGACCGGAACCAGTTCGTTCCATACCTCGCGCGGCAGGAACACGTAGTCCTGCTTCGCTGACCTCGCCGGCTCGAGCGCGACGACCAAGTTGTCCTTGCGCTGGCCGATAAATCCGACCAGCTCGGAGAAGTTGAGCGCGTGGTCTATGTTGCGCAGCCGCACTTGGTAGATGTCTCCGCCGAACCCGCTGGCCGTCTTCCGCGTGGTCGTGGCCAGGCCCTTGGTCAGCAGCATCGTGCGGACCTCGGCAGCGAAGGATTCGTGCGCCGTAGAGAAGCTCGGCACACCCTCAAGTACGGTGCCGTCGGCCTCGAAGAGACCGCGCAGGAAAGCGCTGTAGGCCACCTGGTCGTTGGTCTCGAGAATGGCTGACGGAACCCGCGGCACCCAGCCCTTGCCGCTGTGGCCCTCGCTTGGCAGCCCCTTCGCGAACCCCGCCGCCTGCCACCAGCGGGCAAGCCGAACCGACTGCAGGGCAAGTTCGCGGTAGCCCTCCCGCTGGGTAACGACAGGCTCAAGGCCAAAGAGGTCCTTGGCCAGGATGCCGAGACGCGCGGCGACATCGAGATCGGAATCCGCGACGCACAACCTGATGCCCTTGGCGTGCAGGCTGCCGTCACCCATGAAGTAGCCGACAATCTCAGCCAGGTCCGGCGTCACGCTGGCGGGGACCCGGACGTGCCGGTCGCCGGTGTAGTACGCCTGGTCAAGGACGGGCAGTGGAACTTCACGCGGTTTGCCGACCAGGGTACGCATCTGGACCGGGAGCAGTTCGCCGGGCGCGATGTCCGCGAGTCGCTTCCACTCCCAGATGCCAGATTCCGGGTTGACCACCTTGACGCGGTGCGCCAGCGTGCCCTGGATCTTGTACCCGCCCTCGGTCACGATCCTGCGGGTTGGCTCCTCGCCGTTGACGAAGAACTTGGTCGCCTGACGCGGGCCTTCGTCGGTGGAGACGGTCAGCTCAAGATCCTGCCAGCGGTCGCCGTACATGTCGGCGATCTCGCCGAGCCTGACGAGCCCGCGGTCGGACGTGATAAGAGTGTCCGCCGTAAGGCAGCCGGTCGGCGCCAGCAGAGACGCCTGGGCGTTGCGGTAGCCGTTGGCGTCGCCCAGGGCGACGCTTTCCTTCCAGGTCTTGTTCGCGAGGTCGAGGATGGCCTTGTCGAACGCGGCGACCGGGCGGATGCTGGCGCTGGCGTCGGCGTGCTTGCGCATGACGCGCTTGTGCGCGGTCGCGTTCTTCGCGTACCCCTCGTACGGGCCGACGACCCCCGCGAGCTCGGCCGACTTCTTGTACGCGGAGGCGGTCATGAGCGAGGTGATCGCGGCGGCGATCGCGCGGCCGCCGTCGGAGTCGTAGGCGTGGCCGGTCGCCATGAGCAGCGCGCCCAGGTTGGCGTAGCCGATGCCGAGCTGGCGGAAGTCCCTGGTGATCTGGCCGATTTTCTCCGTCGGGAAGTCGGCGAAGGTGATGGAGATGTCCATCGCCGTGATGATCAGCTCGCTGACCTGGGCAAACCGCTGGAGATCAAAGGTGTCGTCGGCGCTTAGGAACTTGAGCAGGTTGATGCTGGCGAGGTTGCAGGAAGAGTTATCGAGGCTGAGGTACTCGGAGCAGGGGTTGCTCGCGGTAATCCGGCCGGACTCCGGGTTGGTGTGCCAGTCGTTGATCGTGTCGTCGTACTGCAGTCCGGGGTCGGCGCATGCCCAGGCCGCCTGCGCGATCTGGCGGAACAGGCCCTTCGCGTCAACGGTGTCGAGGACCTCGCCGGTGCGGCGGGCGAGCAGGTCGAAGGTCTTGCCGTCCTCGACCGCCTGCATGAACTCGTCGCTGACGCGGACCGAGTTGTTGGCGTTCTGGTACTGGACGCTGACGATGTCCTGGCCGCCGAGGTCCATGTCGAAGCCGGCGTCGCGCAGGGCGCGGATCTTGTCCTCTTCGCGGGCCTTGGTCTGGATGAAGTCCTCGATGTCGGGGTGGTCCACGTCGAGCACGACCATCTTGGCCGCGCGTCGCGTCGCGCCGCCCGACTTGATCGTGCCGGCGCTCGCGTCGGCGCCGCGCATGAAGCTGACCGGGCCGCTCGCGGTGCCGCCGGAGCTGAGCAGCTCCTTGCTCGACCTGATCTTGGACAGGTTGACGCCCGAGCCCGAGCCGCCGCGGAAGATCTGGCCCTCTTCGGTGTACCAGTTGAGGATCGACTCGATCGTGTCGTCCACCGCCAGGATGAAGCAGGCCGACACCTGCTGCGCGGAGACGGTGCCGACGTTGAACCAGACCGGGGAGTTGAACGAGAAGATCTGGTGGATCAGCGCGTACTTGAGCTCGTGGTCGAAGATCTCGGCGTCATCGTCGGAGGCAAAGTAGCCGTGCTCCCGGCCGGTGGCCGTGTAGACGTTCACCACCCGGTCGACGAGCTGCTTCAGCGACCACTCGCGCTGCGGCGTGCCGACCGCGCCGCGGAAGTACTTGGTGGTCACGATGTTGCCCGCGTTGACCGACCAGAAGTCGGGGAACTCCACTCCGCGCTGCTCGAAGTTGATCGAGCCGTCGCGCCAGTTCGTCATCACGACGTCGCGCCGCTCCCAGGTGACCTGGTCATAGGGGTGCACACCGGCCGTGGTGTGAATCCGGCGGATCTTCAGCCCCTTGCTGGCGCGCTTGCCCTTGCGCGCCGTCGGGCCGCTTGTCGTCTCCGTCATTGCTCCCTTTCCCCCTTCATCGCAGGTCCCCGCCGGACCCGTCACCAACATCGCCGTCCGGCACCCATTGCCGTCGGCTGCGACTCGCCTTATTGATCCTTCCGGCCTTAGCCAGGCCGTCCCTCGCGCGCGTGGTGGACCTCGTCGTCCCCGTCGGCATCCCCGAGGTGCCGGCCGCGCAGTTCGGTGATTGCCTTCTCGAAGTCGTCAAGCGACTCGAAGCCCCGGTAGACCGAGGCGAACCTGAGGTACGCGACCTCGTCGAGGTCGCGCAGCGGCCCGAGGATCGCCAGCCCCACCTCGTGGGACGGCACCTCCGCGAGGCCGCGCGCCCTGATCGTCTCCTCCACTCGCTGGGCGAGCATGGCGAGCTGGTCCTCGTCGACCGGCCTGCCCTGGCACGCCCGCTGGACCCCGCGGACGATCTTGTCCCTGGTGAACGGCTCCGTCACCCCGCTGCGCTTGGCCACCATCAAGATGACCGACTCCTGCGTGGTGAACCGCCGTCCGCACTCGGGGCAGGACCGCCGCCGGCGGATCGCGATGCCGTCGTCGGCGACCCGGCTGTCAATAACCCGGCTGTCCGGATGACGACAGAACGGACAGTACACGCGATCACCTCCAGGGAGCACCGTTCGCACCCATACCGACTGTGGATGTCCACTAATTCTAGCAGAACCACAGCCGTGTAACTACTAGATGTTGTGGTCAACCGTAGTCCAGAGCAGCCGCCCTAGGCAAGCGGAGACGCTCATCGAAGTCAAAATCCCTGGCAGGCCCGGCCGGTCCGCGCCCGCGGCCGGCGTGTCGCGGCCAGCGCCCCGCGCCTCGCGCCGGACGCTGCCGACGACCCTCCAGATCACCCCGCATGCCATCTTTGTACCTCGAGGGTCTGACATATTAACGACACGTCGAACAGATGTTTGGTGAAATCGCGAATTAGCGCTAGGCTCGTATCCGTAAGCAACGACCCATGAATCGGAGGTTCATCCGATGGACGACACCGCAGATTACGGCACACCCGAAATCGCGGACGTACCGGTACGCCCGAAGGGCAGGCCGGGCCGCAAGCCCAAGGGCAGCGTGCCCGTCGTGATCCCTGAGACGCCCGACAAGCCGGACCCGGACCACGTGCTCACCTGGCGCCAGCGCAAGGTGCTCCAGGTGATCAGGGACTCGGTGCAGAAGCGCGGCTACCCGCCGTCGATGCGCGAGATCGGCGAGGCGGTCGGCCTGACCAGCACGTCGAGCGTTTCCTACCAGCTCTCGACGCTGCAGCGCAAGGGCTACCTGCACCGCGACGTCGGCCGGCCGCGCACGGTCGAGGTCCGGCTGCCCGGCCACCCCGCCATCCGCCCCGAGCAGAACGGCAAGGAGGGCGACGCGGAGATCACCGCGGACGGGATGGACATCGCCTCCCAGGAGGCGGCCTACGTCCCGCTGGTCGGCCGGATCGCGGCAGGCGGCCCGATCCTGGCCGAGCAGCAGGTCGAGGAGATCTTTCCGCTCCCCCGGCAACTGGTCGGCGAGGGCACCCTGTTCATGCTGAAGGTGGCTGGCGACTCGATGATCAACGCGGCCATCGCCGACGGGGACTGGGTGGTCATCCGGCAGCAGGAGAGCGCGGAGATCGGCGAGATCGTCGCGGCCATGATCGACGGCGAGGCCACCGTGAAGACGCTCAAGCAGAGCGACGGGCACATCTGGCTCATGCCGCACAACCCCGCCTTCACGCCGATCCTGGGCGACGACGCAGCCATCCTGGGCAAGGTGGTCGCGGTTCTTCGCCGTGTATGAGGCGTTTCCGATACCCCTCGCTACTTAGCGACGATATTGACCAGCTTCGGCGGGCGGACCACCACCCGCTGGATACCCAGACCTGTCAGCGCGCGGGCCGCCCCAGCGGCGGCCAGCGCCAGGTCGCGCAGTTCAGCCTCGGTAATACCCGGAGAGACTTCCAGCCGGTCGCGGACCTTCCCGTTCACCTGCACCACGCAGGTGATCGTCTCCTGAACCAGGAGAGCCGGGTCCGCGACCGGCCAGGGGGCCCTGGCGACGGACGGGATGCCGCCCGGCGCGACGCGATCCAGGCCGCCCAGCGCCTCCCAGCACTCCTCCGCGGTGTACGGGGCGAATAGCGACAGCATGACCGTCAGCGCCTCGACGCCTTCGCGGACAGCCGGATCGGCGGCACCGGGACCAGAGTCGATCGCCTTGCGCAGGGCGTTCACCAGCTCCATGAGCCGGGCCACGGCGACGTTCAGGTGATAGTTCTCCACCTGCTTGGTGACCTCGTCGATAACCCGGTGGGTCACCCGGCGCAGTTCCCGGTCGCCTGCGGCGAAGTCGCTCGCGCGCGCGCCGGCGGCGGCCACCTCGGTGGCGATCCGCCAGGCCCGGCCCAGGAACCGCACCATCGCGTCCGGGTTCACGTCCGCCCAGTCGATGTCGTCCTGCGGTGGCGAGGCGAAGATCATCGTCAGCCGGATCGTGTCCACGCCGAACTGCTCGATCTGCTCGCCCAGGTCGACCCCGTTGCCCAGCGACTTGGACATCGCCTTGCCGCCGTTCACCACCTGGCCCTGGTTCATCAGCCGGGTGAACGGCTCGCCGAACGACACCAGCCCCATGTCCTGCAGCACCTTGGTGAAGAAGCGCGCGTACAGCAGGTGCAGGATCGCGTGCTCGACGCCGCCGACGTACAGGTCCACCGGGGCCCAGCGGGCCAGTCGTCCGGCCGGAACGGCCCGCCCTCGTAGCCCGGGGAGCAGTACCGGAACATGTACCAGGAGGAATCGACGAACGTGTCCATCGTGTCGGTGTCCCGCAGCGCCGCGCCGCCGCACTTCGGGCACTCGACGTTCACCCAGTCGGTCGCCGCCGCCAGCGGCGACACGCCCTTCGGGGCCAGGTCGGCGCCGCGCAGGTCGGGCAGGACGACCGGCAGTTGCTCCTCCGGCACCGGCACCTCGCCGCAGGACGCGCAGTGGATGATCGGGATCGGGGTGCCCCAGAACCGCTGCCGGGACAGCAGCCAGTCGCGCAGCCGGTAGTTGACCGCCGCGGTTCCCAGGTCCTGCTCCGCCAGCATCTCGATAATCCGGGAGATCGCCTCAGCCTTGGACAGCCCGTCCAGCGGGCCGGAGTTGACCAGCACGCCGTCGCCCGGCGCCGCCACCCCGGTGGCGGCCGGGTCGGCGCCGTCGGTCGCCACCACCACCCGCACCGGCAGGTTGAACTGCCGGGCGAAGTCCAGGTCACGCTGATCGTGCGCGGGCACCGCCATGATCGCGCCGGTGCCGTAGTCCGGCAGCACGTAGTCGGCCGCCCAGACCGGGATGCTCTCGCCGTTCACCGGGTTGACCGCGTGCACTCCCAGGAACACGCCGGTCTTGGGCCGGTCGGTCGACTGCCGCTCGATGTCGGTCAGCTTCCTGACCTGCGACAGGTACGCCTCGAATTCGGCCTGCTGGGTGTCGCTGCACAGCTCGGCCGCCAGCGGCGAGTCCGCCGCGACGACGAAGAACGTCGCCCCGTACAGCGTGTCCGGCCGCGTGGTGTAGACCGTGACCGGCTCGGCGCGCCCCTCGATCGCGAAGTGAACCTCGGCCCCGGTGGACCGGCCGATCCAGTTCCGCTGCATGGTCAGCACCCGGTCGGGCCAGTTGCCCTCCAGCACGGCGGCGTCGGCCAGCAGCCGGTCAGCGTACTCGGTGATCTTGAAGTACCACTGGGTCAGCACCCGGCGGACCACCTCGGTCCCGCACCGCTCGCACCGGCCGTTGACGACCTGCTCGTTGGCCAGCACGGTCTGGTCCTGCGGGCACCAGTTGACGTAGCCGCCCTTGCGGTAGGCCAGGCCGCGCTCGAAGAACCGCAGGAACAGCCACTGGTTCCATCGGTAGTACTCCGGGTCGCAGGTCTGCAGCCGCCGCGACCAGTCGAACGACGTCGCGTACCGGCGGAACGACGCCGCCTGGGTCTCAATGTTCTTGTAGGTCCAGTCAATCGGGTGGGTGTTGTTCCTGATCGCCGCGTTCTCCGCGGGCAGGCCGAACGCGTCCCAGCCGATCGGGTGCAGCACGTTCTTGCCGCGCAGAAACCAGTACCTGGCCATCGCGTCGCCGATGGCGTACGCCTCGGCGTGCCCCATGTGCAGGTCGCCCGAGGGGTACGGGAACATGTCGACCAGGTAGAACCGTTCGCGCGGGTCCGCCGGGTCGTCGCTCGCGCGGAACGGGTCGACCGCCGCCCAGTGCGCCTGCCACTTGTCCTGAATGCCGCGCGGGTCGTAGCGCTGTGCCTCGTCGGCGGTTTCGACCGCAGTCATCGTGTCCTCACCATTGATCGGTCCGGCTTGGGAGTTCCCGTAAAAACAAAAAGCCCCCCGCGCACGAGGAGCGGCCGCGTCGACGGCAGATTCAGGCCGACGCGGCTAGCTAAGGAGCAGCCGGACAGGACTCACCCCTCTAAGATACCGCAACCGCCGCGATCTCGAGGAGTAGCGCGCCAGCACGCTATGTACACGAATCGATAACGCCCGTGTGGCAGTACGGCAACATTCACCGGGCACACTGGAAGCATGACCACATCGACCTCACCCGAACCGAAGCGCATCGCCCTGGTCGCCCATGACGGCAGAAAAGGCGACCTCCTCGAGTGGGCCGAGCACAACCGGGACCTGCTCGCCGGCCACACTCTCTACGCCACCGGGACCACCGGCAAGCTGCTCAGCGAGGCGCTCGCCCTGCCCGTCACCTGCTTCCAGAGCGGCCCGCTGGGCGGCGACCAGCAGATCGGCGCGCTCATCGCCCTGGGCGATCTCGACATGCTGATCTTCTTCTGGGACCCGATGAGCTCGCAGCCGCACGATTCCGACGTCAAGGCCCTGGTCAGGCTCGCGGTGCTGTGGGACATCCCGATCGCCTGCAACCGCACCAGCGCCGACTACCTCATCACCTCGCCGCTGCTGCGAGAATCAAGGGCAGCGCGCGCGAACAGCCGCGCCTAGCGAACGGTTGCCGCCCCCATTCAGTAGGAACGTACCGTGGCTTCACGCTGCAGGCTCATCCGCTCCACGCGAAGCCACGGGACCGTTCGGGGGTGGCTGCTCTTTTGGATCTTTACGCCGACGTCTTAGCGCGGGCCACCGAGGGCTCCCAGTCCGGGCGCAGCGGCATGCCGGAGACGCCGTCCTTGCCCAGCTTGACGCCGAGGATCTGGTGCAACTGGACCACGTTGCGGTCGAATCCGAGTATGCAGCCCGCCATGTAGAGCCGCCAGACGCGGGCGGTGCCCTGGCCGACCTCCTCGACCGCCTCGTCCCAGTGGTCGTCGAGGTTGGCGCACCACGCGGTCAGGGTCTTGGAGTAGTGCTCGCGCAGGTTCTCCTCGTGCCTGATCTCGAAGCCGTTGTCGTTCATCGCCCCGGCCAGCCAGCCCGGTCCCTCGAGCTCGCCGTCCGGGAAGACGTACCGGTTGATGAAGCCGTCGCGGTGGATGGACGGGCCGCTGTTGTCCGGCCGGGTGATGCAGTGGTTCAGCATCCGGCCGCCGGTCTTGAGCTTGCCGTTGAGGAACGCGAAGTAACCGGGGACGTTGGCCTTGCCGATGTGCTCGGTGATGCCGATCGAGCTGATCGCGTCGAAGTCCGTCTCCGGCACGTCGCGGTAGTCCTGGTGGCGGACCTCGGCCAGGTCCTCAAGTCCGGCCTTCTTGATCGCCTGCTGCGCCCAGAGCGCCTGCTGCTCCGAGAGCGTCACGCCGATCGCCTTGACCCCGTACTCGCGCGCCGCGTGCATCACCATGCCGCCCCAGCCGCAGCCGACGTCGAGCAGCCGCATCCCCGGCTTGAGCCCGATCTTCCTGGCGACCAGGTCGAACTTGTACTCCTGGGCCTCCTCGAGGGTGGCGTCCTGCGTCGGGTAGCAGGCGCAGGTGTAGGCCATGGTCGGGCCGAGCACCCACTCGTAGAACCGGTTGGAGACGTCGTAGTGGTGCGAGATCGAGCTCGCGTCGCGGCTCTTGGAGTGCATCCGGCCGACGGTCAGCCGACGGCGGTTCGGCACTACCTCCTGCGGCGGCGGCGGGATCCGGGGCAGCAGCACCTTGGGGCCGCCGAGCTCCTGCAGCAGCTTCAGCCGGTCGGCCCAGCTGATCTGCGTCTCCTGCGCCTTGGACAGCCGGGCGAGGGCGGTGAACATGTTGCCCTCGACGTCCAGGTGGCCGGAGACGTACGCGCGGGCCAGGCCGAGCGCGCCCGGCGCCTGCGCCAGGTACGAGACGGCGACCGGCGACCGGATGGTGATCTTGATCGGCGAGTCGGGGCTGCCCGCCGTCGACCCGTCGTACGCCTTGAACTCAACCGGAGCATCCGGACCTGCGATCGCCTCGAATACCTCAGCCAGCGCCATGCAACGTTCCTTTCACGGTGTTTCCGCCTTGTTTTCTAATCACGGGTCAGCGGCCGCGCACGCATTTGTCGTACAGGCCCAGGAGCCTGCCGGTCCCGTCGTAGGAAGCCTTGAGCTTGTCGTAGTCGGCGCCGCTGTAGCGGCGGCGGAACTCCTCTTCGGGGTAGAAGGCCGTGGAGTACAGCGATTTGTGCCCGTCAAGCGCGCTGACCTCCTCCTCCACCATCCGGTTGTAGTAGCCGTCGGTCTTGCCCGACGGCAGCGGGACCGCGCCCCAGAAGCCGAAGTTGACGTAGACCTCGCCCGGCTGCATGGGGTACAGCGTCCACGGGCGGTCGCCGCGCAGCCGCAGCGGGCACAGCCAGACCGGGCTCATCCGCACGCGGTCCGCGAAGAACTCGAGGAACTCGTGGCCGCGCTCGACACCGATCTCGACATCCTGAATGACCATCTCCCGCTGCGGCTGGTGGCGATGGGAGTACAGGGCGGCGGTCAGCCCGTACTTCTGGTCCATCGCGACGAGCTTGCGGTAGACGTTCGAGCGGCGGTACCGGCGCGGCCAGAACGGG
>Ga0302325_10029668_pt1 | contig 11295 bp, 10 predicted proteins | sample Palsa_T0_2_FD_201948 | JGI IMG/M metagenome (GOLD analysis project Ga0302325, IMG submission 201948) | Peat permafrost microbial communities from Stordalen Mire near Abisko, Sweden - Palsa_T0_2 | ecosystem: Environmental > Terrestrial > Soil > Palsa > Peat permafrost | place: Sweden: Abisko...
AAGGACGGCATCAACTCCACCGGCGCCGGAGCCGTCTGGAACGTGCTGAATTTCGGCCAGATGCTGATGTGGCACATCGTCCTGCTGCCGATCGGCGTCGCCGCCATCGCGGGACTGCACGTGCTGCTGGTTCGCCGGCGCGGCATCGTTCCCCCGTTCGACGAGGGCGACGCGGACCCCGCACCGGCGACTGCGTCCGCCGTCGCGGCGGAAGAGCCGGCATGAGCGACCACAAGAAGCCGCGACGCTTCAAGCCCGATCGCGACGTCAAGGAGTGGAAGGGAGCCTACGTCCCCTACGACATATTGAAGGAGGCCTTCGTCGCCTTCCTCGCCGTGGCCGTGCTCATCGTACTCCTGGCCGTGGTCTTCTCCTCCCCCGACGAGCCGGCCATCACGCTCAAGTCCTGGTCCACGATCGACCCGGTCGACTTCGCGCAGACCGCCATCACCGAGCTCGACGGCACCAGTGCGACAGCGACGTACGGGCCGCCGTACAACTCGACGCCGGACGCGTCGCAGCACATCGGTTTCTTCGAGCCCGACCAGTGGTTCGGTGTCCACCAGCCCATCGACACGGCACGGGATTTCGTGACCGGACCGCTGCAGACGCTGCCCGATCAGCCTGTGACCGAGGCGGCGATCGCCCTCTACCAGCACTCCACGGCGGCGCAGCAGGCCGCATGGACCACCGCCTACGAGAAGGCTGTCGCCAACGCCACCGACGTCAACGGCAGGCTCCACGTGCCTGCCGGACGTTACGGTCCGGTCGGCCTCATGGTGGGCTCGCTCACCGCCATGGCCCAGACAGGTGGACTCGACGGCACGCTGCTGAGCGAGGGGCAGTTCTACAACACCAACTACACCAAGCCGTTGCTCTTCCTCGCCGACGGGACCTACCTGTCCGACCAGGCCCAGGCGCAACACCTCTCGGGCGACCAGTGGGGAATGATGAACGAGACCGGGAACTACCCCGGCCAGGCGTGGCTGTGGCTCTACACCATGTGGTACCAGGTGTCCCCGATGAACTCTTCGGCCAACGGGGACCTCGAGGTGTGGGTCATCATGATGGTGCTCTCCGTCGGGTTGATCTTCCTGCCGTTCATCCCGATCCTGCGCTCGGTTCCCCGTTGGACCAGGGTGTACAAGCTGATCTGGCGGCGCCACTACCGGGAGCTGGCAGGCACCTGAACGCCGGCTGCCTGTGAATCGTCATCGGTTCGTCGGGTAACTCCTCGCACGCACTCACGTCATTGTGCGCCAGCCCTCAGATCCGGGACGCACTGTGTGAATACCGGCCCGAGCGGGCCGGTGCTTCCCACGAATGAAAGGGCATCCCACCCATGCAGATACGCCTCCGCAACATGCTGGCGGTCGGCGCGCTGACCGCCGGCCTCGTCACCGGCGGAGCGCTGGCCGCCAACGCGGCCACGACCTCCACCAGCACGGGCAACTCGGGAACGAGCTCGAGCTCGTCGACGACCGCGCCGTCGCAGGGCACGAGTGCTGGCAGCTCCGGGTCTGGCAGCACCAGCTCTGGCTCGTCGGGCACGTCCTCCGGCTCCAGTTCGGGGTCCACCCACAACTGCCCCGACATGGGCAGCGGGTCGGGTGGCGGCACTGCTCCCGCCGGCTACGGAACGGCGCCGTCGTCCAGCCCGAACTCGGGGTCGACCTCGGGTTCCTGACCGCCGCACCTCCCCACGGTCACCCCCGATGAGGGCGAGCAGTGCGGGACCGCGATGCGGACCGCGCTGCTCGCCCCTCGGGAGGCAGAACTTCCGGGTTCAGGCCGTCGCACCCCGGGCGTCGAGGGCGCACGCCACAAGCTCGCCGAGTGCATCGTCGATGTGCACCGCCACCTCGTCGAGCTCCGGGAGGAGGCGGCGGCAGGCCAGCATGCCGAAGTAGACCCGCCCGAGATACGAGAAGGCGGTCACGTTGAGGCCGATCCCTTCGGCCATGGGGCCGACCGGGTAGGTGCCGACCACGCGGCTCCCGGCCAGGAAGAGAGGAAGGTCGGGGACCCGGACACTCGAGACGGTGACGTTGAACGGGGGCCGCATCTTGTCGAAGAGTCGGGTGCCGGCGACGGCACGGGCAACCCGGGACGCCAGCGCCGGCAGGGCGATCTGGGCCAGGTCACCCAGGAAGCGTCCCCCGTGCAGCTTCTCCTGCTCCTTCGCCACGCGGGCCGATTCGGAGATCGCATCCATCCTGGCCACCGGATCCTCGATGTCGCTGGCCAGCGAGACCAGCATCCCCGAGATCTGGTTCCCCAGTTCCTCGGTCTCCCCGTCGGACCGGGTCGAGACCGGCACCATGGCCACGAGCGGCCCCTCTGCCCGCTCCCCGCGTTCGTCCAGGAGCCGGCGCAGCCCGCCCGAGACACAGGCCAGGATCACGTCGTTCACGGTGGCCTCGAAGACCCGGCCGACCAGCTTCACGTCTTCGAGCGGGACCGAGAGGCCGGCGAAGCGCTTGCGGTTCGAGACGGCGCCGTTGAACGACGTGCGCGGCGCGGCGAAGAACCCCGGCGGCGACTGCTCCCCACGGCCCGCCAGCTCGCGATTGTGCATGCCGAGGTCCGCCACCGCCTCGACACCGGCCTGCAGGGTGCTGAGCGTGGAACCCGGCTGCCGGGTCAGCGACGACGCGGCGTGGCGCAGCATCTGGGTGTTCGACGGCAGCGGTGCCGGGTTCCACTCCGGCGGCAGCTCCGAAATGCGGGTGCGCGGCGTGAGGTCGAGGAACGCCGCCAGCACGGACGCGCCGCTCACGCCATCGAGGATGGCGTGGTGCACCTTGGCCACCAGTGCCGTGCGCTCCCCCTCGAGCCCTTCGACCACGTGCATCTCCCAGAGAGGGCGGTCGGGGTCGAGCCGGCGGCTCATGACCCCGGCCACGAATGCATCGAGCTCGGCCTGTCCTCCGGGTGAGGGAAGGCTGGCCCGGCTCACATGGTCGTCCAGGTCGAACTGCGGGTCGTCGACCCAGACCGGGTGGTGCAGCCCGAAGGGCACCCTGAGGGCGCGCTGGCGCAGCGGGGGGATGAGGTGCAGGCGCTGCTGAATGAGCCGGCGGATCTGGGCGTGGCGGGTGGACGGCGAGAACAGCGAGCGCGTGCCCTCGGGCGGGTCGAGCACCAGCGCGACGCCGACGTGCATCGGAGTGGTCGGCGTCTCGAGTGCGAGGAAGGCGGCATCCATGCCGATGAGTGACTGCATGACCGCCCCTTTCTTAGCGTCTCCCCGCTCGGCCGTCATGTCCCGGTGTGCCCGAAGCCGCCACTCCCCCGTTGCGACTCCTCCAGGCCCCCCTCCCCCACCAGTGCGAAGGCGGCCTGCTCGACCTTGATGATGACGAGCTGGGCGATCCGATCGCCCCGGCTCACGGTGTAGTCGAGCTCGGGATCGTGATTCACGAGGATGACCTGGAGCTCGCCCCGGTACCCCGCGTCAATCAGGCCGGGGGCGTTGAGACAGGTCAGGCCATGGCGGGCGGCCAGCCCGCTCCGCGGCAGGACGAGGCCCGCGTACCCGGTCGGGATGGCGACGGCGACCCCCGTCGGGACCACGGCCCGGCCGCCCCGGCGGGGCAGCACGGCGTCGCGACGTGCGATCAGGTCGGCGCCGGCGTCACCCTCGCGGGCGTAGGAGGGGGTGGGCAGCCCGGCATCGAGCTGCTGCAGTGGGACGGGCAGCATCGCCGGACATTACAAGGACCGGGGCCAGCCGCCGTCCTCCGAACCGACCGCTAGCATGCCCGCGCATGCTGGCCTGGATCGATCTCGAGATGACGGGGCTCGATCCGGCGCGCCACACCATCGTCGAGATCGCCTGCCTCATCACCGACGACAACCTCCAACTCATTGAGGAGGGCCCCGACCTGGTGGTGCACGCCACCCCGGAGCAGTTGGCGGACATGGACGACTTCGTGCGCACCATGCACACCCGCTCGGGCCTCCTGGGCGAAATCGAGGCATCGACGCTGAGCCTCGCCGACGCCGGGACCCAGACACTGGCCTTCCTGCAGTCGCACATTCCCGAAGCCGGCAAGGTTCCCCTGGCCGGGAACTCCATCGGGACCGACCGGCGTTTCCTGGCCGTGGAGCTCCCCGAGATCGAGGACTTCCTCAACTACCGCTCCATCGACGTCTCCACCGTCAAGGAGCTGTGCCGGCGCTGGCTCCCCGATATCTACAAGGCGTCCCCCGAGAAGCAGGGCGGCCACCGGGCGCTCCAGGACATCCGCGAATCCGTGGCCGAGCTGGCCTACTACCGCGGGGCCGTCTTCGACCGCGCCGCTGAGGGCGAACAGGAGCGCACGTGAGCACCACGGACGAGGATGCGCCGTCGATGTCCATGGCGGACGCCAACGCGGCGCTGACCGCCGCCGGGCAGCTCTTCGAGATGGAAGAGCTCGACATCCGCGGGGTGCCCACGCGTACCTGGAAGAACGCGCCGCCGTCACTCCGCGCCATCATGGACATGTCGCTCGGCCACGGCGACAGCGTCTTCCTCGTCTACGAGGACGAACGGACGACCTTCGCCGAGCACTACCGCATCGCCTGCACCCTGGCCCACCGGCTGCGCACCACCTTCGGGATCGAACAGGGCGACCGGGTCGCCATCATCATGCGGAACCTGCCCGAGTGGGTCATGGCGTTCTGGGCCGCCACGCTGGCCGGCGCCATCGTCGTCCCTTTGAACGCGTGGTGGAGCGGCGAGGAGTTGCGCTACGGGCTCGAGGACTCGGGCTCCAAAGTGGCCTTCGTCGACACGGAGCGGGTCGAGCGGATCCGCCCCGTCCTCGGCGGCCTTTCGGATCTCGGCGCCGTGATCGTGGCCGACGAGCACCGCCAGGAGCCCACGGCGCCGCCGGCGGTCTCCGAACCGTCCGAGGGCGTAGCGGTCTCCGAATGGCCGTTCGCTCTGGCTTTGGGCACCGTGGACGAGGCTGCCTCGCCGCCCGACCTCACCATCGATCCGGAGGACGACGCCACGATCTTCTACACGTCGGGCACCACCGGCCGGCCCAAGGGTGCCGTCGGCACCCACCGGAACATGGGCACCAACCTCATGAGCCTGTTCTTCATCAACACCCGCGGCGCCACCCGCTTCGGGCGCCCCGCGCTCGAGACGACCGGGGACAGGACGCAGGCGGCCTTCCTCCTCTCCGTACCCCTGTTCCACGCCACGGGCTGCCACTCCGTCATGGTCTCCAACCTGGCTGCGGGCGGGAAGCTCGTGATGATGCACCACTTCGACCCCGAGCGCGCGCTCCAGCTCATCGAGCGGGAGAAGATCGGCACGTTCGGCGGCGTGCCGGCCATGGTCATGCAGGTGCTCGACTCGCCCAACTTCTCGAAGTTCGACACCTCGTCCATCCGCGGCGTGTCCTACGGTGGTGCGCCGGCGCCGCCCGACCTGGTGCGCCGTATCCGTGCCGCCTGGCCGGTCGGACAACCCTCCAACGGCTACGGCCTGACAGAGACGTCGTCGGTCACCTCCATGAACTCGGGCGATGACTACATCGCCAAGCCGGACAGCGTCGGCCCGCCCGTTCCCGTCTGCGACGTGGCCGTGATGCCGGAGGACTACGCCGGTGAGGAGCCCGACGGCACGGTCCCCCGCGGGCCCGACGTCCGCGGTGAGCTGTGGATCAAGGGCCCCAATGTGGTGCGCGGGTACTGGAACCGGCCCGAGGAGACCGCCGAGACGTTCACCATGGGCTGGCTGCACACCGGTGACGTGGCGCGCCTCGACGAGGACAACTTCATCTACATCGTCGACCGGGCCAAGGACATGATCATCCGGGGCGGCGAGAACGTGTACTCGGTGCAGGTGGAGGCCGCCCTCTTCGAGCACCCCGCGGTGGCCGATTGCGCCGTCATCGGCGTGCCCCACCCCACGCTGGGCGAGGAGGTGGGGGCCATCATCGTCCTGCGCCCGGGGGCAAAGGTGACGGCAGACGAGCTCCAGATGCACGTGAAGGCCCGGCTCGCCGGATTCATGGTGCCGACCCACATCTGGCTCCGCTCCGAGCCACTCCCGCGCAACCCGCAGGGGAAGGTCCTCAAACGCGAACTGCGCGACGAGCTCGTCCCTTCTTCGGACTGAGCCGCCGCCCCGGCTGTGGGCAGACGCGGACGTGCCGGCCACGAGGGCCGGCACGTGCCACGAGACGTCGCCCGACGAGGCGGGCGGCGACGTGTCCTCAGCGGTTGGGCTGGGGCGTCACGCGCAGGTAAGGCTTCAGGGCCTTCCATCCCTTGGGGAAACGACCCTTGGCATCATCGTCACTGAGCGCAGGCACGATGATGACGTCGTCGCCGTCGGTCCAGTTGACGGGCGTGGCCACCGAGTAGTCGGCGGTCAGCTGCAACGAGTCGAGCACGCGGATGATCTCGTCGACGTTGCGACCCGTCGAGGCGGGGTAGGTCAGCGTCAGCTTGACCTTCTTGTCCGGGCCGATGATGAAGACCGAGCGCACGGTCAGCGTGTTGTCGGCATTGGGGTGGATCATGTCGTAGAGGTCCGCCACCTTGCGGTCCTCGTCGCCGATCAGCGGGAAGGCCAGGGCGGAACCCTGCGTCTCCTGGATGTCCCCCGCCCAGGCCCCGTGGGACTCGACCGAGTCGACCGAGAGGCCGATCAGCTTGGCGTTGCGCTTGTCGAACTCCGGCTTGGCCTTCGAGAAGGCGCCGAGCTCGGTGGTGCAGACGGGCGTGAAGTCCTTGGGATGCGAGAACAGGACTCCCCAGCTGTCTCCCAGCCACTCGTGAAAATTGATGGTGCCTTCGGTCGTGTCCGCCGTGAAGTCGGGGGCGGTGTCCCCGAGTCGAATTGCCATGGTGCTCCTCCTGGAAATGATGAAGATCCGTAGATGCGGTCTGTGACTTTACCGGCTGTTCCCCCAATTGTCGACACGATTAGTCATATTTCCCCTGGCGGGGTCAGAACGACGAAAAGGGCCCTTCACCTGGGCACAAGCGGGAACTCTCTGCGCGGCTACCCCGGCCCGTCGTGCGAGAATGGTTCTATGTGTCCCACGCTGGCGGAAGACGGGCCCTCACCGGGACCGTACCGGTCGTACAGGGCGGACTCCCTGCTGGTCGAGCACGAAGGCCCCGTGACCGTGGTCACCATCAACCGTCCGGAGCGCCGCAACGCCGTCGACAGCGTCTGCGCTGATCAATTGCGGGAGGCCTTCGTGGCCTTCGACGCCGACGAGGACCGCTCGGTGGCCGTGCTCACGGGTGCGTCCGGCACATTCTGCGCCGGCGCCGACTTGAAGGCGGTGGCCGAGGGGGACCGCCGGCCCATCCCCGACGACGGACCGGGTCCGATGGGGCCGACGCGCCTGACACTGCGCAAACCCGTGATCGCCGCCGTCGAGGGCTTCGCCGTGGCCGGCGGGATCGAGCTCGCCCTCTGGTGCGACCTGCGCGTGGCGGCCGAGGATGCGATCTTCGGGGTGTTCTGCCGGCGGTTCGGCGTGCCGCTGTGCGATCTCGGGACGGTGCGGCTCCCCCGCATCGTCGGGCACGGACGGGCCATGGACCTGATCCTCACCGGACGCGCCGTGCCGGCGCCCGAGGCGTTCACCATGGGGCTGGCCAACCGCGTCGTCACCCCGGGTGAGGCGCTGACAACGGCCGTGGCGTTGGCCCACCAACTCGCCGCGCTGCCCCAGCTCTGTCTGCGCTCCGACCGTCTGAGCGCGTTGGAGCAGTGGGGACTGACCGAGGACGAGGCGGCTCGCAACGAGGCCCGCCGTGGGCGCGAAGTCGTCAGCAGCGGAGAGACGGTCGAGGGAGCGCTCCGGTTTGCGGGAGGTGCCGGCCGTCGTGGCGTTGCGCTCGACTGACGACACCACGAACGGGCAGCGGCCGCCGGCCCGCCCGACCGTCGCGGCCTTCGACTTCGACGGCACGCTCACCGATGGGGGCAGCGTCTTCCCCTTTCTGGTCAGCCTCCGCGGGCTGCTGCCCGTTCTGCGTGCCACGCTGCGCCTGTCCCCCGCCCTCGCGCGGGCGGCGATCACCGGCGGCACGGCGGCCGATGAGGTCAAGGAGAAACTGTTCCACCGCCTGCTTGGCGGACTCTCCGTCGCCGAGCTCGACCGACGCTCGGCCGTCTTCGCCCAGCGTCACCTGCAGCGGCATCTGCGCGCCGACACCCGGCGCCGACTCGAATGGCACCAACGGCAGGGGCACTACACGGTCATCGTCTCGGCGTCACCGGAGTGCTATGTCAGCCCGGCGGGCGAGGAGCTCGGCGTGGACGGGGTCGTCGCCACGCGGCTGGCCATCGGCGGCGGCGGTCTCCTCACCGGCGGCTACGAAGGAAAGAACTGCCGGGGGGCGGAGAAGTACGCCCGGCTCGTCGGCCACCTCAGGGCGCGCGGCCTGCTCTCGAACAAGGGTGGCGAGCAGCCCGTGTTGTGGGCCTACGGCAACAGCCGCGGTGATCTGCGCCTGCTCAACGCGGCGGACCACGGCGTGGACGCCGGACGCCTTGGTCCTCTCGGGCGCCTGCGCCGGTTCCCCCGGCTCGCCGAGGTGGCCGCGTCGGGCGAGTAGCTCGGATCAGCCCGGGGTGACGGCAATGCCGACGGCATGGCCCCTGTAGCCGGGCACGGCGGTGGTGACGTCGCCGAAGTAGGGCGCATCGCCGTAGGCAAAAGCCTGGCCGCTGGCGTTGACAGCGTCGAAGCCCTGCCCGCTGAAGTCTGGGATCAGGCCGGTCATCGGGCTCTCGAGGGTCCCGAGCGCGGGCGAAACGGGAGAGAGGGCGACGCTCGGCGCGTCGCCGAAGGCGTGCGGCGCGCCGGTTGCTTCCAGCATCCAGTAGCCGCCGCCGTCGGGTGTCGGCGCGACCCCGACGATCGGCGTGGGTGGCGGCGTCGACCCGAGTGACCCGTGGAACTGCGCGTCGCCGAAGGCGAACAGCCCGCCGTCGGACGCGATGAGCCAGTACCCGCCTCCGTCGTGGGTCGGCACCATGCCGATGACCGGCTTGTTGAGCGCGAGACCGCCCGTGCTGCCGTAGAACTGGGCGTCGCCGTAGGCGAAGATGCCGCCGTCGGAGGCCACCAGCCAGTACCCGCCGCCGCCGGGGGTCACCGCAATGCCCACCATGGGCTTGTTGAGGCGGATGCTTCCGGTGCTGCCGTGGAACTGCGCGTCGCCGAAGCTGAAGACGCCGCCGTCGCTGGCCACCTCCCAGTACCCGTTGGCGTCATGCGTCGAGGCCATTGCCACAACCGGCTTGTTCAGGACCATGCCGCCGGTGCTCCCGTAGAACTGCGCGTCGCCGAAGCTGAAGACACCTCCGTCGGCGGCGTTGATCCAGTAGCCGCCGACCCCGCCACTCGAGCCGTCGACCGAGCTGGCGCCGCCCGGCAGGCCGGCCAGCTGGGCCGGACCGTAGAAGTGGTCGACGATCTGCTGGTACGTCCAGTTGCCGTCGCCGTTGTCCGCACCGATGGCGTACCCGAGCGCGCCGTACTGACCCATCCCGATGCCGTGGCCCCAGCCCTGCCCGATGATGGCGGCATCGGTGCCGTTGGTCGACGTCACGCTGAAGAGGTCCGAGTTGAGACTCAGGTCGACGTAGAACTCGGTACCGGGAATGGTGATGTCCCCCGACGTTCCGTCGAGCGTGATGGTGTCCACCCGCCCGTAGGAGGATTCGTTGGAGGGGCGCCCGGGATCGAAGATCGCACCGCCGAAACCGGTGAACGTGCCGATCTCGGGCCACGCCGCTTCAATGCCGCTGTAGCTGACCGTGGTCGACCAGGTGTGATTGGCATTGCAGGCGCCGGTCACGCACACCCCGTCGCCGTCGTCGGGCACCGCGGTGAACGGCGACTGCTCGTTGGCGCTCGAGGTGTAGCCGCCCGTCGACGAGGAGTACTCGGTGGTGGCGATCTGGCCCCCCGGCATGACCATCACCTGTCCCGCGGTGTCGTTGGCCGCGGCGATGCTCGCCGGTGTCTCGTATTCGGTGCCGCGGTATGTCTGGCAACTGAGGTCGCACGTGTCGGCGTAGCCGCCGTAGCCGCCCAAGTCGGCCAGGACATAGGAACGGACCGCGATGGCCTGGGCCTCGAGCTCCTGGAAGCCCCAGTCCATGCCCTGCGGGCCGGCACCACCCAGGCCGGCCCAGCCCGACGGCGATTCGCCGGGCACGGTGTCGGCCACGTACTGCTCGAGCGGCAGGGTGTTGACGGTCCTCGCGGCGTCGGCCGAGTTGTACACCGCTGTCAGCGTGCCGCGGACCGTCGGGCTCCCGCTCGCCACGCACAGCATCAACCGCCCGCCGCCGGTCGGTGACGCCGTGGGCGTCGTCTGGTTCGCCAGCACCTCGGTCCACGGACCGGAGCACCCCGGACCCGTGTCGACTTCCCACGTCCCGGCGGTCTGGTGAAAGCGCACCGCGGCGGCACTGGCCACTCCCGGTGCCGACACCCCGCCCCCCGACGCGGCGACGATGGCATCGAGCCCGTCGTTCTCGGTCATGTCGATGCGGACGTTGGTCACGTCACCCGGCAGAGCGTGAGCCTCGGGGGACTGGATCTCCGCCGGCACCGATGCCCGGTCCGGCGCGTTGAGGTCGGCCGCCGCCGCGGCGGATGCGAGGCCGAGCAGGGCGGTGGGCACCACAACGGCAAGCAAGAGGATGCGCGCACCGAGCGCGGTGACCGTCCGCCGGCGCGCCGATGGTGGGGGCGCGACATGGGTTCCGACCGACACGATGTCGCAAGGCTAGCGGCGCGACCTGGGCACATTGGTGCATGGGGAGCCGCAATCGGGGTGCGGGACGCGCCGGTACACTGCACGGCCGTGCGGGTCGATCAGGTCATACCGTCCCTCGCCAGCCGCGATGCCATCGGGGTGCACACGCTGAATCTGCGCGATGGATTACGCGCCGCCGGCATCGACTCGGACATCTACTACGGCAGTCACACAGGGGATGTGCAAGCTGAGGGCCGGCCGGTCATTGAGCTCGGTCGAGCCACCCGTGACCGCTGGCTCCTGTATCAAGCGTCCATCGGGAGTCCCGTCTACGACATCCTGGCGGCGCGGGCGGAACCCAAGTTGGTGAACTACCACAACATCACTCCCGCCGCTCTCCTGCGCGACTGGGAGCCCGCGGTGGCCTACGAGGTCGCGCTCGGCCGGACGCAGCTGGCTCGCCTGGCGCCGCAGAGCCGCTTTGCCGTCGCCGACTCCGCCTTCAACGAGTCCGAGCTCCATGTGCTCGGCTACGCGGGCACCGCCGTCGTC
>Ga0302325_10029669_pt1 | contig 11294 bp, 9 predicted proteins | sample Palsa_T0_2_FD_201948 | JGI IMG/M metagenome (GOLD analysis project Ga0302325, IMG submission 201948) | Peat permafrost microbial communities from Stordalen Mire near Abisko, Sweden - Palsa_T0_2 | ecosystem: Environmental > Terrestrial > Soil > Palsa > Peat permafrost | place: Sweden: Abisko...
TTCACGGCAACGAGGGTTCCGGCCACGGCCTGAGCGCATATGACTATCTGGCCGATCCTGGGTACTCCCATCCCCTCGGCGTTCTCGGGCTGGCCGTGGGCCTGGCCAAACATCCGTCGGGGGTCCTAGCCACGCTGTGGTCCAAGCGGCTCGACCTGTGGGCCAACCTAGCGTCGTCCGGGTTCCTGGGCCTCGCGTACCTGCCGCTGCTTCCGCTCATGGTGGTGGTGGTCGTGTCGAACAACCTGTTCCCTGGGGACTTGTTTTCCGCGCCGCTGTTCCAGAGCCTGCCGGTCTACGTTCTCATGCCGGTGGCTACCGTGGGCGTGCTTGGCTGGCTCACCCAGCGCCACCGTCGTGTCGGCCTGGTGGCGGCCGCTCTCGTGGCGGCGCAGGCGATCGGCTGGTCAGCGGTTTGGGGGCCGCAGACGCCATCGCAATGGCTGCGGGTGCCCGGCTCTACCGCGGCGACACTGGCCGCTGTCGAGGCGCAGATCCCGGCATCGGCCGCGGTATTCGCCTCCCAGGGCGTGGTCGGCCGCTTCGCCGCCCGGCGCGACGTACGGCCGATGAACGGGGATCTGCCGCTTGGCCGCGGTCAGGACTGGTTCGTCTTCGCTCCGTGGGCAGGCATCGAAACCCAGACGACAGCAAGCGCGATGGCGTTCGCCGCCGAGCTCGCCAGCCGGCTTCACGCCACGCTCGTCACTGACGCCAATGGCGTGTGGGCATTCCGCTGGAGCCCGCCGCCGGGAATCAAAGAGCTCAAGGTAAGCGGCGGGGTGCCGCAGCTTGCGGCGTGGACGGCGCCCGGCGCGGCAGGAACCGCCGTCCTGACCGGGCCGCCTGCGGGCTGGCACGTAGCGTCAACGGGACGCGAAGGGTATGTTGCCGACCGGCTCGAATGGCAGCTGCCGCCCGCCCAGTACCAGGCGTCCGTGATCTTGTCCGCGACCGGACCGGTTAACGTCGAAGTCTGGAACGATACCGGCAATACGCTCCTGGCCCGGCGGAGCGTTGCTCCGGCGGCCGGAATCCAGACCATCACCTTTCCGGTGGACGCCCAGACCGCCTACCAGGCCGCCGCCTACGGTGGCTGGGGTCCTTTCCAGACGAAGTTCCCTCACTCCAGAAGCGGTGAGCGCCTCGAGGTCCGCGTGTGGACCCCTGGCGGCGAAACCGTGAATGTCTACCAAGCCGCGCTGGTCGGCGGCAAAGAAAAGTAAACGCCATCGCGCTCGCTCATGAGCCGAACCTCACCGCCAGGATCGGGGAGTAGCCGTAGGGGTAGAACCAGGTCGGGTTCACCAGGTTGGCTTCGAAGTAGACTGGGTCGCTGCCGCTGACCGGCGAGTGGATCACGAACGTCGCCACGCCCGCGTCGTTGGTCAGTGCCTCGACCGGGGTCTGTCCGGGGAGGCCCTGATTGATGACCGTCTGGCTGTACCGCAGGCCCTGCTGGGCGTAGATCACCTGACCGAGGTAAACGGGCTCGTCAGCGACTCGGACTTGCTGGTTGAGGCGGTTCACGATCTCGGCCCGCACGGTGATCTCCTGGCCGACAGCGACGGCGTGGTCGATCGTGTCCGGCTGCAGGATGACCCGCCAGGTGCTGACGAGGTAGGCGGCCGTCCGGCTCACCGACGCCGGGTGGCCGAGGAAGGCGAGGACCTGGAAGCCGTTCCCGATAGACGGCATGGCGAAATAGCTGGGCGCCACGATGGTGTACCTGGCTTTCTGGTGCGGACCGAGTACGGCCGGCCCCTGCTGCCGCTGCCAGAAGGCCGTCATGGTGGTGCCGTCCTCGATGGTGAAGGCCGGCTGCACGCTGGCGCCCGTATTGTTGGTGACGCTCACGGTCACCTGCCGCACGGTGGCGAGCTGGCCCGTTGTCTGCACGGACTGGATCGACATCGCCAGCGGACTCGGGGCGGTGACGGCGACGCCCACCGCCACCCCGCTGGCGACGGCGCCGCATGCCGCGACCCACTTCCACGCTCGCCATGGCGCCCCGTGCTGCGGATGCCGCGTGGTGGCCGCGGCCGCCAGCGCCGCCGGAATCAGCATCACCAGGTAGCTGCCGAACGAGCGGGCCGCGAAGAACAGGGCGACCGACGGAAGCAGGAACGCGCCGGCCTTCAGCGCCGGATACGTGACGACATAGCAGGCGATGAGGGCGCCGAAGACGACGACCGCGGCCACGTTGTAGGCCAGCAGCGACCCGCCGCCGACCATGAGGGAGAGGCTGAGGCTGACCAGGCCCTGGCCGGCCGGGACGGCGTGATCTATCAGCGGGGCCGCGATGCCGCGCAGCCAGGCCCCGGGCGAGCTGACCAGATACGGCAGATTAGGCAGCAGGAACGACGCCGTCGTAATGCCGGCGTACCGCAGGCCAGCGCACAGCGCCTGACGCGCGCCGCTGCTGCGCCGGGTCTCCAGCACGATCCCGGCCACCACGAAGGGCGCCACGAACCAGGGAGTCTGCTTGACCGCCATGGCGAGGCCCAGGCATATCGGCCCCCGCCAGGCGGCCGGCCCGCGGGCTGAGGCGAAACGATCCCAGCTCACCGCGGCGCCGATGAGCAGCGGTACGAAGAGGGCATCGGTGACTCCGCCGACCGCGTAGCCGATGTAGATGTCGGCACTCGCCACCACCACGGCCAGGGGAGCCAGGTTCCGCGGCAGGACGGCGTAGAGGATCGCGGCGCCCAGCGCCCAGGCCGCCACGTTGGTCCATACCGCCGCCTGAGTCGTCACGCCGAGCGCGAGCAGCGGCAGATAGGCCTCGAAGGACAGCGCCGGGTACGACAGCGTGGTGACCGGCTGCCCGTTCAACTGGAACGTATAGCCGTTCGGCGAGACATGGAACAGCGGGAATGCGGGCGCCATGGAGTGCAGGTACGGGTTGATGCCGTGCCAGGCGAGTTGCGCCGCGTACTGGTCGAAGGCGATCTCGTCCGTCGGGTAGTCCGGTGCGGTGAACACCTGGAGGTAGCTCCAGAGCGCCAGCGCCACCAGGACGGCGACGAGCGCGACCCAGCCGATCTGGTGCTGGCGGCGGCTGTCGAGCACCGAACTGGGTAGCCACGCTGCGACGATGACAAGCAGGCCGGTCAGCCCGAGGAGCACCACCGGGATGGCTAGCCACGGCGTGAGGGTGAGATACCCGGACAGCCGGAATGACCAGGTGACCACGAACAGGCCGGCCAGTGAGCGCAGCGCGCGTGCCGTCAGGTCCATGTCGCGGCCAGGGTCGCCGGGCCGGCCCGCGGCCGCGACGGAACCGGTCACGACCTCGCGACTGTCCGGCAGGCGGCTACCCGGAACCCTCATCGACCCGCGGGCCGGACGGCGCTAGAGGGGCACGACCTGGATATTTCCATAACTTGCCGATCCCACCACCTGATAGAGCTGATTCCCGTTGGCGGAGACGAGCACCTGAAGGCAGTTGCCCGGCGCCGGCAGGACCTTACGCACGCTTTCTGTGGCGAGATCCACCACGGCCACGTTGGCCGAGGTAAGGCCGTTCTTCAGCACGTAGAGGGTGCTGCCGTCCGGGCTCAGCGCGAGCGAGCGGCCGGAATCGCCGGTCGGGAAGCTGGTCATGATCTTGCCTCCGGCGATCGCGATCTGACTCACATCCCCGCTGGGCTGCAGCGCGTAAAGCGCGGTCTCCTGGACGTCAGGCACGATGGACACCGTGTCCAGCGGCACCGGGACCGTTCCGGAGATCCGGCCGTCCGCGGAATCCACGATCGTCACGCTGGCAGAGGTCGCTGACCCGTTCAGCACGTAGAACGTCGCGCCATCAGCGCCGACGACCACCTCCCGGGCCGGGGCGCCGAGCGGGACCGTAAGCGCGACGGCCCCGGTGTCGCCGTTGAGCAGTTCCAGCGCCCCGGCCTTGCCTGTTCCCAGAGCCAAGCCGAGCATCCCGGTGAGCGACTCGGTCATCGACTGCGCGGCGTTACTCACCGAGATGCTGCCAATGGCGTGCCCGCTGGTGAGGGAGAACTCGAACAAACCCTTGCTCCGCGCGTTGCCCGCCAGCGTCCACATGGCACCGTTGGTCTGAGGCTGGCCCGCGGCCAGGATGCCCTTCGGCGCCGCCAGGATCCGGTCCGGCTGGGATGCGGTCTTAGCCGCAGGGGCCGCGGAGCGGCCGACCGAGCATGCCGCCAGTGGCAACACGGCGAGCAGGGTAAGGCCCGCCATGACGTGCAGGTGCGACCCCGAGCTCAGCATGCTGTTTCTCAGGCTCTTACCCGCCTGCGGCAGCCGAATGCGAGCCCGCTGACCCCGAGCACGACCAGCACGCAGGCGAGGATTCCCTCTCCGGTAAAGGGCTTACCTGTCGCCGCCTTGGTCGCCCCGGGGATCGCTGTCGCGGTCGCCGCCACGGGGGACAGGACAGCGAAGTCGGGATCGGTATCGAATCTGACTACGGCGCCGCCCGAAGTGACGGTGCTGTCCGGCTCGGTAACGAAAGCAGTGCCATTCCACACCACCACTACGCTCGACGAGGTGATCGACGACGAGCGAATGGTAGCGGTGAGCGGCTTGAGGAAGGTCCCCGGATAGGGCAAGCCGTTTTCCTGGACCTGAATGCCTACGCCGGCTACGGCCTTATAGCCGGCCGTGCCAGCGCTGCCGACCGCGAAAAGGTCGGGCCCGGTAATCGTGATCTGGATTGAGACCGGGAATGCGCCCGCCGGGATGACGAGGGTTAGGGTCGCCCCGTCGACTGTGACCGGCCCGATGGTCCCGCCGGCCGGCGTAATGGTCTGGCTGGTGGTCACGTCAGAGTAGCCGCCCGGCGGGGCGGCGCCGGCCGCTCCGCCGGGCGGGGCGGCGCCGCCCGCTGGCGGGACCGGGCCATATTCACTGGCGGCGAAAGCCGCGCGAACTGAGCCTGCCAAGAAAGCAGCGCTGATCACCGTGATAAAAGTTAGTTCGATCGCATAAATGATGAATTTTCGCCCACCGGTACGCCATTTATTCCGAGTCACGATCCCCCCGCTCTCTGGGCTAGAATAATAGCTAGATACGCTAGTTAGATCAAGCCGTGCGAGGGCTGATTAATAGATTCTAAATGTGCTATTAGCATGTCCGTGATTAACCATTTCCGGCAACTATGGGCACTGGAGTCCCCCGCCTCGGCTGAGTCTCGGTCCGCCGCGTAATCGAATACCTGAGCGATAGGGCGGAGCTGCGGGCGGGGTTGGCGGTTTGAGCGGGGCGGGGTGGTGGCCGGCGGAGCCCATCTCGTCCCGTTTGCCGCACTGCTCGCGAGACATATTTGGCTCGTGAGACATATAGTGAGTGTGTATCACTCCCTTGCCTAGGCCGTGAGGACGAAGCAAGCCAAGCGAGCCGAGGGGACGATGGTGTACCTCATCAGGGAACCGGCCACCGACGCCGGCTATGGGGCCGACTCCGGTGATGTCGCGGGTAACACGGCACGACCAGGCGCGGGCCTGCTGCTCACCGAGCCCATCCGCGGGCTGGCTGACCTGGCGGCTCTCACGCTGGCGTCCCCCTGGCTGGCTATCGCCCCGCGGGGCGACGGTCACGGGGTCCTGGTGTGGCCGGGGCTGCTGGCCTCCGACACCAGCACGGCCGTGCTGCGGCAGTTCCTGCGCTTGCTGGGCTACGAGGTCCGCGGCTGGGACCTCGGCCGCAATCACGGGCCCACCGATGCGGTGCTCGACGGGCTCCCGCGAGTGCTCAGGGCGCACGCCGAGCGGACCGGCCGGCCGGTGTCACTGGTGGGCTGGAGCCTGGGGGGCATCTACGCCAGGGAGCTGGCGCGCGATCATCCCGAGCTGGTCCGGCAGGTCATTACCCTCGGCAGCCCCTTCGCCCAGACTGACCCGCGGCAAAGCCATGCCGAGTATCCCTATCAGCGCCTCAGCCACCTGCACGCGCCTTCCGCCCGCCGGGCCAGACAGCAGATCGCCAGGCCCATCGGCGCGCCGTCCACGTCGGTGTACTCCCGCTGGGACGGCATCGTGTCCTGGCGTACGTGCATCGAGCCCGAGACCGCGCTGCACCAGAACGTCGAGGTGCGCTGCAGCCATCTCGGCTTCGGCGTCGACCCGGCCACGCTGTGGCTGGTCGCCGACCGGCTGGCGGCCCGGCCCGGCCAGCGTGCCCCGTTCCGCCCGCCGCCGCTGCTGCGGCCGCTCTACCCCAGCCGCCGATGACCGTCCTGGACCCGCTCGGGACGACCCGCGCATCCTGGGAGTTCGCGGCCCCGTGGGGCGCGCGCGGGTACGTCACCCTGCTCGACGGCCCGGTGCACTGGATCGAGTTCGGCCCGGGCCCGCACCGAACCGCACCCGAAGCGACCGCACCAGAAAGCCCGCCGGTCGTCTTCGTGCACGGGCTGGGCGGCTCGCACCTGAACTGGTGCCTGATCGGACCGCAGCTGGCGGCGGGCAGGCGCGCGGTCGCGCTGGATCTGCACGGGTTCGGCCTGACCCCGGGCACGCGCCGCAACTCGACCGTGCGGGACAACACCCGGCTGCTCGACCGGTTCGTCCGGGAGATCACCGGGACGCCGGTGATCCTGGTCGGCAACTCCATGGGCGGGCTGATCTCCCTGCTCCAGACGGCCGCCGCCCCGGACACCGTCGCCGGGCTTGTGCTGATCGATCCCGCGCTGCCGCTGCCCAGGCAGAAGCCCGACCGGCAGGTAGCCAGCCAGTTCCTGATGTACGCCCTCCCCGGCCTCGGCGAGCTTTACCTCAAGATGGTCCAGTCACGCCAGACGCCGCAGCTGGCCGTCCAGCGCGTCATCGACCTCTGCTTCGCCGACCCGTCCCGGGCCGATCCCGCGATGGTCACGGCGGCGATCGCGCTGGCCGTCGAGCGCCAGACGGCCCCGCACCGTGACGAATCGCTCCTGACGGCGGCCCGGTCCCTGATGCGGGTGGTCGGCCGCCCACGCCGCTACTTCGCGACGATGGCCGCGCTGCGGGTCCCGGTGCTGCTCATCGGCGGTACCGCCGACCGGCTGGTGCCGGTGGCCGCCGTCCGCCAGGCCGCGGCCCGCAATTCCAGCTGGGAAAGCGCTATTCTCCCCGGGGTCGGGCATACACCGCAGCTCGAAGTGCCCGGTCAGGTCCTCGGCGTCCTCACCGACTGGCTGGACAGGCACTTCGCCCCGAACGGCTGAACGGTGCCGGCACGCATCGACACGCACGGACAGGAGCATCGGGATGCAGCAGCTCACCGGACTTGATGCCTCCTTCCTCGCCCTTGAGACGGCCACCACCACCGGCCACGTCGGGGGCTTGTGCGTGCTGGACCCTGGGCACGCCCGGCCGCTGGACCGCAGCCGCCCGCTGTGGGAGATCTACCTGATCACCGGGCTGGCCAGGAGGCGCGCCGCCGTCTACACCAAGATCCACCACGCCGCGATCGACGGTGCGTCAGGCGCCGAGCTACTGACCGTTCTGCTCGATCTCGCCCCGACGGGCCGTGACCTGCCCCCCGTCGAGCCGTTCGCGCCCGCCAAGCCGCCGGGCCTGCCGACGCTGGCGGCGGTCGCGGCCGCGAAGCTAGCCTGGCGCCCGGTCCAGACCGTGCGCATGACCAACGAGCTTGTCCGGGTGCTGCCGACCCTCGCGCCGGCGGTGAACACGCTGGTCGGCAGCATGCTCGGGCTGAACCGCGGCGACGGCGGGATCATCGCCACCAGACCGGGACGCGCCCCTGCGACCCCGTTCAACAAGCCGATCACGCCGCATCGCCGGATCGCGTTCCGCAGCGTCGACCTGGACACCGTCAAGGCGGTGAAGAACGTCTTCGGTGTCTCGGTCAACGACGTCGTGATGGCGATGTGCGCGGGTGCCCTGCGGCGATGGCTCGCCGATCACGACGCGCTGCCGGCCCAGCCGCTGGTCGCGATGATCCCGGTGTCGGTGCGGGACCCGGCCGCCTCCGGGGCGCTGGGCAACAAGGTGTCGGCGATGCTGGCCTCGCTGCCCACGACCGTCACCGATCCCGGCCTCCGGCTGGAGATCGTGCACGCCGCGACGGAAGCCGCGAAAGCCCAGCAGGCGGCGATCCCGCAGGGCCTGGTCGATCAGATCAGCGACTTCGCCCCCCCGGCCCTGACGGCCCGGGCGGCCCGGGTGGTCTTTGCCACCGGCCTGCTGCACCGGCTGCCGCCGTTCAACATCACGATCTCGAACGTCCCCGGGCCGAACGTGCCGGTGTATCTCGCCGGAGCCAAGCTCATCGCCCACTACCCGGTGTCGGTCGTCACCGACGGCCAGGGCCTGAACATCACCCTGGTGGGCTACCTCGGCCAGCTGCATTTCGGGCTGGTCAGCTGCCGCGAGCTCGTCCCCGACATCGATGTCCTGGCCGGCTACCTGGTCGACGAGCTCGGGTCACTGGTCAAGGCGGCCGGGAAACGCACCGCCGCTACCGGCGCCGCCGGCTGATGAGGCCAGTTCCGCAGGCCTCCAGAAAGGCCTCCAGAAATGCCTCAGGCAACAGCGACCGAGACGCCCGCGCGGTCCTCCCCGAGGGAACCGCGGTGCCGGGCCAGGTCCCGGCCGAGATCTTCGCGGCGGCGGTCGATGCCTTCACCTCGGGCCAGCGGCTCGACATGCGGTCCCTGGCCAGGCGGCTCGGCGTGGCCCGCGCGACGTTGTACCGGCGGGCGGGCAACCGGGAGCGGCTGCTCGACGAACTGCTCTGGTGGCGGGCCCGCCGGCTCCTCGATGATCAGGTGCGGGCCAGCATCGAACTGGCCGGGACCGCGCGGCTCATCGCGGTGATCGGAGGAGTGCTGTACGGCATCAGCACCGACCGTCCGCTCCGGGCGTTCCTGGAGTCCGATCCGGAAACCGCGCTGCGTCTCCTGACCGGAACCGGCAGCGCGGTGCACGCGGGTACGGTCGGCGCGCTGGAGAACCTCATCGATCTCGAACGTCGCCGCGGCTCCTTCGACCCGAGCATAGACACCCCGACGCTGGCTTACGCGATCGTGCGCCTCAGCGAGGGGTTCCTGTACGCCGACGTGATCGCCGACCGCGCTCCCGACATCGACCGCGCGATCACCGTGATCGAGGCCCTGCTCCTCGGGTTTGACCTCAGCTCTTTTCCAGAGCGAGGACCAGCTTTCCGGTGTTCGCCCCCTCGAAGAGCATGAGCAGCACATCGTGGAAGTCGCCGACGGTGCCGCGGACCACGTGCTCGCGCGAGACGAGCTGACCGGCCCGGAGCCAGCCGGCCAGCTCGGCCATGGCCGCCGGAAACCTGTCCTCGTAGTCGAAGACCACCATGCCGGCCATGGTGGCGCGCGCCACAAGCAGCATCAGGTAGTTGGCCGGGCCCCGGACCTTGGTCTCGTTGTACTGCGAGACCGCGCCGCAGATGACGATCCTGGCTCCGCGCGCCAGCCGGGTCAGGACGGCGTCCAGGATCTCGCCGCCCACGTTGTCGAAGTAGACGTCGACGCCGCCCGGCGCGTGCTCGCGCAACGCTTTCCGCACGTCCTGCGCCCGGTAGTCGATCGCCGCGTCGAAGCCGAACTCCTGCGTCACCGCCAGGCACTTATCGGCCCCGCCCGCGATGCCGATGACCCGGCAGCCCTTGATCTTGGCGATCTGGCCGGCCACGCTGCCCACCGCGCCGCCGGCGCCGGAGATTACCACCGTGTCTCCCGGCTGGATCCGGCCGACGTCCAGCAGGCCGAAGTAGGCGGTCAGGCCGGTCATCCCCAGCGTCCCCAGGTACGTCGCCGGCTCGGCCAGCGAGGTGTCGATCTTGATGACGCCCCGGCCGTCCGACCGGGCGTATTGCTGGACCCCGAACGCGCCGTAGACGTAGTCGCCCACGGCGAAGCCCGGATGCTCGGACGCGGTGACGAGGCCGACCGCCCCGGCCCGCATGACCGCGCCGACCTCGACCGGCGGGATGTACGAGGCGCCGGCGTTCATCCATCCGCGCATCGCCGGGTCGATGGACAGGTGTGAGATCTCCACCACGAACTGCCCGGGGGCAGGTTCAGGCACGGTTTCGCTGGTGAATTCCCAGTCATCAGGCTTCGGCAACCCGGACGGGCGGGACGCCAGCCGGACCTGGCGGTTGATCGGTGACACTTGGGCAGCTCCTCACGAAAGGAACACAACAGGTGAACGAGCACAACGGTAGCGTGGCCCTGGTAACCGGCGGGTCGAGCGGCATCGGCCGGGCCGTCGCCGAGTTGCTCGCGGCTAGAGGCGCCCGGGTCGCGGTCAACTCGGCCGACGCCGGGGAGGCGGAAGCGGTGGCGGCGGCGATCAGCGCCGCGGGCGGCATCGCCGTGCCGGCCGTCGCGGACGTCCGCGACGGCGCGGCGATGGTGGCGGCGGTGCGGGTCGCGGTCGAGGCGTTCGGCTCGCTGGACACCCTGGTGACCTGCGCCGGGATCCAGCGGTACGGTACCGTCACCGAAACCGACGAGGCCACCTGGGACGAGGTCTTCGCGGTCAACGTCAAGGGCGTCTTCCTGGCCGCGAAGGCCGCGCTGCCTGAGCTGCGCCGCAGTTCCTCCGGAGCGGTGGTGGTGGTCTCCTCGGTCCAGTCGTACGCGGCCCAGGGCCGGGTGGTGGCCTACTCGGCGGCCAAGGGAGCGCTCAACGCCATGGTCAGGGCGATGGCGATCGACGAAGCTCCGTACGGGGTGCGAGTGAACACGGTCTGCCCGGGTTCGGTCGACACTCCCATGCTCCGCGCCTCGGCCCGGCTCTTCAGCGACGGCAGCGAGCCGGGGACGCAGCGCGCCATCGACGACTGGGGGCGTTCCCATCCTCTCGGCCGGGTGGCGCAGCCCGGCGAAGTCGCCGAGCTCGTCGCCTTCCTGGCCAGCCCCCGGGCCAGCTTCGTCACCGGGGAGGACATCCGGGTGGACGGCGGCCTGCTGGCCGGCCTGGCCGTCGCGATCCCGGCCGCCGGCCCGCCGGACGCCTAGCGCCTGAAATCAGCCGAGCACGTATTCACCGGGGGCATCGGCGATGGCCCGGTGCTGCTTGCTGCCCATCGGGGGCGGCTTGACCAGCGCGCCCGCCCGGGCGTCGGACCACTCGGTCCAGTCCTCCCACCACGAGCCCTTGTGCTTACTGTTCTCACGACGCCACGCTTCGGCGTCGGCACCGGTGTCCTCGGCCGCCTCGTACCAGGCCTTCGGGCCGGGCGGGTTGACGATCCCGGCGATGTGCCCGCCGCTGGACAGCACGTAGCGCACGGCGCCGCCGAGCAGCCCGCCGGTCTTGTAGGAGGAATGCCACGGCACG
>Ga0302325_10029670_pt1 | contig 11294 bp, 10 predicted proteins | sample Palsa_T0_2_FD_201948 | JGI IMG/M metagenome (GOLD analysis project Ga0302325, IMG submission 201948) | Peat permafrost microbial communities from Stordalen Mire near Abisko, Sweden - Palsa_T0_2 | ecosystem: Environmental > Terrestrial > Soil > Palsa > Peat permafrost | place: Sweden: Abisko...
CCTGGCGACCGCATTTGACCTGACCTCGACCGAGCTGCCACACACGACGATCGCCGGTCAGTTCTCTGCGCCGGGCGGCGATAACTGGGGGCTGCTGATGAGCAAGGGCTCGCCGCTGACCAGTTGCGTCGACCGCGCGATCAGCTCGTTGCGTGCCGACGGAACGCTGTCGAAGTTGGACAAGCGCTGGATCGCCTCGGCGAACAGCGTGCCGGAGCTGCACTGACCCGCGGCTCAGCCACCCCTGAGCCGTCCGATGCCCACAGAGCCGACCCTGACCACTCGCGCCGACCGCGACGAGGCGCGGCGGCGCCGCCGGCGGCGTTCGATCGCGATCTCGTCGGTGTCGACGATCGTCGTCCTCGGCGGCCTGACGGCGTTAGTGCTGACCAGTCCCGGTTGGCACAACGTCCGCGTCACGTTCTTCTCCTGGACGTGGTTTCACCGCTCGATCGGCACCGTCGCCCAGGGCTTCTGGCTCGACGTGAAGGTGTTCCTGATCGTCGAGGCGGTGGTGCTCGTGCTCGGGCTCGCGCTGGCGCTGATCCGGACCCTCGACGCTCCGGTGCTGCTGCCGTTGAAGCTGCTGGCGATCGTCTGGGCCGACCTGTTTCGCGGCGTGCCGTCGATCATGGTGGTGTACATGGTCGGCTTCGGGTTGCCGGCGCTGGACCTGACGGGCGTGCCGACGAGCGCCAGTGTGCTCGGGGGGATCGCGCTGAGCCTTTGCTACACGGCGTACGTCTCCGAGGTCTACCGCGCCGGGATCATGTCGGTGCACCCCAGTCAGGGCGGCGCGGCTCTGGCGCTCGGGCTGACGCGACCACAGGCGCTGCGGTATGTGGTGCTGCCACAGGCGATCCGGCGCGTGCTGCCGCCGCTGCTCAACGACTTCATCTCGCTGCAGAAGGACGTGGCGCTGATCTCGATCCTCGGCGGCGCGTCGGAGGCGTTCCGCTCCGCGCAGATCTTCGCCGCCAGCGATTTCAACTACACGCCGCTGATCGCCGCCGCGCTGCTGTACCTGTGCGTGACGATCCCGCTGACGCGGTTCGTCGATCGGCTGCAGCTGCGCCAGCTCCGTGAGCAGGGTGGCGCGCTGGCGCTGGGACCGCATTGACCGCCGTCCTCCAACTGCGCGGCGTGACGAAGTCCTATGAGGACCATCGGGTCCTGCGCGGGATCGACCTCGAGCTGCTCGAGCATCAGGCGGTGGCACTGATCGGTGGCTCGGGCTCCGGCAAGTCGACGATGCTGCGTTGCATCGACCTGTTGGAGGAGATCGATGACGGCGACATCTACCTCGACGGCGAGCCGATCACCGTCCCCGGCATGAACCCGGTCCCGATCCGTCGCCGGCTCGGGCTGGTGTTCCAGGCGTACAACCTGTTTCCGCACCGCAACGTGATCGACAACGTGATCATGGGCGCCGTCCGCGCTCAGCGGGTGCCGGCCGAAGAGGCCCGTGGATCCGGTCGCAAGATGCTGGAGCGCTTCGGTCTCGCCGACCGCTGGCGCGACTATCCCGATCGTCTCTCCGGTGGCCAGCAGCAGCGGGTCGCGATCGCCCGGGCGCTGATGACGCGCCCGCGGGCGCTGCTGCTCGACGAGGTCACCTCGGCGCTGGATCCCGAGCTCGTCGGCGAGGTGCTGACGGTGATTCGCGAGCTCAAACAGGAGGGGATGACGATGCTGATCGCCACCCACGAGATGAGCTTCGCGCGCGAGGTCGCCGATCAGGTCTGCTACCTGCAGGACGGCCGGATCATCGAGCGCGGACTGCCCGAACAGATCTTCACCGCCCCGGAGCACGCGGACACCCAGCGGTTTTTGAGCCGGCTGCTGGAAGCCAACCGGCTGTAACCGCCGCTCGGGCTGCACGGACCGGGGGGCGCGACGGGCGAACGGAGGATTTGTCCGGTATAGACGTACAAATCCTCCAACCAGGTAGGGGCCGGATGACGCAGCGCCACGCGGGTCAGCCGGTCAGCGCGTGGCGCAGGTCGGCGACCAGGTCGGCCGGATCCTCGATCCCGCAGCTCAGCCGGACCAGGTCGGCCGGGACCGCGGCGGCTGAGCCCTCGACCGACTGATGAGTCATCGCCTGCGGCACCTCGATCAGCGACTCGACGCCGCCAAGCGACTCGGCCAGCGTGAACAGCTCCGTCCGTGAGGCGATCCCGGTGGCGTCCGGATGCCGGAAAGACACCATCCCGCTGAAGCCCGGCCAGCGGACGTCCGATACCCCCGGCGCCTCGGCGAGGAACTCCGACACCGCACGGGCACTCGCCGCGTGCGCGGCCATCCGCAGATGCAGCGTCCGCAGGCCGCGGTGCACGAGGAAGCAGTCGAACGGCCCGGGTACCGCGCCGACCGCGTTCTGGACGAACCGCAACTGCTCGTACCAGTCGGGGTCCTTGGTGACCACGACCCCACCGACGACGTCTGAGTGACCGCCGAGGTACTTGGTCGTCGAATGCACGACGAAGTCGGCGCCGAGCTCCAGCGGTCGCTGGTTGACGGGCGTGGCGAACGTGTTGTCGACCGCCACCAGGGCGCCGCCGCGGCGCGCGACGACGCCGGCGATGTCGATGACGTTGAGCAGCGGGTTGGTCGGCGTCTCGACCCAGATCAACCTCGTCTCAGGGCGGACCGCCGCCGCGACCGCGTCGAGCTCGGTCTGGGCGACCAGATCGTGGACCAGGCCCCAACGGCTGAAGACCTTGTCGACCAGCCGGAACGTGCCGCCGTACAGGTCGTTCGGCATCACGATGTGCGACCCGGCGGCGCAGACGACCGTGATCAGCGCATGCTCGGCCGCCAGGCCGGACGAGAACGCGACCGCCATCCCGCCCTCGAGCTCGCCGAGCGCGGTCTCCAGCGCCGCCCGGGTCGGGTTGGCCGAGCGTGCGTAGTCGTAGTCGCCGACGAACTCGCCGGGCGACGGCTGGGCGTAGGTCGAGGTCTGGTGGATCGCCGGGATCACGGACCTGAACGACGGGTCGGGCGTCAGCCCGGCGTGCACCGCCCGGGTCCCAAAGCCGCGCTGCCGCGAGCCACTCATGACGCCAGCGCCTCCAGCAGGTCGGTCCGCGTGACCAGGCCCTCCGCCCGGCCGTTCTCGACGACGAGCAGTGCCTGCTGGTCGCCGGACAGCGCCTCGACCGCCTCGCGCACCGGGTCCTCGGCGTCGACCGACGGGAACGGCGGCTCCATCACGGCGGAGATCTCGGCGTCGAGCAGGCCGGGATCGGACGCGGCGTGCCGGAGCAGGCCGCGCTCGCCGATCGCGCCGACGATTTCGATCCCGCCCACCCCGTCGTCGGCGGACACGACCGGCAGCTGCGAGACGCGGTACTCGTGCAGCAACGAGACGGCCTCACGAACCTTGTAGTGCGGCTGCACCGTGACCAGCGACGGGAACTCGCCGGCGGCCCGCTTGCGGCGCAGGACGTCGCCGACGGTCAGGTGGGCGTCACGGGCCAGGAAGCCGTACTGGCGCATCCAGCTGTCGGAGAAGATCTTGGACAGGTAGGAGCGGCCGCCGTCGGGCAGGATCACCACGACCATCGCCTGCGGGTCGCCGATCTCCGCGCCGACCTGCAGCGCGGCGTGCAGCGCCAGCCCGCAGGAGCCGCCGGCGAGGATCCCCTCGGCCTGCGCCAGCCGCCGGGCGGTCAGGAACGAGTCACGATCGGACACCGTCACCCAGCGGTCGACCGAGGCCGGGTCGAACGTCTGCGGCCAGAAGTCCTCGCCGACGCCTTCGACCAGATACGGCCGCACGTTGGCCTCGCCACCGGAGTAGATCGAACCCTCGGGATCGGCGCCGACGACGACCAGGTCGGGCGTGCGCTCCCGCAGGTAGCGGACGGTGCCGGTGACCGTGCCGCCGGTCCCGACGCCGACGACCAGGTGCGTGATCTGTCCGGCCGTCTGCTCCCACAGTTCCGGACCGGTGGTGTCGTAGTGGGCCTGGGGGTTGGCCTCGTTGGCGTACTGGTTGGGTTGGAACGCGCCGGGTATCTCGGCCGTGAGCCGATCGGCGACGCGGTAGTAGGAGCGGGGCGAGTCCGGCGGCACGTCGGTCGGCGCCAGCACCACCTCGGCGCCGTAGGCGCGCAGCAGGTCGATCTTCTCCCGGCTCATCTTGTCCGGCATCACCGCCATCACTCGATAGCCCTTCAGCCGCGCGGCGATCGCCAGGCCGGTGCCGGTGTTGCCCGACGTCGGCTCCACGATCGTGCCGCCCGGCTTGAGCTTTCCGTCGCGCTCGGCCGCGTCGATCATCGCGACCGCGACGCGGTCCTTGATCGAGCCGCCCGGGTTGAACGTCTCGACCTTGGCGATCAGCTGACAGCGCAGTCCGGCGCCGATCCGCGACAGCCTGACCAGCGGGGTGTGACCGATCGTGTCGAGGATCGAGTCACGGATGTCCGGCGCCGCGGTCACGCCCCGGCCTCGGAATCGGGCACGTCGACATCGGCCCACAGGCTCGGCAGGTTGACGACGATCCCGTCCTGCGTGGAGCGCGCCAGCACGACCACCGCCGGCTCGGGGTGCGGGTTCTCCTCGCGGTGCGGCACCCACGGCGGCACGAACACGTAGTCGCCGGGCCCGGTCCGGATCCGCGTCTCGTTGCGATCCTTGTTAAGGAACACGAACTCGGGGTGGCCGGAGACGACATAGATGCCGGTCTCGGCCTCGCCGTGGTGGTGGTCGCCGGAGTTCATCTCCGGGCCGACATGGTTCTCGCCCATCCAGATCCGCCGGGTCCCGCCGTGGCGGGCCGAGAGCGCCTCGAACCGGCGCATCCCGGGAGTCTGGGCGGTGTCGGAATCGAGCTCGCCGTGCGCCGCGTGGTGCAGCGGACGGTGCCACGCGGCGCTCGCGCCGTCGCGACCGGTGTGCGATGGATCGCTCACGCCACGGATTGTGACGCGTCAGGCCCGATGCGTTCCGCGCGGCCGTCCGGTCTGCGCGGCCTGACGAACCCGATCGGCGTCGACGGCCGGCGGGCTCGCGGCGCAGGCTTGGCAAGTTGCCCAACCCCCTGTTGAGGTTTTTGCCATCCACCTCGCCCCCGATGGGTTGGGCCCCGCCCTTGGGGGAGGGGGGCCGGCGTTCAGCTCGCCCGGCTCACGCCACCGAGCGACACGGCAGGCGGCCCGTCAGACCGGTCAGCTCCGCGAGCCGTTCGTAGGAGGCGAGCCGATCCTCGATCGCGAACGTGTTCGTGCTCGCGATGATCTCGTCGGCCCCCGAGCGCTCCACGTGCTCGGCCAGCAGCTCGCCCGCCCGCTCGGGGCCACCGACGACGTCGGCATCGGTCCGGACCTGGACCTGGACCGCCCGTTCGGCTTCGGAGAAGCGGTAGGAGAGCGCCTGCTCGACCGGCATCAGCGGCCCTGAACCGCCGGCCCGCCCGCGCACCCAGGAGATGTACGTCGGCAGCGCCAGCGCCCGCGCGTGCTCGTCATCCTCGCCGACGAACACCTTGAGCCCGAGGATCGCGTACGGGCGATCGCCGGGGCGCGCGGGCGTAAACGCGCTGCGGTACAGACGCAATGCCTCGTGGGCGATGTCGGGATTCGAATACGCGGCGAACGCGTAGCTCAGGCCGCGCCGCGCGGCGGTGCGGGCCGAGTCCAGGCTCGACCCGAGCATGAACACCGGCGGGAACGGCACCCCCCGGGGTCCCGCCCTGACCCCCGCGAGCGGGTGGCCCTCGGGCAGCGGCACGAGGTCGGCGAACGCCAGCAGCTGATCGAGCTGCTCCTCATAGCCGGCGCCGTGAGCCGTGTCCGACGGCCTGCCAAGCGCGAGCAGGATCGCATCGTCAAGTGTCCCCTCCGAGCGGCCGATCCCGAGGTCGATCCTGCCCGGATACAGCGACGAGAGCATCAGGAACTGCTCGGCGACATGGAGTGGACGGTGGTTGGGGAGCAGCATTCCGCCGGAGCCGACGCGGATCCGTTCGGTGCCGTCCGCGATGTGGCCGATCAGCACCTCGGGCGCCGTGCTGGCGACGCCGCCGAGCGCGTGGTGCTCGGCGACCCAGAAGCGGCGATAACCGAGCCGCTCCACGTGGCGGGCGAGCACGAGCGACTCACGGATCGATTGGGCGGGCTCGACGCCCTCACGGATCGGCGCCTGCTCAAGCATGGAATACGCGGTCACGGCATCAGTGATCATCGCACTAGGATGACAGCAGCTCCTGTAAACCGATTGGAATAGTCGAGAAGATGACCGATCCCAGTTGGCGGCAGCTGACGCTCGCGGTTTCGCTCAGCGGCGTCGGCTCCCACCCCGCCGCGCGGCTCGCGGCCGACTCGCTGACGCCCGCAACCTGGCAGCACTGGACGAGCGCGATCGCCGAGACCGAACGTGGCGGCTTGGAGCTGGTGACGCTCGCCGACGGACCGCCGCAGCGGGCGAGTGGCCGGGCGACCGACGGTCAGCGCAACGGCAACGCGAGCGATGGCCAGCGCAACGGCGATCGACCGCAGCACCGCGCCGCTGACGGCGACGACGCCGCGCGGTTGCCGTGGCTGGACCCCACCCTGATCGCCTGCCGGGCTGCCCCGGTCAGCGTCGCCGTCGGACTGGTGCCCGAGATCCCGACCGTCACCACTGAGCCGTTCCTGGTCTCGACGCAGCTCGCGACGCTGGACCACGTCAGCCGTGGCCGCGCCGGCTGGTCGGTGATCGTCTCCGAACAGAAGTCCGGCGGGGAGTACGTTGGGCCGCGCTCGGTGCCACCGGTCGCCGACCGCTATGCGGAGGCCGCCGAGCACATCGAGGCGGTACGGCGGCTGTGGGACAGCTGGGAGGACGACGCCGAGATCCGTGACGCACCGGCCAACCGGTTCGTCGACCGCGAGCGGCTGCACCACATCGACTACGCGGGCCGCTGGCTCTCGGTCAAGGGGCCGTCGATCACCCCGCGGCCGCCGCAGGGGCAGCCGATCGTCGCGATCACGCTCCGGGGGCAGCCGTCGCTGCAGCTGGCGGCGGCGCATGCCGACGTGGCGTTCGTCGCGGCTGGACCGGACCTGCTCGACACGACCCGACGGCTCGCCGACGCGGTCGCCGCCGCCGGACGCGAGCCGGAGCAGGTCGTGGTGCTGGCCGACCTCGGGGTCGTCTTGTCCGACGACGAGGGGGCCGCGACCGACCGGGCGGCGCGGCTGGACGCGGCGGCACCGCGGGACGACACCGGCGACCCGCCGGCGTTCGCCGGTACTCCCGCGGCCCTGGCGCAGCACATGCTGCAGCTGGCCGGACACGGCGTTCACGGGTTTCGCCTGCACCCCGCCGTGATCGGCGAGGACCTGCCGCTGATCGCCCGCCGCCTGACCGAAGAGCTGCAGGCGCGCGGCGCCCGCCACGCAGGCGGTGGCCGGTTGCTGTCGCTGCGCGCCCGGCTGGGTCTGGACCCCCATCCCGCCAACCGCTACGCCGCCGGCGCCCGATGAGCCCCCCCAGGCAGATCCACCTCGCCGCCCACTTCCCGGGCGTCAACAACACGACCGTCTGGAGCGACCCGGCCGCCGGCAGCCACATCGACTTCAGCTCGTTCGAGCACCTGGCACGAACCGCCGAGCGGGCCAAGTTCGACTTCTTCTTCCTCGCCGAGGGGCTGCGGATGCGTGAGCACGCCGGTCGCCTGCACGAGCTCGACGTCGCCGGACGGCCCGACAGCCTGGCGATCCTCGCCTCGCTGGCGGCGGTGACCGAGCGGATCGGGCTGATGGCGACGATCACCACGACCTACCACGACCCCTACGAGCTGGCGCGCCAGCTGGGCACGCTCGACCACCTGTCCGACGGTCGTGCCGGCTGGAACCTGGTCACCTCATCGGATCCGTTCACCGGCGCCAACTTCCGCCGCGGCGGCTACCTGCCGTACGACCAGCGCTACGAACGCGGCGAGCAGTTCGTCGAGTCGGTGCAGCTGCTGTGGGAGGCGTGGGCGCAAAACGGATCGCGATTCAGATACGACGGCACCCAGGTCCGGATCGCCGGCGAGTTCCCGCTGCCGCCGCTGCCCCAGGGGCGTCCAGCGATGATCCAGGCGGGCGACTCCGACGCCGGTCGCGAGTTCGCCGCGCGCTACGCCGACGGGATCTTCACCCGCCACGGGCGCATCGAGGACGGCGTCCGGTTCTACGCGGACGTCAAGGGGCGCCTCGAGCGCTACGGCCGCCAGCCGCACGAGTTGGTGATCCTGCCCGGCTCCACCTTCACCCTCGGCGACACCGATGCGCAAGCGCACGAGCTCGCCCTGGAGGTGCGGCGCGCGCAGGTCTCCGGCCCCCACGCGATCATGTTCCTCGAGCAGCTGTGGAACCGTGACCTGTCGTCCTACGATCCCGATGGCCCGCTGCCCGAGGTCGAGCCCGACCTGACCGCGCAGGCGCGCGCCGAGGGCTCGGCCCAGGCACGGACGCTGCAGCGCGAGGCGATCGAGACGGCGGCCCGCTGGCGGGCCCGCGCCGAAGCCGACAACCTGTCGATCCGCGAGCTTGTGATCGAGATGACCGGCCGCCAGTCGTTCATCGGCTCGCCGCAGACGGTCGCCGAGGCGATCAACGCCCACGTTCAGGCCCACGCCTGCGACGGCTTCATCCTGATTCCGCACGTCACCCCCGGCGGCCTTGACCGGTTCGCCGACGAGGTCGTGCCGCTGCTGCAGGAACGCGGCGTGTTTCGCACCGACTACGAGGGCCCGACGCTCCGCGATCACCTCGGACTCGCCGGCCCGCGTCAATGGGCGCGCCTCCAGGCGGCGCGGGCGAGCTGAGCGGTTACGATCGCGCCGTGCTGGACCCGGATGTGGAGCGGTACCTGTCGGGGCTCGCCGAGGCGGGGGCCGCGACGGCGGACGAGCGCGACCCGGCGACGCTTCGCCGCGAATACGACGAGGCCGCCGCGGGACTGTTCGGACCCGTACCTGAAGTCGAGTCGGTGCAGGATCACGACGCCGACGGCGTACCGGCCCGGGTCTTCCGGCCGACCGGTGGCGAGCGGGGCGCGCTCGTCTACCTGCATGGCGGCGGATGGGTGCTCGGCGGCCTGGATTCGCACGGTCCGCTGTGCCGGGCCCTGGCGGCTCGCTCAGGTCAGGCGGTGCTCGCGGTCGACTATCGCCTCGCGCCCGAGCACCGATATCCGGCGGCGGTGCAGGACGCCTGGACCGCGTTTGAGTGGGCGAGCGAGCGCTTTGACCGCGTCGCCGTGGGCGGCGACAGCGCCGGCGGGCACCTGGCGGCGACGGTCGCCCGCCGGGCGCGTGACGCGGGGCTGGCGCTCGCGCTGCAGGTGCTCGTCTACCCGGCCACCGAGCATGGCTGCGAGTGGCCGTCCTATCGGCAGTACACGACCGGGCCGGCGTTTCACACCGCCGACATGCAGTGGTACTGGGAACAGTTCCTCGACGATCCGACGCGCGCCGGCGAGCCCGACTGCAGCCCGCTGCGCGCGCCCGACCTGTCCGGGCTGGCACCGGCGCTGGTGCTGACCGCCGAGCACGACCCGCTGCGCGATGAGGGCGAGGCCTACGCGCAGGCGCTGATGCGGGCGGGCGTGCCGACGACGCTCGTGCGCTACGACGGGCTGATCCACGGCTTTTTGCGAATGCCGGCGGTGATTGGGCGAGCCGGTGAGGCGCTGACGCTCGTCGCCGGCTCGGTCGCCGACGCGCTCGCGCCCGGTCGCCAATGACGGGCGCCGGGACCCGGCCGACCGCTACCGTGCCCGCGATGTCACGCAGCGCCAGACGGCTTGATGGGCTGGGCACGACGATCTTCACCGAGATGACCGCGCTCGCGGTCACGACCGGCGCGATCAACCTCGGCCAGGGGTTCCCGGACACCGACGGGCCGTCGGAGGTGATCGAGGGGGCCGTCGCGGCGCTGCGCGGCGGCGAGAACCAGTACGCGCCGCTGCCCGGCGTGCCGGCACTGCGCGAGGCGATCTTTACGCACCAGCGCAGCTGGTACGGGCTGGAGCCCGAGGACCTGCTGGTCACGTTCGGCGCGACCGAGGCGATCGCGGCGGCGGTGCTCGGCCTGTGCGATCCCGGCGACGAGGTGATCGTGCTCGAGCCCTATTACGACTCCTACCCGGCCACGATCGCGTTTGCGGGCGCGGTGCGCCGGCCGGTGACGCTGCGCCCGCCCGACTTCGCCCTGGACGCCGACGAGCTGCGTGCCGCGGCCGGCCCGCGGACGCGGGCGCTGCTGCTCAACACGCCGCACAACCCAACCGGCCGGGTGCTGTCACGCAGCGAACTGAACGCGGTCGCCGAGGTCTGCATCGAGCGCGACCTCGTGTGCATCTCCGACGAGGTCTACGAGCACCTCGTCTATGACGGCGAGCACGTGCCGCCGGCGACGCTGGCCGGGATGGCCGAGCGGACGCTGACGATCTCAAGCGTCGGCAAGTCGTTCTCGGTCACCGGCTGGAAGATCGGCTGGTGCTCGGGTCCCGCCGAGCTGGTCGCCGCCACCCGCACCGCCAAGCAGTTCCTCACGTTTGCGGGCGGCACGCCGCTGCAGCACGGGGCCGCGGCGGCGCTGGCGCTGCCGGCGACCGTGCTGTACGAGCTGCGCGACGCGCTGGCCCGCAAGCGCGACATGCTCCGGGAGGGCCTGGCCACCGCCGGCCTTGAGCCGTTGCGATCCGCCGCGACCTATTTCGTCAACGCCGACGTCGGCGTCGACGCGATCGAGTTCTGCCGCATGCTGCCCGAGCGAGCCGGCGTCGTCGCGATCCCGACGAGCGTGTTCTACGACGACAAGGACGCGGCGCGGTCGCTGGTGCGCTTCGCGTTCTGCAAGCGCGACGAGGTGATCGCCGAGGCCTCGCGGCGGCTGACGGCGCTGCGCTGAACGGAGGCGACCGCCCCGCTCCCACGCCGGTCACTCAAACGGGCCGGCCTTGTACACGAGCCCGGGCAGCTCACGACCGAGCACGGACGCGAGCCACTCGGCGGCCGATAGCAGCGCCGGCAGTGACACCCCGCCGCTGTCGGCGCCCTCCGCGTCGAGCAGGTACAGGAGATCCTCGGTCGCGATGTTGCCGGTTGCCCGCGGCGCGAATGGGCAGCCGCCGAGGCCGCCGAGCGACGCGTCGAACACGGTCGCGCCGTGCTCGAGCCCGGTGATCGCGTTCGCGTAGCCCGTGTTGCGGGTGTTGTGCAGGTGCAGCCCGACCGGCCGGCCGTCCATCGCTGTGAGCGCGTCCGGCAGCAGCCGTCGCACCTGAGCGGGCACCCCCACGCCGACGGT
>Ga0302325_10029671_pt1 | contig 11294 bp, 12 predicted proteins | sample Palsa_T0_2_FD_201948 | JGI IMG/M metagenome (GOLD analysis project Ga0302325, IMG submission 201948) | Peat permafrost microbial communities from Stordalen Mire near Abisko, Sweden - Palsa_T0_2 | ecosystem: Environmental > Terrestrial > Soil > Palsa > Peat permafrost | place: Sweden: Abisko...
CGGCTCGGGTCTATAATGCTCTTGGCCATTTTTGGGAAAAGGGAGGGGACCCTAGCATGGCTGGCGGACGGGGGCAAGAGGGGCGATTGATGATTGGGGATCAAATAAATTATGGTCGCCTCCGGTGTAGCGAGTCGCGTAGTGGTTCAGCGATGCTCAATTACATCTGGCTCGGGCTGATCCTGGCGGCGGTGTTGATGGGGGGAGCGACGGGGCACTTGAAGGAGCTGACGGACGGGGCTTTCGACGCGGCGAAGACGGGGGTGATGTCGGTGGCGCTCCCACTCATTGGCATCATGGCCCTGTGGCTGGGAATCATGCGGCTTGCGGAGAAATCCGGGCTGGTGCAGGTACTGGCCCGGGCGTTGCGGCCCGTGCTGCGGCTGCTCTTTCCAGAGATTCCCGCCGGCGATCCGGCCATGGGGGCAATGGTGATGAATATCGCGGCGAACATGCTGGGCCTGGGCAATGCGGCAACGGCGCTGGGATTGCGGGCAATGCAGCGGCTGGAGCGGCTGAACCCGCACCCGGGCATCGCCACGAATGCGATGTGCACTTTCCTGGCGATCAACACGAGTTCCGTGCAGCTCATCCCGGCGACGGCGGTAGGCATCCTGGCGGCAGCCGGATCGGCAAACCCGACGGCGATCATCGGCACCGCGCTGGCGGCCACCAGTTGCGCGGCAATAGCGGCCATCATCGCCGTCAAGACACTCGAGCGGCTGCCGGTTTTCGCGGCTCCGGAAAACGCGGCGATCCTCGGTGGCGACGATGGGGCGGCGGAGGCGGTCGAGGAGGAAGCGGAGTCCCCTCCCCCACGGCCGCTGCGCTGGTGGGGCGGACCGCTGCTGGGACTCTTTGCAGCCTGTTTTGTGTACTGGTTCGTCCTTGATGTTTTTTACCCCGGAATGTGGGGACGTCCGCCGCCGCCGGGCACACTGGGAACGGCCCCATGGGTGCGGGCGATTTCCGTCGCCTCGACGCTGGCCATTCCGTTTTTCATCTCCTTTTTCCCCCTCTACGCCTTTGCCCGCGGGGTGAAGGTGTATGAGGAATTCGTGGAGGGAGCCAGGGATGGCTTCAATGTGGCGATCCGGATTATCCCGTACCTGGTGGCGATCCTGGTGGCGGTGGGGATGTTCCGGGCTGCGGGCGGCATCCAGATGGTGGCACAATGGCTGGCGCCGGTGCTAAACCGGGTCGGATTCCCGGCGGACTTGCTGCCGGTGGTGCTGGTGAGGCCCTTGAGCGGCAGCGCCACGATCGGGCTCTTTGCGGAGTTGGTAAAGGCGCACGGGCCGGACAGTTTCATCGCGCGCACGGCCGGGACCATCCTGGGCAGCACGGAGACGACTTTTTACGTGCTGGCGGTATATTTTGGATCGGTGGGCATCCGCAGGACGCGCCACGCGGTGCTGGCCGGTCTGGCGGCGGACCTGACGGGAGTGGTGGTCTCCTTTGTCATCTGCCGGGCAGTATTCAGCGGCCCGGAGCTGTTACCAAAAATACGGGGACCAGAAAGAGACGGGGGCAACATCAGAAAGATCGTTATACGCACCGGTTGGAACCGCGATGACCGTATCGACCGTGTAGGGGCCGTAACTGTCACCAAAGATGTCGGCGCCCGTGCTATAGAGAACGCTCCCGGTCTTGAGGTAGGCCTTCAAGTCGGAAAAGGTGGGGTTCATGCCAGTGGTCTTGTTGTTTTCAATGGCATACATGTCCGTGGCGCCATCGAGTTGGCGCAAGTCTTCGAGGATGCGGCTGGCCTGGGAGCGTTTGCGCGCGCGCAGGAAGTTGGGAACGGCGATGGAGGCGAGCAAGGCGATGATGGCAACCACAATCATGATTTCCACCAGCGTAAAGCCGCGGCGATAGGATTTGTATTTATGAATGTTCATAAGGATGAATCAGATGGATAGTCGCTCTAAAGCAGGTGCCAAACCGCGTAGGACGGGGGATGGCAGTCAAATCTTGTAGCGAAAACCGCTACAACGGTCCGGCCCCCGGTCTGATAAATTAATGATACGGAGACCAAAAGGAGGCAGGCGCAACGTCGGAAAGGGTGTCAAACGCATTTGTCGGAACCTTGACGATCGTATCGACGGTGAACGGTCCGTAACTGTCGTTAAAGATGTCAGCACCCGTGCTGTAGAGAACGGAACCGGTCTTCAGGTAGGCCTTCAGGTCGCTAAAGTTGGGGTTCATGCCGGTGGTCTTGTTGTTTTCAATGGCATACATGTCCGTCGCGTTGTCGATGACGCGCAGATCCTCGAGTATGCGGGTGGCCTGCGCGCGTTTGCGGGCGCGCAGGAAGTTGGGAACGGCGATGGAGGCGAGCAAGGCGATGATGGCGACCACGATCATGATTTCCACCAGCGTAAAGCCGCGGCGATTGGTTGGATAAGAAGCGATATTCATTAGGAATGGATTGGTTGAATGATCGCTGAAAAAGAGCATACGCCAAACCGCGCAACGCCATCCCGGCCAGTCAAATTTTGTAGCTGAAGGCGCTACGAGGGGCCACAAGGGAAATTGGGATTTCGAATCGAATCAGGCCGGGTTCTCCCGCACCCACTCCATGGCGCGGCGCTGAAGCTCGGCGCCATTTCTGAGGTCGAGCTTTTCCTTGATGCGCGCGCGATAGGTATCGACCGTCGTAGCCCCCACGTGCAAGGCGGCGGCGATGCCACGGGCGGTTTCGCCCCGTCCGATGCGTTGGAAGACGTCCAATTCGCGGTCCGTCAGAGCGCTTACGTCGCCGGCGTTGGAGGCTTTTCTCCCGGTGGCAAAGTTGCCCAGCATGCGGCTCGTCATCTGGCGACTGAGGTAAACCTCGCCATTGAGAACCTGCTCGATGGCGACCATGACCTCCGAGGAGGCCTCGGACTTCGTAATGTACCCGCGGGCTCCGGCTCGCAGGACGCGCTGGGCGTAGATGGCCTCGTCATGCATGGAGAGGACAAGCACGGGCAGATCGATGCCGCGGGCCTTGAGGTCCTTGAGGAAATCGAGGCCATTGGAGCCACGAAGCGTGATGTCCAGGATGGCGATGTTCGGGCGCAGGCTTTCCGCGAGGCGAAGGGCGTCGTGCACGTTATCGGTCTCGGCGCATACGCGCATGTCTCCGCGCTTGGAAACAATCGCGGCGAGGCGCTCCCGGAACATGGGATGATCTTCCACGAGCAGAACCTTGATGACCGATTCGAGGGTCTCAGCTTGCATGGATCGAACCAGGATTTGCAGGCGTGCGCAGCGGAACGCGGCAGCACACGCGGGTGCCCCCCTCCGGCAGGCTGGAGATTTCGATGCTTCCATCGAGAATCCCGGCGCGGTAGCGCATGCTGCGCAGGCCCATGCCCGGGCATGGGCACTTGACAGAGCGGATGCCGATTCCATTGTCCCGGACGGTGAGGATTACGTGGCTCTCGCAGAGGGCGAGGCGAATGGAAACCACCGTGGCATGGCCATGGCGGACGGCATTGGAGGTCGCCTCCTGGGCGATTCGGTAAAGGTGTGTAGCGATCTCGCGGTGGTCGATCATGACCTCTCCTTCAGGCTCGAAGGTGCACTCGATCTCGTGAAGCCTGCGGGTATTGGCGGCCAGGTCCTCGAGCGCGGAAGCCAGACCGGCCTCGTCCATGTGAACCGGGGCGATACCGCGCGCGATGCTCCGGGCCTGAACGATGGCGTCCTTCAAGAGCTCGTGAAGCTCCGTGGCCGTCTCCGCCTCCGGCTGGTAGCGCTCGGAGAGATCGTCCCGCAGGGAGCCGGTCACGCAGGCGATGCCGGCGAGGAATTGGCAGAGCCCATCGTGCAAGTCGGCGCCGATGCGCTGCTGCTCCCGCTCGCTGGCCGCCACGATGTCGCGTTCCAGTTCGCGTACCCGGCGCATATTCGCGATCCATGCCTCCATGCTGTCACGCCGGCTCTTGATGGCGATTCCACTGATGGCGGTGAAGCTGAAGAATATGAACCGAACGACGGTCTCCCAGATTTCCACCCACATGGCGCTGTAGGGATGGCCGGCCCACCAATCCGCCCACCACCACACAATGGCACTGAGAAGCACGATGAGAATGGTGGAATTGCGGTCCAGGAACCAGACAGCGAAGAAAATCGGACCGATGTAGAATAGGAAGAAACTGATCTCGTAACCGGTGATGTAATCGAAAAAACCGACCACGAGGACGCCGAGGATCGCCTGGAGCAGGAGCGACTCCCTGGATTGCGACCGGCAGTATTGAGAAAAAGACATCGCGGCAGGACCAATGAGAGAGCAGGATCGAGGCCAGCGGCAACCCGGGAATGGCGTGAACCATGGGGGGAGCCCGTAAGGATTTTCAAAAGTGAGAGCCCTTTTGGGCAGAAATAATGCCAAAACCCCCGCGAAAGGATTGACAGTCATTATGGAAAATCTAATATTCCGTGCGTCAACCGCTGGCATTGGATGCCAAATGGTTGCGAGCCTGGAAGGAACCCAACCCTAATGAAAGAGAAGAGCAAGGCGGTCATGTGGCTGTGCTTTACGGTCCTTGTGGCCACCGGAATGAAGTACGTGCCGCCCTATTTGCTGGAGCAAAGAAGGCTCGACATGCAGGAGCGCGCTCTGGACCAGAGGGAGGAAGTCTTTCTGCGTCAGCGCGTTGCGCCGACGGTATCGGTGCCGGCGCCGGTGCATGCGTATGGCGCGCAGTTGCTCTGAGAGGCGCCTGGGGATTAGATTTGAAATTTTAATCCTGCGCCCCATCGGCAGCGCGTGGGGGGTCTTGGCCGCTCAAAGTATCGTCGGTTTGCCGGCTGCCATTCATCGATTGGCGGATGGCCTGCAGGAGCTTGCGCTTGGTATCCGGGTGCGGGGGATAGGGGCACAGCGAAAGGGCAAAGACTGAGTTGAGCTGGTGAAACTGGGCAAGAATCTCCTCCGCCCGCTCCCCAAAATCCTGCCGGGCCTCCTGGAAAGCCTCCTCTTCGCAATCCTCGAGCGCTCCCACGACGTAAAGACGGGCCAGATTCTCAAACTCCTCGAAATTCATTTTTGCGATCTTTCAATACTTTTGCGAAGGCCCAATCCAGAATGCGCCTGAATCGAGTCCTTACCGGAGTATTCGTTTGAGCGGGCATTTCGGGCTGACCGATCTTGAAAAAGTGTCGGTCGTCTTTCGTTTCATGGTTGCCGGTGGGGTTCCTTTTAATGCAAAAGATCGGCCCCCGGCTTTTTCCCCAGGGATGCGTTATGTTGAACAAGAAATTTACCCAACTGCTGCCGGAACCCATCGGCAGGAATATGCGGGTGGCGGAATTGATCGAGGGGACCTTCAAGGCGTATAACGGAGGCCGTCTCGCGGAAGGGTGCCGGCTCTTCACGGAAAAGATGCTGGCGGGAAATGGCTGTGTCGGGATGACGTTGACGGGAGCGCTGACGCCCGCGGGACTGGGCCGGGCGGCCGTGGCGCCGCTGATGAAGGCCGGTTTTGTGGACTGGATTGTCTCGACGGGCGCGAACCTGTACCACGATCTGCACTACGGCCTCGGCATGAAGCTTTACGCCGGCTCCCCCTTTTTGAATGACGTGGAGCTACGCCATCAGGGCGTGATCCGCATCTATGACATTCTCTTCGACTACGCGGTGCTGCTGGATACCGATGCGTTCGTGCGCCAGGCGATCCAGGGGCCGGAATTCCAGAAGAGCATGGGAACGGACGAGTTTCACTACCTGCTGGGCAGGTACGTATACGAGCGGGAGCGGAAGCTGGGCCTCAAGGAGAGGAGCGTCCTGAGCGCCGCCTACCGGTACGGGGTGCCGATTTTCACCAGTTCGCCGGGGGATTCGTCCATTGGAATGAACGTGGCGGCGATGGCGCTGCGGGACTCGAGCCTGCAATTCGACGTGAACCGGGATGTGAACCAAACGGCGGCCATCGTCTACGAGGCGAAATCCAGCGGGCTCACCAGCAGCGTGTTCATCCTGGGCGGCGGCTCGCCGAAGAATTTCATCCTGCAAACCGAGCCGCAAATCCAGGAGGTGATGGGCATCGAGGAGCGCGGGCACGATTACTTCCTCCAATGCACCGACGCGCGGCCGGACACCGGCGGGCTTTCTGGAGCGACGCCGGCGGAAGCGGTAAGCTGGGGAAAAATCGACCCCGATAACCTGCCGGATTGCGTGGTCTGTTACGCGGACTCAACGATCACGCTGCCGCTGATCACCGCCTATGTGTTGAGCAGGCGCGCGCCGCGGCCGCTTAAGCGGCTCTACGACAGGCGCGACGTGATGCTCGAGAAGCTGCGGGCGCAGTATCTCAAGCGCGGGACGGTCGGGAAAATCGAGCACCGGACGGACTTGCGCAAAGAGAAGAAACCGCGAACGAAGCCATGACGGTCCTCAAGCCCGGCGCCTCGAATTACAAGGCCGCGCTCGCGGCGCTAGATCGCAGCGCGGAGCCCGATCCGCGCGTTAGCGAGACGGTGGCGAAGATCATCGCGGACATCCGCGAACGCGGGGACGCCGCGCTAATCGAGTATACGGAGCGATTCGGCGGCGCCAGGCTCGCCGCGAAGCAACTGCGGGTGAGCGCGGCGGAATTCAAGGCCGCGGAAAAGCGGGTGGATCAAGCGACGCGGCAGGCGGTGGCCGTGTCTCACACGAATGTGCGGGAATTCGCAGAAAAGAGCCTGCGGAAAGGTTGGAGCGGGAAGAACCGCCAGGGGGCGAAGGTGGGCGAGCGGTTCGACCCCTTCGAGCGGGTCGGGATTTATGTGCCGGGAGGGACGGCCCCCCTGGTCTCGACGGCGGTGATGACATGCACGCTGGCGGCGGTCGCGGGAGTGCCGGAGATTGTCGTGACGACGCCGGCGGACAAGACCGGTACGGTAAACCCGGCGCTGCTGCACGCATTGGGCGTGGCCGGCGCCACGGAAGTGTACAAGGCAGGCGGCGCGCAGGCGGTGGCGGCGCTGGCATACGGGACCGGGAGCCTGGCGCGAGTGCTGAAGATTTTCGGGCCGGGCAACGCATATGTGGTTGAGGCGAAGCGGCAATGCTATGGACGGGTGGCGATTGATCTGTTGCCGGGGCCGAGCGAAATCCTGGTCATCGCGGACGGGACAGCGAACGCGGCATGGATCGCCGCCGACCTGCTGGCGCAGGCGGAGCACGGGCATGGCAGCGCGGTGCTCTTAGTTACCGATTGCGCAATGAAGCTGAAGGAAGTGCAGGCCGCCTTCGAGGCGCAACTTGCGACGCTGACGCGGCAGGACCATTTGCGCGAGGTCGCGGAACAGGCGACGCATTTGATCCTGGTCAAAAGCCTGGCGGAGGCCGTGAGACTGGCGAACGGCTTCGCGCCGGAACATCTGACGATCATGGCCGCCGATGACGAGAAGCTCGCTACGCAAATCCGGACAGCGGGGGCGATATTCCTGGGCGGATATTCGCCGGTAGTTGCGGGGGATTTCGTCGCGGGTCCCAGCCATGAACTACCGACAGGCGGCGCTGGGAAATCATTCGCCGGCCTGACGGTGGATCAATTCCAGCGGCGGACGAGCGTCGTGCGGCTGGACCGCAAATCGCTGGAAGCGCTCCTGCCGGCGATCCGGACCTTTAGCGAGATCGAAGGGCTGGATGCGCACGGGCGCTCGGCGGAGATCCGCTTTGAATGACCGCTGGTGCTGCCATAGATCCCATAGGCCCTATGGGACCTATGGCTGCAGAAACCCCGGGGCGACGCAACTGGTCACGTAGTCCTCGACCGCCTCCTGCCAGGAGCGCGGATGGGAGCCGGTAAGCTCGGCCAGCTTTTCCGTCGAGAGGACGGTAAAAACCGGGCGGCGGGCGATGAATGCCTTCATTCCCGCCATCGGGATGGATTTGACCTGCGTCGTTTTTACCGGCATGCCGGCGCGTGCGGCGCACTCGAGCGCGTATTCGCCATACTCGCGCCAGGTGCATGCGCCGGAATTGCAGGCGTGCAGTACGCCACCGGCCGGGATGTCGCGGAGGAAGGGCCGCAGCATGACCGCGAGGTCCAGGGTGAAACTGGGCGTGGACCATTTGTCGCCGATGGCCTCGGCGGAATCGAACTCGAGGGCGCGCTTGAGGATGCTGTCGATGAAACTGGGGCGGTCCGGGCCGAAGACCCAGGAGGCGCGGAGGACGAGATGCGCGGCGGACGTCTCCAGGAGCGCCTGCTCGCCCCGCAGCTTTGACTCGCCGTAAACGCTGATGGCGCGGGGAGTGTCGGCCTCGGTATAGGGACGGCTGGTTTCGCCGTCGAAAACGTAATCGGTGCTGACGTGCAGGCAGCGGGCATGTTTGCGGGCGCAAAGGGCGCCGATCTCGCGGACCGCCCGGGCATTGATTCGCATGGCCTCTTCTTCGTGGGTCTCGCAGTAATCGACATTGGTCAACGCGGCGCAATTGACCAGCACGTCAAAGCGGGACGGCTCGAGCACGCGTTCGATTTCCCCGGGCCTGACGAGATCGATGTCCGTCCGGGCGAAGCCGAAAACTTCGTCCGAAGCCGACCAGGCACGAACAAGCGCCGCGCCCAGCCTCCCGCCGGCGCCGAGGATCGCGATTTTCACAAAACGAGCTTTTCCCACCATGCGCGATTGGCCAGATACCAGTCGATGGTGGCGGGGAGCGCTTCCTCGAAGCGGTGCAGCGGCTTCCAGTCGAGTTCGGCGCGGATTTTCGAGGAATCGATGGCGTAGCGGCGGTCGTGCCCGAGGCGGTCGACGACGAACTCGATCAGCTCCCTTGGCTTGCCGAGGTGATCGAGAATGCGATGGACGAGGTCCAGGTTCGTGATCTCGGTATCCGCTCCGATGTTGTACATTTGACCGGGCTTGCCGTTGAGCAGCGCGGCGACGATTGCCGCGCAATGATCCTCGACGTGGATCCAGTCGCGTACGTTGAGCCCGTCGCCGTACACCGGCAGCGGGAGGTCGCGGATGGCGTTGATCACCATGAGCGGGATGAGCTTCTCCGGGAATTGATAGGGGCCGAAGTTGTTCGAGCAGCGGGTGACGACCACCTCCTCCCCATAGGTCTTGTGAAAGGCGAGTGCGAGCAGATCGGCGCTGGCCTTACTGGCGGAATACGGGGAGCTGGGGGCGATGGGCGACTCCTCGGTAAAGCGCCCTTCGGACCCGAGCGAGCCATAGACTTCATCGGTGGAAATCTGGACGAAGCGGCGCACGCCGTGCCGCCGCGCGGCATCCAGGAGCACACTGGTGCCGACGACGTTGGTGTGGATGAAATGCTGCGGCGAGTTGATGCTGCGGTCCACGTGGGACTCGGCGGCGAAATTGACCACGGCAAAGAAGTGATGTTTGTGCATCAACTCGTCCATCAAGTCGGAATTGGCGATATCCGCGTGGAGGAACTCGTAGCGCTCCCCGTATTTGGCCGCCAGGCCCTCGACGTTGGCGATATTGCCGGCATAGGTCAGCGCGTCCACGTTGGTGACGAACTCCGGGTCGTAGTGTTCCAGGATGTATCGGATGAAGTTGCTGCCGATAAAGCCGCAGCCGCCTGTGACGAGCAATCGCATGCGCGGCGTTGTAGCAGGGACAGCGGGCGACGCCAGCACTTTTCAGGGGGCCGGCGCAGCGTGAGAGAAATGAACCACGGATTACGCGGATGGCACGGGTGAAAAGCGGCTCTTCTGGCATCCGTGAAAATCCGTGTCATCCGTGGTTCAACTTCCCTCTTCCCGGCAAGGTGGAAATATTCCTTGGGCAAACCGCTCCGATCTTCCTGTCACGATACATCCAAAAAGGAACTTGAGAGCCCCGGAAATACAGCTTCCAATGTTGTAATTGGATTGCGACATTCCGGGATGATGCGTTCACGCCCAGCAAATAAATGCTCCTCCCGATTTCAGGGAGGGCCTGAATTACGGTAAACACTCCAATGGCGACAAGGCCAACACGGAGAAGTTGCGAAGGTTCCATAAAGGCCACCGGAGCAGCTTCTGTCGGGAGATTCAGCCTGGCGATGATCCAGTCGGTGCGACTTAGCAGGATGACCGCAAAAGCCACGGAAATACCGCATGTCACTAGCCAGGCAGCCAAAGCGGCCCATGTATCCACATGGGGAGCCCCATGAAAAACGAAAGTCGCCGCAACCACTATTTGCACGATGTCAAAAGCGGCCCAATAAATGGCGAGAATGCCGAGCAGCTTTAACGCGATGATCATGATATTGCGCACAGGTGCAAGTGGGACAGCTTTTTGACAGGATGAACAGGATTTACAGAATGCAGAAGCGCAAGGGTACGGGATGGAATTTCAGCGGCTTTTTGTTCTGTATCCTGTTCATCCTGTCCAAGAACCTCTTTTAATCAGCGGTTCCCTTTCGCGAATCGCGAAAGCGCAGGGTGCGTGCGACCTTGCGGCGGACGGTGAATGCGTCCAGGAGCATCCGGAGGCTGTCGCCCACGATGTGGACTTTCGACTCGGGGGAATTGAGCCAGCGGACGGGAAGTTCGCGGACGTGGCATCCCAGAGCCTGGGCCAGGAGGAGAACTTCCACGTCGAAGGCGAACCCGTCTATGGTCTGGAGGGCGAAAATCTCGCGCGCGGCCTCCCGGCGGAAGGCCTTGAAGCCGCATTGCGTATCGCGAAAGGGCAGCAGCGCGAGGGAGCGCAGGATGTGGTTGAATGTTTTGCCCATGGTCTGCCGCAGGAAGCTTTGCCGGCGCTCGATGCGGCTGCCGGGATGCTGGCGGCTCCCGATCAGGACCTCATCCTCCGGATGGGCCTCGAAATGGGCGAGAAACCGGTCGATTTCCTCCAGCGGCACACTCAGGTCCGCATCCATGTAGAAGAGGAGGGCTCCCCTCGCCTCCCGCATGCCGGAGCGGACAGCGAAACCCTTACCGCGGTGCGCGCGGTTGGCGATGATGCGAAAATTGGCTTGTTCTGCCATGGCCTCCCTCGCTAATTCCAGCGTCCCATCCGTGCTGTGCTCGACAACGACCAATACCTCAAACGAACGGGAGGACCAGGAGGTGAAGTGATCGCCCAGGAGGCGCAGGGAATGGGGCAGCCGCGAAGCCTCGTTGTAAGCCGGGACGATGATGGAAACTTGAGGGTCGGAGATCCCCGGCATTCCGGGAGATACTTTAGAAAATGGATTTCAAGGCCAAGATAAAACAGGAGTGGCCCGCCATCGTCATCCTCGCGGTGGCCGCCGCCGCGCGCCTGACGCTGCTGGGGATCAAGCCGCCTCACTTCGACGAAGGGGTCAACGGGTGGTTCGTGGACCAGATGACGCGTACCGGGTT
>Ga0302325_10029672_pt1 | contig 11294 bp, 11 predicted proteins | sample Palsa_T0_2_FD_201948 | JGI IMG/M metagenome (GOLD analysis project Ga0302325, IMG submission 201948) | Peat permafrost microbial communities from Stordalen Mire near Abisko, Sweden - Palsa_T0_2 | ecosystem: Environmental > Terrestrial > Soil > Palsa > Peat permafrost | place: Sweden: Abisko...
ATAGAGACGAGGAGGAACACTCTCAATGAGCGGAGCCACCTGTGCGATTTTCATAATGTCCTTTGCTCCCGCCGCAGACACAAGCCCGTGCAGTGCAGCAAAGTTCCGTTACGCTCGGATAGACGTGAGTAAATTCCGCGCCCAAAAGCAAGATCTGCGCTGAGTAATATATCCAGATCAGCAGCACTACCAGCGAGGCGGCTGCGCCATAGGTCGAATCAAGCGCTTGTCTACCGATATAGATGCCGATCAATAGCTTGCCGAGCTCGAACAGCGCCGCGGTGATGGCTGCGCCAAGCCCTACATCTCTCCAATCGACCTTTACGTCCGGCAAGCACTTGAACATCATGGCAAAGATAAAAGTTACCGCAACAAATGAAACCAGCGAGCCTGAAATCTGTAATGTCGTAGCTGGAAACTGATCATCGACATATTTGCCGACGACCGAAAGTGCAGCGGTGAATACAAGCGGACCAACAGCAGAAAGCCGAGAGAAATAATCGCCGCTATCGAAATAAGGTAGGTACGGATGAATTGCCAAAGACTGCTAACCTTTTTGGCTTCGACTTCCCATACTGTATTGAAGGCATCTTTAAGTTGAACGACGACCCCCACCGCTGTGAGTAACAAAATGGCTGTGCCGAGGCAGGTTGCCACGAGGCCCTGCTGTGGCTTGCTGGCGCCCACCAACATTGCATCTACCGCCGCGGCGGCCGAGTTACCGAGCAGCCCGGCGAGCTGCAATTCGATTCCGCCACGTGCGGCATCCCGGCCAAAGACGAGTCCAGCGATGGCGACGGCAATCACCATAACCGGTCCAAGCGAAAACACGGAATAGTATGCAAGCGCGGCACCTTGGCGTGCATCCTTGTGAGTGACCCAGCTCTGGGCAGTGTCTTTGATCAAAAACCACACATACGTCATGAAATGTGCCACGTTTAGCTAAACGTGAAGTCACGGCGCAGGTTCCGTGTAACTTGGCAAGAGAGCATGGTGCTTATCGGCTCAGGCGAGATTGCGGACAGATGGCTCCCGATCCCAGAATCGCACCCGCGCAGCTTTAACGAGGTTCTTTGCCGAGGCCGGTTATACCCTCATCGGATGCAACACCTGCCTTCTTCAGAAGAGGAGCGGCCGCCTTGCTCGCACCGATCGCCTTAAGATGGCCAAATGCATCCATGACGAATTGCACGGCAGCAGCCTCTCCCATAAGAGTCTTGCAACCCTCCTCTGAGAGGATAATGGCGACGGCATCGAACAGCTGTGACGGAGAGCCGGCAAGCTGACCGTGAGCCTTAAGCACGGAGCCACCCTTAAGCTTGGCGCCGCTGACCTTCGGCGCGACGAGAAATACCTTGCCGCCGTCATCCTCGACTGCTTTCTGCACCGCCTTGATCTCGGCTCCGTCGGAGCCGTCGGCATAAAGGATGCCGACTTTCCGTCCCTGCAGCGTCTTCTTCATGTTTTTCTGAATCGATAGTGCCGGCGACGGGTCAAGGTCGAGAACTTTTCGCCGGGCTTCTGCCTTTTTTGGCAAACCGATTCCAATGCCGGCGGCAACGCGGCGCGCGAGATCCTCATCGACGTTCCGCAGATTAGCGACCATTCTGGGCGCGACTTGTTCGAGTTCCACCTTTGAAAGCTCGAACGTAAAAGATGATGCGATACGTGCCTGTTCGTTTTCCGTCATTGATTTCCAGAATAGTCGCGCCTGGCTATAATGATCGGCGAAAAGTTCGGCGCGGACCCGTAGCTTGTCTCCTTGTTCATCGTGCTCAGCTCTCCCCGGCAGGGTGGAGAAACCGGTCATGGGACATTCGCGTGCCCCGCCTTCCTCGCCGTTGAGCGCGAGACTGTTGGGTTCGTAATTGGCGCGTCCCTTGTAAACATTGATTTGCATCTGCCCGTCACGCTGGAAATTCATGACTGGGCATTTCGGCGCATTGATTGGCAGTTGGTGAAAGTTAGCGGTGCCAAGCCGAGATTTCTGAGTGTCGAGATAACTGAATAATAGCCCCTGAAGCAGTGGATCGTTGGTGAAATCGATGCCGGGAACGATGTTGGCGGGGCAATAAGCGACTTGTTCGGTTTCGGCAAAGAAATTATCCGGATTACGGTCCAGCACCATTCGGCCGATCGGTCGAACCGGGAGCACTTCTTCAGGAATGAGTTTGGTGGGATCGAGAACGTCATAAGGAAGCTTATCAGCAAATTTCTGATCGAATGCTTGGATGCCAAGCTCCCATTCGGGCCCGTTCCCGCTATCAATGGCCTCCCAGAGATCGCGCCGATGATAATCATTGTCGGCAGCTTGAAGCTTGAGAGCTTCGTCCCATAGACCGGCGCATGAGCGACTCAGTCATGAACTTCTGGAATGGGCCGACGCTATCGATTTAAATGCTGGGGAAGCGATCAAATACCTTACGAAAGTAGGGTGAGAATTGGGTGCAGCTTATAGAGCGGAGATTGGCGATCGAAACGCGCGGCCATCGAGGCAAATGGCACTCGGCGCGCGTCAGCATAGCGACGCCGGCAGGCGGCATGCGCGCCGCGTGTTGCGACGAGACCGGTTAAGAGGGCTGCCGCAGGAGCGTCAGCATAGCGCCGCTCGCCGCTCACTTGCGCGCGGGACGCGGGACCGACAGCCCCCGGCGAGGAGTGCCTTGGATCTGCGCGAGGGAGCGTTACCGGATGGCCGAGACGCCACGCGGCTCGGCAAGCGCAGCGAGTAGCGCCCGGTCCGGCGTAGCCGGACGCGTCAGCGGCTAGAGGACTCCCTCACTGTCACTTGTGGGCAGAGTCCAGCCGCCCATGCGCCAGCAGTCCGGGCTTATCAACGCGCGCAGGCGCAGCTTGAACTCGAATGGCAGCAAACCGCCGGCAGGATTAAAGTATTTGCCGATCTGGTCGTGAAACGCTTCGGCATCGGCCCAAAGACCGACGTTGATGAAGCGCGTGGCTTCGTCGTCACGCAGTCCCACGTGACCCAAGGAAATTTCTCGTGCCCGGCCGGCTGACTGAGAAATTCACCGATCATCTTCGAGCGGTCGGCGATAGGAAGCTTTGACTTCCAGTAGTCCTTAAAATCGGGTTCCTGGCCTTTTTTGATCAGCCAATCGACGAATACTATTCGCATAAGCGTGTTTCCTACATTGATTCAATGATTGAAAAAAAAGCGCCGCTTTGAAGAAAGGAGCCAAAAAAGCTCCGGCATGTCTGTCAAATGCGGTCTTCGCCCATGCAATATATGGTTATTTGTTTTGGTCCGGTCCAATAACTGGGGCTCGCCTAAACGGCGTGCGGAAGCGCCGCGCATTCCGCCTGCCGTGCTTCGAAAGCGTCAGCACCGCCATGACTGCGTTAGTCGAGTGGAACTGAAAATATGCTGGAGTGTTTAGGAAAGGACGGCTACCCAATCGCGAGATGATGCCGTGCGTACATTCTGCCGAGCGCGTTTTTTATTTCTTGCCTTATTACTCTTAGCATATTCGCTTGGTGAAGCGCGCGCCGGGCAATCGTTTGACGGCCTTGCTTCGTTCTACTCCTACGAAGGAAGCAAATCCGCCAGCGGTCAGCAAATTGAGCGAGGTGCGCTAACCGCGGCACACCGCACACTACCATTTGGAACGCGAGTTCGCGTGAGTGCCCCGAAAACGGGCAAAAGCGTAGTTGTTACGATAAACGACCGAGGGCCTTTTGCGCGTGGTCGCATTCTCGATGTCTCAACAAGCGCTGCCAAGTTACTCGGTATGGTCGACAAGGGAGTCATCTATGTTCACGTTGAAGTCCTCTGATTTTGCAGCAAATGCCAATGTGAAATTGCGCGTCGTCATCGCCGCGCTTCTCTCCTTGCCTCTGCTTACTGTCCAATTTGCCCAAGCGCAGCCCACTCCGCAGACTGTCGATGTGGCCAAGGTGAATGTTCAGAAGCTGACCGCTGGCTTCAGAGCTTCCAAGTTAATTGGAACAAGTGTCCTGGACGACGCCAATGAAAGTATCGGGAAGGTGGACGATCTGTTGGTCGGCACAGGAATGCCAACCTTCGCTATTCTCTCTGTGGGAGGCTTTCTCGGAATGGATAGCCGCTACGTGGCAGTTCCGTATGATGCTCTCACGTTTGTGGACAACAAGGTAATTCTTCGAGGATCGACCAAAGATTCGATCAGAATGCTTCCTGAATTTAAGTACGCAGACAAATAATCGTTCTTTTGTTCAGAGAACCTTGGAGAGACGCTGGATTGCGGTTTTCAACGGCCGCGCAGCGTCATCATATTCAGCCCATGCCTTGGTGCGCTTCAAAAGCATAGGCACCGTGCGCAGGATGAATTGCGCCGGATCTAAACCGGCTTTCACCTGCGGCCACGTGATTGGCATTGAGACCGGCGCATGGGGACGCGCGCGCGTCGAGAAGGGCGCTACCGACGTCGCCATCTGATCATTCCGGAGATAATCGAGAAAGATCCGGCCCGTGCGTTCTTTCTTCGCCATGTTAAGGACGAAGTGCTCGGGATCATCGCGCGCAATCGCAGCGCAAACATCTCGTGCGAATTTCTTGGCTGCCGGCCAATCTGGGCTGTCTTTCGTCAGGGCAAGCGGCGTAACAATATGTAGGCCCTTTCCGCCGGTAGTTTTGCAGAAAGCAACGAGGCCTAAAAGCTCCAGGATATCTTTCATGCGGCGCGCGGCGTTGATGACTGCCGTGAAAGGAACATCAGGCGCCGGATCAAGATCGAAAACATAACGGCCAGGAATTTCAGGCTTATGCGGCTGGCAATTCCATGGATGCAGCTCAAGCCCTGCGACTTGCGCGACGGCGGCAAGACCTTCGACCCGGTCGATTTGCAGGTAGGGTTTGCGATCGCCGAAGACATGCGCGAGTGTCAGAAGGCTTGATGTGCCCGGCATGGCATGGCGCTGAAAGAACTCCTCCTTACCAATGCCGTCCGGCGCACGCACGACTGAGCATGGTCGCCCTTTGAGATGCTCCATCATCCATGGTCCGACCTCTTCGAAATAGCGGGCGAGATCCAGTTTTGTAACCGGCTCACCCTGGCCGTCGTCGGGCCACAGCGCCTTGTCAGGATAACTGATAAGGACGCCCATCGCTTCAGGCTTGGCGTCCGGCGCCCGCGGCTTGGCCGGCTTAGCAGGTTTGGCGAGCTTGACCCGTGACGGTTTGAGGGGTTTTTCGGCTTCGACCTCGGCCGCCGGCTTGTCCTCGCGTAAGCCTTTGAAGGCCGCCTGCCGCACAAGACCGTCGCCAGTCCACCCGGCAAACTCAATCTCAGCGACCAGTTCGGGTTTGGTCCAATGCACATCGCGCTTCAAACGCGGCACGCCTTTGCCCGTGAAGGGCGAGGTTTTGATTTCGACTTCGCGTAGCCTCGGCAAGAGACTCGCGACTTTGTGCCGGGCGTAACCGGTCCCAACGCGACCCACATAAATAAAGTGACCGTCGCGATGAACGCCGACCAAGAGCGAGCGAAATGCAGCGCCCGTCGTTGTCCAGCCGCCGATCACCACCTCATGGCCGGCCCTGCATTTGATCTTGAGCCAATTCGAGGTGCGGTCCGAAATGTAAGGCGCATTGCTTTGCTTGGAGACAATGCCTTCGAGCTCGAGCTTGCAGGCCGAGCGGAGAACCGCATCGCCCCCGCTCTCGAAATGATCGGAATAATGTAGACGCGGTGACGATGATTTCTTGAGCAGCTTCTCTAGCACGCCCTTGCGCTTGACCAACGGCTCCTTCCGCAAATCGCGGTTTCCGTCAAACAGCAGATCGAACGCGAAATAGGCGAGATCACCGGTCTTACCGGTCGAGAGCGCCGCCTGCAGCGCGGCGAAATCCGGCGCGTTCTTCTCGTTCACCGCCACCACTTCGCCATCGATGATGCAGTCGGAAAGTTTGGCGGCAGCCTTCGCGGTTTCCGGAAATTTGTGCGTCCAATCGAGACCCTTGCGCGTGCGCAGGATCGCCTCGTGGCCCGCCACATGAATTTGAATGCGGTAGCCATCGAGCTTGATCTCATGCGCCCAGCCACTCTGATCCGGCGGATGGTCCGCAGTCTCGCAAAGCTGCGGCGGGATGAACTCGGGCATCGTTTGTTTCGGACTCATTCGCCTAGGTACCAGTTCGGCGCGCTGGTGCACGCTGCTTTGATCGCGGTCGCTTTTTTTGGTCGGATAACTCGACCCAGACAGGCGCGTGATCGCTTGCACCCGTTTTGCCGCGAACAGCACCGTCGACGGCGGCCGCCTTCAATTGTCCGGCGAGCGCCGGGCTAAGCAGCACGTGATCGAGGCGCAAGCCAGCGTCACGCTCCCAGCGATGACGCATGTAATGCCAGAAGGTATAGATGTGCGCGTCCGGATTGAGCACACGCAGACTGTCCGTCCAACCTTGCTTCACCAACTTGGCATAGGCGGCACGGCTTTCGGGTTGAATGAGCGCATCATCGTCCCAGGATTTTGTCGGATAAATATCGATCTTGGTGGGCGCCACGTTGTAGTCGCCCGCCAGCACAGCGGGCACGTTGGCCTTGAGAAGCGTGCGAGCATGCGCCTGCAAGCGTTTGAACCAGGCTAGCTTGTAATCGAACTTGGGCCCGGGCTGCGGGTTGCCGTTCGGGAGATAAATGCATCCGATCAAGAGGCCTCCGACCGCGGCTTCGAGATAGCGCGACTGGTCGTCGGAAGCGCCGCCGGGCAGCTCACTTCGGGTAACAACAGGCGCGGCCTCCCGTGAAAGAATGGCGACACCATTCCAGGTCTTCTGACCGTGCCAGACCGCATAATAGCCGGCCTTTTCGATCGCCTTAGCCGGGAATTCGGCATCGGTGCATTTGAGTTCTTGCAGGCAGACCACGTCGGGCTTTGCCGCCTTCAGCCAAGCAAGCAAATTGGGCAGCCGCCGGTTGATGTTATTGATGTTGAAAGTCGCGATTTTCAATGTCGTGCCGCAATCAATGGGGGACCAAGTCCATAAGCTCAGGTACGTATAAAAGTTCGATGAGAAGGCTCGGATAGTAATTACACGCTGGGCGAAAAGCCTATCCCGCACTAGATTCTACCCATGTGCAATCTTTATAGCGTCACCAACGGCCAAGCCGCGATCATCGCTCTGACGCAGGCGATGCGGGACAAGACGGGCAATCTGCCACCGATGCCCGGTGTCTTTCCCGATTACGCGGCACCGATCGTGCGCAATGCACCCGATGGCGTACGTGAATTGATGCTCGCGCGCTGGGGCATGCCGGGACCGCCGCAATTTGGCGGCGCGCCGATTACGAACATACGCAATACCAAAAGTCCGCATTGGCGCGCTTGGCTCAAGCCCGAACATCGTTGCGTTGTTCCGTTCAATTCCTTCTGCGAATACGCCGACACCAAACCCCGCAAGACGCCGACCTGGTTCGCGATCAATGAAGATCGGCCGCTCGCATTTTTCGCGGGGATCTGGACGAGCTGGCACGGCAAGCGCGGCCCCAAGACTAACCAGATCCAAGGCGAGCATCAGCTGTTCGGATTTCTAACGACGGACGCCAACGCAGAGGTGGGCGCCATCCATCCGAAGGCGATGCCGGTGATTTTACGGCAACCGGATCAGATCGAGGCGTGGCTCACTCTGCCGTCGGAAGAAGCCTTGAAGCTGCAAACGCCCCTGCCCCACGGCGCGCTCACGATCGTCGCGCGCGGCGAGAAGGAAGATGGTGCGGCGCCTGAATTGAAGAGCGCTGAGCCTCGCCTCTTCTAATTCGCATCAGCCGCGGACATGCGCTGCTTAGCCCAACACGCCACAGCGAGGTGGCCCCATGAAGTACATCATCGAAATCGTATCCCCGACTGCGTTCGGCGAACACGCGCTCAGCCGCGCTGTCGTGGAATGCAAAGATCTTGTCGGGGCCCAAAAGAAAGGCAATGCCGCTTCTTTAGATTCGGACGAACCATAGCGCCACGCTACGCTTCTAAGAATGCAGAAAGCGCTTTTGCGCTTCCAGATCACTAATCAACTTGTCGATGTTTTGAAGCACGCCCTTGTCGAGGATGCCGGCCGCCAGTTTTCGGTATTGCGCAATTTTCGCGTCGATCTGGATGCACTTTTCACACATGGCCGCCGTCACGTAATCTTCTAGAAGAAAGCTCAAATCGATAAAAGGTTTCAAATCCAAACGGGACCAACCCTCATTTCAAAAGGGACCAGTCTCAGGTTGTGGGTATCAAAACGGACCAACGCCGGATGAGCGGAAGCAGAAAGTTCGCTTAAATCGCCTGTATCTGCTTGCGTGCTCAGTAGGCCGACGATACAGGCCACTAGCGAGCAAGACATTAGATTGCTGGGACGGGATACGAGAGGGAGTTCGAACGGCTTAGGAAGCCTGCGACCCAAACGAAATCGTTTTGGTGCTCTGGGACCGACCGAAAACGTGGCATCCTGCGGTTAGTTCCACAGCCCATCAAAAAAATATCCACTAGGCAGGTTGCTGTTTGTGCAACAGAATACGCCCGATAAGGATACCTTGGCTTCGGATTGTTGAAGAAGTGCGATGTTTGATGGAGGCATTGAAGCTCCGCCATTCCTAATCGGCGGCGGCGAGATGGGCTCGCTAATCCGAACCTACAATTGGGGTGCCACACCTCTCGGCGATCCCGCGCGATGGCCTATCGAACTTAGGACGCTCGTTTCGTTACTTCTCACTTCCCCACAGCCCATGTTCATTGCGTGGGGAGAAAATCGCACGTGGCTTCACAACGATAGCTTCATCCCCATTCTCGGAGACAAACACCCTGGCGCTCTGGGAAGTCCGGCGATGGAAGTTTGGGCGGAAGCAAAAGACACCCTCGAACCTATGTTTGACCGGGTCTTTGCGGGCGAACCTTTCTACATGGAAGATTTTAGCCTTCCGTTGAAACGCAACGGGCGCCTCGCCGAAGCTCACTTCTCATTTTCATATACGCCGGTTCGCAACCAGGAGGGCGCTGTCGCAGGTCTCTTCGGGACGTGCATCGAGACGACGGTTGCTGTGGTCAACGGGCGCTTGCTCGCGGCAAGCGAAGAGCGTCTACAAATTGCGCTGTCGGCGGGCAACGCCGTCGGGACCTGGGATTGGGACGTAACGTCCGACAAGGTTGTGGCCGACGCGCGATTTGCCACGCTTTATGGCGTAGATCCCGAACGCGCCAAAGCCGGCGCATCCATCGCAGAATTTTTTAGTGGTATACATCCGGACGACGTTCGTCGAGTGGAGGCGGAAGTAGCCAATGGGATGGAGACCGGCGAACCGTTCATTTCGGAATACCGCCTTCCTCAATCGAACGACGCAGGGCGGTGGGTCGTTGCGCAGGGCCGCTGCGTTCTCTCGCCGGAGGGAAAGCCGCTGCGGTTTTCCGGCATCAGTTTCGATATCACCCAGCGGAAAACTGCCGAGGTTCGACGCGAAGCATTGGTAAGATTGACCGACTGCATCCGCGATCTGGATAACGTATCGGATCTCACTTTTGCGGCCTCCACGATCCTGGGTGAAACGCTAAGGGTCAGCCGGGCTAGTTACGGAACCATCGATCCAGACGCGGAAACATTGACTGTTGATCGGGATTGGCGGGCTCCGGGTGTCGAGTCGTTGGCCGGTACTCTAAATCTTCGAGACTACGGATCGTTCATCGATAGCCTCAAACGTGGGGAGTTCATCGTCATCGGCGACGTCGATCAAGACGCGCGGACTGCCTCCGCGGCTGAGGCTTTGAAGAACCGCAGCGCCGCCGCTTTTGTCAATGTACCAGTGGTAGAGCATGGACGCTTGGTTGCCGTGCTTTTTCTCAATAATGCAAAAGCACGCGAATGGTCGAGCGAAGATCTCTCACTTGTTCAAGAAATCGCCGAGCGGACAAGAACTGCAACAGAACGCTTAAAGGCAGCGGAAGCACTTCGTCATGCGAACGAGACTCTCGAAGCCAAAATCGCAGAAAGGACGGCGGAATTAGTGGCCGCCTCCGAAGCGTTGCAGCAATCCCAGAAGATGGAAGCCGTCGGGCAACTCACCGGGGGCATCGCCCACGATTTCAACAATCTTTTGACCGGGATTTCTGGAAGTCTGGAGCTACTTGATAAGCGCCTGTCGGAAGGTCGGCTCGAAGGCGTAAATCGCTACATCAATGTCGCGCAGGAATCTGCCAGGCGCGCGGCTTCGCTCACTCAACGCCTGTTGGCCTTTGCTCGGCGTCAAACACTCGTTCCGAAGACTGTGGATGTGAATCGCACGATTGCGGGCATGGCCGACCTGTTGCAGCGCTCGGTGGGTCCAAACGTTCACGTCGAGGTCGTCCAGGCACCGGGTCTTTTGCGTGCCAAACTCGATCTTTCGCAGTTGGAGAGCGCTGTTCTCAACCTCTGCATCAACGCTCGCGACGCCATGGCGCCCGACGGCGGCCGGATCACCATTGAAACCGCCAACAAGTGGCTTGACGATCGGGCCGCCAAGGAGCGTGACCTCCCGCCGGGCCAGTACATCTCGCTCTGTGTCAGCGACACCGGCGTTGGCATGACGGCCGATATCATCGATAAGATTTTTGATCCTTTTTTCACGACGAAGCCCCTTGGTCAGGGAACCGGTCTCGGCCTGTCCATGATCTACGGCTTTGTGCGCCAGTCCGGCGGACAGGTGCGCGTCTACTCAGAGGTCGGCAAGGGCACGACGATGTGCCTCTACTTTCCGCGTTTCGCAGGTAGTATTTCGAATGAGGAGCACCCTGAAGAGTTTGAGATCGACCGCGGTGCAGGTGAGAGGGTTCTGATTATTGATGATGAACCTGCGATCCGCATGGTGATTGCAGAGGTTCTTACTGACAGCGGCTACAGGGTAATTGAGGCAGAGAACGGACCCTCTGGTCTGAAAATACTTCAAGCCAGTGGTCGTATTGATCTCTTGATCACCGATGTAGGCTTGCCGGGCGGCTTGAATGGAAGACAGGTCGCGGACGCCGCGCGCAGCTTACGCCCGGATTTGAAAGTGCTTTTTATCACTGGCTTCGCAGAGAACGCCGTCATCGGAAATGGACAACTCGACTCCGGGATGTCTGTTATCACCAAGCCGTTCATAAATACTGCGTTGGCCAATAAAGTCCGCGAGCTAATCGACAGTTAAGAGTGAAATTGGAATCGTCGGAGGAGTTGATGTCTGCTAATGGAATGGTCCGGCCGTGCTCCTGCCCGGCCAGCGATGGAAGCTGGGAGGGGGCACTAAAGACAAGGAGCACGCCATGTCTCAGAACCCAAATACTTCGATCGCCGTGGTCGGCAT
>Ga0302325_10029674_pt1 | contig 11294 bp, 11 predicted proteins | sample Palsa_T0_2_FD_201948 | JGI IMG/M metagenome (GOLD analysis project Ga0302325, IMG submission 201948) | Peat permafrost microbial communities from Stordalen Mire near Abisko, Sweden - Palsa_T0_2 | ecosystem: Environmental > Terrestrial > Soil > Palsa > Peat permafrost | place: Sweden: Abisko...
GCCAACATCGTTCCAACCGAAATCGCCGGCGGCGATTCCCGCCACTTTGTCGGCTTTTTCCAGGACCGCGAAATCGATGGAGATGTTATCGCACAGAGGAAATGCCTTCGCCAGACGATCGGCAAAAAGCCGCGAGCCGAAGGGCGGCAGGGCGGCCAGAATAGTCGCGGTTTTCGGTAAATGTTGGAGCAGTTGCTCCAGCAGAACGTCGGTGCGCCAGAAGAACATGCCGGAGTTCCAGTAGAAGTTCCCCGCCGCGAGATACCGTTTCGCCTTCGGCAGGAGGGGCTTTTCGTGGAAGCGCAATACGGCGACCGGAGCATTGCTTCCCGATACAGTCCCGCGTGGGAACTCCACGTAGCCGTAACCGGTTTCGGGCCAACGCGGCTGGATACCCACCAGCATCAGGTTTCCGGCGGCCGCGGCTTTCATCGCCGCCCGGATCACTGCGCGGTAGACTGCGTCCTTGCCTACCACGTGATCGGCGGGGAAGATACCCATGACGGCGTCCGGGTCGCGCGACTGCAAGATTTGCGCGGCCAGTCCGATAGCCGGCGCGGTATTGCGTTGCGCCGGCTCGGCCAGAATTTGGCGCCGGGGAATTTCGGGAAGCTGCCGCACGATGACATCGCGCAGGTAATCGTTGGTCAGAATCCATATGCGCTCGGGCGGAATGACGAGCGCCAAACGATCCACAGTGGCTTGGATCAGGGAGCGCTCACCGATGACGTTGAGCACCTGTTTGGCGGAGCGTTTGCGGCTCAGCGGCCAAAATCGCGTGCCGCGTCCTCCGGCGAGGATCAGACCGTAATGGTGGCGGTTCATTTTGGTAAGAGCGCCGCTTCCTCGCGGTCGCGGCCCTTTAGGTCGAGCTCTTTAGTTTAACGGATACGAGTGTATCAAACGGAAGGTCCGCTTCCATCGGGTCTTGGTGGGAAAATGCTCCAACAAATCGAGGATGTGCCGGGGACTAATGGCGGTATTCGTCAAGTCCTCGGTGGGCGCATCGTACGACCAATATATGATTAGCGGTTTACCTATGATATTGGCGCGCGGAACAAAGCCCCAGTAACGGCTATCCGACGACATATCGCGATTATCGCCCATGGCGAAGTAAAAGCCGGGCGGCACCACCACTTCGCCGTTCACCACGTGATTGCGCAGCATGTCCGACGCGGGCGACGGCACGTGGACGTTGGGAATCGGGAATTCATCGCGGTAGGGATCGAAATACTCGGCCTTATGGTAGACATAAGGCTCATAAACGGCCCTGCCGTTCAGGACCAGATTCTTATCGACCAGGCGTATGCGGTCGCCCGGGATCCCGATACAGCGTTTCACAAACGTCTGACTGATGTCGACCGGGTAGCGAAACACGATAATGTCGCCGCGTTTCGGCTCGCGATACGGCAGGAGGCGGCTGGTGATCGACCCGCCCGCGGGGGCGTCGGCCAGCTTGTCCACCAGCAGATGGTCGCCTACCAGGAGGGTATCTTCCATCGATCCCGTGGGAATCACGTAAGCCTGAATGAGAAAGCTAGTGCCGAACAACAGCAGAATAATCGTGACAGTCCACTCCGCGATGAAGCTACGCGGTGAGGGTTCGTGGGGTTCTTTCTGGCGTTGAGGCTGTGGCTGCGGCTGCGGTTCTTCCTGCTCGACAGTACTACTGACCTCGATCGGGTTCTCTGGGTCCACTAATACTTATTTTATCGGAAATCCTTGCTATTCTGTTTTAGACCGTCAAGGTTCCGCAAAAGGTGAGCACGATTCCAGCCAGTCCCACATCGAATGCGCCAACTGCCGCTGCGCGTCAACGCGCCGCCTTAGTGGTCGCGATTTGCACCATTCTAGGCGCGGTGGCACAGATTCTGATCAAAGTCGGCATGATGCCGAGCCACCTCGATCCCGCGGGAAAGACGCCGGTGGAGTTGGTGTTAGCGCTGGTGACCGATATTCCCCTGGTTGCCGGCTATGTTTGTTACGGGCTGTTCACCGTGGCGATGGTGCTGGCGCTGCGCGAAGGCGAACTGTCCAAGCTCTTTCCAATCATTGCTCTGACGTACGTATGGGTGACGCTGCTCTCGTATTGGCTGCTGCACGACACTCCCAATTTGTACAAGAACGCCGGAATTGCCGTCATCGTGCTCGGCGTGGCGATCCTGGGGCAGGGAGGGGAGCGCAAATGACGCCCATGCTGATACGTTCGATGCTGCTCGTCTTCGGGGCGTCGGTGGTGGGCTCGTTCGGCGCGGTCTTCCTCAAATTGGGGGCGTTGCGGCTGAACGGGAACGTGTTGAGTTTTGTCAATTCGCGCCTGGTATTGGGCGTGGGGCTCTATCTGGCGTCGTCAGTGGTTTACGCGATCGGCATCCGCGGCGGTCAGCTTTCGGTGCTGTATCCGTTGGTGTCGTTGGGATATATTTTTACGCTGGTATGGTCGAAGCTTTTCTTTAATGAGCCGATCACGCGCTACAAGGTGGCGGGTCTGGCGCTCATTCTGGTGGGTGTGTTTTTGGTGGGTGTGGGGGCGTCCCGGTAAGGGGACATGGGCGAGCTTCGCTCGCTGGGCAAGCTAAAGCATACCCCACCTACTGCTTATCGAAGACATATTTCTGATCGGTAATCTCCCGGCGGCCGCCGGCATTCTTCGCGTCTTCGAGCGTCCGGCGGAATCTGGTCAACACTTTTCCGTCGGGCGACAGGGTCCAGGACTCGCGAATGTAGAAGAGCACCTTCGATTCATCTTTCTTACCGTCTTTGTCGGTCAGTTCGAACACCAGTGTTCCACCCTCCCAATAAACTCTCGTGGAACGATAGGCATTGCCTTGTTTCTCGATGCGGGGTTTTTCGATTGGAAAGGTGCCGTCGAGAACGTTGGTCACGCCTTCGGATTTGGTGGTGACCGTAATACTCTTGGGGGATTGTACGATGTTCTCCACATACACGCGGTCGGGCGGCCCGTCCTGCGCGCTTTTGCCGTTATTCAGTTTCCATGTGCCCGAGAAATCGGGTCTTCCGGTATTCGAAAATGCAGCGCAGCAATACAAGGCTGCGGCGAATAAGAGTTTCGATCTGCTCAATCCAGTCCTCAGTCCCGCCCCATTGCCTGTTCCTGCGCTGCCGCTATTTCTTCCTCGGCCTGGAGCCAATCATCCATCTCGGATCCCGATTCGTTGCCGCGCTCGACATAAAGTTGGTGAGCGCGCAAGCGGATCTGTTCTTCCAGCGGAAGCGCGGTGCTTTCGCCGGCATGCCTCGCAAGCGGTTTCGTTTCCACCCAATCACCTCCGTCATTCAATTCCGGTGCTTTCCATTCTAGCGCTGCCGGAAGGGGGCAAAAGGTGCGGGAAGACGGCGGCATTGCAAATAAGGTAGAAAACATTAACCAGTAGCTAACAGTATTAATACTTCTAGCTCCTTATAATAAAAACGATGAAACCCGTACATGCATTTCAGGTAGTGCCGTCGCTCCCGGCTCCGCTCGAAGGCCTTCGGCAGTTGGCCCATAATCTGCGTTGGGCTTGGGACCACAACACCATCGAACTGTTCCGCCGCCTGGACAGCGATCTGTGGGAGTCTACGGGACACAACCCCGTGCGCATGCTCGGCCTGTTGGAACAGGGACAATTGCAGGCGCTCGCCCGCGACGAATCGTTTCTGGCGCACCTGGCGCGAACCGCCCGCGAGTTGGACTCTTATATGGCGGCCGAGTCCACGTGGTACAGCCGCACCTACGGTAGTGTACAAGGGCTTCGCGTGGCATATTTTTCGGCGGAATTCGGCTTGTCGGAGTGCGTTTCCATTTTCGCCGGCGGCCTCGGCGTTCTGGCAGGCGACCATCTGAAATCGGCCAGCGATCTCGGAGTCCCCCTGGTGGCGGTGGGATTGCTCTATCAGCAAGGATATTTTCGGCAGTATCTGAATGCGGCTGGTTGGCAGCAGGAATCCTACGAGGATAACGATTTCCAGAACCTTCCTCTGACGCTGGAGCGACAGCCCGACGGACGTCCAGTTGCGATTCGGGTGACTTACGACGGACGTTTAGTCACCGCCCAGGTATGGCGCGTACAAGTGGGGAGGGTGCCGTTATACCTGCTCGATACCAACCTGCCGGAGAACCGCCCGGATGATCGCGACATCACCGACCAGCTTTACGGCGGCGATTTGGAAATGCGGCTCAAGCAGGAGATTCTGCTCGGCATCGGAGGGTACCGGGCGCTGGAAGCGCTGGGGATAGAGCCTACGGTGTGTCACATGAACGAGGGCCATTCGGCCTTTCTCGGGCTGGAGTGGGTGCGGCGCCTGATGGAAAAGCGAAATCTCTCCTTCGCGGAAGCGCGCGAGGTGGCTTCCGCGGGACTGATCTTCACCACGCACACCCCGGTACCTGCCGGCCACGACTATTTTTCGCCGGCTCTGATGGACCGGTACCTGGGCGACTACATGGGCCGGTGTGGACTGAGCCGCTGGGAGTTTCTGGGGCTGGGTCGGCAGAATCCGCATAACGATTCGGAGGAATTCTGCATGACCGTGCTGGCGCTGCGGCTGGCCGCGTCCAGCAACGGTGTGAGCAAATTGCACGGCAAGGTGAGCCGCCAGATGTGGAAGGCGATTTGGCCAGGTGTGCCCGAGGATGAGATCCCCATCGGGCACATCACCAACGGAGTCCATTTCCGCTCGTGGATTTCGTACGAGATGAATCAACTCTACGATCGCTATCTGGGGCCGCAATGGCGCGAAGAGCACGCCGATAGCAAGCTGTGGCGGCGCGCGGAATCCATCCCGGCGGAAGAATTATGGCGCACACACGAGCGCCGGCGGGAAAGGCTGGTGGCCTACGCGCGGCGCTGTCTGCGCTTGCAATTGCAGAGACGCGGCGCCTCCCCCTCGGAAATCAATGCGGCTGACGAGGTGTTGGATCCGGACGCTCTCACCATCGGATTCGCGCGGCGCTTCGCTACCTACAAACGGGCGGCGCTGTTGCTTCGCGACCCTGTACGCCTGGAACGCATCCTTAACCAGGCGGGGCGGCCGGTGCAGATCGTTTTCGCCGGAAAAGCGCACCCGCGGGATGACGCCGGCAAGGCGCTTATCCAGCAGATTGTGAAAACCGCGCAGTTGCCGCAATTCCGGCGCCGAATTGTCTTTTTGGAAGATTACGACATGGGAGTGGCGCGCTATCTGGTACAGGGATCGGACATCTGGTTGAATACGCCCCTGCGGCCTTTGGAAGCGAGCGGCACCAGCGGTATGAAGGCGCTGGCGAACGGCGCGCTGAATTTCAGCACGCTGGACGGCTGGTGGGACGAGGCATGGCAAAAGGCCGAGGCGGAGAAGCGCTTCATCGGCTGGGCGATCGGGCTCGGCGAGAATTACGACAATGCCGAATATCAGGACCAGGTGGAATCCGCGGCGCTATACGACCAGTTGGAGCACGAAATCGTGCCGGCATTCTACGAGCGGGGGGCCGACCTGTTGCCGCGGCGCTGGATCGCAGGCATGAAATCGTCGGTCGCTACTTTGTGCGCCATCTTCAATATGCAGCGTGTGGTTAAGGAATACGCCTCGGATTGCTATGTGCCGGCGCACGACCGCTACGCGACGCTGACCGCGGGCAATTCGGATCGCGCGCGTGCGCTAGCCACTTGGAGCGGGCGAATTTCGAAGGAATGGCCGCAGATTCGGGTGGAATCGGTGGACGGATTGCCGGAGCCGCGCATAGCGGTGGGCAGCTACTTGAAGGTCCAGGCGCGGGTTCGCCTCGGTTGCATTCAGCCGGGTGAAGTAGCGGTGGAGCTTTACATGGGCAGGCTCGATGCCCATTCGGAGATCAGCGGCGGCGTCGCGCTTCCTATGCAGCCGGCCGGCGAGATGCGCGATGGCGTGCAGGCTTTCGAGATTGCCGGCGTGCAGTGCCGCGATAGCGGGTTGCACGGCTACACGGTTCGCGTGCTGCCGTTCCATCGCGATGAGGCCAGGAGCTTGATGCCCGGCCAGGTGACTTGGGCGTAAGGCTGACTTGTTACGCGATGACCGCTCTCTATGGTCGCGGCTCGGAAACCCCTACGACACTACCGATACCGAGCCGTGACCAAAGGGAGCGGTTTTTTCCTTTACCCGTGTGCCGCTTGGGCGCGGGTCAGCGGAGCAATCAACGGCCGAACGATACGCCGAAATTCCGATGTCAGCATGTGAATCGCATCGCGGTGTGTCCCGCCGTTAAACGCGGTCGGGGGTTCTTTCACTGTGCAACGTCGAGATACACCGGCATCATGTATAGCTGTCCCACCGACCGCATGGCGCCCAGTTCGCAGTCGGGGCAGAGCGATGACAGTTCATGCTCAGTCGCCTGCGCGACTGGCGGAATGCCAATTCCGCGCGTATTTCCTGAAAATCGACCAATCGATTGCCGGGAACCACCAGCCTGGCGTACCCGATTTCGCTATGGATCGCTACCGTTTTTGCAAACTCCGCCGGGGGCAGGTGCTCCGCCGATGCGGCCTAGGGCACACGCAAGAATAACTTCACATTTGCCGCGGAGGCAACGTGGCGCAGGCACTCCTGCCAAGCACTCCTGACTGCCGGGTCGACACTTGCCAGAAACCTTGAAGTCGTGGAATTTGACATGAGCCCGCACTCCGCTCCCTCTGCTCGCGGCTCAGTATCGGCAGGTTGCGTTTCCGAGCGGTGACCAAAGGGAGCGGCATGCGTGATGCCAAAACTGGCTCAGGTCAATTTCCTCCCCGCCCCTAAACTGTGGCGCGACCTCAGGAGTTCGGAGTCTAGTCTAGTCTCGGCGCTGCAGACACAAGCGCCACGTCTGCCGCTGCGAAGCTCTTCACAGTCAAGTTTTCGGGAAATATAATCGAATTGCGCTCTGCCAACATTTCACCGTCCCGCGCCAGGTTCGGCGGGAGGATCCAACCGCTTCCACACATCCTCGAACGTGTCCAGGACTTCGCCGAAGGCCGCGGTCACGATAGGATCGAAGTGCTTGCCGCTGTCTCTGAAAACCATGGCGCACGCTTCGCCGTGGGCGATGGCTGCCTTGTAAGGACGTCTGGACCGCAACGCATCGTAACAATCGGCTACCGCCAGGATGCGCGCGCAGAGAGGAATCTCTTCTCCGGTTAGTCCATCCGGGTAGCCGGATCCATCCCACCATTCGTGGTGCGATCGGGCGAGCTCAATGCCCATTGCAATGAAATCATTGTCCGGAAACTTATCGTGGACCGTCTTGAGAGTCTGCGATCCCAACAGGGCATGGGTCTTCATTATCGCCAACTCGTGAGAATTCAGGGGTCCGGGCTTTAGGAGAATCCGGTCAGGAATCGCAACTTTTCCGATATCGTGCAGAGGGCTCGCCTGGATAAGGTTTCTGATCCAGGCAATATCGACTATGGCTTTATATTCCGGGCGTTCGCCAATCACGCCTGCTAACAACCTGCAAAATGTCTGGACACGCTCCACGTGCTTGCCCGTTTCATCGTCGCGAGTTTCAGCCAGCTTGGCGATCGCAAACAGTGTCTCTGTCTGAGCGTCGGCGATTTTCTTAACTTGAGCCTGCACCAGCTCCTGTAAGCGGCTATTATCCGTTTCGATCACTCGCTGAAGGTGTCTCAGTCTAACGTGGGTATCCACGCGGGCCTGGACTTCTTCGAAATGGAACGGCTTTGAGACATAATCGACGCCGCCGGATCGAAAGGCCTGGAGCCTGTCTTCCTGGGCATTCATGGCGCTTAGGAAAATAACAGGAATCTCGCAAAGTCGCGGGTCCGCTTTGAGCCGTTTACACACTTCGTAACCGGTCATCTCAGGCATATTGATGTCCAGCAGGATCAGGTCCGGCAGATTTTGGCTTGCTGCAGCGAGCGCCATTTGACCCCGCGGAAAGGATCGCACTTCATACCCGGCTGACCGTAGCATTCCCTCCATCAACTTCAGGTTCGCCGGATTGTCGTCTACCACCATCACGGTGCCGCGGTTGCCTGGCTGTGCCGGGGTGGCTGCCGTGCCGCCTATCGTTTCCATCTATACCCCACAGTTAAGCCTTTCAGTGCATGCCAACCAAACCCAAGGTCCATAACTATTAGCAGCCTGTCCCCATCGATGATCTCAGCGTAGCAGTCGGAGCTAAACTCGTTGCCCATGTGAGCGCAAGGGAGGTGAGTTGAGACAGTAATAAGAGCGCCGGCTGTCCCAGGATGTCGTCAACCATTGCTAGGGTTCGAGGGATTCTCATTTATGATAATGTCTTCTGAGCTTCTGCCTCCGCCGAGGGCCGCTTCCCCAACAATCGCGTCAGGGCAGCGTAATCGTACCTGTCAGCCAGCTCCTGTAGTCCGTTTGCGGCTTCGGCATGGGTAGCTCCCACCTTGATGATCAGCTTATCCAGGAGCGCCTTGTCCCCAGTCGCGGTAGCCTCGCGGAGTTCTTCGGCCAGGTCCCGTGGTAACTGGCCAATCCCCTCAGCGGTTAAGGAAGCGGCGTGAGGTTGGCCTTCTGTGTCAGCCATCTCCTCGTAGTCGTAAGAAAGGTTCAATAATACGCGCATCTTTTCAAGGAGCTCGTCCTCGCGACACGGCTTCGACAGAAATGCGTTGGCCCCGCACTGAGATACGGTCCGGCGGTCGTCATCCAGGACGCTGGCAGTCAGCACAACGATAGCCGTTTCCTGCCCACCGGGAGCCGCTTTAATTCTTCGAGTCGCTTCTAATCCGTCCATGACCGGCATGTGCACGTCCATGAGGATCAACTGCGGCTTCCATTCCGCCCAGTCCCGGACGGCGGCCTCGCCATTCTCAGCGCCGCGCACGGAGAACCCAACCGCGGTCAGCAGTTGCATCATCCAATCCCGGTTCTCGAGCTGGTCGTCGACAACCAGTATTCTGAAAACTGCCGTGCCAGCATGTATGCCGACGACACGGCGAGGCTCATTTCTTCTGACGGCTACTCCAGCGTCTCCTCGTTCCACCGGAATCTCGAACCGGAATGTCGAGCCCATGCCGGAACTGCTGACGACGGTGACATCGCCTCCCATCAGGCGGGCATAATTGCGGCTAATGGCCAGCCCAAGGCCCGTCCCCTCCTGGCGGCCTAGAGTGCGCTTAGTCTGGCTAAACGGTTCGAACAAGCTCTTTAGTTCCTCGTCAGTGATGCCCGAACCGGTGTCCCCAACAAGGGCTGACAACCACAGGCGCGTGTCACTTCTCTGGACCAAAGTGACGTGTAGGCTGACTTGGCCTCGTTCTGTAAATTTGATTGCATTGCCTAGGAGGTTAATCAACGATTGGCGTATCTTACTTTGGTCCGCTGAAATATAAGGAACGGATTCGCCATCAACCAACATTACGAAGCGCAGCGCCTTCGCCTCAGCCCGCAACCGAAACAGCGCTGCGAGATCGTTCAATAGCCTCGACAGATTGAATGTGAGCGGAGTCAGCTCGGTGCGTCCTGCCTCGATCCTGGACATGTCCAGAACGTCATTGATGAGGGTTAGCAGGTGCTCCCCGCTTCGGCCGATGATCTTTAAATTCGTTTTCGCTTCTGGTCCCACATCCGGATCCCGCAACATCAGCTGAACATAGCCTTGAATCGCGTTCATCGGGGTACGGATTTCGTGAGACATGGTCGACAGAAAGGTGCTCTTGGCCCGATTGGCAGCTTCGGCCGCCACTGCCAGATCTTCAAGCCGCCGCTCACTTTGCTGGAGTCTTCCGATCAGGGACAGGCGGCGCTCCGCCCCCCTATGAATGACACTGGTTGAGACAATAAGCAGTAAGAAGAGGCTGGCACCCCCGAGAATGGAGATCAGACCACCCTCCTTTCCCCTGGCGCGCGACTCTTCGGAATATTGATCCATTCGAGCGACGGCCGCAGTCTGGATTTCCGAGCAGATGTGGCGCACGCCCTGCATCGCCGCTTTCCCGCGATTAGTCCGTACCACGGCGAGAGCGGACTGAAAACCGTCGCGCTTGCGGAGTGCAATCGTCTGCTCCAGTTCCTGCAGTTTATCGTCGACAAGCGGACCCAGGGTTTGGATGCGTCGGGTCTGGTCGGGATAAGCCTGGCTCATCGTTTCGAGAGACTTCAACAGCATCGGGATACTCGCGCGCGCTTGAAGGTACGGCACGAGGTATTCATCGTCTCCGGTCAACAGGAATCCTCGCTGTCCAGTTTCTGCGTCTGTCAGCGATAAGCCCAGTGTGCTAATTCCCGATACGATCCGCTTGGCCCGATCCAGTTGGTCCGACTGACGGCTGGGTGCGGTCCAGCCGCGGTACGAGAAAAACGCGATCAAGCAGACCACTGTGAGAGCGAACAGCAACCCAAACCGTTCGCGTGGGTGAAGGCCCGATAGTGTGTACTCGTGTTTCGTCTCCATGCTCATCTTTGCCCGCAACCATCGTTCATGCCTCGATAATTTCGGCACTGGCAATTCGGACGTGAATGTAACGACGTGGTCGCCGGTTGGCACTCGGCAGTTTGCGTGCTGTAATCGCCTTGGTGATCGGCGTGGTCCGATCGATTAGGATCTCAATACCCTCTTCGTCAGACAGGTTATCCCCAAGCGAGCTCAGAATTTACACTTTCGCAGTGAAGAAGGCTCCGGCGAGCAAATTCAACTCATTCGGGTGTCGCACTTCGAGGCCCATTGACGAAAGCCACCGTGGCACCTAAAATCAGCGACTTACGGAACGACGCTCGAAATAGTGTCGACCACCCTTTACAGCGCAATGTTTAGGATCGCTCCCAACACCGCAGCACCGCGCTATCGCGAACGATATCTGGGTGAGGCCGACGGTGTCCTTTCGGCAAGCCTGCTTAACCATGATTGCGGACCTTCTAGGTCCAAAGCGCCCGCTGCCAGCATGGCCTCATTCCATCCCGGCAGGAGCCGCAAATGCGGTGGGAACCATCACTAGCGCATACTCAATCGCCGTCTTCCAGTAACACTTTCCCAAATTTGCTGCGCGTTGAGGCGGATTCCCCGTCCCGGGTCCTTCGATCGCACGCGCACCACCTTCCGGCCTCAGAGAGCACTTGCACAGCCATCCACAAAAGTGTGAGTGGACCTTGATTCGGGAGCGTTTGAAGACCCACAGGGGCAAGGGAGTGGGTTCGGCGTACACCGCGGTTCGCACTGGGCGGCGAAGCGTAAACTGGGGAGAACAATGGTGGGGAATCATAGTGAGTCAAAAGCAGCTGAATTGGGGATGGGCCGTTCCAATTGCCCAAACGGCACGCTTGGGGCGATGACAGAGCTCAATGGATCTATTTGCACTTGCACC
>Ga0302325_10029677_pt1 | contig 11293 bp, 8 predicted proteins | sample Palsa_T0_2_FD_201948 | JGI IMG/M metagenome (GOLD analysis project Ga0302325, IMG submission 201948) | Peat permafrost microbial communities from Stordalen Mire near Abisko, Sweden - Palsa_T0_2 | ecosystem: Environmental > Terrestrial > Soil > Palsa > Peat permafrost | place: Sweden: Abisko...
GGCGCCCCGTTGATCGGCGCGCCTTTGGGCAAGCATCTGCTGACCGGCGCGACGGTGTGCGGGGATCCGATCAGCTGGTTTCAGCAAGCGGGTCTGCTGACCGCCCCGACCGCGTTCGTGATGGGCTTGCAGGGGTTCGGGAAGAGCTCCTGCATCCGGCGGATGGCACTCAGCCTCGCCGGGTTCGGGGTGCTCCCGTTGGTGCTCGGTGACCTGAAGCCCGACTACGTCGACCTGATCGCCGCCCTGGACGGCCAGGTGATCACGTTGGGCCGCGGTCGCGGCTACCTCAACGTGCTCGACATCACCCTCGCCAAAGACGCCGCCAAGCAGCTGGGCGACGGCGAGCACTCCAAGCTGGGGCGCGAGGTGCTCGCCGACGCCGTCGGACGCCGCCACACGATGGTCTCCGCGCTGATCAGCATCCAGCGCGGCCACCCCCCGAACGACCGTGAGGACTCGATGCTCGCCGCCGCGCTGCGAGTCCTCGACGAGCGCCACGCGGGAACGCCGGTGCTGTCCGATCTGCTGGAGAGCATCGAGAGCGCCCCGGAGCGGGTGCGGGTCGCCGCGTTTGACCGCGGCTCGATCGAGCGCTACCGCGAGCTCGTCGAGCCGCTCCAAGTCACGCTCCAGGCGCTGCTCGGCGAGGGACGGGTGGGGGAGATGTTCTCCCGCCAAAGCACCGTCAGGCTCGACCTCGATCGCCCGGCGGTGTTCGACGTCTCCTCGATCCCCGAGGACGAGACCGAGCTCGTCGGCGCCGCACTGTCGGCGTGCTGGGGCGTCGGGTTCGGGGCGGTGAACGTGACCCACGCGCTGGCCGAGGCCGGGCTCGCGCCGATGCGCCACTACCTGATCATCCTCGACGAGCTGTGGCGGGCGCTGATCGCCGGCCGCGGAATGGTCGACAGAACCAACAGCCTGACCCGGCTGAACCGTCAGTGGGGGGTAGGGGTCGTGATGTGCTCGCACACGATCAAGGACCTCCTGTCGCTCCCGGACGAGCACGAACGGATGAAAGCGCTCGGGCTGATCGAGCGCTCGGGCATGTTGATCTGCGGCGCGCTTCCCCCGGAGGAGATGCCGCGCCTGGCGCTCGCGAAGGACCTCAGCGTCGCCGAGCAGCGGCAGCTGATCTCCTGGCAGGACCCGCCCGCGTGGAACGCCGCCGCTTCCAACGACGCGCCGCCCGGGCGCGGGAACTTCATGATCAAGATCGGCGGGCGACCCGCGATCCCGTTCCGGGTCACGCTCACCAAAGCCGAGCAGCGGCTGCACGACACCAACAAGCTCTGGCACGAGCAGAGCCGCCGCGGCGAACTCGGGCCCACGCGACACGTCGCCGCCGGCACCCCGGAGGACTAGCAGCGGATGGCGCGCCAGGCAGATCGGCACGCGACCGGCCCCTCGACGCTGTCGCCGCTGCTGACGGGCACGCTAGCGCTCGTCACGCTCGCCGCCGTAGCCGGGGAGGCCGCCGCGCAGGCAGGCGCAGCGATCGACCATTGGCGCCACCGGCCGCCGGTCGATCCGCTCGCCCTGGTGCTCGAACTCGCCGACGGCCGCACCCGCTGGCCGCCCGCGAGCACGCCAATCCTGATCGCCGCCGCGGGCGCGTGCGCCGTCATCGCGATCGGCTTCGTGATCGCTCGCGTCCGGCGCTCGCCGACCGGCGCGGATCGCGCGGCGCGGCTGCTCGGTACCGGCCGCAGCGTGCATCCGATCTCACGGCGCAACGCACAGGCGACCGCCCGACGGTTCGGCGTCGAGCAGCTCGGGCTGCCGATCGCACGGGCTGTCGCGGGTGGCCAGACGCTGTACGCGACTTGGGAGGACATGCAGTGCGACATCTGGGGCCCCCGCAAAGGGAAGTCGAGCTCCCGGGCGATCCCGACGCTGCTGGCCGCGCCCGGCGCCGCGTTCGCGACCTCCAACAAGCCCGACCTGTACGCCGCGACCCGGTCGATCCGCGAACAAGGAGGCCGGGTGTGGAATTTCGATCCGGAGGCGATCGCCGCGGGGGAGGCTGACTGGTGGTGGAACCCGCTCAGCTACGTGACGTCTGACCGCCGTGCGCTGGAGCTGACCGACGCGTTCGTTGGCGCCTACCGCGACCCGGACGCGCGCCCTGACCCGTTCTTCGACCCGGCCGGGCAGGAGCTCGTCTCGCATCTCCTGCGGGCTGCGGCGATCGACGGGCGGCCGGTGACCCAGGCGTTTCTGTGGTCAACCCGCCCCAACGACGACGAGCCCGCCCGAATCCTCCAAGACCACGGGCTCGAGCTGGCGGCCGCGTCGGTGCTCGACCACGTCCACGCGCCGTTTGAGCAGCGCGGCGGCGTCTACGGAACCGCGCGGCAGATCCTGTCGTTCCTGCGCGACCCGGACATCGCCAGCTGGGTCACCAGCAGCGGCACCGGCGACCGGCGCCGGCAGCTCGACCTCGCCGCGTTCGTGGAGTCGGGCGACACGCTGTACCTGCACAGCAAGGAAGGGCAGGGCAGCTCCGCCGGTCTGGTGACCGCGATCGCGATGGCGCTCTGCGACGCGGCCGAGCAGCTCGCCAAGCGCTCACCGGGTGGCCGGCTGCCGGTGCCGCTGGTCGGGGTGCTGGATGAGGCGGCGAACATCTGTCGCTGGCGCCAGCTGCCTGACCTGTATTCGCATTACGGGTCGCGGGGGATCCCGCTGCTGACCCTCCTGCAATCGTGGTCCCAAGGCGCGCAGGTGTGGGGGCAGACCGGGATGCGCAAGCTGTGGGGCGCCTCGAACGTCCGCGTCTACGGCGGCGGCGCGGCCGAGCAGGAGTTCCTCTCCGACCTCGAGAAGCTAATCGGCGAGTACAACCGCCTCGTCGCGAGCCCGAGCAGCCAACGCTCCCCGGGCGGCGGCAGCACGAGCACCAGCTGGCAGCTGACCCCGACACCGATCCTGACCGTCGCGGACCTCGCCGCCTTGCCGCGCGACCGGATCATCGTGATGCCCTCCGGCGCACCCCCCGTGCTCGCCGAGCCCGTCTACTGGTGGAACACCCGGCAGGCAGCGGAGATCCGCGAGTCGATCGCGACCCACGACCCACCCGCCATCCTCGCGCGCCGGCACGCCCCCCAACCGCCGCAGGTTTCTGGCCCGTGGACGACACCAGCCTGACGGGAAACGGACTGGTGCCTGATTCCGATCCGCTCGCCGGCGCCGGGCCGCTCGTGGAGCAGACCGTCCGCAGCGTGCTCGAGCAGCACATCGCGTCGGTCACCCGCAAGGCGCTCGACCGCCGCGCCCCGGGGCTGCTCGACTCAGAGCGGATCGAGCAGCTCGCCGTCCAGGCGGCGGAGCGCCAGCTCGCCGAGCTCGCCGATCCACCGGGCCTCTACTACCTGACCTTGGAGGAATGGGTTCACGAGTGGCTGTTCCCGGTGTATCGCCGCTCGATCCTCGGGCACGACCGCGTTTGGTGCCCGCAGTGGTGGCGTCACGCCGAGGCCGTCGCCCGCCTGGAGTCGCTGTGGCGAGCGTGGGAGCACCTTCGCCAGGACGCCGCGACCGGCCTGTCGGTCTGGTTTCGCGACCACGCCGACCACCACATGACTGTCCTGCTCGACTCAGACGGCCCGTTCAAAGGCTGCGACGGCCGCCACTCCGACCGTCCCGTCGAGGAGCTGCCGCACGACCCGCCGCCCGAGGGGATGTTCGAACTCGACGAGCTCCCCGACGCATCGGTGCCGGGCGCGCGCGCGAGCGGGGCGGCGCCGGCTCGGAACGCTGGGAGGCCGCGAGAGCAGACGATCGGGCATAGCCGATGACCCAGCAGCTGCGGGTCGCGGGAGCGCTCAGCGCAGCGATCGCGCTCATGGTGCTCGGACTGCCGTTAGCGATCCTGCTGCTGCTCGACCCTTCGGCATCCGCAGCGGCGTGTGGGGGCTCGCTGACCGGGCCGGGCCCGACGAGCGTGCCGGGGATCCCGACCAACCTGCTCCCGATCTTCGAGGGCGCCGCGCAGCAATTTCAGCTCGGCAACAACGGCTGGGCCTACCTCGCGGCCCTGAACAATGCAGAGTCGACTTTCGGCACCAACAACGGCCCGGGCACGGGCGTGCTGTCGGGCAGCAACTCGGCCGGGGCGGCCGGCCCGATGCAGATCGGGATCGGCGGCGCCGCGACCGACAACTGGGACACGATCGTCGGGCAGATCCCGGCAGGCCTGCCTGGCGGTGCGCAGCCGCCGAGCGTGTACAACGAGACTGACGCCGTCTACGGCGCCGCGGTGCTGCTGAAGAAGTGGGGAGCCCCCGGGAACTGGCAGGCGGCGCTGGTGGCTTGGAACAACTACCCGCCCGAGATCGCCCAGGTCACACAACTCGTCGCGCAATACACCAACACAGGCCAAGGGAAGGCCGGCGTGACCCCGGTCACCACGACGTCAACGTCGCCCGTCCCGGCGGGCGGGCAGGGATGCGTGCCCGTCAGCGGCCCGACGACCCCCGGCGCTGTCGCTCGGGTCCTGGCCAACGGGCTGGCGGCGATCCCACAGGGCGCCCCGCCGGCGGTGCAGGAGATGATCGCCGCCGGCAACCAGATCATCCACTACCCCTACAGCTACGCCGGCGGGCACTCGCCGGCGTCGATGCGAGTGCCGCCCGGCCCGAACGCCGACCCCGGAGCCCAGGAGAACGGCGGCCCGGGCTATGACTGCTCCAGCGCGGTCAGCTTCGTGCTCTGGGGCGCAGGCCTCGGACAGAGCCTGCTCGGCGGCCAGGTCGACGACTCCTGGACGCTGATGGGCGTCGGGCAGCCCGGAGCCGGGCAGTGGGTCACGATCTACGCCGGCACCTCGGGCGGGCAGGGGCACACGTTCATCGAGGTCGCCGGGATCGTGCTCGACACCGTGCACGGCTCGGCGACCAGCCCGGCCGGGACCGGTCCGCGCTGGCAGCCCGCCTCTGAGATCGCCTACGAGCTCGCCACCGGCTCGTTCGTCACCCGACACCCCCAAGGACTGTGACCCGCCCGCTTTCGCTCCTCGCCGTCGCCGCCTGTCTGCTGGCTCTGGCCGGATGCGGCGGCTCGCACTCAAAGTCCATGATGTCGGGCGCGACGCGTAGCGCGTCGACGACAAGCACGACCAACACCGCCGCCGCCGAGTACGTTGCGGTGTCGCAGTTCGCCGCCGCGTACGTCCGGTTCTTGGACGGCGACAGCATCGCGAGCGAGCTGCCTGACGCGACACCGGGCGTGCGCGCCCTGGCCGGCCAGTCGGGGTCGATCCCCGCCGCTCGCCGGCGCGGAACGCTCGTGATGACGCAGCTGCGCCCGGCGGTCGGCAACACGGGCAGCTACCTCTTGACCGCGCGGGATGACGCGCACGCCTTCTACGCGCAGATGACGCTCGCCGAGCAGCGCGGCCACTGGCTGGTCGTGGAGTTGACGCCGCCTGACTTCGTGCAGGTGTTCGCGCCGGGCGGCGCGCCGTCGTCGTCGCCGCCTCCCGGATCAGCGGGAGCCCAGGACGCCGCCCGGCTGTTCCTGCGCGGCTATCTGCCGTGGCTGTACGGGCATGCGCCGCTCCGCAAGATCACCGGCGTGACGAGTCGGCTCCTGGCCAGCCTTAAGACGCACCCGCCACGCGTTCCTCCCACGATCCAGTCGCTCCGACCGAAGGTCGCGGCGCTCGCCATGCAGCGCCGCGACCGCAGCTGGCAGGCGTTTCCGAACATCAACGACGGACGCGAGACCTACGAGCTCGTGCTCACGGTCGCGCAGACCCGCAGGCGATGGCTTGTCAGCAACGTCAGCTCCCCGCGATAAGCACAACGAACAAAGGAGGTAGGTAGCGATGCATGAGCCCTCAGACGGGATCGCCGAGGAAGTCGAACGGCAGCTACAGCTCGCGCTTGCCACCGCCGCAGTCGCGGCGCGGCACGCGATCGCCCAGCGTCAGCACGCGATCGAGCAGGCTGGGCGCGACAGCGAACAGGCCGCACGGCGGGTGAAGGACCAGATCGACGCCGAGCGCGTGCTCGCGACCGCACGCCTGCAGCCGGTGTTCGATCCCGCATGGTGGGAGACCGCCGGACCGCAAGACGTCGCGGACATGTGGCAGGAGGCCAACAGCTGGCGGGATCCTGACCGGGCCGCGATCCAGCCGACGATCTTCGATCACGCCGCCGGCCGGATCCGCGAGGAAGTGCGTGATCGCAGCGGCCTGGACCCGACCCAGGTAATCGCCCTCGCCGCCGTGCAGGAGCTCGAGCGCGAGCACCAGGCGACACTCGCCCAACCCGTCGGCCAACCCGCTGCCGTTGAAGCGCCCGGACCCGATCTCGCCACGTCGCATGGCTTCGATGATCCGCGGCGCCGCGAGCAGCTCCGCACGCGGCTCGTCGCCGCGGGCGTGCCCGAGCCAGCGATCGAGGCGCGAACGCTCGCCGACCTCGGCCAAGCCCGAGAGGCCGCCGAGGCCGCGCACACCCCCACGGCCGCTGCAGACCGACCGCAGCCCGCAGCTGGCCGTAGCGGCCGCCGCGAACTGCGGCGCCAGCGCTGACCCGCTGCCGGCCTAGCCGTCTTCCTCCTTGTCGAAGACATTGCGTTGCCGACTTGACTCCAAGGTATCTCGCCGCGCACCGGGCGCGAACGACGCGAGGGCCGAGTTGCTTGCGCTTTCGCCTAGCTGCATTCGCCGCTCGCCGAGCCAGGGAGACGTCAAGGGGGCGTCCGCGACGCCGCAACGAATGGCAGACTCGGGCACCGTGGAATTCGACGTCGAACTTGATCCCCAGCACCTTCAGAAGCTCAGCGCCACGGCGCCGATCACGGGCATTATCGAGTTGATCTGGAACGCGCTCGACGCGGACGCTACGGACGTTGCGGTCAAGCTCATCCGCAATGATCTCGACGGGGTAACCGAGATTCGTGTCATCGACAGCGGGCACGGAATGACAGAGGCCGAGGCGGTCGAAGGTTTCAAGCGGCTCGGGGGATCGTGGAAGCGGAGCGTCGCGGAGTCTCGCGGCGGGCGCTCGCTACACGGACGGGACGGCCGCGGGAGATTTCTTGCCGCCGGGCTCGGCAGCCGCATTCGCTGGCGCACTGTGGCGGCCGATCCCGAGGACGCAACCAGGCGCCTTTCGCTCGACCTTGAGATGACCCTGTCGAACCTTGCCCACGTCGAGTCGACTGAGCCAAAGCCGACGAATGAGCCGACTGGGACGGAGGTTCTGATTGACGGCTTCCTGAAGGACCCAATAGGGCTCGGCGGCGAAACGCCGATCGAGAAGCTCGTCAGCAAATTCGGGCTCTACCTTCAGACGAACAACGCTCACCTGACCTTCGATGGCGACGAGATCGATCCGGAGAAGCTTCAAGCTCACCGGGCGGAGTTCAAGATCGCCACGCCCGGCGATGACGCGCTCCTTGTCGTCATCGAATGGACGCGGCCGGTCGATCGCGCGCTCTACCTCTGCGATGAAAACGGAACGCCGCTCGGCGAAGTCCTGCCGGGGATCCAAGCCCCCGGCTTCGAGTTCACTGCATACCTACATTGGACGGGCTTCGCGGCCGACGACGCGCTGGCGCTGGCGGACCTGGGCGGGGGCGAGACCAAGGAGGTCATCGAGTCGGCGCGCGACCGGCTACGCGAGCATTTCCGCCAGCGCGCTGATGACGAGACGCGAGAACAGATCGAGCGGTGGAAGGCCGAGAAGACCTACCCGTTTGAGGGTGCCGCTGTGGATCGTGCCGATCAGGCCAAGCGCGACGTGTTCGATGTTGTGGCCCTCGCGGCGTCACACGCGCTCGTCGCCTCGGACAAGCCTGGCCGACGCCTCTCAATGCGATTGCTACTCGAGGCGCTGGAGAACGATCCGGGCTCGCTGCGGAAGGTTCTCGGCGAGGTCCTAGAACTCAAGCAAGATCGTCTCGACGAGTTGAGTGCCCTCCTCGACAGGACGCCGCTGACCGCCATGATCGCCACCTCGAAGGAAATCGCGGACAGGCTGGAGTTTCTCAAGGGCTTGGAGCAGCTGGTACTCGGCGACGACGCGAAGCACGTCAAGGAACGCTCGCAACTGCACCGAATCCTCGCCGGTGAGACATGGGTCTTCGGCGAGGAGTACGCCCTTGCCGCCGACGACAACAGCCTCACCATGGTCCTGCAGAAGCACCTATCCATTCTCGGCCGCGGCGATCTTGCTGCGGACGTGTCGCACGAGGTGTTGGACGCAGAGGGATCTCGAGGCATCGTCGACCTGATGCTCGCCCGGTCGCTCTCGCAGCAACGGAACCGGCGTGAGCATCTGGTCATCGAGTTGAAGCGGCCGTCAGTCATCGTCGGCGATGAGGAGGCGCAGCAGCTGAAGAAATATGCCGACGCGGTGGCGAGCGACCCTCGATTCAACACGAAGGACGTGCAGTGGGACTTCTACATCGTCTCCGGAAAGGTCAAGGGGATGACTGACCGGGAGCGGCTGGACACAAAGACGGCGTACGGACAGATCAGCGAGGCTGGCGCAATCCGCATCTGGGCTCTGACCTGGGCCGACGTGCTCGACAACGCCGACCACCGGCTCAAATTCGTCAAAGGCCTCCTCGAATATCAGCCGGACGCCGAGCAGGCCTTGACGTACCTACGGCAGACGCACGACAAGTACCTCCCGCCTCAAATTCTCAAGGAGCGAGCGGATACAGCCGCTGCCGCAGCCGTTGAATCCCCACAACACCGAGGCACTGCAGGGACGAAGTCGACCGCCGAGAGCGACGGCGCCCAGTAAAGACCCCGGCGCCGGGGGGCGATCACTCGTCTGATCCGGCTCGGGTCTGCTTGCCGGACAAGGGATCGGGTCGTTGGAACCCCTCTTCGCTCAGTCACCGTTGCCGCGGTCGGCGCCGGCGGGTCGGATCGATCAGCCGCTTGACCGCCTCGACGTCGCCGCCGTCGGCCGGGCGCTGCGGCGCCTCCCGGGTCGCGGGCCCAAGCGGCTCCCGTACGCGCCGGGCGGCCTCGGTCTCGGCGTCGAGCTCGACCGAGCCGGGGTCGGGCCGGTCGGCGTCGAGCCGCGCGCGGATCTGCTCAAGCTCGCCGTGCAGGTCGGTCTCGATTTCGTGGGCGCGCTGCAGCTCGCCGCGGGCGCGGTGCACGCGGCCGATCTCGCCGGCCAGCAGCCCGAGCTCGCGGCAGACCAACAGCCAGCCGACCGCGCTGTCCGGACGCCCGGCCGCGAGCATGAACAACGCCAACCCCGATGCCCGCGACGACGACCGCCTCGCTGCCGGCGCCGGCGTCGAGGCGGACAGCTCCGCTGAGCGCGCGAGCTGCCGGCTCGCGCGCGCGAGCGCGCCGGGCTGCGCGCCTTCCAGGTCGATCGACCAGGCCGCCAGCACCGCGGCGCCCTCGCGCGCGGCATGCGCGCACGCCACGGGATCGGTGCCTGCGGCGCGCAGCCCGAGCCGCACGCGCTCGATCTCCATCGTGCAGCGATGCCACACCAGGCCCCGCTCCTGCAGCTCCGCGTGGCGCTCGGCCGCCGGTCGCTGACCAGCGCCGCTCCCAGAGTCCCACTCGGCGACGGCGCGCTGCTGCTCGCCGTGCTCCTGCCCCCAACCGCGACGCAGCGCCGGCAGACTCAGGTCACGCGCGAGGCGACCGCCGCCGTACCACACCGTCCGCGCCCGCCCCTCGCTCGGGCCCGCCAGCCGCACCGAGTAGCCGACCACCGAGCTCGTCCCGCCCGACCCGTATCGCGCGCGGGCGTGCACCCCCTGCTCGCGCAGGCGCGCGACAAACTCGCTCTCGGTCCGGCTCGCGCCCGCACACGCCCGCACCACCCGCTCAAGCCGCTGCCGGCTGGAGCGCTCGGCATGCTCACCGCGCTCCCCGACCCCAACGCCACGGCGGTGGTCAGCCGCGATCTCGCCGGGCTCCAGCCCGCGGCTGCCCGCACCCCGTCCGCGGGACTCAAGCTCCCGCAGCCCGAACTCGCGCTCGAGCAACCGAGCGGCCTGCTGGGCGCGCTTGCGCTCGAAATGCACGCTCGCCTTGCTGCCGTCCTCGGCCACCAGGCCGACCACCAGGTGCACGTGATCAGACCCGCCCGTCGACTCGCCATGCCGCACCGCCACCCACCGGCACTGCGCCCGCGCCCCCTCGCCGGCAAACCCCATCTCGCCGATGAACCGCTCCGCGATCTCCCCCCACCGCTCATCCGACAGTGCCAGCTCATCAGGGTGCAGCGACAGCGACGTGTGCCACACGTGCGCGTCGCGGGAGCCGATCACCTTGCCGTCCGGGTCGCGCTCGGCGATCCGGACCTGCGTCCCGAACGTCTCCCGCGGCTCGTCGAGAAACCGCGCCAGCTGAGCCGCGTCCCGCGCCCCGCCCTTCAGCACCCGGCCGCCGGCGATCATCATCGCCTCCGCCGACCCCGCCACCAGGCGCGGGTCAACGTGCTCCTCCCGCCGGCCCTTACCGATCAGGTACAACAGCAGCCCGCGCGTGTTCCCCCCGCGCGTGATCTTCGGGATCACCGCCGCGCTCCCGTCATCGCCCGCACCCGCCCAACGACCTCCTCGACGTCCGCCAGCGCGTCCTCCAGCCGGCCCTGCATCCCGAGCTCGCCCGTCGTGTTCGCCAGCCTCGCGAGCTGGTTCACGTTGTTCGCAACAGTCGCCAGCACCCGCCTGACCTCGAACAGCTCGGCGACCTCGACCTGGCGATCGGGCACCATCCCGGTCGCCCCGCCCAGCGCGGACTCGACCATCAGCCGCGGCACCGACACCCCCAGCGCCGCCGCCCGCGCGCGCAGCTGCTGCTGCTCTTCCTCGGTCAGCTTGACTTGCTGAAACACGCGCCGGGGGACCGGCTCGCGCTCGCGGCGCGACCGCCCCAGCGGCCGGCCGTCCGGGCCGGCGCTCACGCGCCCGGCCCCGATCCCGCGGGCCGATCCGGGCCCTCGCTGCGCCTTGCCGTGAAAGCCCAGCGCAGCGACCCGCCCCCGGGGCGGGACTCGCCGCCGCCGCCCCGAGGGCGGCTGGTGGTCGTGCTGAGCGGGTGCGTAAGCACGTGCTCAGCATACAACTTGCTCCGGCCGTTTTGGAGTTGGTTGCTGTCCGGCCCCGCGAGTAGGGTGCGTGGCCGGACAGCAAGCTGCCCCCAAGCAGCCGCGCCAACGGCCCCCGGCCCTTTAAGTCCGTCAGGCCGTGCTGCAATTATCACGGCCTTGCGGATGGAGGAAATGATGACTATAAGTTCCGATATGTCGACTCAAGAAACTCACCAACTCGGTTCGTTTGTGCCCAA
>Ga0302325_10029678_pt1 | contig 11293 bp, 6 predicted proteins | sample Palsa_T0_2_FD_201948 | JGI IMG/M metagenome (GOLD analysis project Ga0302325, IMG submission 201948) | Peat permafrost microbial communities from Stordalen Mire near Abisko, Sweden - Palsa_T0_2 | ecosystem: Environmental > Terrestrial > Soil > Palsa > Peat permafrost | place: Sweden: Abisko...
GCGCAGCTAACCCGGCGCCGGAGAATTGGAAGGATGTCATACCGGAGACCAAGGATGTGCTGCAGGTTTCAAAAGCGGGCGGTTATTTCTTTGCCACGTATATGGATGACGTCAAGAACAGGGTCTTACAATATGATTATGACGAACACAAGATTCGCGAGATCGCTTTGCCTACCGCAGGAACGGCCTATGGATTCGATGGGCTGATGGACCAACACGAATTGTACTATGTATTTACTTCCTTTACCTATCCGTCTGCGGTATATCACCTGGATCTTCAAAGCGGGCAGACGACCTTGTTCTGGCGGCCCGCGGTAAATTTCAACCCGGAAGACTATGTGACACAGCAGGTCTTTTACACCAGCAAGGATAGTACGAAAATACCCATGTATATCGTCTATAAGAAAGGAATGGCGTTGGACGGCCATAATCCTACGCTCCTTTACGGATATGGTGGTTTCGACATCAGCCTCACGCCTTATTTCAGTTCGTTGGGGATGGAGTGGCTGGAACATGGCGGGATATACGCCCAACCCAATCTGCGTGGAGGCGGGGAGTACGGAGAAAAGTGGCATATGGCCGGAACATTGATGCGCAAGCAAAATGTATTTGACGACTTCATAGCCGCTGCCGAATACCTGATCGGACATAAATATACATCCAGCTCCTTTTTGGCTGTGGAGGGGGGATCGAATGGCGGTCTGTTGATTGGGGCTACGATGACGCAGCGACCGGATCTGATGCGGGTAGCGCTTCCGGAAGTCGGCGTGTTGGATATGCTGCGGTATAACCGGTTCACAGCGGGCGCCGGCTGGGCTTCAGATTATGGAACGGCCGAGGATTCCGCTGCCATGTTCAAATATTTATTGGGCTATTCCCCATTGCATAATCTGAAGAAGGGGGTGCATTATCCGGCGACGCTGATCTGGACGGCGGATCATGACGACCGGGTCGTTCCGGGACATTCCTTCAAATTTGCGGCAACTTTACAACAGGATAATGGAGGTGGTAATCCGGTGCTAATCGCGATCCAGCATAATGCGGGTCATGGGACCGGCATGGATACCGAGAAGGCGCTGAATGAATATGCGGACAAGTACTCTTTTGTGTGGTACAATATGGGGATAAATCCGATGCAGTAGATTCTATTCACCTCTAATCCCCTGGATTGTGACGGTCCCCTTCCCGTATTGAAAACTGTTCTGGTCTTCGATCGTCAGTTTGTTGCCATCTATGTGACAGATCATCGTTTCTGAATGCGGGCTTTCGATGTAGCGAAGGACGAGTTTGAGGGTATGGTCGTCGATCCATTGATAGCCGCCGGCGGTTGGGAAAGCGGGCAGGCCTACGTCATGGTGGATGGCTCCGGTCAGCAGGTTGGGTCCGGGTCGCGTGGTCCAGCCGGTGGCCCAGCGGCCATCTCCAAATGTGAGCCGGTATAGCGCGGTGTCCCCCCTTACGGTCAATTGCAAAAGGTCACCAATGAGACTGAAGGAGACCGTTTGCATTTTTTTGGTATTGGGTTCGAGCGTGAAGGTCTTGCCGTTGAGGAGATCGGTGGCCGGGCCGGTTTTGAGGGCCAGCGGCGGAAGGGCCAGTTCGGACAGTTGTTTCTTAAGTTTTGCGTCGGCATCGGGGTCGGCCGGTAACGATCCGGAGTGCATGGAAGGCAGCAGGTATTGCCAGACGAGATTGATCTCTTCCTGCATATCGGGAGTCTCGGCCTGGATGGCGATGACAGCATCCTCATCGGGCAGCATAATGATATACTGACCGAAGGCGCCATCGGCGCGGACGCCGTTATGGCGGCAGCGCCACATCTGATAACAATAGCCTTGCAACCAGTCGCTCGAGTCTTTTTTCGACTGCGGCGCATCGGGATCCTGCATGATCTTCATGCTGGTGGCTTCATTCACCCAGGATTGCGGAAGGATCTGTTTTCCTTTCCATTTCCCGCCCTGCAAATAGAGCTGGCCGAATTTTGCCATGTCTTCCGTCTTTAGCCGAAGCCCCCAGCCGCCGGTATTTGCGCCCTGGGGACTGGTCTCCCAATCTTCACCACTGATGCCCAACGGTTCGAATAATCTCGGTTTCAGATAGTCCAGCACGGTTTTCCCGGTTACTTTGGAGACGATGGCTGAGAGCATATAGGTACCGGCAGAGTTATACAGGAATTTGGTACCGGGTTCGTTGACGATGGGGATGGACAGGAATTTCCTGGCCCAATTGCTGTCCAGGGCGACAAGTACGGTGGGGTCGGGCGCCATTCCGTCGGACATCATCAGGGCGTCTTTGACCGTGAGCTCAGCCAGGAAAGGGGGAGTGGGGTTGGGCAGGTCATTTGGGAAAAAGCTGATGACCTTGTCATTGAGGTGCAGGAGGCCTTCTGTCAGTGCAAAGCCGACGGCGGCCGCGGTGAAGCTCTTGCTGGTGGAATAGAGCGTATGTTTGAGATCCGGCGCATAGGGATTCCACCAACCTTCGGCGACGACTTTGCCGTGCCGGAGGAACATGAAGCTGTGAAATTCGGTTTTGCCGTGAGTGGCGGCATCGATGAACTGGCTGATGGCGGCAGCCGCGACGCCTTCTTTTTCGGGAATGCTTCTGGGGAGCGGGTCCTGGGCGAAAGCGGATGATCCGGCGAGCAGCAGCAGGTAAATGCGGAATGTTGATGGAATCATAACGAATGATTGAACGTGACACGGAAGTTAAAACAAATTTCTTATATATGTTTGACGCAAAACTACCCTGGAGCTCGAGGGCTAACGGTGGCAGCCCTGAGATCAAAACAAAATTATTCTGTAAGTTTGGCGCAAATACAAATCATGCGCTTTCCCTTCTTTCTTTTATTTGTGCTTTTTTCCATCGGTTCATCCGCCCAGCCGGTCACCGATACCGTTCAAAAAGTCATTCCCGGCAGGGTTAACAGCCCGGAGCAGGAGGAGAAGCCCTATGTCATCTTTATCTCCGCCGACGGCTTCCGGCACGACCTGGCCGATAAATACCATGCGACCAACCTCCAGGCCCTGCGCATGCGGGGCGTGGCCGCCTCTTCGATGCTGCCTTCTTACCCGTCCGTCACCTTCCCCAACCATTATTCCCTGGCCACGGGGCTTTATCCGGCGCATCACGGGCTGGTGGATAATACATTTTATGACCCGAAAAAGGGAAAGGGATATCGGATCAGCGATCGTGCTGCCGTAACGGACAGCTCCTGGTATGGTGGAACTCCCATTTGGGTGCTGGCGGAGCAGCAGAAAATGCTATCGGCGAGTTTCTTTTGGGTAGGCTCCGAGGCGGCCGTCGACGGGATACGCCCGAGCTATTACTATATTTTTAACGATAAGATAGCGCTCGATACCCGGCTGCAGGCGGTAAAAGACTGGCTTACCCTCCCGGAGGTACAACGCCCGCATCTTATCCTGTTTTACCTTTCCCAGGTAGACCACGCCGAGCATCTGTATGGCCCCGATTCAAAGGAGACCGAAGCGGCGGTTCACCTGGTCGACGATTGTATCGGGAAGATGACACGGATCGTGGACTCGCTCCATCTGCCGGTGAATTATGTTTTCGTCAGCGACCATGGGATGGCGGCGGTCGATACGCTGCACCCCATCACCCCGCCTGTCATCGATACTGCGAAATTTGTCGTCACTTACGGCGGCACGATGGTCCATCTCTATGCAAAGGACAAGGGCGCTATTAATGCCGGCTATCAAACGCTGAAGCAAAATGCGGACGGATATGATGTATACCTGGCGGCGGACGTACCGGAGCGCTGGCATTATTCGGATAAGGATGACCGGTATCACCGGATCGGCGATATCATCCTGGTGGCCCATGAGCCAAGGATGTTCTCCAACCATGGACATGTCAGCGCCGGTGAACATGGCTATGATAATGCTCTCCCCGATATGGGCGCCAGCTTCTATGCGTGGGGGCCGGCTTTTCGGCAGCGACTGACCATCCCGGCCTTTGAAAATGTGAATGTATACCCCCTGATCGCGCGGATCCTTGGGTTAACGATCAGCCAGCCGATCGACGGGGCTGAAAAAGTCCTCAATGGGACGTTGAAGAAATAAGAAAGCTCTGCACCTCTCCTGCCACGCGGATAAAATACACCCCGGTTGCGAGCCCGCTGAGATCGACGACCGTGGACATCGGGCCGCCAGTCGATTGCAGGGACAGCATCCTTACCACGCGGCCGGATGCGTCGATGACCTGTAGCAGCAGCTGTCCCGGTGGCGCCTGCAGTTGGACGTTGACCGTTCCCGTGGCAGGGTTCGGGAAGATGCTGAGAGAACCGGTACTATCGTAGCGGATGACGACTACGTTGCTATAGGAATGATTGCCGTCCTTATCGATCATGTTAAGCCGATAGAAATTCAGGGCGGGGAGGGGGCTGATATCGGCGAACTGATAACTGTTTTTTGCCGGGCCGGCGGATTGGACCGAGTCGGCGTTCTGGCCTGCGGCGGCAGGCACTGTCCCGATACTGGTAAATGAGACGCCATCGCCGCTTCGTTCTATATCAAAAGAGGCCAGGTTTATGTCGCCTGTGGTGGTAAAATTCAGCAGGACTTCGCTATTGCTTTTTTCGGCGGTAAAAGACAGCAGATTGGCGGGAAGGATCGGCGGAGTGCCGGCCAGCAGCAGCGATGTAATGGACATCGGCGCCATCGTGACCTGCACGGTATTGCCTGTCGGGGCAACAGCCGATGTTTGCAGGGCGTTATTCGAAGCCGAGACAAAGGTTTCAGTACCCGTTGGCAGATTGGACAAGGTCAGTGTGGTGATAGGAGTGCCGCTCAGCTGGAAGTCCGGAAAGCTTAACGTGACGGTTTCGGTCTGTGTAGCGGACCTGTTCACCAACGCTATCGTTACGGAATCATTGGCGGTATTGGTAGTGGCGTATGCCGAAACATCCAGCGAATCGGAAGAACTGGCCTGAACGCTGGTGCTTTTATTGTACTTGCTATATAGGTGCAGCGTTTCCCACATGCCGATATCCCAAGTCCAGGGAGAGAAGAATTCTACCCCATGGTTCATGAATTCGCCCATAGTGGAAGCATACCAGACAGCCAGGGCGTTGGGCACGTTTTGGAGCTGGGTTCCCGTTTCGGAAACGCCAAAGGTAACGCCATTTCCCGGGCCCATATATTGGTTCAGCCAATCCTGGCACCGGCCGAAAACATCTTCGATCCGGATAGAATTATCCCAGGAACCGTTGACGACTTTTACGCCATTGGCTTCGGGAAAATCGTAGGTGCTGTCAAAGAAGACCCGGCCGTATTGGACGACATCCGTCACGGTCGGGCTGGATGGATAGAAATGGAGATCGATCACATCCAGCAGCCGGATCCCCGAGCTTTGCTCTTCTTCTGAGACTCGTTTGATAAAGTATTCCAGCCAGGGGTATTGTTTTCCATCCGTGCCGGTGACCGTCGCATTGTTCCAGTTGTACCATTGCCATTCGTTTGGACTGACCGGGCCGGTCAGTTTGATACCCGGGTAGAGCGCTCTTGCCTTTTTTGCAACGGCAAAGTATAGCTGCAGGAATGCTTCCGCGGTTGGCTGGGTGGGCATGACATCATCGTGCGTGCTGGACCAGATCTCTACTTCATTGTCCATGTTCCAGTAGCGGATCCGGGTGGAGTCGAGCCCCAGGCCGCCGCTGCCAAACCAATGGGGCAGCAAGCCGGTGGTGGAGTCTGCCGGCCAGGACTCGAGGTAGAGGTTTGGGTTTCCATTGACCAGCGCCTGGCTTCCGCCGGCGGTATTGGCAACTCCGCCTCCGGCCAGGTTTTGTTCCACTCCTGACCACCATTGCGAGCCGTTGAAATCCCAATCGTCGAAATTATTAGCGGTGTTCGATGCGGCATAGCCGATCAGTTGAAAACCCCACATGCCTTGCGCGGTGGGGATATTCTGTTGCAGGGATTGAGCGGCAAAATCCCAGTCGGAAATATAAACATTGTTGTACCAGTCGGGATGACTGGATAGTTGGAGCCGCCAATTATTTTTTGTAAGATCGTTACCGCCGTTCTCGCGGAAGAAATTTATGCCCGCATCCTTGTATAGCTGCCAGTTGGCGGCGGTGACGGGACTACCGGGGTCGGATGAGAGGGAATTGTTGCGTCCGTAAATATAGGGGGAGACGGGTTTCCTGTTATTCAGGGTATTGACGGTAATCTGCACGCTTTGAGCGTGTAACCCTCCGTATAACAGCAGTAATAGTATGGGCAAAAGGTATTTCCCGCCGGCGCCGCCGCCACCACCCGAGCCGCCTCCAAACCCCGGTCCCGGGCTGTCCGGCTGTGCACCGACGGTCTTGAAACTTTCGGCGAGGATGAGGGCTTCGACCGCAAGGTTTGCCGCAGGATGCGGATCGTCGGAGGCCTCCGAAGTAATACCATATTTTGGGGTATGCAGATAGCGGATCAGGAAATATGCGCCGGTTATCAGGATGCTGCCGCCAATGATCATGGCCAGTTCGGCCGGCAGGACATGATAGTAATACCGGACGGTGAAGATGGTGGCGACTACCAGCGCCAGCCCTGTCCATAGAAAAAGAATGTCTTTCTTTTGAATGCCTTTTACGATATAGAAAGCGGGTACGATGGCCGTCAGCAGCCACCATAGCCAGCCCAGGGCCACCTGGCCGGAATTTTCAGAAAGCTGTGTATTCAATTCCCGGACGATATAGTAGTTGCCCGCCAGGTAAAAGCTCAGGAGGGCGGCTACGCGGAGTATCGTCAAACAGGAATGATATTGCCGCAGCCGTTCTTTTGTTGCAAGCCCGGTGAAAAGAAAATACAGCGCTATGGAAACGGTCATCAGCAGGAAGGGCAAAAGGGCCTTTGCCGTGCTGCCCATTCCGATCGTCACATGAAAGATCAGGCTAAGCAGGGCGCCATAGGCTACGGGGGCCATCAGCCGGTTGGTATAGCGCAATACGCCGGCTGTCGCCAGCAAAAGGACGATCCCGCTTAGCGCGGAAGGGCTGAGATAATCAGCGCCCCAATTCATGCCGACAAAGATCAGCGCGCCACCGGTCCACAACAGCGCATCATCAACCCCCGCCCGGTATAAGCTGCGGATATGGATAAAGAGTTCGAGCGCCGCAAACGCGGCTAAGCCAAAGAAGATCAGCACGCCGCTCATGCCAAGCTCTCCAATCCCGCCCAGCAGGAATAGCCCTACGCAACAGGTCACGGCCAGGACGGTCAGCAGGAAGAGCCCGATGCGGATATAGATATTCGGGGTGTACAGTTTGTCAGGATAGGCTTGACAGATCTGCTGGTACTCCTCTGTCGTGATGACTTTTTTGGCAAGCGCCTCCGCGGCCTGCGACCGGATGTCCCGGTTATCCAGGTCTTGGCGGTTATAGGCTATCATGCGATTTGAGTTGATGGTTCAGACGGACCAGCAGGATGGCTACACTGGCGGCTGAGCCGATGAAGTACATCAGTCCGAGGTAAATGGGGGCCAGATCGGTCAGGCGCATTTTCATCAGCAAGTCCACTACTACATCGCACAAAGCGATGTAAGTATACAGGACGATTACGACGATAAAATAAAAGGATCGCCTCGCCCTGGCATGGGTATAAAAAAACCAGGCGATGGCCGCCAGACCAAGGAACCAGGGGATATTGATGTGATCGTATTTGGACAGACCTGCAAGGGATGCGATAAAGAAAAGGTGAAGTCCAAAATTTGTATAGGTGAATTCGAAATGTTTTTTCATCCGCCGTTGGACCGACAGCCAGCCGGCGCCCAGCAAAATGGCTCCCAGCAGGAGGCCTGTGACGATTAGGTGATCATTGGCAAAATTGCCTTCTTTCAGGATCGACAGGGGGGTGATCGCAATGCCCGCCCAGGCGGCCAGGTTGGTAATCGCCAGGCTCAGTATTCCCAGGTGATCGAAATAATAGGCCGATGCAAAGAGGATCGTCATGGGGATAAAGGTCGCCAGTCCGTAATGATCGCCAAATACGCCGTATTCATATTGCCAGTAGCCAAGGAAGATCAGCAGGCTAAGACAGCCCAACAAAAGGACATAATCAAAGAAGGGGTTGGGGGCGGCCACCTTTTCCCGGCTGAAGGGTGTCTTTTTCCGGAGACAGTAATAAAAGCTGCCGGCAGTGATCAGCGCGATAAAGGCGAGCACTGTCTGGTGACCGATCGTATCGATATTCTTATATACCAGGATGCCCAGTCCTCCGGTAAGCAGCAGAACACCCAGATAAAGCAGGAGCCTGAGCTCCCAGTACAGCGAGAACAGCCGCAGGGCCTGCCAATTCTCCGCCTGTCGCAACGAGTCAGCGGAGATTTGTCCTTCTGCATGCAGTCTTTTGAAAAGGGGTATTTGCATAGCTATACAATCTTACCATTAAAAACGGAGAGTTACGGGGAATAGTATAGCGGCACGACCGGTCAATCCCCGGTAGGCCGGATACCAGCGTTTTCCACCATCAGCATGACGGTTTTCTTTATTGCCCGCGTCCGGTGGAGGACGCCTTTAGTAATGGTAAAGCCCTGCCCCGGCTCCAGTGTTACTGTCCGATCTTCCAGGTCGATCAGCAACTGGCCTTCCCATACAAAAAAGAATTCGTCATCCTTCTCGTGTTTATGCCAGTGGTATTCGCCTTCGACGATGCCGACACGGATGACGCTGTCGTTCACCTTTGTCAGTGTCTGGTTAAACCATTTATCTGTGCATGCTTTTACCATTTCGGGGACATCGATCAGCTCGAGGTGATCGAATTTTATGTCCAGCTTTGTTACGTAAGGGAATTGCTTTTCCATAGCCTTAAACTTACTACTCCTTTGAGACCCGGCCAAAAAAACCAGTATCTTCGGGCCATGAGCAACAACACGCCCGAACAAAATTTTGCCGCCCTGGGTCTTACCCTTCCGCCGGCGGCTGCACCGCTCGGTGTTTACAAACCCTGTCTTCAGGATGGTCATTATCTTTATGTGTCCGGTCATGGCCCCTTGCTGGAAGATACGACGCTGATCACCGGCCGCGTCGGACAAGACCTCAATGCCGATCAGGGTAAGACGGCTGCCCGGCAGGTAGGCCTGGCCATCCTGGCGACGGTAAGGGCGCACCTGGGGAGTCTCGATAAGGTGAAGAGGGTGATCAAAACTTTGGGTATGGTAGGCTGTACGTCTGAATTCGAGCGGCATCCTTATGTCATCAATGGCTGCAGTGAACTGTTTGCCCAGGTATGGGGGCCTGACAATGGAGTTGGCGTGCGGAGTGCCGTAGGCATGGGGTCGCTGCCGGGAAATATCCCTGTTGAAGTGGAAGTATTATTTGAACTGCACTAAATTCGATGTTATGATTCGTGAGACGTCGGGAGATCGTCCCTGGTATGAAATAGCCAATATCGACCAACTGGATACGCCGGCCCTGGTCGTTTATCCCGACCGGGTAAAAGAGAATATCCGTCGTGCCGTCGGGATGACCGGCGATGCTGCCCGCTTGCGGCCGCATGTAAAAACGCATAAATCGCCGGCGGTGACCCGGCTCCTGCTGGAGGCGGGTATCGGGAAGTTTAAATGCGCGACGATCGCCGAAGCGGAAATGCTGGCTATCGAGGGCGCACCGGATGTATTACTGGCCTATCAACCGATCGGCCCCAAGTCCGTCCGGCTGGCGGCCCTGATTCAAAAATTCCCGGCAACGAAATTTGCCTGTCTCATCGATAATATCGATGCCGCTGCTGCTATGGCGCGGGTGTTCACCGTTGCGGGGCTTATCGTGCCGGTCTATCTGGATATCAATGTCGGTATGGACCGAACCGGTATTGCGCCGGGTCCCGAAGCGCTGGCCCTCTATCAAACGGCGCTGGCGCTCGACGGTATTTATCCCGTCGGTCTGCATGCCTATGATGGACATATCCGTGATGCCGACCTTGGTCTGCGGAAACAGAAATGCGATGCAGCTTTTGCCGGGGTTATGGCTTTGCGGGTGCAGATCGGGGCGCTGTCCACCGGGGGGGCCGCCGCGGACCTCACGATCATCGCCGGCGGTTCGCCTACTTTTCCGATTCATGCCGGCCGTGCCGCAGATATCCAATGCAGCCCCGGCACTTTTGTTTACTGGGATAAAGGATATGGAGATCAATTTCCTGACCAGCCCTTCACGCCGGATGCCCTGGTCATTACCCGGGTCATTTCCCTGCGGGGCGATTCGCGCCTCTGTCTGGACCTGGGACATAAGTCCATCAGTGCTGAAAATGAGCTGGACCGCCGGGTCTTTTTTCTCAATGCTCCCGGCTTTCGGCCTGTCAGTCAAAGCGAGGAACATCTTGTCGTGGAGGCCGGCCCCGGTCATGGCTACCGCATCGGGGATGTTTTTTATGGAGTTCCTTTTCATGTTTGCCCTACCGTAGCGCTGTATGAACGTGCGTTCACCATCGAAGACGGACGGTTCACCGGCCACTGGAAAAATGTGGCGCGGGACCGGATGCTGAGCGTTTAAGTAGCGTATTCGCCCGCTAAATCCGGCGATTTACCGAGTTTGACTGGCTCTGCTGCTTGTCCGTCATTAAATTGCAATTAATTCAGTGTCATGGGTATGTAAATTTTTTCGACCAAAAAACAATTTTGTTCGAAAAATTATTAATTCAATAATTTTGTCGGACTCTTGACCTATTGATCTACGATTATTCAACTTTAAAATTTTTTGACCATGGAAGTAAAAGAAGCGACTGGCAGGCTGGGCGTGTTGATCCCCGGTTTAGGCGCTGTGGCTACTACCCTTATTGCAGGAGTAGAGGCCATTAAGAAAGGCATTTCGCAACCGATCGGTTCTATCACCCAGATGGGCAATATTCATTTGAACCGGAAGGCAGGAAGTAATTATCCAAAAATAAAAGACTTTGTACCGCTGGCCAACCTGGAAGATATCGTTTTCGGCGGCTGGGATGTATATGAAGACAATGTCTATACGGCAGCCAGCAGGGCAAAGGTATTGGAGCCCCATATGCTGGAGGCCCTGCGTCCGCAGCTGGAAGCTTTGAAACCCATGAAGGCGGTTTTTGACAAGAGCTATATAAGGAACCTGGATGGAACGCATGTAAAAGAGGCCGCTACAAAATTTGCGCTGGCCGAAGCCCTGATGGACGATATCGCCCGCTTCCAGGATTCCCGCGGTTGTGACCGTCTGGTCATGGTGTGGTGCGGTTCCACGGAAAAATATATCGAGGTGTCCGACGTGCATGAAAGTCTCGACGCTTTTGAAAAAGGGCTCAGGGATAACGATCCGCGAATCGCCCCCAGC
>Ga0302325_10029679_pt1 | contig 11293 bp, 16 predicted proteins | sample Palsa_T0_2_FD_201948 | JGI IMG/M metagenome (GOLD analysis project Ga0302325, IMG submission 201948) | Peat permafrost microbial communities from Stordalen Mire near Abisko, Sweden - Palsa_T0_2 | ecosystem: Environmental > Terrestrial > Soil > Palsa > Peat permafrost | place: Sweden: Abisko...
GCCGACTGCGACAACCGTCGAGCGTCACGCGTGCTCACCCATCGAACCCTACCACCCCTATCGGACGTTTACTGTCCGGAGTAATAGTTCGGTGTATGAGCGCAACGGGTCTGGTGATTTGCGGCTGGGTGTGTCTGATTGTTGCTCCTCGGCGGGCGGCTTCATTGGCGAGTGGTGCGGGGAGGAGGGCGGCGCCTGCGTCGGCCAGCACGAGTGGGATGATCGCTTCACGGGCGGCGGTTTCGACTGCGATATTGGGTGTGATACCGACGGCGGTGAGGGCGTCTTCGAGGAGGGTCCGTGTTGAGGTGCCCGCGGGGCTGACCACGAAGGGAGTGTGTGCGAGGGTCTCGAGGGGTACCGGCTCGAGTTGACTGACCCGTTGCGAGGGTGGGAAGACGAGGAGCAGTTCCTGCTTGCCGAGCGGGTGGAGGACAAGGCCTGGCTCGACGCGGGCGAGGTAGCCGATGCCGAGGTCGCATGCTCCGGTGCGGACGTGCGTGACCACGTCGTTGAGCGTCTCGGATTCGAGGACGCGTACTTGGATGCCGGGGTAGAGGCGGCGGTAGCGGCCGATGAGGTCGGCGACGGGTGCGACGGCGAGCGTGGCGAGGGTGGTGAGTGTCACGGTGCCGGCGCGGAGCTCGACAACGTCGCTGACTGCGGCGCGTGCCTCGTCGATGGCGCGCAGTATCTGCCGGGCGGGACCGACCAGCGCGTGGCCGGCCGGGGTGAGCCGTAGGCCTCGTCCCGCACGTTCGAAGAGGTGGGCGCCGATCTCGGTCTCGAGTGCGGCCAGGGTCTGGGAGAGTGACGGCTGGGCGACGTGGAGCCGACGGGCTGCCCGGGTGACGGTTCCGTCGTCGACGACGGCGAGGAACGATCGGACGTGACGCTCATTCATAGGAGAGCACGATGAATCTTATCCAAAATAAGTCTTTGACCTTTCGGATACGTGGCGCTCAAATAGATGGGAGATGGGGTTCGGTCGTTCGTCTCGGGAATATGCGGCGTTGCGAAGACGGTTTCTGACCGAGTCGCGCCGGCCGGCCGCGATTCGTGAGAGTCCGCGGGCCGCCTGGTATGTCGTCGCGACGGTCTGTATCGGGGCGTTCATGGGTCAGTTCGACGCGAGCATCGTGACGCTGGCGCTGCCGCGTCTGGATGCGAGCTTCCACGCGAGCGTCAGCGCGGTCGAATGGGTCTCGCTCGTTTACTTGCTTGTGCTTGTGGCGAGCGTGGCCGTCCGTCGGGCACATCGCCGATGCCGTCGGGAGAAAGCTTCTCTACGTGTATGGGTTTGTCGTGTTCACTGCCGGGTCGGTCATGTGCGGGCTCGCTCCGGCGTTATGGGTGCTGATCGTCTTCCGCGCGTTCCAGGCGCTTGGCGCGGCGATGCTCCAGGCGAACAGCGTTGCTCTGATCGCCGAGGCGATGCCGGGGCGCTCGCTTGCGCGTGGGATCGGCGTGCAGGGAACCGCGCAGGCGCTTGGTCTGGCGTGCGGGCCGGCGGTCGGCGGAGCACTGATCGCTCTCGGCGGCTGGCGCTTGATCTTTTTCGTGAACGCTCCCATTGGGGTTGCCGGGATCGCGCTCGGGTGGTTTCTGCTTCCACGCAGCCGCTCGTTGCGCCCGCGAGGTGAAACGAACGACGTAGCGGGCGCGGTCATGCTGGGGTTGGCCGTCGCGACGATCCTCACGTTCCTCTCGCTTGAGAATCGGGCCGACCGCCCAGTTACAGCGGGGTTGATGGTTCTTGCCGCCGCTGTCGTGTCGACCCTGGTTTTCGTCCGCCACGAACGTCGCCACCCGATGCCGCTCATCGACTTCCGCATGCTGCGCCCGCGTCGCCTGTCGGTTGGGCTCGCGGGCGGGCTTGTCTCCTACCTTCTTCTCTTCGGGGTGCTATTCGTCGTTCCGTACTACTTGGCGGCTACGAGGACAGGTTTGCTCCGGGCAGGTCTGGAACTCGCTGTCCTGCCCATAGCGATCGCGATCACGGCGCCGTATGCCGGCCGCCAGGCAGCACGGCACGGTACGTCCCGATTCACCGCCGCTGGTCTGTTCATCCTCGGGGTGGGGCTCGTAGGGATCGCGGTCTGGCACGACCCGCTCGGCCTCATGCTGGGGCTGGCGGTCGCCGGGCTCGGGCTCGGTGTCTTCATACCCGCGAACAGTGCGGGCGTGATGACCGCCGCCCCGGCCCAGAGAACGGGCGTGGTGAGCGGGATCCTGAACATGTCGCGCGGCCTCGGCACAGCATTCGGTGTCGCCATCACAAGCCTGCTGTACATGGCGGCCGCCGGAGCCTGGGGCACGTCACCACTCGATGTCAGCGCGATCTCCGCCGGCCGCGGGATGACGGTGGCCGTCGCCGTATTGGCGTTTATCGCCGTTCTGACCTCGGTGCTCACTCTCGTCGGCCGCGATGACCTCAGCGCTGGCCGCGCACGAATCCGCCCGGGTGCCGTACAACGCGCGAAGAGTCAGGCGACCGTCGTACGGAGATCGCTCATGGACCGCTTCGTCATCCACGGTTCGGTTAGGTCGACTGATGGGGGTTGAGGGGTTCGCAGACATTCCGGCCCGGCTGGCGAGTACCGTCGACCAGCTGTCCACCGAGTTCGAGGGGATATTTGAGTGCTCATACGTAGAGGCGCTCGTTCACGAGCCGCTCGACAGCTCGAGGACGCGTCGGTCGCTTCGTTCGTCCCGATCTTGACGCACCGGTTCGCACGGGAGCGACTTCGGGCTCAGGCAGTCGCCCTGGGGAAGCTCACCAAGTCGGCGACCGAGGTCGTCTTCGTGAGCATCACCGGCGGCGGCCGGGCGCGCATGGCTGCGTCACTGCTGGAGCGCCGCGTCGGGCAGACGGTAAGCGTGCACATAGCCGGATCGGGAGACGCTGCGGGATCGATCCCAATGTGCATATCGCGATGGAGGAGGTCGGGATCGACATCTCCGACAAATTCACCACGCCACTCACACCCGAGGTGCTCGCATCCGCTGACCTGGTCATCACCATGGGGCGCAGCGTCGGCCAGATCGAGATCCCGAGCACCGCGAGGCACCTCGACTGGCGTGTCGGCGACCCGGCCGGCGCTGAACTCGACGAGGTCAGGCGCGTTCGCGAGGACATCGACCGCCGAGTTAACCAACTGAGAGAGAAAGTGCAAACCTAGTCCGCGTCAGAACTCAAATCCGGGTCTTGAAGCAGATTAGGCCCCGCAACGAGATCACCAACCCGTGCGCTGATGGGCCCGGGGGCGGCTCCGTCGCACGCCGAATGGCCGCTCGTCGCAGTCGCGCTGCCGCGCGGCGTGCAGAATTATCGGAGTCACGAACACCACGGCCGTATCGAGGTTCAAGAGAACTGTGACAACCGCGTCAAGACAGAGCAGCGTGGCGAGGAGCACGACCGGCCGGCCTCCGATCCGCTCGATACGCCCGTCGACCGCCTCGAACAGACCATCCGCCTCGACCACGGCGCCGATCAGAACCAGACCGGCCGCCAGAACGAACGGTGGCCACGACTGCTCGGCCGCATGAAGAATCGCCTCCCTCAGCCGACGACCGTACCCCAGCACTCGGAGCGCCTCACCGAGGCCGAGGAAAGATGATGCTGCTGGGCTGGCTTACATGAGCTGTGCCGGGCGTCTCTGACGCCACCGGACTCCCCTTCACTCCCTCTCTTTGACAAGGGGTCGCCGCGGAGGGGAGTGCGCGAGCAACTCGTTGGCTGGCCGCGCACTGCCGATGGGTGTGGGCTAGCGGCAGCCTCCGTTGCCGCCGCAGCACTCGCAGTCGCACCGGGCGTTCTCGTTCATGCCCCTCCTTTCATCGATGGGTATCGATGGAGAGCCTAGTTGCTATATTGATTGTCGTCAATGAAGTCGCTGACGGTTCTCCAGCCGATCTGCTGTGATCCGTACACGCCTCCGATGTCGCGGGAGGCAGCAGAGGACTTGGCCGAGACGTTCAAGGCGTTGGCCGATCCGACTCGTGTGGCGATCGTGAACAGGCTGAGCACGGCGGCTGAGGTGTGTGTCTGCGACCTGACGGCGGCGTTCGAGCTTTCGCAGCCGACGATCTCCCATCATCTGCGGGTCCTTCGCGACGCCGGCCTGATCGAATCCCAGAGACAGGGGACATGGGCGTACTACCGCCTGGTTCCCGACGCGATCGAACGCCTTCGCGGCGTGTTCGGCTCCGTCACGTGAGGAGTTCGCGCAGCGAGCGGAGCTGGTCTGGGACGACCCGGAAGTAGGCCCAGCTGCCGCGCTGGTCGCGCTCGACGAGGCCAGCGTTGAGGAGCACCTTGAGGTGGTGGCTCACCGTAGGCTGGGACAGTCCGAGCGGCTCGGTGAGGTGGCAGACGCAGGCCTCGTGCCCGGGCTGGGCCTGGATCAGGCTCAGAAGCCGCAGCCGCGCCGGGTCCGCGATCACCTTCAACGCGCCAGCGAGGTGCTCGGCGTCCTCGGCCGCCAGCGGCTCCTGCAGAAGCGGCGCGCATGCCGCCGCGATCGTCGCGATCGTCTCCACTCATCCATATTGACAGCGATCGATCAGTTTGTCATCATGGCCATGGTCATCGATCGTCGTCGATACCAGGAGTGGAGGGGATCATGCCCGAGATACTGGACCCAGTGACCCAGAATCACGTCCGGCAGGCGGCGCAGCAGCTCAAGGCCGACTTCGCGGGCATCTTCTCCGAGGAGACGATCGAGCGCTACATGACCGAGTCGCTCGACCTGCTCGGAAACTCGAGGATCAACCTCTTTGTCCCTGTGCTCGCGCACCGCTTCGCACGGCAGCGGCTGAGGGCGCTCGCACAGGCACAACATCTCGTCACGAAGGAGCAGCCGGAGGTGCTGTTCGTCTGTGTCCACAACGCCGGGCGCAGCCAGATGGCGGCGGGACTTGTCCGGCTGCGCTCCGCCGGTCGCATCCATGTCCGCTCGGCGGGGAGCGCTCCCGGGAGCGAGATCAACCCTGCCGTGATCGAGGCGATGAACGAGCTCGGTGTCGACATGAGCGAGGAGTTTCCCAAGCCGCTCACCGATGAGTTCGTGCAAGCCGCGGACGTGGTGATCACGATGGGCTGCGGGGATGCCTGCCCGATTTACTCTGGTAAGAAGTACGCGGACTGGGAACTTGACGACCCGGCCGGCCAGGATCTTGAGACGGTGCGCGGCCTCCGTGACGAGCTCGACACACGCGTCCGCGAGCTGATCGCCGAGCTGCTCCCCGGCGACGCCGTCCCCGCGACCTGACCTCCCGCAGCGAGTCGCGCTCGTGAATCGGGCTCTGCTCCGGCAGCTTGTGGCCGAGTTTATCGGGACGTTCACGCTCGTCTTCGCGGGCTGCGGCGCGATCATGGTCGACGCGAAGACCCACGCGCTCGGCCATATCGGCGTCGCGTTCAGCTTCGGGCTCGTGATCATGGTGATGATCTACGCGGTCGGGCACATCTCCGGCGCCCATTTCAACGCTGCCGTCACCTTCGCGTTCGCGCTCACCGAGCACTTCCCCTGGACACGAGCCGCCGGCTACTGGTGCGCCCAGCTTCTCGGCGCGCTCACAGCCGCCGCGCTTCTGCGGGCCTCGCTCGGAAACATTGCTCACGTGGGCGCGACGCTGCCGGCCGGGTCCCAGGGGCAGTCGTTTCTGTGGGAGCTCGTCATGAGCTTCTTGCTGATGTTCGTGATCATCGCCGTCGCCACCGACACCCGAGCGGTCGGAGAGGCGGCGGCGATCGCGATCGGCGGCACGATCGGCCTCGATGCGATGTTCGGTGGCCCGATCTCCGGCGCGTCGATGAACCCGATGCGCTCACTCGGACCAGCGCTCGTCTCCGGCGACCTCCACGCCCTCTGGCTCTACATCCTCGCCCCGATCCTCGGCACCTCACTCGGCGCGCTCAGCTACCAGTTCATCCGCGCCGAACCCTCCCCGCTGCAGACAGCCGTCGCTGACCTTGCCGAGCATGAAGAGGTTCGCCGGAAGGAGCTCGTGTGAGCATCACAGCCAGGATCGGAACGCTCTCTGCCGACTCTTCGGAGATCGAGCACAGCGGCCGGCCGGCTATGGGTTGGACGTCGCGTGACCCGTGTCGTCATCGTCGGTGCGAGCGATGCGGGAATCAGCGCCGCCTTGCGTGTCACGACGAGCTCGCCGCCAACATCGGGACATTCGCCGGAGCGCAAACACCAGGCGCCGTCTGGGTGTTCGCGACTCCGACAGTCAGCTTCCGGCCCGGCTGGTTGATCGGATCGATCGCCGCGGCAGCGGCCGTGGTTCTCGGCGCGGTCGGAGGAACAGCCTTGCGGACCCGACGGCGGGGACCTCTTGTGGAACCTCAATCCGTGGGGCGTTCGCTACGAGGTTGAGGCCCTCAGGGCGAGTTGAACCGAGCGGAAGTTCATAGGTTCACCTGACAGAGCGAGCCGAGCCATGCCACCGCCCGGCTCGCTTTCCGTGTCGATGCGGGCTGTTGATCGAGGATGAGAGGCGGCGGGAAATAATCTGCATCTTCGCGGCGGCTCTGCGCCCATAGAGTTACGAAAGCGAAGCGAGCTGATCGTCCTCGACAGCCAGGTGGGCGGTGATGATCGGAGCGATTTCTTGTGCGCGTTCAACGGCAAGGCTATGCGTGCCTTTCGGGATCACGTGCAGTTGTGCATTCGGTAAGAGCGAGTCGAGGTATTCGCCGACTGCGAGAGGGCTGATCGGGTCGCTGTCGCCCCACAGAAGAAGCGTCGGTGCGGAAATGCTCCCGATTTCGGCTGTGTGGTCGGACCGATCTCGTGTGACCCACTCGTCGGCTCCGGGATTGTTGCGCCGGTAGTTGTCTCGCCATTCAGTCCCGCCGAGACGGCCGACATCGACGCCCCCCGAAGTCGCGACGAGAACGAGCCGCCGCACCTTGTCTGGATTCCTGAGGGCGACGCGTATCGCGACGACGCCCCCGATCGATTGCGCAACGAGATCGCTCGGCCCGTCCAGGTCCCGTTCGACGAGTCTCACGAGATCGTCAAAGCCCCGAACGTCAGGATCGGCCTCCTGGGAACCGATGCCGGGCCAGCGGAGATAAACCTTCTCCCACGAGACGGGGAGCATCGCGCCGACTGGGTGCCAGAACTCGGCGGCGCCGAGTGCGCCGGGGAGGAAGATCACATGCGGCGGCGTCACGTTCGCGGACCAGTATCCGTCCGGAGGCAAGCGTGTGTGGTCACGGAGTCGTCCAGAGTTCGCGACGCCCGGGCCGTGGCCGTCGCTCTGACACCTCTGAAGCCGAGGCTCGCTTCTGGACGGAAAGCTGGTCAAGCGACGAGACCCCGCGATAGCGCGACCAGCGTTATCCGTTGAGCCGCTTCCTCAGCCTCACGGACCGAGGCTTGTAGCCCATCCCGTGCTCCCAGAACGGAAGCGAGACCGGGCCGTCGGGCCATGTGTCGCAGAGGACGACGGTCGCTCCGTGTTCTCGACCCCATACCTCGGCGGTCTCGACCAGGCCGGTCGCGATTCCTCGCCGCCAACGGTCCTGCAGGACGCCGAGGGCCTGGACGATGAGTCTGACCTCGCTGAGGTCTGACGGTGACTGGAACCGGGCGGACTCGATGGGAGAAACCAGCTCCGCGTACAGGTAGCCGACGATCTCGCCGTCGAGTTCAGCAACGATGAAGAGGGTGGTGGGCGTGTTGTCCTCCGGTCCGGGGTCCGCGAAGCTGTCGAGCCCATCTTCGTCTGGGATCCTGAAGAGTTCAGTGTCAAGACCGACGTAGTACGCAGCGTTCTCGCGATGGATTCGTGCGATCGCTGCGCCGTCGCCGGGAATGGCTTCCCGAATGTTCACCTGCAGAGAGGCTAGCGGCCGTGCAATCGGCGAAATCGATGCTTGCCTGCCTGAGCGCTCTGCCGGTGCCTCGGCTTCCATGAGCGTGATACTGCGAGCTTCCGAGTCATCCCGACTGAGCCCACGACTACGAACCGTCGCCAGGCGCGGCAGCAGGCAAAGCAGCGAATACACACCGCGGTCAAGAACCACGCGGCCAGTCCATGTCGTGCGAGATCGAACCGGGACCGAGCCGAGAAGCCCGGTTGACCGAGCAACGCCGCTCGCTTGGTCGCATGCGAGAGTTGGGAGGTGTTCGAGCGCGAGCTCCGTCACGGCGCGGTGGGAAGCTGCTCCTGTGCTCGCATTGGCCGTGCGCTGTCTTTAGGCTCACCGGCAACTTGGCGCAAGTGCACGGTAGCCGGATCGTGGTGGGGAGTGGTCATCCGGCGAGCAGGAAGACGACTCTCGCGGACAGGGTCGCAGCCGACTCCTCGCTCGCTCCGATCGCGTGTCATGCCTGAGACGGCGATCGCGATTGCGGTGCCGGAGGCCGACCCACTGGTTGACCTCCTGCGCCGCGAGCACACTCGGGACGGCGGGGATGGGATGCCAGCGCACATCACGCTCCTCTACCCCTTCACCGAGACCGACACGCTCGTCGCACGCCGTCTCGGCAGGGTCCGCGAGGTGCTCGCGGCTTTCGCCGCATGCGAGATCGAGTTCGCAGAGACACGACGGTTCGCGTTGAAGCCAGAGGCGGTGCTCTGGCTGGCTCCTTCGCCGTCAGAGCAGCTAGTCGCGATGATCGACGCGCTCGCGACGGAGTTCCCCGAGCACCCGCCGTTCGGTGGGCGGTTTGACTCGATCGTGCCGCATCTAACCCTTGCGGTCACCGCGGATTCGGGTGTTCTCGACCGGATCGAGAGCGAAGTCACCCGAGCCTTACCGATCCGCGCCCGGATAGTCCAGGCGGCGCTCTACGAGCACGCTGCGACCGGCTGGCGAGAGCGCTCCCGCTTTGAGCTTGGGCCGTTTTCTTGACCAGACGCTGTGTGGCTTCGCGCCTGCGCGGCGCCACCGGTCACCCGTGATTCACTGTAAGAGCGCCGTACCACGGCGGTTCGTCCAGGCAGAGTTCCGCCTGATGACGGTCGTTGCTCCACAGCCACGGGGCTCGGCGCCGCCTTGCCTGCGGGCGCTGATCAAGGAGGCATGCGAACGCCAGCACCGCCGCAGATTCGCGACAGCACTTGACTTGTATTGATGGCTGTGGGCGTGGCTGCGGGAGTAGGCTTCGGGATCGACCGGGGCGATTCGAGGAGCACCGGAGCGCAGGCGTGCGCTTCGAGTAGTTGCGCGCTTTCGGCGGTCGTCGCGTCGGTGGCTGTGCCAAACCCGTGCATGCTCATCACGGACGCGGTACGTCGAAGATGCTCGGCGGAGCGGTGACTTCACGCTCGGTCATCGGGAACCGCGACGGAAGCGCCCGACTCTGCACATGGGCTGGTCGCGCCTGCAACACCTTTTGCGGCCCCGTGAAAGCGAACGCGACCCTCGCAGTCTTCCGGGAGGCCAAGCGCAGATTCGAGAAGTTGTCGAAGAACTACGTTCGAGTCAGCGGCGTTGGCGCTAGCGCGTTCACCAATCCCGACCGGTCACTCTTGAGGGTTTGGCAGAACGGCTACGCGATCAGCCTCCATAGTCCGCTCTCCGCCACAACCCTCCCGATCTTGAAGAACGTGGCGGCCTCGGCGCTGAAGCACCTGTAGCGCGCGAGGGCTACGAAGACGATCGGTGGCGCGCCGACGGAGACGGTGATCGAAAGACCCGTTCTCCGGTGCGGTTACGCTCCCTTCGATGCGCATGTTTCTGGCGGGAGCCAGGGGCGTCATCGGCATCCGTCTCGTCCCTTTGCTGCTGGTCGGGGCGGGGCGTGAGGCGCGTCTGGCATCCGCTGGACGGCCGCGACGCGCACGCGATGAGCGGCGGAAAGCTCGACCGTGCCGAAGGGGCTACGTGGTGCGACCCGTTCGTGCGGTTCAGGATCGAGCGCCAGGGAGACCCCCACGGTCAGGTGCAGTCGTGGCGCGCCGACTTATCGCGTGGTACGGCGGTGATGGTTCGCGAGCGTCCACTCGGTGTAGACCCGGTTCCGGAGCCGTGGGACGCGGAGCTTGCGTCACCCCTCCAGGCGGACCCCGATGACCCGCCTCGTCTGGCGCAACGAGCAGCGGCGGGAAGTCAAGCCTTGACTATCGGTGCGCTCTGGGGCGTGTCGCGCGTGAGGCCGGAGGACGCGGCTCGTCTTCGCGAGGCGCTCAATGCTCAACTCCGCGGCGAATGGGTGCGCGACGAAGGCTGGTGGGCGCGACGGGAGAACTGAGTGCCGTGTATCGGCCTGCAACCGGACGCGCCTGCGGGCCCACCAGCAATGACCGTGACGATCGCGATCGGCTGAACTAGGTCAACGCAGTCTGGCGAGACACTTCGTGACGTGCTCGTTCGTGATGTCACCGTTTGATCGTTGGCGAAGATGAGATCTCCTAGCGCGTGTTCGTGATCGCACTCGAAGTCGATGTCCTCGCGACTCTCGATTGCGTTCGCCCAATCGACCTAGTCATACAAGGCGCCACAGGCGTGGTCGTGGTAGCCGCCGACTACGACCGGGAATGGATCTCTTTCGCGGGCTATCGGTTGCGGAATGGAGCCCAACCCCGGGGTTTGCACTATGGGTGGGCTGGTTGTCGAAGGCCTACCGGGCGGCTATGAGCTCAGGTAGCGGTCGACGGCCTCGCGGGCGAGATCGCTGATCGTGCGCCCTTCCTTGTTGGCTCGTCGCTTCGCCGCCTGGTAGAGCTCCGGGGTGGCGCGGAAGCTCACGCGCGGTGAGGTGCCAGCTGGTCCAAGCGATGGCCGTCCTACTCGGCGTCGTCTGGCGCTGGAAAGGTCGTAGCCGCGTTCGGCCTCTGCCGCGAGGGCGGCGACGGTCGCACTGTCGATCTCGATTCCTGACGAGGTCTTGAGCTTTGCCTTGTCTACCTTCGCCATTTCTGGGCCTCCTCGTACTGTGATCTGTAGCGCTCGCGGAGCGGCATCGCGTGAATGATCAGCAAGCTGCCGTCTTCGAGCTCGATTGCCATCACCTCCAACGCCCTGCCGGCCTGGTCGTCACCGAGATACACCAGGCGCGCGTCCGCATCCGCCGGCGCGTCGGGAGGAGGCGACTGGTCGTAGCGCAGGCCGCAGTGCTCGACGACGTACCGGGTGCAGTCGCGGGCGGACCCGATGCTTGGTCGCAGAACGCGCCCATTTCAGATCCACCAGTCCAACGTACCATTTGTGTCGGACAATATTAGCAGACTGGTGCGACCGGCCGCCGCCTAGCCCCATTTTCCGCGGTTGAGGGTGGGTAGTTCGAGCGGATCTTGAGGTGTCGTTTTGGGTTTGGGGGGTTTG
>Ga0302325_10029680_pt1 | contig 11293 bp, 11 predicted proteins | sample Palsa_T0_2_FD_201948 | JGI IMG/M metagenome (GOLD analysis project Ga0302325, IMG submission 201948) | Peat permafrost microbial communities from Stordalen Mire near Abisko, Sweden - Palsa_T0_2 | ecosystem: Environmental > Terrestrial > Soil > Palsa > Peat permafrost | place: Sweden: Abisko...
CGTCGAACGCAAGGGCTACGCCCGCGTGACGGACGTGGCGGAGGAATTGGGTTTGACAGCTTCCACCGTTTCCAACATGGTGCGGCGCCTGGCGGGGCGAGGCCTCCTCAGTTACGAAAGATACCGCGGATTCAACCTGACCCCCGAGGGCCGGGCCGTGGCCGCGCGCATCAAGGAACGGCACCAGACGCTGACCGAATTGCTGGGATTGCTTGGATTGGAGGAAAAGACAGTGGCGGCGGAGGTGGAAGACATCGAGCATCATCTTCGGCCGCAAACGTTGGAGGTGTTGGAGAAGCTGGTCGGTTTCTGGAAAAAGCATCCCGAGCAATTGCAACTTTTCCGGCAATTCGCAAAGCAGAAGCAGGTCTGAATGTTGTGCATTGAGCAATTGGCCGGCTTGTTGGAAAACCACCGCATGGCCGCGGCCGCGAAGGTACGCGAATTCTCTATTGGCCGCCAATTCTTCGCTTTCAATTCCGCCCCCGCCATCATGGGGGTCATCAATCTTTCGCCCGATTCCTGGTATCGGGAGAGCGTTTGTCTTTCTGCCGAGCGGGCCATTGAGCGCGGCCGGGTTCTCCAGGCGCAAGGCGCGCATCTCATTGACATCGGCGCCGAATCGACCCTGGCCCAAGCCGCACGGTTGGACGAGCCTGCCCAAATAAACAAACTACTGCCCGTAGTCCGCGCATTGGCGGCGGAAGGACTTTTGATATCGGTCGAAACGTATCAGGCGCAAGTCGCGCGAGCCTGCCTGGAAGCGGGTGCGAAAGTTATTAATTTGACAGGAACTCAGGAGGCGGATGAGATTTTTCGCATGGCGGCGGCGCACGGCGCGGCGGTCATTCTCTGTTTCGTGCAAGGCCCCAGTGTGCGGGAAGTCGTGGATTTCGATATGAGCGGGGACGTGATCGGTCGGATGCGGGATTATTTTTCGGCTCTGGCTGAACACGCCGGTCACAACGGAGTGGAGAAAATCCTGCTCGATCCTGGGCTGGGTTTTTATTATCGCAATTTGCAGGACAGCGCGATGCGCGTGCGGCATCAGATGATGACTTTTCTGCAAACCTTTCGCTTGCGAGACCTGGGATTTCCCGTCTGCCACGCCTTGCCGCACGCCTTTGAATACTTCGGCGAGGACGTGCGTTGCGCCGAGCCGTTTTTCGCAGTGTTGGCGGCGCTGGGCAAGACCGATTTGTTCCGCACGCACGAAGTTTCGCGAGTCCGCGCCGTGCTGGAAACGCTGCGAGTCATTCACCAACACTCCTGAGCGCCTGATCACGCAATTCCGAGGCCAGATATATTCCGGCTTCTTGATCAAGCCTTTCGAGAAACCTGCGGGCCGAGGGAATCATTTGCCGACGTTTGGCGAGCAGCACGACGCCGAGTAAACCGATGACCGGGACGCCTTCCTGCATGGCTAATCTTCGTCCCTTGCGCTCGTCGATAAGAAGGCGATCCGCATGAAGTTCCTTGGCCAGTTCAATGGCTTCCGCTTCGGCCTTATCAACAATTTGGGCTAGTCGGGCCGACTCGGATTGGTTTGTCACCTCCTCTATCCTTATCCACGGTGGAAGGGTGGCATGACTGCGTGCGAGCTCCTTTTGTACTTCTTTCGGAATGATTACGTCACCAAAAAGCTGAAAGAGGAGGTCCGCTTGTCCGACAGTCAATAACGCCGTGAGTGGTGAAGTGTCGGAGACGACTATCATCTCATCAGGAGAGATTCAACGACTTCCAAGTCCTCCGCCAACTCATCCGGCCCATAGTGGATCGGGATGCGCCGTCGTCCTAATTCGCGCAAGAAAGCAGCTTGTGAAAGTCCGGAGACTTGGGCAGCTTGGCCAAGCGTGGCTTCTTCGGTCACGAAAAGTCCAATGGCCAGATGCAGTGCCGCATCCTCACGCGACAGCCTTTCCGAGAAGGGCGTTGGCAAAGTCAATTCCATAAAACACTTTAAGGGTACGACGTACATTAGGCAAGCATCAACCAAGTCCGGCAAACAGCTTCAGCGCAGAAACAATTATTCCGAGAAGATTGGAACGATTATATATTCGAAACTTTGCGCGACCACCGCTTTGACACGCAGCAGCTTCGTACCTTTGGCCACCGCAATCGCGGCCGTTGAATTAGAGCAGATCGGCCAATTCCTCCGCCGAGATTCCGAGGTCCCGCAATAATCCGTAAAGCGTGCCCGGCTTCAAATCACGGTTGTGCATGGGGATAACTACTCGGCGGTGATCGCCGGCTCGAAGGTAAACGGCGTGGCTATCCTTCTGGCGATCCAGGGCAAATCCAATTCTCTGAACCACTAGCGCGAGATCCTTTGGCCGGATCGCTGGCAGCTTGTTCATACCGCCACCGGAATAGAGTGAATCGCAATGTCCTCGCGCGGGATCGGCTCGTTGTGGGCGGCGAGACTCTGGATGTAAACTTCCATTGCTTCCCGGATATTCTGCAATGCCTCAGCCTCGGACTCTCCCTCGCTGTGGCAGCCTTTTAAAGCGGGACAGAATGCATGAAAGCCGCCGACCGCTTCCTTTTCCAAAATCACGGTATAGTTCACGAGGAGAAATTACTGGCTTGCCCCACATTCGTCAAGTTACGCCCTCGATGCCAATTGCCGCAAAACAAAGGGAAGAATTCCTCCATGCTGGTAGTAATCTATCTCAATGGGGGTATCGATGCGGCACGCAACAGGGACATTCTCCGTCCTCCCATCGGCGCGATGGATGACCAGCGTTACGTCTTGCTGCGGCTTGAGTTGATCGCCTAAGCCGAGGACGTCGTAAGTTTCCGTGCCGTCCAGGCGCAGGGTCTGGGCGGAGACGCCTTCCTTGAATTGCAGCGGCAGAACGCCCATGCCGACGAGATTGGAACGGTGTATGCGCTCGAAACTTTGCGCAACCACCGCCTTGACACCCAGCAGCCGCGTGCCTTTGGCCGCCCAATCGCGCGAACTGCCTGTGCCGTATTCTTGACCCGCCAACACGATCAGCGGTGTGCCGCTTTGGGCGTATTTCATGGCCGCGTCGAAGATGCTCATGGACTCGCCGCCCGGCTGGAATTTGGTCACGCCGCCTTCGGTGCCGGGGACCATCAGGTTCTTAATGCGCACGTTGGCAAACGTGCCGCGCGTCATCACGCGGTCATTGCCGCGACGCGAACCGTAACTGTTGAAATCGACGAAATTGACCCCGTGTTCCACCAGGTATTGGCCCGCTGGGGAAGTCTTTTTGATGCTGCCCGCCGGTGAAATGTGATCGGTCGTCACGCTGTCGCCAAAAATGCCCAACGGCCGGGCGCCTTTGATCTCCGCAATGCGGCCCGGCTGGAGACTGAAATTCTCGAAAAATGGCGGCTGCTGGATATAGGTGCTCACGGCATCCCATTCATAAACCTGGCCCACGCTGGATGGGATTTCATTCCACTTGGGATTCTGCGCGGCGAAATCGCGGTACAAATTGCGAAAAACTTCCGGCTTGAGCGCGGATCGCATGGCTTCGCGGATTTCCTCCAAGGCCGGCCAGATGTCCTTCAGGTAAACGTCGCGCCCGCCGTTTCCTTGGCCGATCGGCTCCGTTGTTAAATCGATTGCCACGCGGCCCGCCAGCGCGAACGCGACGACCAACGGAGGAGACATGAGGAAATTGGCTTTGATGTTTTGGTGAACGCGCGCCTCGAAATTGCGGTTGCCCGAAAGCACGGCGGCGGCGATGACGTCGTTCTTGACCACCGCGTCCTCGACGGGCGCGGCCAGCGGACCGGAATTGCCGATGCACGTGGTGCAACCATAGCCGACAAGATTGAAACCAAGCTCGTCCAACGAAGTTTGCAGGCCGGTTTTTGTCAAATAATCCGTGACCACTCGCGAGCCGGGCGCCAGCGACGATTTCACCAGCGGATGAGGTTTGAGGCCGGCCGCCAGCGCCTTTTTGGCCAGCAATCCAGCGGCCAGCATGACGGAAGGGTTGCTGGTATTGGTGCAACTGGTGATGGCTGCGATCAGCACGTCGGCGTGGTGAAGTTGCTCATGCGGCGGAGCGGTCGTGATGACCGATGCATCGGGAGTGGGTCGATTATTGGCCATTTCCTGCTCGGTCAACGGATTGGTGTCTTGTTGGAGAGAGTGAACGCGCGAAACAGTTTCCTGGCTGCCGCCGCCCTGCGACGCTCGCCCGTTCTCGCCGATGGGAAACGACTGATCCAGCTCTGATTGCGCTTTGCCAAATCCATTTTCCGGCACCGGCTTGGAGAAGGCGCGGACAAATTCTTCCTTCATCCGGCTGAGTTCGATTCGGTCCTGCGGACGCTTCGGTCCGGCCACGCTCGGCACGACGGTCGCGAGATCTAATTCCAAATAGCTTGAATAAGCGATGTCGCCTTTGGCAGGCATTCCGTAAAGGCCCTGGGCGCGAAAGTAATTTTCGTAGAGCCGGCAATGCTCCTCGCTCCGGCCAGTCTGGCGCAGATACTCGACGCATTCGGAGTCGATAGGAAAGAAGCCCATGGTCGCGCCGTATTCCGGGGCCATGTTGGCAATGGTGGCGCGGTCCACCACCGCCAGCGCCGCCGCGCCCGGACCGTAAAACTCCACAAATTTTCCCACCACCTTCGCCTTGCGCAGCATCTGCGTAAGGGTCAGGGCCAGATCGGTCGCCGTGACGCCCGCTTTCAACGCGCCTGTTAAATGCACGCCCACCACGTCCGGCGTCAGGAAATAAACCGGCTGGCCCAGCATTCCCGCTTCCGCTTCGATTCCGCCGACGCCCCAACCCACGATGCCGAGACCGTTGATCATCGTCGTATGGGAGTCGGTGCCGACCAGAGTATCGGGATAATAAAGCGGCGGCTGAGAGCACAGGACGCCCTTGGCCAGATATTCCAAATTGACCTGATGCACAATGCCGATGCCTGGAGGGACGACTTTGAAAGTGTCGAAGGCTTGCATGCCCCATTTAAGGAACTGGTAACGCTCGCGGTTGCGCTGGAATTCCATGTCCAGGTTTCGCGTCATCGAATCGGCCGCGCCGGCGAAATCCACTTGCACGGAATGGTCCACCACCAGATCGACGGGCACCAGCGGTTCGATGATTTTGGGATTTTTGCCCAGCTTGACCGCCGCCGAGCGCATGGCCGCCAGATCCACCAGCAAAGGAACGCCGGTAAAATCCTGCAAGACAATGCGGGCGACAATAAACGGGATTTCCTGCGTGCGCGGCGCATTGGGCTGCCATTGCGCGAGTTCGAGCACGTTGGTTTGGGAAACTTTTTTACCGTCGAAATTGCGCAGGACCGATTCCAGGACGATGCGGATGGAAACGGGCAATTTGGAAATCTCTCCCACACCGGCCTTCTCCAGGGCGGGCAAGGAATAAAGTTGGCCCATTTGGCCATTGCCCCGGTCAAAATCCTCCAAGGCATCGAATAAAGTATGTGTATCGCTCATAAGTTAAAAGTGGCGGCATGATAAAGGGCAACGGCTGAAGGCTAAAGGCTAAAGTTTGTTCCCCGACAACTTGCGATGGCACGCCGAAACTTTCTGGGCAATCTCATCGGCCAAGGCCGCCGCCGCCCGGCTTTCCGCCGCCGCCAAGGCAGGATAGCCCGCGGGTGAAGTGGTCGGAGTCCAGGGCGACACGTGGCGCAATTCCTCCCGCTCCAGCAGACGCCCGCCCGCATCCAGAAGGCGGACCTCCGCCGAAACTTCCGCCTCGCCCCTCGGTTTGAGCCGGCCTTGCATGGATTGCAACTCGATTTCCAAAATAAACTCAGGCGCGTTGAGCGTGACCGAGGGGAAGGGGGATAATTGACAATCAGGCAGGTCTTGCGCGAACCGTTCATCGAGGACGCGGGCGAATCCTGCTTGCGGCGTCTCCTGCCACACGTTCTCCTCCGAAAGCCGCAACTCGTTGGGACCCAACTCAACCATCATTTGCTTGGTGCGCAAAAAATCGACCGTGGTCATGCGAAGGCCGACCACGAATACCTTATTGCTTTCCACGGCGGCAGACTGCGCGGCTGCCGGTGTCGATAAATGATAGTATTGCGTGTTGTCGGTGCGAGACAAACAGCCGGATAAAAGCCCCGTCGTGAGGGCCATGAAAAGAATGGTTCGTCGCATCATAAGCTATTTCTCCTTGGCGCGTCCCCGCAAAACCGAGTCGGGATGGCGCTCCACGTAATCGATGAGCCTCTGCAAACTTTCCAGGGTGTCTTGCAGGCCGCGCAAAGTTTCCGCCGCCTGCGGGGGCAACGGCGCGGCTCCGCGCAGCAACACGCCAATTTCCGCCAGGCGGGCATCCAGGTTGGTGCGGATGCCATAAAAGTTGGTGGCCATCACATCGACGCCAGAGCCAAACGCAGCCATGTTGGTCTGGACACTGTCCGCCGCGACATCCAGTTTGGCTAGGGTTTTTCGCAGTTCCGGGCCGGCCTCGGAGGAAAATTCGGTCAGATGGCTCATGGTCGTGGTCAAATAATCCTTATTGGTCAGGAGAATTTCGTTGACGTTGGTGGCCAGGACGCGGATGGCCTTGATGGTGGAGGTGGTCTCCAGAATCAGATGGTTGGTGCTGGTGTCGTCCAAGATTTTGCCGACCGAACCGATCAGGTTGGTAATTCCCGGGCCGTTCAAAACATCTTCCAGTTTTGCGAGCACCTTGGCGATCGTCGATTGTCGGGCCGGGATCCAATCGATGTCGCCATAGAATTCCCTGTATTCGCGATATTTCCAGGACCGGTAATCGCCCTCTTTGAGCAGCCCAACCACCAGAGCCACGTCCAATTTCAAGCTGACCACGCCGGAAATGCCCAATTCGGAGGAGAGTTCCTTGTTCCGCAGCATGTCGTCAAAAGATTGGCCGCCCTTGCTGATCCTTTTGACTTTGGTGCGGTCCAATTGCACGACGACGGCGGAATAGACTTTGTTGCTTTGATCGTAAAAAAGATCGATCGAATTGACGTGGCCGATGGACACGCCATTCAACCGCACGGTCGCTCCCACGTCCAGTCCCTTGGCCGATTCGTCGAAGAAGATCACGTATTTCTTTTGCCACAGATTATTGAGCGGCCCCCACAGGATAATGGCAATGACGGCCAGCAGAAATGCGCCGATCACAAAAGCGCCAAGCTTGGCGGGATTGAATTCAGTTCTTGTCATACTTAGTTTTGGCTTCAACAGGGCCTCGCGGCAGCCGATTCAGGAAAAATCGCACCACTTGATGCGGAGATTCTCGGGCCATGTCGGTCGGCCGCCCGATCTCCACGATGCCATTGCTTTCCTTGCTCAGCATCATGGCTTGGTCGGCGATGGCGAAGATACTCGGCAGTTCGTGCGTCACCACCACCAGCGTGGTGCCCAAGGTGTCGCGAACACGTTTCATCAAATCATCCAATTCGCGCGAGGAGGGCGGATCCAGGCCGGCGGAGGGTTCGTCAAAAAAAAGGATGCTTGGGTCCAAAGCCATGGCCCGCGCCAGTCCGGCCCGCTTTTTCATGCCGCCGCTCAATTCCGAGGGGAAAAAATGGGCGAAAGAATCCATTCGCACCAGCGCCAGCTTGAGCATAACCATTTCGGCGATGGTCGTTTTGTCCAGCGCCGTGTGCTCGATTAGCGGCAATGCGACGTTCTCCGCCACCGTGAGCGAACTCCATAGCGCGCCGCTTTGGTAGAGGACGCCAAAACGCTTCTGGATTTCATGGCGCTCCGGGCCGCGCGCGCGGGAAAAATCGCGGCCCAGAAAAACCACTTCGCCCGCCGAGGGCGGGTTTAGGCCGATGAGATGTTTGAGCAGGGTGCTCTTGCCGCAGCCGCTTTCGCCCATGATGACGAAGATTTCGCCGTCGCGCACCTGAAAGTTCAGGCCGCGCAGGACGACTTTCTGGTCGTACCCACAATCTAAGTTGCGTACTTCAATGGCGTTAGTTGGCTCCGCGCTCATGGTTTCACGGACGTGAACACGCCCCAAAAATCGCATCCACCACAATAATAAAAAGGATGCTCTTGACTACCGCCGACGTGGTGGCGAACCCGACGCCGTCGGCACTTCGTTCCGCCTTGAGTCCGGTGGCGCAGCCGATGCCGGCGACGCCGGCGGCAAAGACCAGGCTTTTCACCAGGCCCACTTGCAGGTCAGCCAGATGGAGCGCCTGCCACGTCTCCGCCAAAAAGGCCGTTCGCCCCAGGCCAAGGACCCCGACCCCGACTGCCAATCCGCCCACCATGCCGAGCAGATCGGCGTAAAGAACCAGCAAGGGCATCATGCAGGTCAAAGCCACCACGCGGGGCAGCACGAGAAATTGCACCGGCGAGAATCCCCAGGTGCGCAGGGCATCGACTTCCTCCGAGCCTTCCATGCAGGCCAGGTGCGCGGCGAAGGAAGCGCCAATGCGCCCCGCCAGAACAATGGCGACCATGATCGGCCCCATTTCGCGCGCCAGGGCCACGCCGACCAGATCCGCCACGTAAATTTCCGCGCCGAATTGGCGCAATTGCAGGGCCCCCTGCCAGGCCAGAATGCAGCCCGTCAAGAAACTGATCAGCCCCACGATGCCGAGAGAGGCCGGACCGCATTCCTGCATGACCATGCGGCATTCGGCCCAGCGCAGGGCTTTGGGAAAGCGGAAGACGTTGGCCAGCGCCTGCGCGCATTCGCCCGTGAAATACAGCGTGCGATAGGCACTCTCAACGAAGCTTATGGACTTCAGCCCGGCGTTTCTGAACAAGCCGCCGGGTGATGGCGGGGGTTGTTCCGGCCACTTGATTTGGGGGACGTTATCCAACAAACGTTGGAGGTGTGGCGGGAGGGTTTCCGCGCGAAACGGAATCCGCGCCTCTTCGCACTGGCGGCGCAAACGCAGCAACAATGCCAGCAGGCTGCTGTCCCATTTTTTCACATCCTCCGCGTGGCAACGGACCTCCGTCACTCCTTTGGCCAGGGCCTGCTCAAATTCCGGCAAGGCAGGCTGAGGCGTGCGCCAGATCCAATCGCCTGAGAAAAAGACCGACAGGCAGCCGTGCTCTTGTTGGACGCGCACGGTTGGAGGCGCGGTGGTTTCCGCGTCCGCACCGGATATAGGCACTTCTTCCATAAACGTGGGACAAAGATTTCCTGAACGTTTGGAGGCTAAAGGAAGGTTTTGGGGGAGGCAAGGGCGTTTTGACCCAAAGCGGGACAAAGTTACGGGGAGGTTACAGTATAGAAGGATTCTGAATTGTTTGTACCCAGAGTGTCCGCGAATTGGAATTGACCCGGCGAAACCTCGGTGGCCTCCCCCAGCCAGAGCCAGTTGGTGAAGGGCTCATTGATGTTCGTCGTGCTAAAAACATTAAAGAGCGCGCCCGGAATATTGGTGAACCCCAGTTGAAATACGCCGCCTGGAAGAAAGCCCAGATTGGTCAGGTTGATAGATGTCACCGTCTGTCCCGGCACGTTAAAGGCGTACACCTTGTTGTCGTTGGCGACGTAAATGCGTCCGCGCGCCGCAATACCTGTATTGAACCGCCTCGTGCCGGCCATCAACTCGTTGGTGCCGCCTCCAGTGAAAACGTTCGTGCCTGTGTCGCCATCAAACCCATGGAGCTTCTGGTCGTCCTCGGAGCCAATGCCCCAAACCACGACATTGTTGGTGCCGTCCGTGGAAGTGACGAAGGGCGAACCTCTGCCGTTTTCAGCCGCCGTCCAAACGCTGGTGATCGTCGGCGGGTTGCTGGCGCCGAGGCGGAGTGCGTAAAGGTTGTTGGCGTTGGCGAATACCACGTAAGTGCCCTTTGTGGTTCGGTAGGTGACCGCCGCCTGGATGATGGAACTGCCGGCCACGTGCGCTTGCGCCAATGGGAGGCTTATCCCTCCAAGATTGGTGCGATTAAGCAAATAGGCATTTCCATCCTTGCCCAACGCCACCACCAGGTTGGAAGGCGTCGCGCCGGGCACGTTCACCAGCAACGGGCCGGAACCGCCAATGTCATTGTCCTGAGAATCGAGCGTGGACCAGTTGGTCGGTGTCCAGTAGTTGGATGAGCCGTCGGCGAGTGCAAGGCTGGGCAGGAAATGCAGGATCGCCTCTCCGCCGCCCCAGGTACTTGCGCCAGATGTATTGCCCGTTGCCAGAAAGGGGTCAGCCCCGTCGCTAGCCACTCCGCCGACAGACCAAGCGCCGCCTTTAGCCGCCGTGGTCGCCCACGTCATGACCGTGGAGGGATTGCTCAAGGGCACCCCAACGATCCAGCCGTAATAAGTCCCACAATCCCCGTAGAGACCGCCGTAGGGGACATAAAGATTGGTGCCGATGACCGCCAACGCGCCACGCTGGCCTTGAGCGGACGAGCTGAACCTGGTTGTTCCGAAGATCGCGTTGTTGTTCACATTTACCGGCCAGCCTGGGTTGAGGAAGCCGGTGTCCACGTTCAAGGAATAGATAAGGTGTTCCACCGAAGCATTGACGAGAGTAAGCGCGTCAAAAAAGAGCGCCCGCGACGGCAAATCGACCACTGGCGTGCCCGTGATGCCATAAGGGGAAACATTGCCGCACGGGAGGGCGTTGGCCGCCACACATGGAGCCACGTTAGTCCGCCAGACGATACTGCCGGTAAAGGCGTCGAGGGCGAAAACATCGTTCGATTCCGTCACGGCAATAATGACCGCCCTGCCTCTCGGACCTCCTTCAATATAAAGCGGTTGGGCATAGACATCGCCAACGATGCTGCCGTTAAACGACAGGTCGCGCGTCAAACCCGCGGCGAGCGCGGTTGTGAAGGCGGGGTCGATATACAGTCCGGCGCGAGAGAGGTTATTGTGATGTTGGGTGACATTGACGGCGGCAGTGGCTGAAAATCCTTCACTCAAAACGCCGAGAAGAAAGCCTATTTCAAAGATTGACCATGCGCGAATCAGGTGCTTCAAACACATATCAGGCGAAAATAATGTGGGAATCCGCTTAAGGCAATGCGGTAAAACCCGTAGATGCTTCATCGGACGCAAATCAACTCTTGCTCACGGTCATGAAAAGTGGCAACGATCCGTCCACAGGGTCGGCCGAGCCATGGTGTTTTGAGCACTTGCATTTTCAGTCGTACGTTTTTGAGCCACATTTTCACAAAAAATTATTTTCTTAGCCGTTATTAGAAAACATGAGGGCAGACAGGAGCCGCACACGCGGCCACCCTGTCTGCCCTATGAATAATAAAACATCTGTTTCTACTCCGGCGGTTGCCTCGGCGCAACTGGTAAATCACACTCAACCTCAACCTCAACCTGCCACGCGCACGCTCAAAGTGGAGCTGGACGTG
>Ga0302325_10029681_pt1 | contig 11293 bp, 17 predicted proteins | sample Palsa_T0_2_FD_201948 | JGI IMG/M metagenome (GOLD analysis project Ga0302325, IMG submission 201948) | Peat permafrost microbial communities from Stordalen Mire near Abisko, Sweden - Palsa_T0_2 | ecosystem: Environmental > Terrestrial > Soil > Palsa > Peat permafrost | place: Sweden: Abisko...
TCAGCGAGAGCGTATCGGCCCGATACGCCATCAGCAGCGCAGCGCCGAGGCCGGAAATGCGCGTCGCAAGCTCTCGCAACGTGGGCTCTTGGTCGCCGCGTTTGCGGCTTTCGGTCCGTTCGCGTTCGGCGCTGCGCAGCAGTTTGCGCGCGTTTTCAGAGAGCGGATCGCGAGTGCGGATTCCATTGAAAATTGCCCCTGCAACGAGCGGGCGAGCGTACGCTTCGAGCGGGACGCCCCGGCTCGGATCGAAGGTCGCGGCCGCACGCAACATGCCGACGCATCCGTCCTGGAACAGATCGTCGTACTCGCAGAACGGATACACGCGAGCGAGCCCGCGCGCGAGCCGGCCGACCAGCGGAAGCAGCTGGCGGTAACGCTCCTCGCGCTCGGCGCCGGCCGTCATTAGCCGTTCTGATCCTGCGCGAGGACCGCGCGCGCCATGCCATCGCTGACGATTCCGCCCGCCGGACCGAGCGCATCCGAAAGTGGCCGCATGATCATGGATGCGACCACCGCTTCGAACGCCTTGGTCGCTTGGAGGTTTTCGCTAGCCTCGGACGGCGCGGCGTCAGCTGCGGTTGATGTTATTGGCGATCCGCTGCATCTCATCGGCCGCTTGCACTCCCTTAGAATTTGCTTCGAACGCGCGTTGGGCGCCCAGGATTTCCATCATCTCGGTCATGATCGAGACGTTCGATTTTTCGAGCATGCCGAACGCGAGCGTTCCCGCACCGTGAGCGCCGGCCGGAGTCATCTTCGCGGGCCCGGAGGCCTGCGTCGCCGCAAAGGCCGTCCCGCCGAGCGAGCGTAACGCGTCGGGGGCCGCGAACAGGGCGAGCGCGATGTGACCGAACGTCTCGCCCTTGCGCTTGCCGGTATCGCCGGTGACGGTACCGTTGGCCGCGACGCCGACATTGCTCGCATCGGCCGGCAACTTCACGCCGGGCAGCGTATCGCCGTCCGCGCTGCGCAGTGAGCCGTCGCTCGCGCGCTCGAAGCGGCCGTCGCGGGTGTACACGGTCTCGCCGTCGGGACGGCGCACGGTGAAGAAGCCCGTACCTTCGATCGCGAGGTCGAACGGGCCGCCGCCCTTGACGAGCTTGCCCTGATCGAAGCGGATGTAGCTGCTACGCGGCGTCGTTCCGAGCGCTTGCGAGCCGTCGGTAAGCTCCGCAAATTCCATCGCTGAACCCTTAAACGCCACCGCATCGGAGTTTGCGAGGTTGCCCGCTATCACGTCGAGCTTTGCTTGCTCGGCCGCCATCCCGGAGGCGGCCGCGTACATCGCTTTGTTCACTGAATTTTCCCCACCTCGGTCGTCGCTTTGCCGCGCGCGTTGTCGATCGCGGTTAGCGTTTTTTGGGCCGTTTCAAATTGGCGCTGGGCGTCGAGGATCTCGACCATCTCGCTAATCGGATTGACGTCCGAACCCGCGAGGAAACCACCGCGCAGCTCCGCACCGTGCGCGAGCGGGACGCGGGCGACGACCGAACCGTCGACCACGAACGCGCCGTCGGGGCGCACCTGCGCGCCTTCGGGCACGACGATCGCGCCGTTCGCGCCGAGCAAGGCGCGGCCACCCTCGTCGACGAGGTGCCCCGCGCGATCGCGCCGGAACGAGGCGCTGCGAATCTCGGCTCTGTCACCCGCAGGGCCGGACACTCGCAGCGCCCCGCCGCCCGCAAGCGCGAGGTCGTAAGGCCGGCCCGTCGGCCGGAGCGGCGCCTGTGCGCCCGCACGTAGGTGGCTGCGAAATCCGTCGGTCTCGACGTTCGCAAGATTCTCCGCCGCCGACTCTAGGCGCCGTTGCTCGAATTGCATCGCCGCCGCGCATTTTCCAATGGCGTCCATTACATCACCACACTATCGCTCGATTGTGCGCAGAAGATGTGCGCATCATGCCCCCGCCGTTTTCCTCACCGGAAGCTGTTGGCGATTGAGCCGCAGATCGCAGACCATCCGTCCACCATCACGAACAGGTAGAGCTTGCAAGGAAGCGAGACGACCGAGGGGCTGAGCATAAACATTCCCAGGCCCATCAGCGTGGCCGAGACGACCAAGTCGATCGCGATGAACGGCAAATAGATCATGAACCCGATCGCGAAGCCGCGGCGCAGCTCGCCGACGACGAACGCGGGGACGATCACGGTCAGCGGGGCACGCGCGATGTCTTCTTGCGGGCGGTGCGCGACGTGTTCGAAGAAGTCGGCGTCAGTTTTCGCGGTTTGGCGCAGCATGAAGTCGCGCAGCGGTTGCACGCCGCGCGTGAGCATCTGCGCGTTGTCGATTTGGTGCGCCTGATAGGGCCCGAGCGCGTCGTGCGAGATTCGCTCGAGGGTCGGGCTCATGACGACCAGCGTGAGCACGAGCGCAAGCCCGGTGATGACGGTGTTGGGCGGCAGCGCCTGCGTTCCGATCGCCGAGCGCACGAGCGACAGCACGACGATGATCCGTACGAACGACGTCGTCATAACGAGCAGAAACGGGACGATCGCGATAAGGCTGAGACCGGAAAGAATATCGAGCGGGCTGCCGGTGACCAGCGGCGCGTGGGTAGCGGCAGCAATCACGCCGGCGCCCCGATGATCTCCGTGAGCCGCAGTCCGAAGCGGCCGTCGACCGCGACGATCTCGCCGCGCGCGATCGTGCGTCCGTTGACTTTGAGATCGATCGGTTCGTTGACGGTCTTGCGGAACTCGACGACCGACCCCGCTCCGAGCGCGAGAATCTGTGCGATGGTGAGCGGAACGCTGCCGATGTCGGCCGTCACTTCGAGATCGACGCCGAGCAGCAGATCGAGGTTACCGGTGAACGTGTCGATCACGAAGAGCCCCCTAGTTTATCGGTGACGTTGAAAGCCAAAACGCCGTTCTGCATGCCGCACTCGCCGCGAGCCACGGCCACGCCGCCCGCAAGCAAGGTGGCGGGTTCCGCGAGCGCGGTTTCGAACGGCACGACCGCGCCGACGCGCAGCGCCGCGATTTCGCGTGCCGTCATCTTTGCACGCGCGACGCGCGCGCGAACTTCAATCGCGACGGGCGCGAGCTGGCCGGGCGCGACCTTGACGCTCGCGGGCGGTGCCGGATCCTTCGAAAGGCCGAGTCCGATCGTCACGTTGACCGGCGGAGCGATTCGTAGTTCGAAGTAGGTCGCGCATTCGTAGCGGTCGACAGGCCCCGCGGCTGGACCGTACGACGTAAGCTCGCCGCACAGCGGCGCGCAGAGGTTCGCAAGCTCCCGTCCGACCCGTTCGAGCACGCGCTCTTCGTGCGGCGAGAGTTGGCTCTCGCCAAGCTCCGCGAGGTCTTCGCGAAAGGCGCATGCCGTCAAGCGCCGCGCGTCGCCGTTGCGAAAGACGATCAGCAGGTCGCAGCGCCGTGCGTGCGCGTGGAACACGTACGCGTTTGCAAACAGCGCCGGGTGCGACCCGAGCGGCACGAAGACGGGCTCGAACACGTCGATGGAAATCTCGCGCTCGAGCAGGCGTGAGAGGTGTTCGGTCACGTTGTTGGCTACCGCGCACACGGAGGCGAGGCGCACGTTGGTCGCCGGTTCGAAGCGCGGGGCACCCGCACTGTCGAAACGCAGCGCAGCGATCACTTGATGAGATCCATCGCAACTTGATCGGTATGACCGTGCGCGTTCTGGGCCGACTGCATCACGTTGAAGGCCAAGAATGACTCGCGTAAGTGCGAGAGCCCCGCTTGAATGTCGATTCCGCCGCGATCGTCGCTGTGCACGACGAGCCCGCGAAAGCTGTCGCTCTTGGGAACACCGAGCATTGCCTCGACGCCCGCGGGAGCGGTTGCGTGTACGCCGTCGGCGGCAGTGATGCGCGTACCGTCCGGGAAGCGCGCGAGCGCGAGCCGGCCGACGACGACGCGCTCGCTCTTCGCAGCGCCGGTCCTTGGGTCGATCGTCTTGCGCGAGTATTCAAACGTACCGTCGGCGTCGATCTTGGCGTCGCTCGCGCGGCCGAGCACCGCGTCGATCGGATCGACGCCGAGCGCTTGCGGCGACGATCCGGCGGGAGCGTCCGGCAAAAAACCGAGGACGCTCGAACCGTCTTTGGTGCGCAAGGCGCTCTCTTGCAAGTCGAACGCGCCGTCGCGCGTGTAGAAGCGCCGCCCCTGCGCGTCGACGCACACGTAGAAGGTGTCCTGTGGAGCCGTCGTATGCAACTCGTCGAGCGAAGCGACAGCGCGCGGACCCGAGGTCTTATTGTCGTCGTCGAGCGTGGGAATGTAGCCAGGCTCGTATTGGTTGGAGAGGTCTTCCATGCGTGCGTCCAGCCGGTCGAGCGCACGCGAGGTCACGCCGTCGATCATCCTTCACCTCGTTCGCGAATAACGTGTTGGAGCGCGATCCCGCGCGCGCCGAGGGCGATGCGAGCGCGCGCGAGCGCGTCGGCAGCGTGCTCGCGCTGACCGCGCTCACAGACGGCCACGACCTCGACGTTCACACCGCGCTGTGCGATCAAGAGCTTCATCGAGTGTCCCGATCCTTCGGCGACGTCGACGTCGGTACGCTCGCTGCCGGCAGCCTCCGCCGTCTGCGGAACCGCTCGTGTCGCTCGTTCCGTGCGTTCCATGGTCGCGGCGGCCGAATCGACCGGCGTGCCGCTTCCGGTCCGCGCTGAAGTTCGCTCGATGCCCTCAGCCGCGGTTTGCGGAGGTTCTGCGGACGTCTGGACGGCCGCCGTTCGCGGCGACATCGCTGCGGGCGCCGCAGCGGTCGTCGCCGCCTGTGCGTGGGGCGCCGGCGCCGCGGGGACTTTTGCCGTCGCTCGCTCGCCATACAACGCATCGAACCACGCGCGCGATAGGGAGCGGGGGTCGGCATAAGCGAAAGGACGCGACCGATCTGAGTCTTCGACTCTCACGCCCCGAGTGTACGGGTGAATCTTATGCGGACGATGCGCGAATTATGTGAAACTCGTGCGCGTGCTCGCATAGTTCTGGAGCACCGTAGCGACATAGTGCCGCGTTTCAGCATACGGTGGGACGCCGTCGTAGCGTTCGACGGCGCCGGGACCCGCATTGTACGCGGCCACGGCACGGCGCACGTCACCGCCGAAGCGGTCGAGGAGCGAACGGAGATAGCGCGTTCCGCCGTCGACGTTTTGTGCGGCATCGTACGGGTCGCTGACGCCCAGCTCCGCGGCAGTGGCAGGCATCAGTTGCATCAGTCCCTGCGCTCCGGTCGTTGAGGTCGCGTAAGGATCGAAACCCGACTCTTGCGCGATCACCGCGCGTACGAGCGCCGGGTCGACGCCGTAACGCGCGGCGCTCTGCGTTACGAGCGCGTCGATCGCGGCGGGCGCTCGAGCACCGGCGGGCGCCGGCGCGACGGCGGGAACGCTTGCGCCGTCGCCACCCACGAGGAGAGCGAACGCAGGCGCATCGGCCGGCAGGCCCGCGCTTTGGGATGGATCGAGCGCCGCGATGCGGCGTTCGATCGCCGCGAGGTCGACGGGAAGCGACATCAGCGGAGTGCATCGCCGAGCGAGCGCAGCTCGGCCAGCGTTTCCGATGCCTGATTCGCGGGCTCGCTCGGCCGCAAAAACGCTTCGATCCGCTCTTGCAACGCGATCGCCCGCTCCAGCCGCGGCGTCGTGCGCGCGAGCCCGAGTTCGCGCGCGTCCTTGCTCTCCTCCAGCAGAGCGAGCGCGCGGCGTACTGCGCCTGCCGCGGCACGATGGTCGGGCGCGATGACGTCGGGCATCGTTCGGCTCGTGCTCGCAAGCACGTCGATTGCGGGATAGCGGCCTGCGCGCGCCAGCTCGCCCGAAAGCACGATGTGGCCGTCAAGACACGCGCGCGCGGCGTCGGAAAGCGGTTCGCGCTCGTCGCCGCCGTCGGAGAGCACGGTAGCCACAAGTGTCATGCTGCCGCCGTCGACGTTCCCGGCGCGTTCGAGCAAGCGCGCCATCTCGTTGAAGACGCTCGGCGGGTACCCGCCGCGTCCGACGGCTTCTCCATTTGAGATCGCAAGTTCGCGCGCAGCCGAGCAGAAGCGTGCGAGGCTATCGAGGATGACGAGTACGCTGAGGCCCCGGCGCCGCAATTCGCTGCCCTGCGCGATCGCGACGTGTGCGCCGCGCACGCGTTCGGCAGGTGCCCGGTCGCTCGGCACGATGACGAGGGTCGCGTGGCCCGCGATGCCGTCGAGCCACTTCGCAGCCTCGCGGCCGCGCTCGCCGATCAAACCGACGACGACGGCGTCCGCACGCGCGGAGCGCACGAGGGTCTCGATCAGCATCGTCTTTCCGGCGCCCGGTGCGCCGAAGATGCCGACGCGGGCGCCGCGTCCGAATGCGAGAAGGCCGTCGATTGCGCGGATCCCGGTCCAAAACGGTTCGGTGATGGGCGAACGCATCGATGCGGCGATCGGTCCGCCGAATACTTCGCAGCGCCGGCCGCGCACGACGCCGCCGCCATCGACGGGGCGCCCGGTCGCATCGATCGCGCGGCCGAGTAGTTGCGCGCCGAGCGGCAAGGCGTTCGCGCCACGGTCCGTTTCGACCGGATCGCCGACTGCGACGCCGGCCAGCGGTGCGAACGCGGAGAGCCGCACGCGATCGTGTTCGATGCGGGTCACGATCGCCGGCACGGGAGGTTCGCTGCGCGGCCGGATCCGCACGCCTTGACCGACATAGGCAAGCGGCAACGTCGCGATCACCGCGTCGTTCTGCGCGCTCACCACGCGGCCGCCCATGTTCGTGAAGATCGCGCTCATACCGCGATGCGATGGGTTTCGAGTACCGCCGCCAGGCGCGTGCCCAAGCGAAGATCGAGAATTCCTTCGGGCAATTCGACTTGCAGGTCGCCCGGTTGGAGTGCGGGATCTGATTCGAGCGCTTCACCGAGCCCCGCGAGGCGCGGCATATCCGCTTCCGCAACCCGAAAGCGCAGCGTATGCGAGCCGTTCCACTCGGCGCGCACCTGGCGCGCGAGCGCGAGCAGGTCTGCCGGGGCGAGCTCGAGTTCGCGTACGAGGACGCGGCTGGCGAGCATTTGCAGCATGGATTCGGCTTCGCTCTCGACCAGCTCCGCGGCCCGGGCGCGCAAGCGAACGATTTCGGACGCGAAGCTTGCGAGCACGGCTGCCAGCTGCGGCCCCGCGCCGCTCGTGGCGGGTGGGGCGTCGACTTCGCGCGGCGCGATCGGCGGCGGCGTGGGCGGCTCGACCCGCGCCTCGGGAAGCGGCGGAGTTTGCGGTGCGAGCGGCGGCACCACATCGGCATGCGGCGGCTCGGCTAGAAGTGAGGCGAAGCTGCGGAACTCAGACACGTCCGGCTTGCGAGCTGACGTCGCGCACGATGGGTGAGACTTGTTTGGTAAGGCGTTTGACAATTTCGCGACGCTCCTCCGTGCCGTACATCTCCAGAACAGCCGCCGTCGTGGGCGAGGGTAGCGAGGCGAGAATCGCCGCGGCCGTATGGGGCGGCTCTTCTCGTAAGGACGCGTGCACGCGCACGGGTTCGAACTCATCGAATGCGAGCCGTTTCGCGGCGACGTTCGCACTCTCGCGGTGCTCTGCGATCGACTCCCACAACGGCTTCCCGATGAACCCGAGCGCGAGCAGCGACACGAGCCCGAGCACGACGAGCGGGAGCGGCAAACCAAGTGCCGCGAGCATCGGCGGCGGCGTGACCGCCGCTGCCGCCGGCGCGTTTGCGAAGTGGATCGCTTGCACGACCAGGGTATCGCCGCGCGCCGTTACGATTCCGGCGGCCGCACCGACGACGTCGCTGATCTTTGGAATCATAGCGGCTTGCCGGTCGTCGACGAACACCGCAACCGAGCGGCGCTTCGTGCTGCCGGCATCGACCCGCGTGTTGCGCTCGATCGTGTCGCTGCCGCGATCGACGTTTTGGCGGACCTTATCGTAATGCTTGTTCTTGCCGACGTAGTGCTCGCGCTCCGCATCCGTCGAGATCGCCTGGGTGCCGAGCGGCACGTGCTTGACTTCGTGCGAGGTCGTGGTGACGGGATCCGTTTCCACGTGGGCGAGCACGAACGTTTCGCCTTGGCCGACCGTCGCATCGAGCATCGCTTGCAACGTGTGCTCGAGGCCCTTGTCCTCGGTGCCGTCGGCCGCGGCGTGCGCGGTGAGGTCGGCGCCCGTCTGGTCGACGATCGAGACGTGCTCGGGCGTCAGGCCGGCGACCGCGCCCGCGACGTACGAACGCATGCCGCCGACGGCTTCCGGCGAGAGGATCACGCCTTGGTCGAGTGTGAGGCGGACGCTCGCCGACGTATCGTGTGAGGCTTCGTCGACGAAGAAGCCGCGTTGCGCGGGAGCGATGAGAACGTGCGCGTCGACGACGCCCGAGATGCCGCGCAGGCCCTCGGAGAGATCGCCCTCGAGCCCTTCGCGTTCCTGAGCGTCGAGCACGCTGTCGGGGGTGAGAGCGTTCACGTCCTTGAGCGTTTCGGCGGACGTCGCGAGGTGCGGATGCGGGATGCCGACAAGCGCAAGCCGCAACAGGACGTCACGCTTGCGCGCCGGGTCCACTGCGACGTTGTCTTGCAGCGGTTTGAATGGAACGTCCCAATCCGTGAGCCGGCCTTCGACCTCGGTCAGTTGGTCCGCATCGAGCGCTCGTGGGAACAGCGCGCTGTCGTCGCCGCGTAGATAGTACGCGAGACCGACGGCCAATAAAACGACGATGACCGCCATACCGGCGGCGATGGCGCGCGTGCGCCGGGGCAGCGACTCGACGTAGCCGGTGAGGACGGCGAGCTGATTTTGCATCGGTGCCTCAGACCTGCATGTTCAGGATCGAGTTGAGCGCTTGCGTGGCCTTGGATGCGCCCGCGCTCGCAATCGAAAGGATTGCGTCGGCGCGCGCACGCTCGAAGACCATCTCTTGCAGTCCGCCTTGGCCGGTGCTGAACGCCGTCTCGGCGGCCTGCGCGCGATCGAGCGCCTCTCCGGCGTCGCGCATCGAATCAACCAGACCCGAAAAGAGTCCGGCGTCGGCCGGTGGTGCGGGAACTCCCTCGCGCGCTTCGTCGGCGAGCGGAGCGATAGCGTTTTGCGAGCCGATCGGGTCGACGGTCATGTCGAATCCTCCACGCGAAGCGTCTGCTGGATCAAGCGTTTGCCGGTGTCGAAGACGCTGGCGTTGGCCTCGTACGCGCGCTGGGCGCCGAGCACGGCGACCATCTCGCTGACCGCGTCGACGCCCGTCACCGCGCGCGCGCTCGGGCGCGCGCCCGCAAATGCAACTTGACCCGGCAGCATGGCGGGATCGTCGTCGAGGTCCGAACCGCCGTCCATCCCGGCATCGCTGCCGGCGGACGTACCGTCGCCATCGGCGCTCGGGCTGTAGCTCGCGAAGCTGACGCTCGTTCCAAGCGCCGCGGCAAATTCGGTCGCGTCGCCGTCGCTTTCGTCTTCGTCGCCGCCGGCGATCGCAAACTGCGGCTGCATCGGGTGCACCGGATGCTTGGGGTCGGCGGTTTCGGTCATCGCGACGTTGCCCGCGAGCACGTCGAGCGCGGAGCGCTGTGCATCCATACCGCCGGCGGCGTATTGCAGGACGGCGAAGTCGCTCACTTGGTAACCGTTTTGATTTCCGCGAACCGCGCGCGAGCCGCGGCGAGCAGCGCTTCGGTGAAGAGTTCGTGCTCGGCGCTGTGCGACATCGCAGTCTCGAGGCCCGCGCTGCCGCCCTGTCCGACGCGACGTGCCGTGGCCGCGGCGTCGGTCGTCGTTCGATCGCGGCCCGCACGGACGGCGCCTTCCAAATCGAAAGAAAGTGGATCCATGCGGCCTACTATAGCGCGCGATTATGCAACGACGATGCGCGAATTATGCGAAGCGCGTGTGTGGCGCGTTTGGCTGCGCGCGCAGGGCGTTGCTTTCGTCGAGCTCCGCAGCCTCGCGGAGTGCTTCGAGCGCTTCGTGCGCCGAGAATTTGCGGGCGCGATGGCGTTCGACAGCCGAGCGCTTTTGCGCGGCGAGCGCCAGCGCGTCGCGCGCCTGCGCGAGGGCGCGTGCCGCAAGCGCGATGCGCTCGCGGCTTCCGCGCTCGGCTCGGGCGATCGCCTCGAGCCGCCGTCCTATTTCCGCATAGATGCCGGCCGGTGCGACGCCGCCGTTCGCGAGCGCCGTGCGCGTCTCGGCGGCATGTCGTTCGAGCACGGCGAGCGCGTTTCGTTCGAGCGTGAGCGCACGTTCACGTGCGGCGTACGTACCTTGGGCTTCGCGTTCGCGAGCGAGCGCCTCGTCGAGTGCGGGTTGCAGCGCGTAACGAAAGCGGGCCACCGGGATCAGCGCGTCAGTTTGCCGAGGGGCCGGTACGGCGCGGGCGACGGACAGGCCGACGGATTGACGCACGTGCTCGCCGCGGGGCTGGGCTCCGCTGTCGCGGCGGGCGCGGCGACGGCCACGTGCGCTGCTTGTGCCGGATGCTTCTCGTGCACCAGAGCGAGCTCGCGAAGCTTCTTCTTATGAAGCGCCAGCCGGAGTTGAAGTTCGGCGGCGTGAAGCTGTTCCGCCTTATGCTGCTGGGCGAGCGCGGCAGAGTGCGCGAGCGCGGCAGCGTGTGCAGCTGCGGCGGCCGCAGCACTCGCTTGCACGGCGCGGCCCGAGGACGGAACGGACGCGATCGCTGCATTCGACGCCGCCATGTCGTCGACGACCGGCGCCGCCGCGGGGCGCGACCCGTGCCGGGCCACGACGTGCGCGGGCGCCGGCCGCTGCTTGCGTGAGATCTGCTGGCGAGGACGAGCGCGCGGCTTTGGCCGCGGACGCGCCGGCGCGACCTTCGGTGCCGGCGGCGCGTCCACAGGCTCCGTGAAGAGTTTGATGATCGTGTCCGCCGTCGAGGCGATGCCGTGATTGTCGTCGCCGCCCGCGCGCGCGGGTGCGGGCACGAACACGATCGCGCACGTCAAAACGCCCACGACGAGCGCGGTGCGGACCGATCGCAGAATAAAAGATGACGTCATCAAGTGTCTCATCCGCCTTATCACGCGGCGGGGTCGCCGCTGCAAGGGGTCCCCGAAAAATATTTTTTGGGATCCCCGAGCTTTCCGGCCTCCCCCTTGCACGACTCGCGGCGGCACGTGATATGACGGGCGGAGGGACATGTAATGGGCGCACTTCTCGGCTTACTTGACGGTAGCACCGGCGCGGATATGCTGACCTCGCTTCTCGGCGGCGGCAGCGGCGGCGGAGACTCGAGCAGCGGCGGGCTCGGTATGCTCGGCTCGCTGCTCGGCGGCGGCGACAGCATTGGCTCGTCGGGCGCGAGCGGCGGGAGCAGCGGGAGCGG
>Ga0302325_10029683_pt1 | contig 11292 bp, 7 predicted proteins | sample Palsa_T0_2_FD_201948 | JGI IMG/M metagenome (GOLD analysis project Ga0302325, IMG submission 201948) | Peat permafrost microbial communities from Stordalen Mire near Abisko, Sweden - Palsa_T0_2 | ecosystem: Environmental > Terrestrial > Soil > Palsa > Peat permafrost | place: Sweden: Abisko...
CAGGTTGCCACGAAACCGTGTCATGCTTTCGAGCGATCTGCTGCGTTCGGCAACGCAGTTTGTCATGGCAGCGTTGCTCTTTCGATCCAACCCCCCGTTGTGGGCGCTCATCGCTATTCAGCTCTGCTATGGTACGGGCGATGCGTTTTTTGATCCCGCCTCGACGGGGCTATTACCGCAAATCGTCGCGTCGGCAGATCTTCCCGCCGCTAATAGCCTGCTTCAACTTTCGTCGAACAGCGCAGTCGTCGTGGGCCCCGCGATTGCGGGTGTGATCATAGCGCTTGCCGGCGCACCGCTGGCTATTGCATTCGACGCCGTATCGTTCTTGGTATCCGCGATCTCGCTCTACTTCTTGAGCGTGCCGAGCGGCGGACTCGCCATCGCGAGCCATTCAATGCTGGAACAGTTGAGAGTAGGCTTCGTCGAGTTTCGTCGGCGAAAATGGGTGCTGGTCACTGCGTGCTATCTCGCATTTCTGGCATTTGCCTTCAACGGGCCTATCTTTGCCTTAGGCCCGGCGGCTGCACTTTCGCGGCTCGGTGGGCCTACGGCGTGGTCGCTCATGCTTTCGGCCTTCGGCGTTGGGCTGATCCTTGGGAGTGTCGTTGCGCCCAAACTGCTGAAGAGCAGGCGTGCGCTCGGGTGGGCGTATTTGGGAAACTTCGGCGTCGTACCCATGCTGGCTCTGCTGGGGACGAGTGGTTCGAGATGGTTGGTTGTAGCATCAAGCGGCTTGGCCGGCGTCGCGGCGTCGGTTTTCGGAATGACGTACGCCACGCTGCTTCAGCAGACTATCCCCAACGAGATACTGTCCCGAGTCGGATCGTATTTCTGGCTCGCACGCATTGCCCCGACTCCAGTCGCGCTTGCGATTGTCGGTCCGATATCCGCCCGGTTCGGAATCCCGGCAGTGTTCAACGTCGCTGCGCTGTCAATATGTGTGGCGACGCTCGCATGCGCGGCCTGCCCGGAAATCTGGTCGGTTCAAGGCGCTCCCAAACAGGTTGAGGATACCGGCTAACCCGATCGAGAAGCCTTCGGCCGCAAGCGCACGGTGGGCGGCAAGCACCGGCCGGCCTCTTGCGGACGCCAGAATGCCGCGCAGAATGCATCGCCGATCGTCTTGGCGGAAAATCGGCTGAGGATGGCCGAAAATATGTGCACTGCCCTCCGGGCCGGGGTTCGTCGTCGGGCTCAGTCAAGGTGAGACATGCAAAGCTCTCTGCCGAGGTCGCAGTGAAGGATACGTCATGACCAGCGTTGACGCGATGGCGAATCCGCAAGGGCCATACGCCTATCTCGACTCTACTGGTTTGGTGTCGAATCAAGTGATCGCTGCGCCTCATGGGTAGCGATGATCATCCGGCAGTAGATGCCGACGACGTGATAAATGTTCCACCCCGCTTCCTAAAGTATGTGGCGGCCTTTCCGGCGGCGCGAGATTACAGGGCTTTTGGCACGTATCCCGATCTGCCCAGCCAACCTTGGTATGAGGACTATCTCGAGCTGCCGAGTGAGCTTGAGCGAAACGCAGAACTGATCACCGAAGAGTTCAAGAGACGCGCCGGCTCAGGCTTTCATAGACAGTCTGAGCCGGGGGTAGCGCGCGAAGGTGAATGGGACGTGTGTATCCTATTCGAGCGCGGACTCCGCAGAGGTGAGAACTGTGCTCGCTTTCCGCTCCTTACGAGGATTCTCGAGTCGCACGACATCATCAAGGGCCTTGCTGGCCTCGTCTACTTTTCTCGACTCGGACCTCATACGCGAATTGCCCCGCACACGGGGCCGACGAATATGCGGTTACGATGCCACCTCGGAATTCTTATTCCAGATCGTTGCGGAATTGCGGTCGGTGGAGTGTCGCGGACGTGGCGTCAGGGGAAATGCATCGTTTTCGACGACTCTTTTCTTCACAGTGCTTGGAACGACAGCGACGTTGATCGCATAGTACTCGTTGCCGACATCTGGCATCCAAGACTCTCGTCGATCGAGGTTACGCTACTTAAGGGGCTGCATCGATATGTCGATTTACAAGCAGCGAACCTATCTCGTTATTGGCAAGAGAACGAGCGTGCGCGTCTTTCCGGTGCGCGGCAGGCACGCGAAGAACGACCGGCGCGGCCAGAGTGAGACCCGAAAATGCATTCTCCGATGCGTTTGCCTCCGCAAACGTTTTGAGTAACTCGAGGTGCTCGAATTCACCGTATCTGCGCCGGAGGCCGCCTGCTGCACGTCGACACCACGGGACGTAGCACCCCGAAACAAAGACGTTTCGTCCGTAGGCTTTAGGCGTTAGAACGGATCCCATCGGCGGTTCGGCGCGTTCGGTCGACCAGTGCCACATCGTGTACCCGTCGAGCGATGCGTGACCGCCTTGGCGGCTTCGGCTGCCCGAGGCGCCGACGCCACCGAAGGGTGCCCGCGGATCGTCGTTGACCGTCTAGTCGTTGATGTCGATCATGCCGGTTCGCAAGCGCCGCATCCCACCGGGCTTCCGTTTCCGCGTCGCCTCGGCGCTACTCACGAACTTCCACCTGCCGGCCTCGACCCTGCTCGTTCTCGTAAGCGCCTTCGGCGGCTACGAGCGCCTTCGCGCCGCCGTCGAAGTCCGCTACCGGTTCTTTTCGTTCGGCGACGCGATGTTTCTGATCCGCGAAAGCCCGGCCGGTCCCCCGAAGACCTAACAAGTGATCTTCGGTTCGGACCGGTCGCAACGGCGTGCCGCACCTCAAACAAGACCGCACCGCGTCTCGAACGCTAAGACTGTTCGAGCGCGAGTGCGACGGCTGCTTCGGGCGTGAGGATTGTGCCTTCTGCTAACATGACCGCGAGGTCTTCGGGCGCGAGGTCCTCGCGCAGGAGTGCGGTGAGGCGGTCGTGCGTCGTCCTCTCGGTGAACTCGCGGGGAAATCCGTGTCGATGGAACGCGGCATCGGCGTAGCCTTCGAGCGTCGCTGCGCGCGCGCGATCGCCGCGCAGCGCGAAGACGAGCGCTAGGTGCTCGATCGCAATCGCGACGAGGTTATCGTCCGGATCGCGCGCGGCTTGGATCGCTTCGCGAGCGGCCGCGACCGCGGCGGGAAGATCGTCCACGACAGCGAGATAGGCCGCGAGGTTGCTAAGCAGGTTCATGTACTGTGTGACATGGGACCGCGCCGCAGCAAGAGCCTCGCGAACGATGGCAATCGCTCGCTGCGTCTGACCCCGGGCGTGTTCCAACTCCGCGAGGTTGAGCGTCGCGAGCCGCTCTGCGAAGGCATTTCCGAGCAATCGGTGCTCCTTGCGGAGCTGCTCGTACATACGCGCGGCCGTCTCGAGATCGCCACGACCGGTAGTTAGGAGTGCTCGGGCTAGGAGCAAGTTAATGCGAAGGTCAGCCGAGGCCTCCGGCATCGCTTCGGCTTGCGCCAACGCTGTCTCCGCGTCGTCAAGCCGATGGAGGAACGTCGCGGCATCCGCGTACCCGCGCAGCGCCCAAACCAGCGACGAGGCGTCGCCGCTGGCCCGCGCCTGCTCGACCGCCTGGGTTGCCAGCTCAAAGGCACGCACCTTGTTTCCGGAAATCTTGACAAGGAAGGAGAATGCGGTTGTGAGCCGGCTGCGCAGCCCCCACTGGTCCGTCGGGAGCGCCGTGAGATACGCGTCGTACCGTGCGATGCCTTCCGCTTCGAGTCCGATGGACGACCAACTCCTTTCAATGTTGGCGAGCAATTCAGCGCCGTCGATGACTTCCGAACGCCCGAGCGCACCGTCGAGCGCCGAACGCACGTCCTCCAGTTCGGTCTGCAGCGCCGCAAGAAGATCGCCGGTTCGTGCCGTCTGCTCGCGCTGTTCCCGCAACCGTGCGAAACGGTCACGCAGGTAGCGCAGATGGCGACCTGCAACGAGATCGCGCTCGCCCGCATCGGCTAGTTTTTCCGAGGCATAGGCGCGTGTCGATTCGAGCAGCCGGTAGCGTAGCGCGTCACCCTGCGGTTCGGCGAGCACCAGCGACTTATCGACCAGCGACGCCACCACGTCGAACACGTCGAGTTCGCCGAGGTCCTCGCCGCTCCCAATCGCAACCGCTCCCTCAAACGTGAATCCGCTGATGAAGATACCCAGCCGGCGAAAGAGCACGCGCTCGCGCTCGTCGAGGAGGTCGTGGCTCCAGTCGAGCATCGCGCGGAGCGTCTGTTGGCGTGGAAGGACGTCGCGGCTACCGCCGGTGAGCACGTGAAAGCGCGCGTCGAGGCGCTCTCGCAGTTGCCGTGGACTGAGTATCTTTACGCGTGCGGCAGCCAATTCGATCGCTAGCGGAATCCCATCGAGCCGGCGACAGATCTCGGCGATCGTCGCCGCGTTCTCGTCCGTGAACGTAAAGCGCTTGTCGACTGCATGCGCCCGCTCGACGAAGAGCGCAATCGCCGCGCTCTGTATTGCATCACTCGCGTGCAAGAGACTGGCATCGTCGTCGCTCGGAACGGCGAGGGAGGGCAGTCGATACGTCTCCTCGCCCGCAATTCCCAGGCCTTGGCGGCTTGAGGCGAGGACCTTGACTTTCGGGCAGCCGCGCAGAAGCGCTGAGATAACACGGGCGGCCGGCTCGACGAGATGCTCGCAATTGTCGAAAACGAGCAGCGCGTATTTCGCTTTGAGCGCGCGCACCAGGTTCTCGACGGGATCGCCTTCAGATGTGAGCGTGAGGCCGAGGACTTGTGCCACGGTCGTCGGGATGTAGTCGCCGCTCCCAAGCGGTGCCAGCTCGATGAACCAGACCCCGTCGCCGGAACCGTCGAGCAGATTCGCTGCAACGTGCAGCGAAGTGCGCGTCTTGCCGATGCCGCCCGAGCCGACCAGCGTGACGAGTTGATGCTTTTCGATCAGCGCGGTGATCTCGGCAATCTCCGTCTCGCGGCCGACGAACGAGGTCGGCATTCGGGGCAAGTTGTTGGGGAGTGCGTCGAGCGAACGTAACGGCCGAAACTCGGCCACGAGATCGGGTGCAAGCAGCTGATACACTTGCTCGGGGCGCGCGAGGTCCTTGAGGCGATGCTCGCCGAGATCGCGGAGGCTCGCTTGCGGCGGGAGCGCGCCTTGGACCAGATCGCTCGTTACTCCCGATACCAGTACCTGGCCGCCGTGGGCGATCGCGAGCAGCCGGGCAACCCGATTCACGGGCCGCCCGAAGTAGTCGCCATCGCGTTCGTCCGCCGTTCCGGTATGAATCGCCACGCGCACGCGGAGGCCGTCGATGGCCGAGAAGTCTTCGGCCGCAAGCGCCCGTTGGGCCGCAAGCGCCGCCGCAACGGCCTCTTGGGGACGCCCGAACGCCGCGCAGAATCCATCGCCCATCGTCTTGAAGACGTGGCCGCCATGATCGACGATTGCCGCTCGCACCAGCGTATCGTGCCGGCGGACGGCGGCCTGCATCTGCGCGATATCGCGCTCCCAGCGCTGCGTGCTGCCTTCGATGTCGGTGAAAAGGAAGGTCACCGTCCCGCTGGGAGCCGGTGCAGCGGAAACGGAAGCCGGACCCGGGTTCGCGCTCACGCCGCACCCTTCGTCACGGAGCCTGAGCGAACCGTCCGTGGCCCAATCCTGGACCGCGTTTGGCCCGTTCGTCGAGCTACCTGGAACGGATGCATCGGTGGTTCGGCGCGTTCGGTTAACAAACGCCACATCGTGACCTCGTCGAACGATGCGTGAACGGCGCCCGTAAGAGGCCGGCTTTGCTCGCACGCCCGGCGCACGGAGCCGGGCTACGATGGGGCATGACCAGTTCATCCTCGCCATTCTGGACGCGCGCCCTGTGCGGCGCTCTCGTCGGTGCCGTGCTCTGCTCGGCAACGGGTTGCGGCCATCAGGACTCGTCTTCCACCACCGCCACGGACGCAACTGCGGCACCGGCTGCAAGCGCGGCGTTGCCTGCGAGCGCGTCGCCGGGCGCAGCCGGTGGCGATGAGAGCTTTTCGATGCCGCCCAGCGACGCTTCGGCCATGCGCGTGAGGATGAGCGCGACGTCTTGAGTCCCAGCGACGGCCGCGCCGCTCGCGGCGAGAAGATCGAGCGCCGCCACGGCTCGCCGGCGCGCATCCACGTCCACGGCCGCACCGAACCACTGACGCACCGACCCGTCGCCGCCGATCGCGGGTTCGGCCTGGATCTCGACCCATCGAAACGTCCCGTCCGCGCGTCGCAACCGGAACTCCAGCAGAAAGGCTGCGCCCGCCTCGACCTGTTGCCGCCACTGGGCGGTAGTGGCGCTCAGGTCGTCCGGATGAACGTAGCTCATCCAGCCATCGCCCAACAACTCGCGGGCGTCGCATCCGACCATCTCTTCCCAGCGCTCGTTTGTGAAATCGAGCCGGCCGTGCCGATCCAGGCTGAACAGAAGCGCCGGCGCCCGGCGCGCAATCTCTTCGGACACATCTCCGGAGCGATAATCGTGGTCGCGCATAACGCTTAGGTCGTCAACACCATTCTAAAGCGCGCAGCGTTGCTCATCATTCGCTCGTACGCTTCGGCCGCACGTACGAGCGGCATCGGTTCGATTCGTGCACGCACGCCGGTAAGGACGCTGAATCGCATCGTGTCCTCGGAGTCCGCGCAGGTGCCGGAAGGCCAGGCACGCACCGACTGTCGCTGACCGATCATCATCGCCGTATTGAGCGGCAGCGGTTCGAGCGCCGCGCCGACGATCAGCAGCTGTCCGTCGACACCGAGCCCGCCGATCGTGGCCGCCATCGCCTTCGCGCTCGTGGCGGTCGCGAGCACAACCCGCGCTCCGCCGAGTGCCCGTAAGCCCTTGCCGACATCGGCTGCGTCGCTATCGATGTAGTGCTGCGCGCCGAACTCGCGGGCCAGCGGTTCCTTCTCCGCGCCGCGCGCGATCGCGACCGTTTCGAACCCCATTCTGGCGGCGAACTGCACGCCGAGGTGGCCGAGTCCGCCGATGCCCAAGATTGCGACCAGGTCGCCTGGCACGGCGCCGCTATGGCGCAGCGCGTTGAAAGTCGTCACGCCCGCGCACATCAGCGGTGCGGCTTCGGCCGCCGACAGCGGTTCGGGAATGCGCGCCAGCGCGACCGCTGGTGCGAGCATGTACTCGGCGTAGCCCCCGTCGTACGATAGGCCCGGAATCGCGAGCAGCCGGCAGGTGATGAAATCGCCGCGCCGGCAGCGGTCGCAGTGCCCGCAGTGGCCACCGTGCCAGCCGACGGCCACGCGGTCGCCGACCTTCCACGGCTCGGAGTTCGGGCCGAGCGCGTGCACCGAACCGGCAACTTCGTGGCCCGGCGTGCGCGGATAGCTTATGTGGGGCCAGAGGTTTTCGACCAGCAGCGCGTCACTGTGGCAGATTCCACAGGCCTCCACTTTGACCAGCACCCGCGCCTCGCCGGGCTCGGGCAGGTCGATCTCACCGAGTTCGAGCGGCTGCTTGGGCTCGAGAACTTGCACGGCACGCATCTTCATTTGCAGCGCAATACGACGGTGGCGCAGGTGGGTTCCCGCCCGGCATGCCCCGTGCTAGCACGCGAAAAAAGCATTGACTTTCCCCGTGTAATAAGTCATACCTAACAGAATTACTAGGCGCACCTAATTCTATTGCTTGGGAGACCTATCGCGTGAGGCGGCCCTACGGGACATACCGAGCGTGCGCGCTTTTTGGAATGGCCGTGCTGCTTTCCCCAATCGGCGGGGCCGCGCTCGCCGCTTCGCCCCCAGCCTCGGCGTCCGGTTCGGTCAGTTCGACCGACGGAGCGCTGATCGGCGGCGCAGCGGTAACCCTTTCCGGCAACGGCCCCCAGCGTTCGGCGCGCAGCGACCGGCGGGGCGCATTCTCGTTTCCGAGCTTGACCCCTGGAACGTATACGCTCGCCGTGACGGCCCCCGGCTACAACCCGATCGACGGCCGTCTGGTGGAGGTCGCAGCGAACGCAAACACGGTCTTCGACTTGCGTCTTCCGCGGTTGCAGGCATCGTCGTTGACCGTGATCGGCAGCGTTCGCGCCAACGGCGCGCAGACGATCTCGACGCTGCCCGCGCCGACGCTCGATATCTCGATGCAGCCGTACGCGCAGCAAGGCGAGACGCGCGTGAGCGACATTCTCGCCAATCAGCTTTCAACGACGGTCGTGCCGGTTCTCGGCGGCGGACTCAACGCTCCGATGGTCGTCTCCCTGCGTGGCCCCGATCCGAGCGAAACGCTGGTCGACATCGACGGGCACCAGGTCAACAACGGCAGCACGGGCGACTTCGATCTGTCGTTGCTCGATCCGGCCGACTTGGTGAGTTCGCAGGTCGTCTACGGGATCGCTCCGTCATCGCTGTTCGGCCCCAACACGCTGGGCGGCGCGCTCAACGTGCGCACGCTCGAACCGACGACGGAGCCGCACTTTCTCGAACGCCTGACGGCCGGTACGTTCGACACGTTCGGCGAGACGCTGCAAGCGACCGGAACGGAGGACCGCCTCGGCTACGCGTTCTCGTTCCATCGTTTGACCTCGGGCGGCGATCAAGACGAAACGCCCTACCCCAATGCGGCCGGCGGCTTCTCGCCGATCGGTGACTCGCTCGACGCGTCGTCGACGATCGCGAAACTACGCTATTCCATCTATAACGGGGCCGGATTCATCGGCGTCTCGATGCGCGACCAGGCCGTCTATCGCGACGTTTCGTCGACGATGTCGTCGGTCGAAACGCAACCGGACGGCCCCCCTCTTTACGCAAATTTCTCCGGCTCGTCGACGCTCTCGCACATCGCGGCGTACGACCTCGACGCGCAAGTGCCGATCGGACCCGAGAATCCGTCGGGCGTTTACCCGACGACGGCCATATTTCGTCACCAGACGTCGGTTTCGGACCAGACCGTCAGCGGTCCAGGCGCCGATACGTCGCCCTACCTCTACAACGATCGTGACGCGATCGCGGACGATACGCTCGAGATCGATCACGCCCTTCCCCGCGGCGAACTCTCGGCCCGTTTTGCGCTCACGAACGAAAACCTTACCACCGACTTCATTCCCGGCGTCGTGTATGCGGACGCGTACCGGGTGGCGGCACCCTCCGTGCTGCAGCTTGCGGACTTCGCCCGAACGGACAGCGGCGACGAGGTAGGACTGCTCCCGCTGGATCACGGCGAAACGGCCGGCAGCGGCGGTACTTCCCAGCAATTTCTCGCTCAGACGCAGCGCTCGCTCGGATTGCGCTACTCCGCCGAGCCGACGACGCACCTGCACTACAGCTTTGCCGGCTACTACAGCGACTACACGACGTTCGGCCACAGCCTCGATCCGCGCTTCGGCTTCGTCTGGACGCCGAAAGCCGAAAGCGCGCTGCGCTTCTCGGTCGGCTCGACGTTCCAATCGCCGCAGCTGCCGACGTTCATCGTGCCACCGACACTGCCGACGCCCGTCGACGGCTACTCGAGCATCGGCAATCCACATGCGACCGCCGAACGCGCGACCTCATACGACTTCGGCTACGAGCACCGGCTCCGCATCGGTGGCGCGGATTTCTCACTTTCGGGCGACCTCTATCGGACCGACCTGCACAACGGCGTCGCCACCTACCTGTCGCCGACACCGTGCACGCCGAGCACGCCCCCGGCTGACTACGGGACGTGTCTCAGCTACCCGGTCAACGTTACGCAGGAAGTGTATCAAGGTTTCGAGCTACGCGGTGAGCTGGCGATCACCAAGCGCGACGCGCTGCACTTGGGCTATGACATCGACAGCGTGTACACCCAATCCGTTCCGGCCGTTGCCCTCGACGACGTCGGCCTGTACGAACAAGCCCTCGGGGTTCCGCTGCACAAGGTCGTGCTGGACTACGAGCACGATCCGGCCCTCGGGCTCGCCTACTACGCCGGGCTTCTCTACGAGGGTGCGTACAACGAGACCAACCTCGCGCCGTACGCGACGCTTCACGCGGGCGCCACGCTGCACTTGGCCCACCTCGATATCGGGCTCTACGGAACCAACCTCACCGACGTCTACGACTTCAAACAGCAGCACGTTGGCGCGGGCGTCCCCTACGGCGCGGCCGCCGGGCCGATGCTGCCGACCAATGCGATCCCGCTCGCGCCCCGCACGATCACCCTCTCGATTGCACACAAAGTCTAGGAGAGACTAGCGCCGCTTCCTAAGCAATCGTCTTGACGACGCCGCCGTCCACTCGGACCGAGGCCCCGGTCGTGGCGGAGGCTGCCGGCGACGACAGGTAGACGATCATGTTCGCGACCTCGTCGACCGTCGCGAAACGCTTGATCAGTGAGGTCGGGCGCACGCTGCGGAAAAACATCTGCTCGACCTCTGCCTCGCTCGAATTCCGCGCCGCCGCCATCTGGGCAACGAACGTACCCACGCCCTCGGACTTGGTCGGCCCAGGCAACACGCTATTCACCGTGATGTTCGTTCCGGCGACCGTCTCGGCGATGCCGCGCGCCACCGCGAGCTGGGCGGCCTTGGTCATCCCGTAGTGGATCATCTCGGCCGGGATGTTCAGCCCCGACTCGCTCGAGATAAACAGGATCCGGCCCCAGTTTTTGGCGCGCATGTGCGGCAGGTACGCGCGGCTCAGGCGGACGCCGCTCATGACGTTGGTTTCGAAGAAGCGAAACCAATCGGCGTCGGGGATGTCGGCGAACGGCTTCGGTTCGAAGATGCCCACGTTATTGACGAGCACGTCGACGGCCGGGTGGGCCGCCACGATCTGCGCGACCCCTTCCGCAGTCGAAAGGTCGAAGGCGGCGCCGGTCACCCGTGCGAGCGGCACGGCCGCGCGCAGCTCGGCACAGGCCGCATCGACGCGCAGCCTCGTGCGGCCGTTGACGATGACGTGCGCGCCGATGAGGGCGAGGCCCTTGGCCGTCGCGAAGCCGATGCCGGCGGTCGAGCCGGAGACCAGGGCCGTGCGGCCGCTGAGATCGAGATCCATGTGCGCCTCCATTCCTCCCGAGGCGCACATTGCCCGAGCCGCTCCTCATGCCCTACGCCGGCGCGGCTACGAACTCGAGCCGATCGTACGGTCTCCAACGTGCAACCAAAGATCGGCGTCGAGCGAACCCGGGTGATTGACGACTTGGACGTGAACGCTGCCCGCGCCGCGCGGACCGCGAACCGGAACGTCGCAGTTCGCCTGCTGCATGGTGGGCGTGTCTTCGATGTAGTTGCACCAGGCGCCGCCGTCGTCGACGCGGATCGGTGTTCCCAGTTCGCTTCGAAAGCGCTCGTCGGAGATGATGCGTTGCGTCAGCGCGTGATAGTACGGCTCGCGCACGATCGAGAACATGCCGAAGAGCCGCGT
>Ga0302325_10029684_pt1 | contig 11292 bp, 8 predicted proteins | sample Palsa_T0_2_FD_201948 | JGI IMG/M metagenome (GOLD analysis project Ga0302325, IMG submission 201948) | Peat permafrost microbial communities from Stordalen Mire near Abisko, Sweden - Palsa_T0_2 | ecosystem: Environmental > Terrestrial > Soil > Palsa > Peat permafrost | place: Sweden: Abisko...
CATCGAGAAGAACCCGCTGGAGTTGGTGGTCGCCGTACCCGTACCCGACGGCGACGATGCGGTGACCGTCGCGCCGGCCACTGCGTTCTTGCTTGAAGAGTCGACGATGGTGCCGTTGATGCTGCCGAATTGGCCGCCCGCAGCTTCTGCGGGCACCGCAGACCATGAAATGAGCGAGAGCAAAAGGGCGCAAACGAGCGTCGAGCGAGCGGCTCTAAGCCGTCGCCCACGCCCGAGCATGGAAGTTGTCATGGCGCTTCACCTTTTCAGGTTGCTGTGTGAATTGGAGCGCCGGGATGCGACCTCAGACGGTTCCGTACCCCGGTCTCAGGAACGTACCAGGGACGGCCGTCAGGCGTCGCTCACGTTCGGCCGATTCGCAGCACGAACGGGCGACGGAAGATTAAAAACGCTTTCTCCGGTTTGCTCTTCGCTCACGTTCGGACAGTCCAACGTACAATCGGACAGTCGAACGTACAAAAAGATGTTTCGTTAAGAACCGTTGCGTAGCGCTGCAGGGGTCGCGCCGACGAAGCGACGCATGCAGCGCGCCATGTGGCTCTGGTTCGCGAAGCCCGCAGCAAGCGCGACGTCGCTCAGCGGAACCGTGCCCGTGGTGATGAGATTCATCGCGTGCTCGACGCGGCGCCGCATGACGTACTGATGTACCGGCAACCCCACCGATAGCTTGAAGAGCATCTTGAAGTGCGAAGGGCTGACGCCCGCAATACGCGCGAGCTCTGCGAGCGTCAAATCGAGCGCGATGTGTTCTTCGACGTACTCCGTCACATGCCGCAGGGAGCGCGTCGATAATCCGCGCGACATGCGCGGCGTAACGATCGGGACGTAGCGTCGCAGGAGCTGCGCGGCCAGTGCCAATCCTAGGCTGTCCGCGAAGAAACGCCCGGCGGGCTCGGCGGATTCCAGTTCCGCGGCCAGAGCTCGGCAGATATGCTCGATCGCCGCGTCACGTTGTTGCAGTTGCGGCCGGATCGTCACGCGGTCGGGGTCGATGCCCATGCCGTCGGCAACCGTTCGCACCAGCGTGCGGGACAATTTCACCGCGAAGAAGTCCGACGTTCCCTCGTCGACCGCGGCATACGAGCTGCCCGCCGGCAAGATGTCGAACTCCCCGGCGCTTTGTATGCGCCTGGAAAGGACATCGTCGACGCGGCACACGGTCCCGATCGGCGGCCCGATGAGCATGCAGATTTCATCGTACGGGAACGAATCGTAGCCGGCGTACCCGCCGAACCCGGTATAAATCGACGCTTCGAACCCGGTCCAAAACCGGTCCACGCTCGAGGCGCGCCGGACGAACGTGTAAGGCACCTCGGCGAAGCGCGTTCCACTCAGTCCGTCCGTCATTTACCGCACTCGCGGAACGACGCGACGAAGCGGCGGACGGACGCGCCCGCCGATGGGCCGAAGAAAATTTTGCGATCTAAAGCGCTCAAGTTGACCACGAATTGGAGTGCCGGGATGCGACCTCAGATGGTTCCGCGACCCAGACCCCGTCACCCTACCAGGAATGACTCTCGAATGTCGCTTACGATCGGACGATACAGCGTACAAACGGACGATGGAAGATTAAAACTGACGATTTCAGGCGTGCTTGAGCGGAGACGCCTCCCCGAACGCGTAGCGCCACGTGCCGTTCGTCTCGATCCAGACGTCGCCGTACCGGATGCGTACGTCTTTAATCTTCCCCGACTCACGGTAACGAATGTGAAGCACCGCGGTCACGATCGCGCAGTCGCCGTAGCGGCGCACCGCGACGTTTTCCGGCTGATTGAGCAAATAGGTGAACGACGTGTCGCCGGCGTCGGCGAGGAACGCTGCTCGATCGTAGACTTTTCCGGACGCTGAAACCAGCTCGTAGTCATCCGTAATCAAGTGCGCGAGCGTCGCGACATCGTGGTTCTGCGTCGCCGTCTGAAGCGTGGCGTTGAGCGCGATCAGCTTTTGCTCGATTGGTTCGCTTGCCGAGGTTGGGGCGCAAAGCGCGAACAGAGCCGCCGCGCAGAGTGCCGAAACGAGTCGTTGTTGCACGGTCGAACTGTAGCAAGTGCGCGGTGCGATCGTCGCTCACAATCGGCCAACTCGTGTTAGAAATCGGCAGTGACGGATGGATTCGCCGCGATGAGAATTGCGGAGCACCGCGAAGGACACTCTATGGCCGGCTCGTTCGTCGCGACCATCTTGGTTGCGTTGCTTTCCGCCGCGCCGATCGTTGCCGCGAGCCCGGCGCCGTCGCCGAGTGCCGCGAGCGATGCGCCGATCGTCACCGTGAGTCCGGTGCCGTTGCCGAGCGCCGCAAGCGATGCGCCCGATACGCCGCTCAGAGAGATCGGCCGCGTTCATGCGGTCACCCTTTTTTGCAAGACGGCGCTCGAGCAGGCGAGCACCGGCGTCGCAATCGCGCTCGACAACGACCAGCGCATCACGGATACCGAGCAGATCTTGCGCGTCGAGAAACCCGACGACAGCGAGCTCGGAAAGCAGAAGATGGTTGCGGATCTGGGCCGCCAGTTCGTCGCCCTGAAGGCTGCCGCTACCGCAGGTAATCGCTTGATGGCGCAGCTCAAAGCAATGGTGAAGGACGCACCGACGCCGGAACAAGCCCAAGCGCTGCTCTCGTTTCAGCAAGCACTGGACGGGGTGTTGATGCGTCAGAAGCGCCTCGGCGACGTCATCGCGCGCATGACGGTGATCCTCGACAACCATCCGCGCATCGACGTTTTCCAAGAGAACGCGAACCAGATGGCCGCACTCGAATCCCAAAACAACCGTTACGCCTACAAAGACCCGCAAGGCCCCTTCGCCAACCTGCCCTACACGCTCAAAGAAATCGCACAACAAGACGCGGACGACTTAGAGTATCGCGCCACCCCCGTCCAGCGCGACGAAGACACCGCCGCCGACCGCATCGACGCAGCGTTCAACGGCTGCTAGCCGCCCTTCGCCCGGCGCTGGTAGCCGCTAATTACGTTAGCGCCAAACAGGTTGAATTATTGGGCACGCGAGTGCGGGTCCGGGGGGCATCGGGGGGCCCTTCGCCGCCCCGATCTTAAACAAAAAAAAGAGACTCGTCACCCTCATGTCCGAGTCTCTTTTTTTCTCCGAGTCCCCCAGCTCGGGTTGGGTGGCGCTACAGCCGGTGCAGTGTTCCGCGCAACGACTTCGTGCGGAAGGTTGCACCAGACGATGTTGGTCCCGCGCTCGCGAGTGACGCCGTGAGGTCGTCCTGGCCGGAGGATCCCACGATGCTCGGCGCGATCACGCCTTGCGCGGCGGGTGGTGCCGTTTCAATGAGCGGATAATCGACGGCGAATCCGTAGACGACCCAGTTGTCCTCGCCTGCAGCGGTACCGTCGGCAGCGGTGCCGTTGTCGGCAGCGGTACAGAATGTACGGGGTTGCGTGACGCCAGGTTTCGCAGCACCGATCGAATCGGGAACCGTGACGCTCGCCGTACCGGGCGTGACTTCGAACGTGTAGTAGTACGGCGGCGATCCTGAGAGTTGGCAGGTCGCGCCGATCTGACCGCTCGCATCCGTCACGCCGACGTTGACGAGCTCGATGAACTCTTCGGTGATCGCGCTCGTGCCGGGCGCGAAGTTCGTTGCGATCGTACCGCCGCCCGTCCCGTCGGGCGTGAACGCGGGTGGGGTGCTCCATGCCGGCAAGCCCGCGAGGTTGGAGAGCGATGCGCTCACCGTTTTGGTGATCGTTCCCGACGTACCGTTACTCTGCACGCCGGTGGGAATCACGACGTTGAGCTGATAGGTGCCGGCGACCGGCACTGCTTGGAAATCGACGAAGCCGAGCGTAAACCCGGGGTAGCCCGATGTATACGTGCCGTCTTGCGTCGAGGTATGACCCGGCGGCACGAAGGCCGGAGGCCCGCCGATGTATTGATACGGGCCCGGCGCCGACGCGCCCGTGAGCGCCGCGTTCGCGGCGCTGTAGAACGGCAACGCGTACGGTTGCAGATCGGGCGTGACGTTCGAGTTGACGACGCCTCCCGGAAAGAAACCGTACGACGACGCGATACCGTAACACGTTTGTCCTTGGGGGCATCCTGGCGGAACGAGGCCCGCCGAGTCGCCTTGCGGGCTGAACGTCGTCGGCGGAGGCGGGCTCGCGAGCGAGGTTTGCAACGCTCCGCTGATCGCATTGGTCCCCGCATTGTCTTCGGCGTCGGGCGTCGTGGGGACCACGAAACCCGAGGGTCCGACGATCGTGGGCGCGTTGATGAGGACGCTCGCGCCCTTCTCGCCCGAATCCTGACGTAACGTCTCGAGCGTGTTGAGACCGATCGTTCCCGCGACGTTCGCCGTGCCCACGGCGAACTGCAACGTCGCGTTGCCGGGATTGGTCGTCGTGTGCCCCGGTTCCAGACTTTGCTGGTACGACGGGCCGGAGCACGCTGCGAGCGCGGCGATTGCGAGTCCGCCGCTGAGGTGAGGTAGTGCCTTACCGAGCTTCATCACGAGGTCCGGCCTACAATCCTAATTGGTAGTAGACGCGGAATGTCGTCGGATTCGTCGGGACGAGGCCCGATTGTCCGGTTACGATATAGGGTTGGTACGGCAAGACGCCTTTCGCAACGAGGGGAGCCTCCGTGGGGAACGTCGCGCCGACGATCGATTGCCCGGTGAGCGGGGACGCAACCCCCGTCGTGACGGGATAGTAGGTCGGGTTGATGCCCGGTGGCAGGTAGTACGCGTTGTTGAAGAGGTCCACGACCTGTAATCCAAAGGTCGAGCGCGAGTGCGGTGGCGAGTACTCGAGCGTGAGGTCTCCGGTCACTTGCGGCCGGCTCAGCAGTCCGCCGCCGGAGGGCGTTTCTGTGTTTCCGCGGGTTGCCGCAATGTGCGGCGATGCGAGCGGGCCGGGATTTGCGGGATCGATGAAGTTCGGCGCGCCGGCCGGACCGAACTGATCGGTCAAGTTCGTGTTGATCACGTTCTGCGCGCCGTTGTAGGCGATGATCGGCGTCAGATTACCGTCGTTGTACGGATAGCCGATGTTCATGTGAATGACCGGGTTGATGCGAAATCCGCTCCTAGTCTTGTAAGAAACGCCGACATTCGTCGTGAACGGACTGACGAATCCGGCGCGATACAGATCGCCCGTCGCATACGATGCGGGCAAGATGATCGGCTCGAAGTCTTGGCCGTAGGGATTGTCGCCGGCGGGCGGCGTGTTTGTGAGTTCGTTCACGTACGACATCGAGACGAATCCCGTGAATCCGTACGGGTGGTCGGGCAGCGTAAACTGCACGTCGAGGCCGGAGGTCTTATTGACGCCGTTCGGCTGACTGCTCAACGAACCGACAGAATAGACGCCGGTCTGCGCGTTGAAAACGAGCGGAGCCGTGATCGTCTGAATCTTGAATCCTTGGCGATAGAAGGGCGCGATCTTGATCGCCGCACCGTTCTTGAACTGGTGCGAATAATTGAAGTCGAAGACGTTGAAATACGCGGGCTGCACCGGCGAGATCTCCGGGAAATATCCGTCTTCCGCTCCGTAGAGCAGGTTCGCGAGGTTGCCGCACGGATTTCCGAGCTGGAGCGTCGTTCCGACGCTGCCCTTGTAGGACGGCGGCGTTTTGGCGCCGGCGCCGACGGGATAGGGAAGCGTAGGATTGCACGTCAGCGGTGACGTCGGGTAGTCGGCGTTTCCGAATCCGCCCGACCCATACCACGGGAAGTTTGCGCCGACCGGGATGTTCGCAAAGCCGGCAAACGCGTTGTATGATTCCGCGCTCGCCTGTTCGCCCGAGCCCGTTTCGTTGATCGATCTGCCGTACGTGAAGGCGAGCGCGTCGTTGTTGCCCAGCCGGTACGACAGGCCGGTGCGCGGTTCGAGGAAGTGCGGATGGTCGACGAATCCGTAGTCGGAGACGTACGGAACGTTCGGGGCTCCAGGGACCGCTTGGATATTCTCGTGCTGATAAAAGAGATTGTCGCCGAAGCCTTCGTTGATGCTGTCGTAGCGGAGTCCGAGATCGAGTCTCAATTTCGATGACGCTTGAATTTGGTCGCGCAAACCAAGCCCGGCGAATTGCTGCAGATTCTGCGAGTCCAGATCCAGCGGAGGTACGGCCGGCGTGCCGCCGCTCGTGTAGTAATAGTTTCGCTGCAGATAGCACGCCCCGGGGTAGATGTTGAAGTTGACGGGGCACGCGTTGGGTCCGGTTGCCGTGGCCGGGATGTTCGGGTTCGCCGGATTGAGGAACAGCATGGCGTTTGCGCCGAGCGCTTCCAGACCGTTTTGAGGAACGACCGAGCCGAAGTTCGGACGAGCGTCTTCGTAGTTTCCGGACAGCGTCACGAGGTTGTGCTCGTCGAACTGCTTGCTGAGCTGCAGTACCATCCCGCCGCGGTCGCCGCCCGACTGTTGACCGTTAAGCGCGAACTCTTGCGGGGGACCAAATTCGGTGCCGGTGACTTGGCCTTGACTCAAGACGTCGTTGTTGAAGTAGCGCAGCGACACGGCCGTCGTCGGGTTCAGCTGATTGTCGTATTCGAATTTCATCAACGACGTCTGCTGCAGCGTGTAGGGATTCGGGACCAGGCCTTGCGGATTGTTCGGAAAGCCCGACTCTTTGGCGAGGATCGATGCAACCTGTCCGTTGGTCAGTCCGGAAAATGCCGGGATTGCGCCGACCGGGCCGTAGCTGGTCGCTGCGCCGATCGTTGCGAGCGCACCGGGCGATACGGCATCGTATTGCACCGGTATCCCGGCGTAGTTGCCGTTGAGGTCGAATTGGTTGTCGTAGTACAGCCATTGCAACGACTGCGCGTTGTTCTTGCCGAAGTGCACGACGAAGTTGTTGACGAAGTCGCGCTCCTCGATCGACTGGAAGCTGTATTCGACCGACGTAGCGCCGCCGCCGTAGCCTTCGTCGAACGAGTTGCTCCCGAACGGGCCGTATTGATATGCGTTGTTCACGCCGAAAAACGATAGGAAATCCGACACGTGGTTGTTGGACGTCGCGATGCCGTACTGAAAGTTCAGCTGATGGTCGTACGGCCGAGTGAGCGCCTCGACGTCCAAGAGCCCGGTGCCCGGATACGTTCCGCGCTTGATGCCGAGGTTCACGACACCGGCGCCCGCGTCGCCTTGCGCGGGATCGCCCGCGCCGGGAACGACTTGGACGGTCGAAACACCGTTGAAGAAATTGTTGTTGCCGTTGAGGTTGAAACCGGGACTCGTGAAATCGACGCCGTCGAAGTTGTAGTGAACTTCGTCGGTCGTCGAGCCTTGCAGCACGAGACCGCCCATTTTGTCGACTTGAAAGCCCGGAACCGCGAGCAGTACCTGCGTCTCGTCCGAGTTCGCAGCCTTTCCTTCGGCCGCTTGTAAGACGGTGCCGGAGACCGTAAATTGCGGGATCGTTTGATTGGGCTGAAATGCGCTCGAGACCGAGCGTGCCGCAACGCGGCCGATTTGCTTGTACTGTTGCAGCGCGGTCAACTTCACGCTGCCGAGGTCGACGTTCACGTCGCCCGCGACCGTGATTCCCGTTTGGCTCAGGGGCTCGAAGCCTTTGGATTCGACGGAGATCGTGTACGTGTCGACCGGGACTTCGAGGAAATGAAAGACGCCGTGGCCATCGGTCGGCTGCTTCAACGTCGCCGACGGCGAGACGAGGTTGACGACCGCGCCCGCGATCGGATGACCGGCTTGATCTTGTACCGAACCAGTCACGTTGCCGGTCAGACCGCCCGCCGCGAATGACGGTGCGATCGATGAAAAGAAAAACGCGAATGCCATGAGGACGGCCGAAAGTCGCCGCCCATGCGAGAGCATGGTAGTAGTCATTGCGCCCACCTTGCAAGAGTTTTGAGAATGCGTTCTGGGCGCGACCTCAGACGGTTCCGCTACCCAGCTTTCTGCAAGGTAGCAGCAATCCACGTCGTTCGTCGCTCACGTTCGGACAGTCGAACGTACAAAAAGATGAAGTTGCTTACTGTCGGTTTGCGTACGTTCGGCTAGTAGAACGGACAAAAAGACGAAGTTGTTATGCGCCGTTGCGCAGCGCGCCTGGCGTCAGTCCGGTGAGTCGCCGGATGCAGCGCGCCATGTGGCTCTGGTTTGCGAAGCCTGCCGCTAGGGCCACGTCGCTCAGCGGAAGCACGCTATTCGCAAGCAGGTCGATCGCGTATTCGGCGCGGCGTCGAATGACGTACTGGTGTACCGGCACGCCGACGGATAGCTTGAACAGAGATTTCAAATGCGAAGTGCTCATATCGGCCACGCTCGCTAGCTCCGGCAAGCTCAGATCGTGCGCGATATGATCGCCGATATAGTCAGTGACTTGACGCAGCTGACGCTTCGAGAGCCCGCGCGGACCGCGCGGCGCAACGGACGGAGCGTAACGGCGCAGCAGATGCGCGGCGAGTGCGACGCCGAGGCTGTCGGCGTAGAGGCGGCCGAAGGGTTCGCCGGAGCGCAGCTCCGCCGCGAGCGCCCAGCCGATGTGCTCGATCTGGGGGTCGCGTGCGTGCAAGTGCGGCACGATCGCGACGCGATCCGGATCGAGGCCCATGCCCTCCGCCGCGTCTCGCACGAGCGTCTGGCTCACGTTCACCGTGAGGAACGTGCTCGCGCCCTCGTCGACCCAGGCGCCTCCGTATCCCGCGGGAATGACGTCGAACGCGCCTCGCGCTTGGAAGCGCGTCGAGGTCGCGTCGTCGCACCGGCACGTGGTGCGCAGCGGCGCTCCGACGAGCATCGTCAGCTTATGATGTAGGTGGAAGCGCGTTTCGGTGTATCCGCCCGTCACGTCGTTGATCGTCGCATCGAATCCAGACCAGAAGCGATCGGCGCTCGAAGCTTGAGTGAACCGCTCTAAGGGCCGGTCGTCGAAGCACGTGTGGCTGAGTGTTTCCACGGTGTCCCTATTCTGCGTGCCGCAGCGCGCCGGGCGTAACGCCTGCGAAACGCCGCATGCAGCGCGCCATGTGACTTTGGTTCGCGAAGCCGACCTGCAGCGCGACGTCGCTGAGCGGGAGCGTTCCGCTCACGATGAGGTCGATCGCCGACTCGACGCGGCGCCGGATGACGTATTGATGCACGGGCAGCCCGACCGAAGCTTTGAACAGCATCTTGAAATGCGATGGGCTCACGCTTGCGACGTCCGCGAGCTCGGAGAGACTGAGGTCGAGCGCGAGATTGTCGCCGATGTAGTCGGTGACCTTTCGCAGGCGGCCCTTCGAGAGGCCGTTCCGAATGCGCGGTGTCGCGACCGGTGCGTAGTGGCGGATCAACTGCGTCGCGAGCGCCAACCCCAAACCGTCGGCGTATACGCGATCGAACGGTTCTTCGGTGAGCAATTCGGCCTCGAGCGCGCGGCAGAGGTGTTCGATCCGCGGATCGCGCGCGTTGAGATGTGGTTGGATCGCCACGCACGCCGGATTGAGGCCCATGCCTTCGGCGGCAGTGGATACGAGTGCCGGCGTCACGTTCACGAAGAGCGCAATCGTCGGGCTCGCGTGGATCCACGTAGCGCTGTATCCCGATGGAACCACGTCGAAGTCACCGGGCCGTTGAAAGCGCGAGGATACGACGCCGTCACAGCGGCACGTCGTATGGATCGCCGGGCCGACGAGCATCAGCACCTGGTGTAACGGAAAGTCCGCGGTTTCGCCGGTGCCGCCGGACGCATCACAGATGCCGACCTTGAATCCGGACCAGAGCCGGCTGCAGCTGCCCGCGCGCTTGGTAAACTCTAACGGCCGCTCGACGTACCGGGTATCGCTCAATGCTTCCATGACGATCGAACTTTCCAGTTGGTTGGGGCTGCTGTCGATTGGACGCGTTCGCGTACGATTCCCTTGCGCGTACGTGCGGGGGGAACGCCCGGGCGACGACGCCAACGCAAGCGCGCGAATGACCTTCGTCGTGGTTGGAGCCGGTTCGATCGGCTGTTATGTCGGCGGCCGTCTCGCAGCCGCCGGCGAAAATGTGATCTTCGTCGGCCGCCCTGGGGTGCTCGATCCGCTGCGCGCCGCTGGGCTAACGGTCAGCGATCTTAGCGGTTTCGAGGCGCATGTCGAACCCGAGCGTATGACGTGCGTGACGTCGTGTCGGGAGGCGTTGCAGTTCGTGCACGATAGCGCCGTCATCGTGCTGCTTTGCGTCAAGGGGCCGGCGACTGCGAGCGCGGCAGCCGAGATCGCGGAGGCGTTCGGCGCCGGGATCTGCGTGTTGTCGCTGCAGAACGGCGTCGAGAACGTAAGTCGCGCGAAATCCGCGGCGCCCGAAGCGGACGTTATCGCCGGCATGGTTCCTTATAACGTGGTCTGGCCGGGGCCCGCGCACGTTCATCGGGGTACGGGCGGCACGCTCGTGCTCGCCGACACACCGCGCACGCGCACCCTCGTCGATGCGTTCAAGCGCGCGGGCATCTCGCTGCGGCTCGTCATCGACATGCTGCCCATTCAATGGGGCAAGCTGTTGATCAACCTCAACAATCCGGTCAATGCGCTCTCCGGTCTGTCGCTGCGCGACGAACTCGGGGACCGCAACTATCGCAGTGCCTGGTCTCGGCTGATCCGCGAGGGCCTCGCAGTCTTGCGAAAGGCCGGTATCGAACCTGCGCAGGTGCTAACCGTGCCCGCAGCCTCTCTCGCTCGCGTGTTGCCGTTACCCAATGCAATCTTTCGCGTTCTAGCGCGAGCGATGGCGAACGTGGACCCGAAGGCGAGTTCGTCGATGGCCGACGATTTGCGTCGTGGCCGCCCGACCGAAGTCGACGACCTGTGCGGTGCGATCGTTCGTCTCGGTCAAACGGTCGGTGTTGCTACCCCGGCAAACCAGCGCACGATCGAACTGGTCACGTCGTACGACGGAACGTCGATCTCGGGTCCCGCGCTCGTTCGGGAACTTTCGAAGCGAAAGGCATCGTGATGACGACGACGAGAGCAGCGGTGTTACACGAGCGTGGTCGCGCGCGCCCCTACGCCGACTCCGCGCCGCTGACGATTGAGGAACTCGCGCTCGACGATCCGGGGCCGGGCGAACTGCTGGTCAAGATCGGCGCCGCCGGGCTCTGCCATTCCGACTTGTCGGTCATCGACGGTTCGCGCCCGCGCCCGATGCCGATGGCAATCGGGCACGAAGGTGCGGGCGTCGTCGAAGCAATCGGGCCGTACGTTGCCGGCTTCGAACCGGGCGATCATGTCGTCTTCGCATTCGTTCCGATGTGCGGACGCTGCCCGTTCTGTCTTTCGGGCGAACCTGCGCTATGCGAAAACGGTGCGCTCGCGAACGGCGG